>Ga0210040_10009678_pt1 | contig 11183 bp, 13 predicted proteins | sample CryGeyCG12114_NA_FD_185462 | JGI IMG/M metagenome (GOLD analysis project Ga0210040, IMG submission 185462) | Groundwater microbial communities from aquifer - Crystal Geyser CG19_WC_8/21/14_NA (SPAdes) (version 2) | ecosystem: Environmental > Aquatic > Deep subsurface > Groundwater | place: USA... | reverse complement strand
CCCCCACACTGCCAGTGTGGTGCGCTACCAGCTGCGCCACAGCCCCGCGTGCGGTCAGTACCTTACAGGCGCGCGGGGCGGGCCCGCAGGCGAGGCCCAGGACGCGGCGTCCCCGGCCGCGTCGACCCCCACGCCGTGGCGCTCCAGCCGCCAGCCGCGCGGGTGCTCGACCAGCACGGACCAGCAGCAGTTCTCCAGCGCCGCGAACTGCCACCAGGCGGTCGGGTCGGCCTCCAGCAGCGCCCCGACCGCGGCGCGCGCCGTGCCCCCGTGGGTGACGGCGACCAGCACGCCCGCGGGCGGCACCTGCGGCAGCGCCTCGAGCACGCAGGCCGCGGCGCGCTCCCCCGCCTGCTGGTAGGTCTCGCCGCCGCCCCGCGGCACGTCCCGCCCGGTGCGCCAGGCCTCGTGCTCGTCCGGGAAGCGCTCGCGCGCCTGCGCCGTGGTCAGCCCCTGCCAGGCGCCCAGGTAGAGCTCCCGCAGCCGGGCGTCGCGCTGCAGCGGGAGGCCGGTCAGCGCGGCCAGCGGCGCCGCGGTGTCGCGCGCGCGCACGAGGTCGCTGCTGAGCAGCAGCGCGGGCCGGGCCGCCGCGAGCACAGGCCCCGCCGCGGCGGCCTGCCGGCGCCCGGTGTCGTCCAGCGGGGTGTCGAGCTGGCCCTGGATCCGGCCCTGGGCGTTGTCGCCCGTACGGCCGTGGCGCAGCAGGACGACGCGCCGGGCGTGCGACGGGCCTCGGGGGCCGGCCGGTGCGGTCAGGGCGAGACCTGGGTCCGGCCGACGGCGCGCTCGCGGTCCCGGTCCTCGAACGGGATGACCGGGCAGTCCTTCCACAGCCGCTCGAGGGCGTAGAAGACCCGCTCCTCCTGGTGCTGCACGTGCACGACGATCTCCGCGAAGTCGAGCAGCACCCAGCGGCCCTCCTGAGCACCCTCGCGGCGCACCGGCTTGGCCCCGAGCTCGCGCAGGCTGTCCTCGATCCCGTCGACGACGGCCCGGACCTGCCGGTCGTTGGGGGCGCTGGCGAGCAGGAACACGTCGGTGATGACGAGCTGCTCGCTCACGTCGAGCAGCAGGATGTCGCTGGCGAGCTTGTCGGCGGCCGCCTGCGCAGCCGCCAGGCCCAGCTCGACGGCGCGCTCGGACGCGGGCACGGGACTCCTCGGGACGCTGACGGTGCGGTGTATCCCAGGCTACCGGGGCCCGAAGTCGGCCCCCAGCACGACGACCACGTCGGCCACGCTGGTGGCCGCGGAGCTGCGGACCGCGTCGGCGGGCACCCCGAGCGCCGTGGCCACCCGCTGCCCGAGGGCGACCTGCTCGGGCGTCGCCTCGCCGACCTGCACCTCCGTGCGGGCCACGCCGAGTGCCGCCGCCCTGCCCCCGGAGACGTAGACCAGCCCCGCAGCGACCAGCCGGTCGCGGGCGGCCTCGCCCGCGCCCGCGCTGCCGACGCCGTCGAATACCCTGACCCGGTTGCCGGCCTGGCGCGCACCGGGCGCCACGGACGCGGCCAGCAGCCGGTCCACCACCCGCCGGCTGCGCTCGGGGTCGAGCCGGAGGCTCGGCGTGCGCGCGCCGGTCTCGACGGCCCGCACCGGCACCGTGTCGTACTGCACGCGGTCCGCCCGCTGGTCGGCGGCCAGCCCGGCCAGCGCGCCGGCCAGGCGGGGTCCGTCGGTCCCGTCGAGCACGGACCCGGTCCCCAGCGTGTCGAGCAGCCCGGCGACCTGCTCGCGCGAGGGCGGGAGCACCCGCAGGACGCCGTCCAGCAGCTCCTGCAGGCGGGCCAGCCGGGACTGCTCCTGCTCCCCGGCGGCCAGGTAGGTGACGAAGGCGGACGCCCGGGCACCGTCCACGACCTGCTCGCCGGGCTGCAGCAGGACCGTGCGGCTCCCGGGGCCGCCGAGCACCGGCACGTCGACGTCGACGCTCACGCCGCCCAGGCCGTCCACGAGCGCGGCGAGCGTGGGCAGGTCCAGCACCCAGCTGCCGTCGACCCTGACCCCGAGCAGGTCCTCGAGCGCCTTGCGCGAGGACGCCGGGGGCAGGGTCCGCAGCACCTGCCCGAACGGCACGGCGCTGCTGCCGGGCGCCGTCGCGAGCACCTCGGGCGGCACCAGCAGGACCGCGCCGTCGGCCGCGGGCGGGTCGTGCGCGAGCAGCGCGGTGCTGACGGCGGAGCGGTCCGCGGCGCGCACCTGCACGAGCAGGGTGGACTGGGTGCGCCCCGCGGCCACGGGACCCGCCGGCGGCGGGGCGTCGTTGCGCACGAAGAACAGCGTCACCAGGGCCGTGGCGAGCACGGCGACGGCCAGCGCCGCCGCGAGCGCCAGCCGGCGCTGGCGGCGTCGCCGGCGGCGCAGCTCGGCGCGCCGGCGCCCCGCCCCGACGACCGGCTCGACCACCGGCTCGCTCACGTCGGGGATCCGCGGTACAGGTGCCGCTTCTCGATGTACTGCACGACCCCGTCGGGCACGAGGTACCAGACCGGATGGCCCCGCCCGACCCGCTCGCGGCAGTCGCTGGAGGAGATCGCGAGGGCCGGCACCTGCACCAGCGTGACGGCGCCGTCCGGGAACAGCGAGGTGTCCACAGGCGCGTAGCCGGGCCGGCTCACGCCGACGAAGTGCGCCATCGCGAACAGCTCGTCGGCCGCGTGCCAGCCCAGGATCTGCGACAGCGCGTCGGAGCCGGTGATGAAGAACAGCTCGGCGTCCCCGTACGTGCTGCGCAGGTCCCGCAGCGTGTCGACGGTGTAGGTCGGGCCGGGCCGGTCGAGGTCGGTGCGGCTGACCGAGAAGCGCGGGTTGGAGGCGGTGGCGACCACCGTCATGAGGTAGCGGTCCTCGGCCGGGCTCACGTCGCGGTCCGCCTTCTGCCACGGCTGCCCGGTCGGGACGAACACGACCTCGTCGAGCGAGAACAGCGCGGCCACCTCGTTGGCGGCCGAGAGGTGGCCGTGGTGCACGGGGTCGAACGTCCCGCCCATCACGCCGACGCGCCTACCCATGCTCACGCACTGTAGTGAGGGCGGGGACAGCGGGGGCGGGGACGGTCAGGGCGGGACCTGGCCGCGGCGTCACTGCGGCAGGAGCCGCTGCACGAAGTCCTCGAGCTGCACGGCGTTGCGCACCTCCACCATCTCGATGACCTCGGCGTACTGCGCGACCGCGCTGTCCCCGCTGCTCCAGTACGCCACCGGCTCCGGGTTCAGCCAGTACGCGTGGCGCGAGCGCTGGACGAGCTGGCGCAGCGCGCCGATGCCGGTGGCCCGGTAGTTGTTGCGCGCGTCGCCGAGGATCAGCAGCGAGGTGCGCGGGCCGACGGCGTCGGGGTAGCGGGTGGCGAACTCCTCCAGTGAGTGCCCGTAGTCGCTGTGCCCGTCGAACCAGACCAGGTCGGCCTCGGCGGACATGGTCGCCAGCGCGTCGGCCACGTCGCCGCCCGGGGTGAAGAAGCGGGTGACCTCGTCGGTGGTGTCGATGAAGGCGAAGGCGCGCACCTTGCTGAACTGCTCGCGCAGCGCGTACGCCAGCATCAGCGTGAAGTGCGCGAACCCGGCGACCGAGCCGGACACGTCGCACAGCACGGTCAGCTCGGGCTTGTGCGGCTTGTGCGGCCGGTGGTGCGTCACCAGCGGCACGCCTCCGGTGCCCAGCGACGCGCGCACGGTGCGGCGGAAGTCGAGCCGGCCGCTGCGGCCCAGCCGGCGGCGGGCGGTCAGCCGGGTGGCGAGCCGGCGGGCCAGCGGGAAGACCTGCCGGCGCAGCTCGAGCATGTCCGCGCGGCTGGCCCGCAGGAAGTCGACCTGCTCGGTGAGCGGCTGCACGGCGGTGCGGCTGACCTGCTCCACCCCGCGGTCCTCGGCCAGCCGCCGCCGGATCTCGGCCTCGACCATCTCCTGGAACTGCCGGATGCGCTCCGTCAGGGTCTGACGCGCCACCCGCTCGGCCAGCCCGCCGCGCTGCTGCCCCTCGAGCAGCCGCTCGAGCAGGGAGGCCATGAGCGTCTCGGGCGACAGGGCCCGCAGCACCCGGTAGGAGAACCAGTTCTGCCGGCCCGGCGCCGCGTCGGCGCGCCCCAGGCTGCCGACGACCTCCCGGGTGAAGCGCCGCAGCGCCTCCTCGTCCCCGGACAGCAGCAGGTCGCGCAGGGCGTCGCGCAGCTGCCCCGCGTCGGCCGGCTCGTCGGAGGGCGCCTGCTCGTCCGGCTCGCGCTCGGCCAGGTCCTGCGCGCGGGTGGGCTCCCCCGTCACGGCCGGCCACCACAGGTCGAACAGCCGGTCGAACACCGCCCGGTGGTTCGGCCGCTTCACCGCGGTCGCCGCGAACGCCGTGCGCAGGGACTCGCGGTCGAGCAGGTCGACCGCACCCATCGCCCGGGTGGCGTCCAGGACCTCGGACAGCGCGACGGGCACCCCAGCCCCCCGGAGCGCCTCGAAGAACGCGATCTCCCGGCCCAGCAGGCCCGCGGGGGCCATCAGTTCAGCTTCAGCTGCGTGGTCGCCCTGGCCTGGTCGCTGGCGTGCTTGAGCACGACGCCGAGGGTGTCCTTGACGGCCTGCTCGTCCAGCGTGTCCAGGCCGAGCGCGAGCAGCGTGTGCGCCCAGTCGATCGACTCCGCGAGGCTCGGCGACTTCTTCAGCTCCATGGCCCGCAGCGCCCGCACCGTCTGCACCAGCTGGTCGGCGAGCCGCTCCGCGACCTCGGGCACGCGCGAGAGCACGATGGCCTTCTCGCGGGCCGCGTCGGGGTAGTCCAGGTGCAGGTACAGGCAGCGGCGCTTGAGCGCCTCGGACAGCTCGCGCGTCGCGTTCGAGGTGAGGAACACCAGCGGCCGGCGTACGGCCGTGATGGTCCCGAGCTCGGGGATCGTGACCTGGAAGTCGGACAGCACCTCCAGCAGCAGGCCCTCGACCTCGACGTCGGCCTTGTCCGTCTCGTCGATGAGCAGCACGGTCGGCTCGGTGCGCCGGATCGCGGTCAGCAGCGGGCGCGAGAGCAGGAACTCCTCGGCGAAGACGTCGTCGTGGATGTCGTCCCAGGCGGCGTCGTCCGAGGCCGCCTGGATGCGCAGCAGCTGCTTCTTGTAGTTCCACTCGTACAGCGCGCGGGCCTCGTCGAGCCCCTCGTAGCACTGCAGGCGGATCAGCTCGGCGCCGACCGCGCTCGCGACGGCCTTGGCCAGCTCGGTCTTGCCCACACCGGCCGGGCCCTCGATGAGCAGCGGCTTGCCGAGCCGGTCGGCGAGGAACACGGTGGTGGCGATCGCGTGGTCGGGCAGGTAGCCGACGGCGGACAGCCGCTGCTCGACATCGTCGACGGAGGCGAAGTACGGCGACTGCACGAAGGTGCTCCTAGCGGGCCGGGGTCGGGTGCCTCAACCGTACGGCGGCGCGGCCGGGCACCCTCGCGGGACGGTCCGCTCCGCCGGCGTCGACCTAGGCTCGGCGCATGAGAGTCGCCTTCGTCGGCATGGGCCGCATGGGCGTGGCCATGGCCGCGCACGTCCTGGACGCCGGTCACGAGCTGCACGTCTGGAACCGCACGCCGGGACGGGCCGCAGCGCTCGTGGAGGCGGGCGCCGTCGAGGCCGCGTCGCCCGAGGAGGCGGTCCGGGGCGCCGATGCGGTCGTGCTCATGCTGTTCGGCCCGCCGTCGGTGCGCGAGGTGCTGCCGGCGGTCGTCGCCGGCGCGCCTGAGGGCGCCCTGCTCATCAACGCCACGACCGTGGCCCCCGCGGACGCGCGGGAGTTCGCCGCGACCGCCGCCGGCCTGCGCTACGTCGACGCCCCGGTCGCGGGCTCGACCGGCCCGGCCCGCGAGGGGACGCTCGGGGTCCTCGGCGGCGCGGCCGAGCAGCACTGGGCCGACGCGCTGCCCCTGCTGCAGCTGTGGGGCAGCGCGGAGAAGGTCCGCCGGGTCGGCGACGTCGGCGCGGGCAGCGCGATGAAGCTCTGCAACAACCTGGCGCTCGGCTTCACCATCGCGGGCGTCGGCGAGGCGCTGCGCCTCGGCCGGGAGCTCGGGCTGGACCGGGCCGACCTGCTCGACGTGCTCGGCGGCACCGCGCTCGGCGCGATCGTGGGCGCCAAGCGGGCGATGCTCGACAGCGCCGACTACAGCGCCACGACCTTCTCCCTCGAGCTGCTCGTGAAGGACCTCGACCTCGCGGTGACCGCCGCCGGCTCGGACCTGCCGGTCACCGCGGCGGTCCTCGCCGCGGGCCGCGCCGCGGTGGACGCCGGACAGGGCGGGCAGGACTTCGCCGCTCTCGCCCAGCACCTCGCCGACGGGTCCTGACGCCGGGTCGGGTCCGGCGCGGTTCAGCCCCGCACGTGCCCGTCGCCGGTCACGACGTACGTCGTGCTCGTCAGCTCCGGCAGCCCCATCGGGCCGCGCGCGTGCAGCTTCTGGGTCGAGATGCCGATCTCGGCGCCGAAGCCGAAGGCGCTGCCGTCGGTGAACCGGGTCGAGGCGTTGACCATCACCGCCGCGCTGTCCAGCCGCGACACGAAGCGCCGGGCGGCCGGCTGCGACCGGGTGACGATCGCCTCGGTGTGCCCGCTCCCCCAGCGCCGGATGTGGTCGGTCGCCGCCTCGAGCGAGTCGACGATGCCCACGGCGAGGTCCAGCGACAGGTACTCCGCCGCCCAGTCCTCGTCGGTCGCCGGCACGCTGTGCTCCAGGTGCGCGGCCGCCCGCTCGTCGGCGTGCAGGACGACGCCCTCCAGCGCCTTGGCCGCCTTCGGCAGGAACTCGGCGGCGACGGCCTCGTGCACCAGCAGCGTCTCGGCGGCGTTGCACACCGACGGCCGGGTCGTCTTGGCGTCCACGACGATCCCGACCGCCATGTCGAGGTCGGCCTCGGCGTCGACGTACACGGTGCAGTTGCCCACCCCGGTCTCGATGACCGGCACCTGCGACCCGCTCACGACCGCCTCGATGAGCCCGGCCCCACCCCGCGGGATCAGCACGTCGACCAGCCCGCGCGCCTGCATCAGCTCCTGCACGCTCGCGCGGTCGGTGCCCGGCACCAGCTGCACGCTGTGCTCCGGCAGCCCCGCGTCGGTCGCGGCCCGCGCCAGCACGTCGACCAGGACCGTGTTGGAGCGGTAGGCGCTGGCGCTGCCGCGCAGCAGGACCGCGTTGCCGCTCTTCACGCACAGGCCGGCCGCGTCGGCCGTGACGTTGGGCCGGGCCTCGTACACGATCCCGACGACCCCGAGCGGGACGCGCACCTGGCGCAGCTCCAGGCCGTTCGGCAGCGTCGAGCCGCGCACCACCTCCCCGACCGGGTCGGGGAGCGTGGCGACGTGCCGCAGCCCGTCGGCCATCGCCTCCACCCGCGCGGGGGTCAGGACCAGCCGGTCCAGCAGGCTCTCCGGCGTCCCCGCCTCGCGTCCGGCCTGCACGTCCTGGGCGTTGGCGGCGAGGACCTCGTCGACCCGGGAGACCAGCGCGTCGGCCATGGCGCGCAGGGCGGCGTCCTTGGCGCTGCGCTGCAGGGGCGCGAGCGCCGCAGCAGCGGTACGGGCCTGGCGGGCGACCTCGAGGACCTCGCTCATGCCGCGAGCGTACGGCCGGCTCAGCCGCCGCGGTGCGTCTCGGCGCTCTCGACCCCGCGCACGGCCAGCAGCACCTTCTCCTGCTCCGGGGCCTGCTGCGGCGCGTCGACCTGCGGAAGCCCGGGCAGCAGGCTGGCGGCGACGGTGCCGATCCAGGTGCACCCGGACGCCACGCTGGCGATCTCGTACAGCTCGCCCTCGGGGCGCAGCAGGTAGTCGCCGTCTGCTGCGTCGGGGGCGGAGTCGGTGCCGGACGGGACGAGCCATGCGGTAGCCATGTGCCGCCCCTACCCACCCCGCCGCAGCAGCACCAGGTCGTCGCGGTGCACGACCTCGCGCAGGCCGAGCTCGCGGGTGGAGCGCCCGAGCAGCGCCGGCAGCTCGTCGGCGTCGTACGCCACCAGGCCGCGCGCGACCGCGGTGCCCCCGGGGCTGCACAGCTCCACGGGGTCGCCCGCGGTGAACGCCCCCTCCACCGCCGTGACGCCGGCCGGCAGCAGCGAGCTGCCGCGCTCCACCACGGCCCGGACGGCTCCCTCGTCCAGGCGCAGGCGTCCCGCCGGCGTGGAGGCGTGGGCGAGCCACAGCAGCCGGGCACTGGCCCGCCGGCCGGTCACGTGGAAGCAGGTGCCCGTGCGCCCGTCGAGCGCGTCGGCGGCGTGCGCCGCTGCGGTGAGCAGGACGGGGACGCCCGCGCCGGTGGCGATGCGGGCGGCGTCGACCTTGCTGGCCATGCCCCCGCTGCCCAGGCCGGCGGTGCCGGTCCCCCCGATGCTGACCTCGGCGAGGTCGCCCGGGCCGCGGACCTCCTGCACGAGCCGCACGCCCGGCCGCCGCGGGTCGCCGTCGTACAGCCCGTCCACGTCGGACAGCAGGACGAGGGCGTCCGCGCGCACTAGGTGCGCCACGAGCGCGGCCAGCCGGTCGTTGTCGCCGAAGCGGATCTCCGCGGTCGCGACCGCGTCGTTCTCGTTGACGACGGGGACCACGCGCAGCGCCAGCAGGCGCTCCAGAGTGGTCTGCGCGTTGCGGTAGTGCGCGCGCCGGACGACGTCGTCGGCGGTGAGCAGCACCTGCCCGACCGTGCGGTCGTGGTCGGCGAAGGCGGTCGCGTACGCCTGCACCAGCAGCGACTGCCCCACCGAGGCGGCCGCCTGCTGCGTGGCGAGGTCACGCGGCCGGCGCTCCAGGCCGAGCGGCGCGAGACCGGCGGCGATGGCGCCGGAGGACACGAGCACGACCTCGCCGTCCCGGCCCGCGAGCGCGGCGACGAGGGCACGCAGCCGGCCGGCGTCCAGGCCCCCGCGCGCGGTGGTCAGCGACGAGGAGCCGACCTTGACGACGACGCGGCGGGCCTGGCGCACGGCCTCACGCGTCACGGGACGTCGACGTCCCAGCTCTCGATGCCCTCGGTAACGGGGCTGCGGGTGCTCGGGGTGGCGGCCGGCAGGTCCTCGAGGTCGAGGTCCAGGCCGAGGCGCTCGGCGCGCCGCAGGTCCTTGGCGAACCGGCGCTGGTCCGCCCGTACCCGGCTGTCGGACTCGAAGCGCGCGTCCTGGCCGCGCATGCCGGAGCTGAACTCCTCCAGCTCGGTCGGCTGCCAGTCGAACCCGACCTCGCCGATGGTCACCCAGGCACCGGGCTCGGCGCCGGCCTTGGCCAGCGCCTTCTCCACGCCCAGCCGCGCGAGCCGGTCGGCGAGGTAGCCCACCGCCTCGTCGTTGTTGAAGTCGGTCTGGCGCACCCAGCGCTCGGGCTTGCTCCCGCGCACGACGAAGCCCTCCTCGTCGCGGCCGACGGTGAAGCCGGCGTCGTCCACCGCCGTCGGACGCAGCACGATGCGGGTGGCCTCCTCGACCGGACGGGCCGCGCGGTCCGCGGCGACGACCCGGGCCATCGCGAACGACAGCTCGCGCAGGCCGGCGTGGGACACCGCGGAGACCTCGTGGACCTCGAGGCCGCGGGCCTCGAGCTCGGGCCGGACCAGCTCGCCGAGGTCGCGCCCGTCGGGGACGTCGGTCTTGTTGAGCACCACGAGGCGGGGGCGGTCCGCCAGCGAGGTCCGGTAGGCGGCGAGCTCGTTCTCGATCACGTCGAGGTCGGTCAGCGGGTCGCGGCCCGGCTCGAACGTCGCGCAGTCCAGCACGTGGACCAGCACCGAGCAGCGCTCCACGTGCCGCAGGAACTCCAGGCCGAGGCCCTTGCCCTCGGACGCGCCGGGGATCAGGCCGGGCACGTCGGCGACGGTGAACGTCGTGCCACCCGCCTCGACCACGCCGAGGTTCGGCACCAGCGTGGTGAAGGGGTAGTCGGCGATCTTGGGTCGTGCCGCGGACAGCGCCGCGACGAGGCTGGACTTGCCGGCGCTCGGGAAGCCGACGAGGGCGACGTCCGCGACGCTCTTGAGCTCCAGCACGACGTCGCGGGCCTCGCCCGGCTCGCCGAGCAGCGCGAAGCCCGGCGCCTTGCGCTTGCTGGTCGCCAGGCTCGCGTTGCCGAGGCCCCCGCGGCCGCCCGCCGCCACGACGTAGCGGCTGCCCTCCCCCACCAGGTCCGCCAGCTGCGTGCCGTCCTCGGCGAGCACGACGGTGCCGTCGGGGACCGGGAGCACCAGGTCGCCGCCGGTTGCGCCGTTGCGCATGTCGCCCTGCCCGGCCTTGCCGCTGGGCGCCTTCTGGTGCGGGTGGAAGTGGTAGTCGAGCAGGGTGGTGGCGTTGTGCTCCACGACGAGCACGACGTCCCCGCCGTTGCCGCCGTCGGCCCCGTCGGGGCCGGCGAGCGGCTTGAACTTCTCGCGGCGGATGCTCGCGCAGCCGTGCCCGCCGTCGCCGGCGGCGACGTGGAGCACGACGCGGTCGACGAAGGTGGTCACGGCGGGTCCTCTCGGGAAGCACGAAGGGCGGGCCCGGAGACCCCGGCCCGCCCGACGTGGTGCTGGTGCGGTCGGCTAGCCGACCGGAACGATGTTGACGGTCTTGCGCCCGCGCTTCAGGCCGAACTGGACGGCGCCCGCGGCGAGCGCGAACAGCGTGTCGTCGCCGCCGCGGCCCACGAGGTCACCCGGGTGGAAGTGGGTGCCGCGCTGCCGGACGATGATCTCGCCGGACTTGACGACCTGACCGCCGAAGCGCTTCACGCCGAGGTACTGCGCGTTCGAGTCGCGACCGTTGCGCGAGGAGCTCGCGCCCTTCTTGTGAGCCATGAGATCCCCTAGCTGGTCTGGTCGGCGGTGGAGATGCCGGTGACCCGCACCTGGGTCAGCGACTGGCGGTGGCCGATGCGCTTCTTGTAGCCGGTCTTGTTCTTGTACTTCAGGATGCGGATCTTCGGGCCCTTGGTGTGGGCCACGACCTCGCCGCTGACCGTGAAGCCGGCCAGCTGCTGGGCGTCGCTGGTGACGGTCGGGCCGTCGACGACGAGCAGCGCCGGCAGGTCGACGGAGGCGCCGGGCGCGCCGACGACCTTCTCGACCTCGACGACGTCACCGACGGCGACCTTGTACTGCTTGCCGCCGGTCTTGACGATGGCGTACACGGATGAGCTCCTCGCTGGCACTGGGTGCGCGCTGAGCGCGCGGGAGGCGCGTCTGGGACGCGACCGGGCAAGACTACCGGAC
>Ga0210040_10009677_pt1 | contig 11183 bp, 2 predicted proteins | sample CryGeyCG12114_NA_FD_185462 | JGI IMG/M metagenome (GOLD analysis project Ga0210040, IMG submission 185462) | Groundwater microbial communities from aquifer - Crystal Geyser CG19_WC_8/21/14_NA (SPAdes) (version 2) | ecosystem: Environmental > Aquatic > Deep subsurface > Groundwater | place: USA... | reverse complement strand
TCGGCGCTGCGACGTGCGACATCTTGTTTGACGAAGACTTTTTAGCCTTGGTGGTGGTTTTGATCGCCATTTCTCGGGTTGTGGTAGAATGTCAACTAAGGGTTGTGGTAAGAAGAAATGGTTGAAGGAAGAGAATGTTACGACTAAGTATGCTAAGGCTGCGACTTACCACTACGAGTGAATCTGGACGGGGCAATGGCTGGAGGTGATTCTGGGAGTTATGCACGTTGTTATCTCACATCGAAGTCAAGCTCGAGTGTCGGCTATGGATGCACAATGGTGTGAGTGAAATATAATCAACTCTTCAATCACTCGCCCTACAGTTCCCTCGAAGATCAAAACCTCTCCTACCGAACAACATTCCTACAACACAACTCTCATCCAGAGCACCAACAACCCTCAACTTAACTTCGACCATGCCTTGTTGTCCGACATTCAACCTATCATCTTTCTCACCCGCCCTGGGTATATCCGATCCAGTACCAGCCACGATGGCAAAAGCTTCCGCCAGCTTCTCCGACCTCCCCGTAGAACTCAAGCTCGAGATCCTCCGGTACCGTCTCCTCATCCCCAATCCCCTGACGGCCACGTCACACCACAGCCACTCGCGGCGCCTCCTTCTACCGCTAGCCCTCACCAACAAAGACCTCAACAACCTCGCGTGTGTCGTATACTACAGTGAGAACCATTTTGTCGTCACCCGCAAGCGCAACTATTTGCACGGCGCGTCCTGCCTCCCATTCTCGTACCCCAATCCGGCGATAGGCATGTGGGTCCGCAGCCTCGAGGTGCATCTCAAGGTGCAAAATGTTGTTAGCTTGGCAGGTTGCGGTCCGAGGGACCACGCGGACGAAACAAACGAATGGCGCTATCTGTTCGACCGGCCCGGGGACCGAGCGGACTACACGAACTGGCAACGCTGCTTCCCGAAGCTCGACAACCTCAAGGTGGTGCTGGATTTTGCGCCCCTGCGCGGCGGCTGTCTGAATAAGAGGTTGGCGCGTATGCTGGTCGTTATGGCGGATCTGCCTATTGCGATCCGAGCTCGGGAGGTCGAGGTCGAGGTCAAGAACCTTGACTGCGCGGACGAAGAACAGTCGGAAGCCCGGTTTGGAAACGCATTGCAGTGTGGACACGCCTGCGAAGACCGCGTTTTGCGCATGATCCAGAGTAAATTTCCAGCATGAAAGGCTTAGGCAGAGAGCATTGTTCTTTACGAACAATGTAAGTTCAGGCGTCCGTTGTGTCTGAGCAGTATGTGGCTGCAGGCGTAGTGCCTTAGGCTACCTGTAGTCGTTAGGCCTGTCAGCAAATATGAATATGCATAATATACAATATCATGAAACAAACCTTTATTCATCCATCAGACCTTCCCTCACCTCTTCCGCCCCTCCACTTATTAGTCGCTTCCGACTTTGTAGCTCGTTTGAGCGAGAGAATGATTCTTCAATTGTTCGGGGCGACTAATCATTGTCATAAGTCAACATTCGGACAAGGATAAAAGAATACGGGAACTCATCGTAGACCGGGCGAAACCTCACAATAGATACACATCTTCGAACACAGGCCCAGGCCACAAAGACTGCTCAATCGCTCGTCGATGTACAATCCCAATTCCAACTCTTTCAACAACATCAACACCATGAACAGTACCGCCCCTAGCAAGAGTCCTACGTGAAGGCATGACCATCATTACGTGAAAAAGGTCGTGATCGTTGCAAGCGCAAATCTCGTTGGGAGGAAACGAACGCACCGTTTCAGGTGTGCCCTGCTTGTCATCTTCATGCGTGCATCGACCCTGAAGTAATATACGCCGTGCCTCGATGTCATCTATGGACCAAGGTGGACAATACGTCATCATACCGCCACCCTCATCCGGGGCCTCGAGTTCGATGTGAGCAGTCGTACCGATAGTGTTTGACTTGAGAACGCTGGTCGAGGTCGGTTCCGTAACGATCGCTTTTGCAAGGCCGTCTCGCATGCGGTTGGGATAAGCCAAGACGTCGTCGTCCACGCGTAGCAACAAGCGGCATGCGGGTATATCCTGTTCTTCTGGATGCGTTCTGGAAAGTATAACCAGAGTAGCTGTACTTCCAATTAGATTAGAGTACTCGAAGCCAATGGCATCGGTTTCGTTGCTCGCGAAGTGTATCAGGCCGCATATGGCTCCTGCGTCGTCCTCCAGTTTGATCATCAAGTCGTTCACGGGAGGCTGAACGAGCTCGATGGACTTGATGTTGTACTGGACCTTAAGAGTAGTGAATCTCAAAAGTCCAGACAGCTGCTCGATATCATGATTCTCACTTAGTGCCCAAGCTGTATTAGCCGGTGTGATTGGATTCGAGTAGGGGACTTGATAGCTAATATTGCTAAAGCATAGTAGGTAGCTCTAGGGTATAACTACAACGTCTAACTATAGAACCTCTAATTAGTAGAAAGTATGTTAAAAGCTTCTTAAAGACTTATTAAATACTATTTATAAAATCTATATATAATTAGTTACTTACTAGTATAGATAGTATTCTTAGTTATATATAGATAGAATAGAGGGCCTAAGTTAATAAAGAATATAGTATAGCCCTACTAACTTAAGAATAACTAGCTAAGGAACTATAAGTAATATAGCTATAGTCTTATTATTTACTATAAAATAGCTTAGTTAAAGTATTTTTTAGAGATACTAAAGTAAAGGTTACTTTAGAGGATATATCTAAATATACTAGATAACCTAAAGAATATATTTAGTATATTACTCTTATAGCTAAGCTTATATAATAAATACTATTAAATAAGTTTATTATATAGTTTTATTAGTAACTAGATAATTCTTCTTTTTCTACTTAAGAGATAGATCTAGAGAGCTTATTATATAGAATTTTTATTATAAAGAGTCTTATTCTAGTAGCTATACTAGTATTAGAAGAAAAGCTTATTTTTTATAAAGATTAAGTATTATAGAAATAAGGATAACTCTTAGTATCTATAGAAATATTACTTATCTAATATAAGCTATATTTACTAGTATATATATATCTAACCTCTCTTAATATATATACTATTCTTTATATAGTTTTTAATAGTTATTAAGAGAGCTAAATATATATCTAGAAAGATATATATTAAGCTCTAACTACTTCTTAACTCTTTCTAGATACTTAGAAGCCTAGACTCTATACTACTACTTAACGCTACTATAATAGTAACGTATACTAAAGTATAGATACTATCTATAGCTTATAAGATCTTAGCTTTTATTATTTATTTATCTTATATAATATAGAGTCTATTAACCTATAAGTACCTATAATTATTAGTAAAAAGTAAAGCTTAGGTATTAGAGCGTTAAACCTTAAGCTAATTTACTTAGTAATAGATATAGTATCCTAAATTATAGTAAGAAGCTTATCTTAGGCTTTTTTAATCTTACTAATCTATATTAAGCTTTAAAGATTATACTTCTCTATCTAGAATATATTACTAATACTCTAGATATAACTTAACGTAGTATACTTAGCTATAAAATTTACGTATATAATATATATCTTATTATAATCTAGTAGATAAAATCTAAGAAAGCTAAAAAGTTAGTAGGTTTTATATACTACTTTAAGGTCTCTTATATAGTAAGATATTAAACTTATATAAATAAATATCTTATTATATTACTACTCTACTAGCCTTTTCTATATTACTTTCTATAAGTATTATTATAATTTTTAAAACTAATATAGAACTTAAGTAAAGTTAATAATATTTATAAAATATTATATAGCTATTAGTTTTATAAAAAGTATAGTTATACTAGTAGTAGATTTATATAATATAGTAGGTTTAAGCTTAGTAGATAATAGTAGTATAGGTACTATACTTAGTACTTTAATATAGTAGTAAGTAGTAGAGGTATATAGTAATAGTACTATTTTAGTAGTTAATAAAAGACTACCTTAAATAGTACTATATAAAATATCTATATTTTATAGTAGTAGTAGTATTAGGAAAACTTTAAAGTAAGCTAGTACGCCTATATATCCTATAGTACCTAAAATAATCCTAGGCTAGTAAGGCGCGCCTAGCGCTTTAGCTTACTATAAAGTTAAAATCTTAGCTTTAGGCGCTTTTACGTAAGTAAGGCGCCCTTAGTACTACTAGCGTATAATATCTTTTTTATACTTACTATATATACGTCGCTCTAAGTATAAATAAAGCTTATTATATATATAAAGCCTAATATAATAAGTACTTTCTTAGTACTACTTATAATACGTATACTATATATATACTATAAGCTCTATATATTTCCTAGATCTTAGCTACCTCTTTTACTAATTAAGCTAATTCTACTAATTATATGTTTTATTTACGTTTAGTAGTATAAGTATAGGCTAGTAGCTAGAAATAGCTTAATTTAAAGTAATTCTATACTAAAAATATAATAATATTACGTATTTATAGCTATAATTATCTTACTCTAGCTTAGTTTAGTACTCTTCTATTAGCTCTATAGTTATAACTAGCTTATCTACTCTATATACTTATACTAATACTTTTTTTATATTATCTTTATCTAATACTAAAGATATTAACTTATTTATAGTCTTATATATTAAAGCTTACTTAGATAAAAACTTCTTTTTTACGTCTCTACCTTATTATTACTTAAGAGCTATAACCTCTAGTAGTATATCTTACTTTAAGGTAAGTATATATAAGATTATCTTTAGTTTTAAGAGCTATTTAGTCTATAGGCGTAGTATAAACTCTAAGAAAACTTTATAGTATTAGCGCTTATCTTCTAGTATATATTAAGTATATACTATTATATTATTATTATAGTCTAATATATTATCTACTAACTTACTACTACTAGCTATACTATTACGCTAATTAAGTAATATATTATCTATACTAGTACTTTTACGCTTAGTATTTATTATACCTTCTTTATTTCTACTTTATATAAATAGTAGAAGTTTAACGTCTTTACTCTTTAGTATAATCTTATTCTCTTATTTATATTATTAGCTATAGAAGCCTTAGTAGTTAGGTTTAGTACTAGTTATATTATCTATAGTTTATATATAACTGCTAGTTTATAGTAGTAAGTAGTTAGTACTACTAACTCTAATATATTAATAGTTAGACTAACTAGCTTACTCTTACTATACTACCTTAGTTTCTCTAAGCTTATAAGATTAACTAAATTTTCTAAAGAATCTTTATTAAGATTATCTAGTAGAGAAAGACTTACTTTTACTAAGTAGAAGCTAGTAGTAGCTTATTAGATCTTCCTCTAAAGAATCTAGCCTAATATAGTATACTTAAAAGCGCTTATATTTTACTAAAGCTCTTTAATTACTTTATAAAATACTTTAGCTACTAGTTAGTTTATAAGTATTTAATTATAATTCTTAGGTATATATACCTAATATTCTCTAAGGAGGCTTTCCTTATAACTTAAGTTCCTATCTAGTATTCTAAGAGATATATATAGAGTAAAAAGCTAAAGTATATAATAGTACTTCTCTCTAGTACTAAAAATATTATCTTACTTAGTATTTTAATAGCTAAGGCTTTCTTATTAATAAAGTTAGTAAATAGTTTTTTTACTATAAGCGTAATAAATATAGTACTATAAAACCTCTAGTAGCTTAGCTATTCTAATATTAGTCTAATTTACTATAAATCTAAGTATTTTTTACGTTAGTATAAGATACGTACTTATTCTAAGTCTAGTAATAAGAATATAAAGTTCTCTAGTAGAGATACTACTTTATCTACTATACCTACTAGCTTTATAACTAGTTAGTAGAACTTACCTACTAGGTTTTAGTATATTACTATAGCCTATTCTTAATATTATAGGACTATATTAAATATTAGTATAATTATTAGCTTTCTATATATTAAATATATACTATATATACCTTACTATACGTAAGGCTACTTTCTCTAGTTTAATTAAGATTCTATCTTAGTCTATAATTACTTAGGACTTATATACGTTACTCTATCTCTCCTATATTATAAACTAGAATACCTTTCTTTCTTATTCTATATATATTAATAGTAAGTATAGTTAAATATTCTACTCTTTAGTTAATAGCTATATAATTACTAAGTTACTTATTAATCTTATAATATATCTATTATAGCTACTAATTAGTAAGATTATTTAATAGAGTATATACTCTTATAAGTACTTTAACGCTATATTAGGGTTCTTATAGTTATTATTTTAGTTAAACCTATTACTATTAGGAGAGTAGTCTTTTTATATAGTAGGTAATAAGTTAGGAGCTAGTACTATTAGCTAGTACTTTATATAATATAGCTTACTTATAGCTATAAATATTATATATAAAGTTAGCTTTCTTCTTATAGCTACATCTCTCTACTATCCTAGCTAAGTTAGAGTTAGAGTACTAACGTAATTATAATAAATATTATATCTTATATAGTACCTTCTATTATTATAGTATTAGTCTATAATTATTTTTAGGCTATAGTTAGCTTACTGTATATTAAAATTATTAAGTACTAAATTCTTCTTCTAGAAGTTTATTATCTTATTTAGATAGCTCTACGTTTAAAGTATTTAGTATATTATACTTAGATTATTTCCTAATAAGCTATTAATAGTCTATTATTATACTATTATCTAGGCTAATTACTACTTAGTCTATACATACCTCTTATATATAATTAAGGGCTTTAGGCTATTAGTTTAGTATAGATAACCTTTTATTATAGCTGCGTTTACTAGACTTATATATAGTAGAGTTTTTCTATATAGTAGTAGTATTATTTCTTAGGCTAAATTAGGGCGATTATATAAAGATAGATACTATTATTTTAGTAATTAGAGAGACTAGTAGAGTTTATAGTAGCTAGTTAAGTAGAGAGGTAGTACTAACTTTAGTTAGTCTATTTATAATATCTCTTTACTAGGTTTAGTTATCTACTACTAATTATAGACCTACTAAGATAATAGTAATAGTATATATTAGTATACTAATTAACTTAGTTTAGCGTATTACTAATAATATCTTAGGGTAGCCTTTATATACTGCGTACTACTATCTACTTTCTTTAGCTTTAGTTATATACTATTTATTTATTAGACTTAGTATTATATCTCTCTATCTATATATATAGGAGTAACTACTTTTAAAGAGCTATTATTACTACTTATTCTAGATACTTATTTAGCATTTATAGATAACTTATTAGCGCTAGGTATTTCTACTATATAATTATTCTAGCTAAGTAGCTATTTAAAAATAGCTTCTCTTAGTAGCCTACCTTCTATATTATATAGTATATTTATAGTATAAGTAGTATATTTCTGCCTTTATTAGTAGATATAGTTATAGTTATAGTTATACTTTATAGTAATCTATAAGATATACTTAATATAATTACTATCTAAATACTAGCTAAAGACCTAAGAGAACTTTATAGTAATATCTACTATAACCTATAATACTCTACTTCTATATAATATTAAGTAGAGTACCTATCTAAGAACGCTATTTGTATATAGGCCTACTTCTACTTTATAGTATACTAGGTTATATATATTATTATTAATATAGAGTATAACTTTAATAGTATCCTATAGTTATATTCTAGGGCTTAAGTCTAGTAAGTGTATAGATAGTGTAGCTAGATTTATCTTAATTTTAGGTCTATCTTATATATATAATATATATCTTTTAGTAGTAGAGTATTTACTATTATTTATAGTAAGTATATTATCTCTTACTATAGTTATATAAGGATTTACTTAGCTATATAGAGTATAGGGTTTAATAGTACTAGTAATTAGTATATACTCTAAAATTATACTAAATTAAGGTAACTTAGTATAGCTTTCTACCTCTATTACTTCTATCTTAACTCTACTTTACCTTATTAAACTAGTCTTATTATATTATTATATTTTAGTTTTAAGTATTACTATAGCTAGGTATTAAAGTTAGGTTTAGCTTTTACGTAATATCTATAGCGCTACTAACTTATAAAATAGCTAGTATACTAAGAGCGCTAGTAGTATTAATATAGCTACTTTATAGAGTAGGATACGCCTTTATAGCTAGTAGCTACTACGCTTATAGTTATATCTAAAGGTAATTCTCTTATACTATTATATATTAGTCTATATAAGGGTAATATATATAACCTACTATTTAGTAGTTTTACTAACGCTCTTATACCTAAAGATAATAAGCTTTAAGGTTATAGATAGCTAAGAGAAGAGGATATTATACTTATAGAGGAACTAGATTATAGTTCTACTAGTATTAAACTATCGCAGTTCTACTATAGGATAATAATTACTAAGTCTAAGACTACTAGTAACTTATCTATTACTATATAGAAGTTATATAAAGAAGAGGAGTATATTATAGCTAGTAAGCTATTAGATTAGCCTATATACGTAGCTACCTAGCTATATATTACCTACTTATTATAGGTATTAGGCTAATAAACTCTAGCGCTAGTAATATTATACTATTTTAGAGTAATTTTAATTATATCTTTACGTCTTAGCTTAGCTATATATATATTATAAAGAGTAATATAGAGTTATTATTTTAAGATAAGTACCTTATACTATTAATAAGCTAGCTATAGTTTTAAAATATAGACTATTAGTATACTCTACTTAATACTATACCTTATAGCTTATCTAGGAACTTATAGAAGATATATTATATTAAAGTACTTATCTAGAATATAGATAGAACTTCTAGAGATACTAACTAGTATAAGCTTCTTTACTAAGACGTTATTAATATTATAGCCTTCTAGTTAGCGTTCTTACTCTTTTATAATTATCTAAAGTATATACTTAAGCGTATATTCTAGTGCTATATATTACTAGATAGTAAGCCTCTAGATTCTAGGACGTTTACTATACTCTATAATTCTAATTAGTAGTAAGAGATATAGTTACGTCTCTTACTAAGTACTATAGTTATTTCTATTATAGTTAGCGTAGATAAAATATATCTAACTAACTTTTAAAGTAATAAAGTAGCTTAGCTAGTATATATTTTAGTTAGTAACTTAGATACTAGTATCTACTAATTGTAGCTTATACTTAAAATAATACTAGTAGGCTTACTACTTATAGTAAAGTATAATAATATAGATCTTAAGGTATAAGTATACTATTAGTCTATAAGTATAGTACTTAATTATATATATCTATCTAAAGTTATATATATAGACTTCTAATATCTATAGCTATCTATAAGCTTAGCTAAATAGGAATTAAGCTAAAGTATATAGATAGCGCCTACTATCTCTATTTCTCTATTATATATAAGGTAATAGCTAACTATATAGAGTAGGTCCTTATTACTAGTATTAAGAGCTAGAAGCACTATACTATATATACTATCTTTCTACTATAATAAACTAAACTTATATAATCTAGCTATCCTAATAAAATAACTACTAAGTATTATCTACTCTAAAATTATACTAAAACGTAGTAATTAATCTATATATAGTATTATAATAGTATTATAAAAGAGGATCTTACGTATATATACTTAGTAAAGAATTTTACTTAGGCCTTTCTTTATATTAATATATATAAGGCGCTTATCCTAGACCTACTATACTAGCTATATAAAAGTATTATAAAGTACTCTCTTAACTAGCTATATACCTTATTTAGTATAATATATAGTAACTTAAAAGTTAATCCTACTAGCTTTAGTATATATTAGCTTAACTAGCGCTTTTATAATATACTATACTATCTAGAGTTAAAGCTCTTCTACTAAATACTTATAAGTAAAATTACTTAGTAGACTAGGAGTAAATAGTAAACTATCTTCTATTAAGTACTTATAGTCTTTATTTTACTCTTATAGACTTAGCTATATACCCTCTAGTACTTATATACTATATATAATTTTATTATACTTACGTATTATTATAGTTATAATAATAATACTCTATAGTATATATTAGATACACTAAAGCGTATAGATATATATAAGTAAGAGTTAGAAGACTACTATCCCCTTAATAAAGAGAAGAACTTATAGTTTAATATCCTAAAGTTCTATATAATCTTATATTATATCTACTTTATCTAGTAATATAGTCTATTACTAAATTATAACCTTAGGTTATATATAGAGGCTCTTTATATATATCTTATAAAAGTCTTCTTTAGGATAATAAATAAGAAGTAGGCCTTAGCCTAGATATATACTTATAATATATAGTTAATAAAGTTATAAGTAATAAAGGTATAGTTAGTATATAATTATAGTAAACTATTACTAAGGCGTATTAGGTATAATCTAACTAATATATAAATAATTTATATTATTACTATTATACCCTTAAGTCGTCTTAGTTAGGAAGTTTAAGACTTTAATATTATTATAAGTACTAGGCTCTAACTATTATATTAGATAACTATTTAAAATACTTTTTAGTTTAGTATATTAGTATATCTATAGGATACTTTTATAGTATATTTATAAGAAGAGTTAGCTATTTACTCTTAGTTATATAATACTTATCTACTTAAGGTTACTAAATAACTAGAGGATAATCTAGCCTAAGTAGATAAGTATCCTATATCTATATACCTATCTATATAGTACTAAAAACTAACTAGTTACTTAGATGTTAACCTTTTAGGTAAAGCTATAGAGTTTATTTAGTATATCTTTAATTAGTAGAATATAGGGAAGTAGCTCTATTATTACGTATAGGTATAAGAGTATAACTATTTAACTAAAGAACTACTTTATAGTATACACTTAAGCTAGATCTTCTTTATCTTTATAGTTATCTAAATAGATACTAGTAGTATACTTATAAGGCTAGTATAGTATATATATATATTATTATAGATACTAGAGCCTATAAACTATAGATAACTTAATAATAACTATAGTATAGTTATAATGCGTAAGTAGTTAGTAACTAGCTACTAGGCTTTAAAGTAACTAGAGTAAGATTAATACTTCTCTATAGATTAGATATTATAGTATAGCTATCTAGTACTATCTAGTTAGCCTAATAAATTCTTTATAAATAATTTTATTAACTTTAATAAGTATAATACTATATATAGTAATAATTAGCTTACTTTAAACTAAGAGTATATTATAGAATATTAGTTAAAGTAGAAGAGTAGCGCCTAA
>Ga0210040_10009676_pt1 | contig 11183 bp, 10 predicted proteins | sample CryGeyCG12114_NA_FD_185462 | JGI IMG/M metagenome (GOLD analysis project Ga0210040, IMG submission 185462) | Groundwater microbial communities from aquifer - Crystal Geyser CG19_WC_8/21/14_NA (SPAdes) (version 2) | ecosystem: Environmental > Aquatic > Deep subsurface > Groundwater | place: USA... | reverse complement strand
CCCTCCCGCCGGTGACGGACCGGCCCGTCCGCGTCGGTCGTGGTCGGGGGCCGGCGGCCGGACCGGAACTGTCAGCCCTCCTCCCTAGCGTGGTGCCCGTCGGACCGGACCGAGGAGAGGACACCGTCATGGCAGGGACGTACACCGCTGTGGAGCTCGACGTGCAGGTGAGCGGGGAGAAGGCCGACCTGCTCGTGCTGCTCGCCGACCAGCGCGCGCTGCTCCGGCTGACCGCCCAGGGGATCACCGAGGAGCAGGCCCGCCGGACGACGACGGTCAGCGCCCTCACCCTGGGCGGGCTGGTCAAGCACGTGGCGATAGGGGAGCGGGAGACGGCCGAGCAGATCGTGGCCCGCGACGAGGACAGCGAGGTCGACCTGACCGCCCTCGGGGCCGCGCACGAGCTGGGCGCCGAGGAGACGCTGGCGGGGTGGCTGGCCGAGTACGAGCGCGCCGCCCTCCTCTTCGACCAGACGATCGCGGCCGTGGTGAGCCTGGACGAGATGATCCCCCAGCCGACCGCGCCCTGGGCGCCGCAGCGGGAGTGGTGGAGCGTGCGGCGGATGGTGGCGCACCGGCTGCGCGAGACCGCGCACCACTGCGGGCACGCCGACATCATCCGGGAGGCGCTGGACGGGCAGTCGACCATGGCGGTCATCGCGGCGGACGTGGAGTGGCCCGACCAGGGGTGAGCGGCGCCGCGGGGGGCGCGGTCGGGGGGAGCAGGTCCGGCAGAGGACTTGGACGGTGAGGAGGCCTGCGGCCACCTGATCGGGGGTTCAGGAGGGCGCAGGCTCGACTCGTGGTGTCGGGGACCATGCTCGGGGGTTCATGGCCCCCGACACATCTCGATCGTAGGAGGGCGCTCAGGCTCCTGTCAGCAGTGCTGTGTGTCCGCTTCGGCCATGTCCGGAAGTGGACACGGTGGAGTTCCGGGAGCTGGGCAGCCGCCGATCGAGCGGAGCGCCCTCGGGGCCGGCGGAGCCCGGTCCGGCCGCGCGCCGACCGCCGAGGAGGGGGACGCCGGGCCCCTCTTCCCAGCCCGGCGGCGATGAACTACCGTCACCCCGGAGGTGGGAGCGCTCCCACTTCTCCGGCGGTCGTCAGCACGACGACCGCTGCCCCCGTCAAAGGAGACGTACGTGTTCCGAACCTCTCGTCGGCGCGCCCTCGCGACCGCCGCGGTCACCGCCGTCACGGCGTCGCTCGCCCTGGTCGGCCTCGCCGCACCGGCGACCGCGCAGGTGCCGGACGGCACCCAGTTCTTCGTCCCGAAGCCCAACCCGGACGCCAAGGTGCAGATCCGGACCCTGGAGCACGCCGGTCGCCACCGGGCCGCCGACCGGATCCGGTCGCTGGTCCGGACGCCCTCCGCGGTCTGGGTGGAGACCGGGTCGCCCAAGCAGGCCCGGACGCAGGTCCGCCAGATCACCAAGCAGGCCAAGGCCAAGCGCACCGTCCCGCTGCTGGTGCTCTACGACATCCCGTTCCGCGACTGCGCCCAGTACTCCGCCGGTGGGGCGACCACCGTGGCCGAGTACGAGGCCTGGGTGGACGGGGTGGCGGCCGGCATCGGCAACCGCAAGGCCGCCATCGCCCTCGAGCCGGACAGCATCGGCATCATCCCCTTCTACACCAGCGTCGACGGCGTGGAGGAGTGGTGCAAGCCGGCCGAGGCGGACGCCGCGACGGCCGCCTCGGACCGGTTCGCGATGCTGAACTACGCCGTGGACCGGCTGACCGCGCTGCCCCGCACCTCGGTCTACCTCGACGGCACCCACAACGGCTGGCTGAACGTCGGGGACGTGAGCGACCGGCTGCTCAAGGCCGGGGTGGCCAAGGCCGACGGCATGTTCTTCAACACCTCGAACTACCAGTGGACCCAGGACGTCGAGCAGTACGGCACCTGGGTCTCCTCCTGCCTCGCCTACCTGACGCAGGTCGACCCGAAGGGGGTGGCGAACTGCGGCAACCAGTACTGGAGCGGCGGCCCGGCCAACAACTTCACCGGGGTCGCCCTCGACCCGGCCAAGAAGTGGAGCGACACCGCGACGGACCCGACGGCCAACACGGCCGGCATCAACTCCCGCTACGCCGCCCTGCTGGGAGACGTGAAGCCGAGCAAGTCCTTCCTCGTCGACACCAGCCGCAACGGGCGGGGGCCGTGGGTGCCGGACGCCGAGCAGGCCGCGTGGCCGGACCCGCAGGTCTGGTGCAACCCGCCGCGGCGTGGCCTCGGCCCGCAGCCGACCACCCGCACCGGCACGCCGCTGGCGGACGCGTACGTGTGGATCAAGGTGCCGGGTGAGTCCGACGGCCAGTGCAGCCGGGGCCTGGGGACGGGCAACAGCGTGGTCGACCCGATCTGGGGCCGCGTGGACCCGGCGGCGGGCGAGTGGTTCCCGCGGCAGGCGCTCCAGCTCACCCGGCTGGCCAGCCCGCGGCTGCCGCAGCCCTGAGCCGCCCGTCCGGCGACCGGGGTCAGGAGCGCGAGAGCTCGACCCCGGTCAGCCGGGCGGCGGTGGCCAGGAAGCGGTCCTGCAGGTCCACGTCGGAGGCGGCCGGGTGCGCCTCCAGGACCTGCCGGCGACGGAGGTAGCGGCCGGTGACCGTGGCCGCCGGCTCGTCGCTGGTGGCCAGCCACACCTGGGTCTCGGCACCCTCGGGCAGCTCGTCGGTCGCCCCCGAGCCCCCCATCCGGGTCTTGATCCAGCCGGGGTCGACGGCGTTGCTCAGGGTCTGCGGCCGCAGCCGGGCCACCGCGAAGGCGAGCACGACGTCCCAGAGCTTGGAGTCGGAGTAGGCCTGCATCCCGTCCCAGGGCCGCTGCTCGAACTGGAGGTCCTCCAGGTGGGGCTCGCCCTGGGCCTGCAGACCGGAGGTGAGGTAGACCAGCCGTGCGGGCGCGGGCATCAGCGCGGTCAGCAGGTACGGGGCGAGCACGTTCACCTGGAAGATCCGCTCGAAGCCGTCCTCGGTGACAGCGCGCTCGTCCTGGCCGCCGAGACCGGCGTTGTGGACCACCACGTCGTAGTGGCCGACGGGGGAGGTCGCACCGGCGAGGTCGCGGGTCTGGGCCAGCGAGGCGAGGTCACCGACCACGACGCCGGCCGCACCCGGCACGGCCTCCTGCGCCTCCTCGGCCCGGCGGTCGTCGCGGGCGTGCAGCACCACCTGGTGCCCCTCGCGGACCAGGTCGGCCGCGGTCTGCCGCCCGATCCCGTCGGCGGACCCCGTCACCAGCACTGCAGCCATCTCTGCTCCCTCGTCACTCCGTCGTCGTCCCGGCTCCTGCCGCCCGCCATGCTACGGAGGCGCCTCGGCAGCCGGGGCTGCGGGCGTCACCCCTGAGAACCCGACCCCAGCGACCCCCGGCACCCCTCCGCCAGCGCTCTCGGGCCGTCTCGGGTCGGTTGCCCAGGGCCGAGCCGCTGGGCGTCGGTCCGGACCCAGGAGGGGTCAGCGACTGCCCCAGGACCAGGCCGGCCCGTCGAGCGGCCCGGCCCCGGCCACCGTCGTGGCCCCGGACTCCTTGACCAGCTCCACGGCCACGGCCTCGGGCACCCGGGCGAGCTGCTCGACCAGTCCGGCGTCGTGAGTGACCACCAGCACCTGGGTCCGCTCGGCGGCCCGGGCGACCAGCCGGCCCAGGGCCGGGACCAGCGAGGGGTGCAGGCTGGTCTCCGGCTCGTTCAGCACCACCAGCTGGGCGGGCCGCGGGCTGAGCAGGGCCGCAGACCAGAGCAGGAAGCGCAGCGTGCCGTCGGAGAGCTCGGCGGTGTGCAGCGGGCGCAGCAGCCCGGGCTGGGTGAGGGCGAGGTCGAAGCGTCCGGACTCCACGCCCACCCGCAGCCGGCTGCCGGGGAAGGCGTCGTCCACGGCGGCATCCAGCAGGTGGCCGTCCCCGACGTCGGCGATGGTGGCCAGGGCCGCGGCGAGGTCGCGGCCGTCGTCGGCCAGGGCGAAGGTGCGGGTGCCGATCTGGCTGCGGCGGGCCGGGGCGTCCTCGTCGGCGCGGAAGCTGTCGTAGAAGCGCCAGCTCCGGACCTGGTCGCGGACGGCGAGCAGCTCGGGGCTGCGCAGCGGGTCGCCGAGCTCGGCGAGCACCGAGTCGAAGGCGGGGAGGCCGCTCGCCAGCACCTCCAGGTCCCGGTCGCCGCGCACCTGCACCAGCCCGCCCTGGCGGCGCACCAGGGTGGCGGCCGGGCGCAGCAGCGGGCCGCTCCAGATGAGCTCCCGCTTGATCTCCGGGTCCAGCTCGAAGGGGGAGCCGGGCTGCTCGATGGGCAGACCCAGGTCGACCAGGTAGCTGAACCCGTCCGAGGCGAACCCCAGCCGCAGGCTCACCGCCCGGACCCGTCGGCTCGCGAGCACCGGCGGCTCGCCGTCGCGGGCCTTCCCGCCGATCGTCTCGGGGCCGGCCCACAGCGCCGAGGCCAGGCCGCCCTCCCGGGCCAGCGACCCCACCACGCCGCCGGTGGCGCAGGCGGCGAGCAGGCGCAGCGAGCGGTAGAGGCTCGACTTGCCCGAGCCGTTCGCCCCGGTGACCACGGTGAGCGGGCCGAGCGGCAGCCGCAGCTCGTGCAGCGAGCGGTAGCCCGCGACCGCCAGCGTGCTGATCACCGCCTCATCCTGGCAGCCCCGGGACGCCCGGGCGGGCTCTAGGGTCGGGCACGTGCACCCGCCGATCGAGCCCTTCGCCACCGGGCTGCTGCCGGTCGCCGACGGCCAGCAGCTCTACTGGGAGACCTCGGGGGACCCGGCCGGCAAGCCGGCGCTCTACCTGCACGGCGGCCCGGGCAGCGGCCTGGGCCGGGGCGGCTACCGGCGGCGCTACGACCCCGCCGGGCACCTCGTCGTCGGCCTGGACCAGCGCGGCTGCGGGCGGAGCCGGCCGCTCGCCGTGGACGCCCTGGAGCAGCTGGGCACGAACACCACCGCCGCCCTGATCGGCGACATCGAGGCTCTGCGGGAGCACCTCGGCGTCGAGCGCTGGCTGGTGTCCGGGGTGTCCTGGGGGACGACGCTCGCCCTCGCCTACGCCCAGGCCCACCCCGAGCGGGTGAGCGAGCTGGTCCTGGTCGCGGTCACCACCACCGCCCGCGAGGAGGTGGACTGGATCACCGAGGCGATGGGCCGGGTGTTCCCCGAGGCCTGGCAGCGCTGCGAGCAGGCGTCCGGCCGGCGACCGGGGGAGCGGGTGGTGGACGCGTACGCCCGCGTGCTGGCCACCGGCGAGCCAGAGGAGCGGAAGCGGGCCGCGGCGGCGTGGGACGCCTGGGAGTCGGCGCACATCTCGCTCGGCCCGCACGCGACGCCCGGGCCGCTGCACGCCGACCCGGTCGAGCAGGCCGTGTTCGCCACCCTGGTCACCCACTACTGGTCCCACGACGGCTTCCTGACCGGCGCGGACGCCATCGCCGCCCGCGTCGAGCGGCTGCGCGACATCCCGACCGTCCTCGTCCACGGGCGCCGCGACATCAGCGGGCCAGTGGTCACGCCGTGGCGGCTGCACCAGCTCCTGCCGGCCAGCCGGCTGGTCGTGGTCGAGGACGAGGGGCACGGCGGGCCGCGCTGCATGGAGGAGATGTGCCGGGCCGTCGACGGCTTCCTCGACGCGTGACCGGTGACCGGTGACCGGTGACCGGTGACCGGCCCCGGCCGCGGGGTGGCGGGCGCCGTCAGCCCTGCTTCTTGGTGGGGGTGACCACCAGCTCGTTGACGCAGACGTGCGGCGGGCTGTCCAGCACGAACTGCACGGTCCGGGCGACGTCCTCCGGGCTCAGCATCTGCTCGCGGTCCTGCTCGCCGGGCACGACCGGCCGCAGGCTCAGGAAGTCGCTGTCGATGTCGCCGGGGCAGACCGCGCAGGCCCGCACGCCGTGCTCGTTCTCCTGCGCGTTCAGGTGCGCGGCGAGCGAGCCGACGGCGGTCTTGCTCGCGCTGTAGGCCACCCCCGCCCCGGGGGCGAACTGCCAGCCGGAGACCGAGGAGACGAAGACGACCACGCCGCCGCCCGCGGCCCGCAGGTCGGGCAGGGCCGCGTCGACGACCAGGACCGCGGCGGTCAGGTTGGTGTCGACGATCCTGCGGAACTCCGTCATCGACTGGTCGCGCCAGTAGCGCTGCGGGGCGTTCAGCCCGGCCGAGAGCACGAGGTCGGTCGGCGGGCCCCAGGTCGCGCGGAGCTCGGCGTAGGCCTCCCGCACCACGTCCGCGTCGGTGGTGTCCCCGACCAGCTCGAGCGCCTCCCCGCCGCCGGCGCGCACCAGGGCGGCGGTCTCGGCCAGGGCGTCGGCCCGGCGTCCGGTCAGGGCCACCCGCGCGCCGGTGGCGGCGGCGGAGCGGGCCACGGCCCGGCCGACCCCGCTGCCCGCCCCGGTCACCCAGACGGTCCGGCGTCCCGGTCCCGACGCCTGCTCGGCTGCTGCTGCCACGTCCGCTCTCCTCCGCCGCTCCGCCCGGAGGGCGCCCCGCGGCGCCACCGGCTCGGGGCTAGTGTGCCCTGGTCCGCCCGTCCCGCCCACGGCCCCGTCGTCGACGCCGGCCCCAGGAGGTCCCGTGCTCATCGACCTGCAGGACCGCGTCGTCCTCGTCACCGGAGCCGGTCGCGGCATCGGCCGGACCATCGCGGAGACCTTCGCCCGGGACGGGGCCTCGGTGGTGGCCCTCGACCTGGGCGCCGCCGGGCTCGACCAGCTGGCCGCCGACCTCGCCGCCGACGGCGGACGGGTGCTGCCCGCCGTGGCCGACGTCCGGGACGGGGCGGCCGTGCAGCGGGTGGTGGACGACGCGGTCGCCCGGCTCGGGCGGGTGGACGTGCTGGTCAACAACGCGGGCATCAACGTCGAGGGCCGGCTCGAGGAGCTGGACGCCGACGCCTGGGACCGCTGCTTCGAGGTCAACGTCCGCGGCACCTTCACCACCTGCCGCGCGGTGGCGCCGGTGATGAAGCGGCAGCGCCACGGCCGGATCCTCAACGCGGCCTCGTTCGCCGCCATCGTGCCCAGCATCGGGGCCTCGGCGTACGCGGCGTCCAAGGCCGCCGTCGTGCAGTTCACCCGCACCATCGCCGGCGAGCTCGGGCCGTGGGGGATCACTGCGAACTCCTACGCCCCGGGCATGATCCCGACGGCTATGAATGGGTTCGCGGAGATGAGCCCGGCCGCGCAGGCGGCCAAGCTGGACACGCTGTCGCTGCGGCGGTGGGGCGAGGCCCAGGACGTGGCCAACCTGCTCTGCTTCCTGGCCAGCGACCTCGCGGGCTATATCACCGGCACCCTGGTCGACGTCAGCGGCGGCAAGCTCGCCACCCAGGTCCCCTCGGCGGCGTACGCCGACCTCGACGACTGAGGCTGCCGACCCCGACGACTGAGGCTGCCAGCTGCGGCCGGGCCGGCGGTGCCGCCGTGCCCCTCCGTGGTCGGCCCGGTCGCCGCTCGTGGGCGGGCGCTCGCCGTCAGGCGCGCAGGCCCTGCGCCGGGCGCGGCTCCTGGGCGATCACCGCGGTCTGGCGGTCCATGTTCTCGACCATCCGGTCGACCATGCCCAGGAAGACGGGCAGCTGCTCGTCGTCGATGCCGTCCACGGCGTGCTCGAACCACCGCGCCGAGTCCTCGATCAGGCCGCGGCCCCGGTCCGTGAGCGTGACCACCGTGCGCCGGCGGTCGGAGGGGTGCGGGCGCCGCGTCACGATCCCCTCGATGGTCAGCCGGTCCAGCAGGGCGGTGACCGAGCCCGGGGTGACGCCCAGGCGCTGGCCGATCTCGGTGGGTCCCAGCTCGCCCGCGGCCATCAGGTGGCTGACGGTCTGGGTCTCCAGCACGCTCAGCCCGTAGAAGCGGGCGACCTCGTTGCGGTAGGTCTCGAAGGCCAGGATGAGCCGACGGACGGCCTGCATCGGGGCTCGCTCCACGGGCTCTCCTGATCTTCGGCTGCCGAACAGTTCGATGATCGTACTTCCGCGGACGGACCAGGACCGCCGGCGCCCACGGGGGACCAGCCGGGGACGGGGACCAGCCGGGACGGAGCGCTACCGGGGCCCCTCGTCCCCGCGCCCGGTCGAGGAGCGGCAGTCGACGCTGAACAGCGGGCCGGACACCGGTCGCACCCGGTAGCCCTGGTCCTGCACCTGGCCGGCGTACTCCTGGCCGAACACGAAGGTGTGCAGGCCGCGGGGGACCGTCGGGCTGGCCAGCTGCTCGTGCCAGGGCCAGGCCCACGGGGCGGCGACCGGGGCGCAGTATTCGCGGAGGACCACCACGGCCTGGTCGGGACGGCCGCCGTGGTCACCGCCCTCGGCGGCCCACACCCGGCGCCGCAGCCCGAGGTCGTCGGGCAGCAGCCGGTAGGCGAACTGCTGCCGGGCCTCGAGGCTGCCGGTGAACACCAGCGAGCCGTCCGGCACCGCGGCCACCGCCGCGTCGACCGCGACCTGCGGGTCGGGCCCGCGCCGGTCGGCCCCCGCGTAGCCGTGCACCAGGGCCGCGACCGGCAGCACCACGGCCACCAGCGCAGCGACCAGCGGTCGACGGCGCTGCGGGACCAGGGTGACGGCCGCCCCCACGCCGACCAGCGCCCACAGACCGGCCAGCAGCCAGACGGGCAGCAGCAGGGTGGTCCAGTCCTCCACCAGGTAGCGCAGCACGAACCAGGCGGTGCCGACCACCCAGGTGAGAGTGAGCACGGCGAGCCAGGTGCGCCGGACCGCCAGCACGACCAGGCCGACCGCGGCCAGGGCGAGCAGCGGGCCGAGCTGGGCGAGCGCCGCGTCCCCCAGCACGGGCAGCCGCACCGCGCGCACGACCTGCGTCGGCACCTCGAACATCCGGTCGCCGAACTGGGCGCCCGTCACGGCCGCCCAGAACGAGTGCCGGTCGTAGACCCGCGTCTCCACCCAGGAGTTGCCGGCGACCGCCGTGCGCCAGGGCAGGTAGAGGTAGGGCAGCAGGGCCAGCGCCGCTCCCGTGGGCGCCAGCACCAGCAGCTCGCGCGGGTGCAGCAGCCACCACGGCCGCCGGAGGAGGAGGTAGAGGACCAGGCCCGGCACCAGCAGCACGTCGGAGGTGGCGTGGGCGAAGGAGAGGGCGAAGACCAGCACCGCCACCCGCAGCCAGGCCCGGTGCCGGGTCCGTTCGTAGCGGAGCACGCAGGCGAGCACGGTGACCAGGAACAGGGCGCTGAGCGTGTAGACCTCGGCCACCACCGCGTCCTGCCAGAAGGCGGGGAGCAGGCCGAGCGCGATGGCGCCGCCGGCCTGCAGCACGGGCGGCTGGTCGAGCTCGCGCAGGATCGCGACCACCACGAGGCAGGCGAGGACGGCGCACACCGCCGAGAGGAGGTTGACGCGCAGGGCGTCCGAGCCGAACGGCACCACCCGGACGGCGAGGGCGTCCAGCACCGTGTAGAGGGGGTAGCCGGGCGGGTGGGGCGTGCCCAGCGCCCGGCCGACCAGCTCGAACTTCGTCGTGTCGACGGAGAAGGCGTTGCCGGTGCTGCGCTGCAGGGTGGCGCCGTAGACCACCGACAGGACCAGCGCGGTGACCAGGCCGGGCCAGGACCGGTGCAGCAGGGCACGCCACCGGCGAGGCCGCGCAGTGCCGGGGAGCCGGTCGTCGAGGCCGGCCGGCCGCGACAGGGTGGTCAGCACCACGAGCGCACCGCCACGACCCGCCGGGTCTGCCGACGCCGGGGCGCGGCGAGGTGGGACGCGAGCACGGGCAAACCCCCGGGAGGACGGAGCAGGACTGGGGCCGCTTACCCGCCGCCCGTCCGGCTCAACCAGCCGGCGCTGGGCGCGACAAGCCCGTCCGGTTCGACCAGCCCGCCGAGACGTCCGGTCACCCTCCCCGACCGGGAGCGACCCGCTCCCCCTACCCGGGCCGGCCGGCCGGCGCGGCACGCCGACGGGCGGACGTCCTCAGGACGCCCGCCCGCCGGACCGCGCTCGGAGGCCGGAGCCTCAGGCGTCGTGCCGGGTGTTGCCCTGGGCGTCCTCGACGCTGGCCTCGACCTCGTCGGGGGTCAGCACGTGCCCGGGCTCGAAGTCCGCCGCGCCCGTGTGGCCGGTGCCCACGGTCCCGGTGGAGGAGACGGTGTCGGTGACGACCGGCTCGGTGACCTCGTGCTGCGGGGCGACGGGGGTGACGGGCGCCGCGGTCGGCAGCGGGGCCTCGTCGTGCGCCGACTTGGCGGCACCCGCGGCGGCGACCCCGGCGACGGCGGCGGCCGCTGCGGCCGCGATCCCGACGCCGGCGGCGACCGCCTTGCCGCTGACGCCCGCGTGGCCGTCGTCACCGCGGGACTCCGCGGCCGCGTCCACGCCGGGTGCCCCGGCCGTGGTCCCGGGAACGGTGCCCCGCCAGGCGCCGGTGGCGTAGCCCTCGGACTCGATGAACGCCTTGAAGCGGTCGAGGTCGCCCTCGGCCTGGTTCTCCACGACGTTCAGCTTGTCGCCGACCTTCTCGACGAGGCCCTCGGGCTCGTACTCCAGCGACAGGTGCACCGCGGTCCGGCCGCCGAGGTCGGTGAAGGTCACCGCGCCGGCGTTGGTGGCGCCCTCGGTGGCCGCCCACGCGACCTTCTGGTCCGGCACCTGCTCGATCACGCGGGCTTCCCACTGACGGCGGATCCCGGCGATCTCGGCGACCCACTGCATGCGGTCGTCGCCGAGCTGGGTCACGCTCGTCACACCGTTCATGAACTGGGGGAAGTCCTCGAACTGGGTCCACTGGTTGTAGACCGTGCTCACGGGCAGGTTGACCTCGATGGACTTCTCGACCTTGGTCGTCACAGCGTCTCCTTCGACGAGAGAACAGAGTTCGGACGGGGGTGTCCCGTCCCGGCTGACGATAGCGAGGCCCTCGGACGGCCCTCGGGCCGGGCTCGCGAGGCCGGTCCGGGCTGAGGGGCCCGACCTACAGTGGCAGCCGTGAACGGGCGCTGGCTGGTCGTGCTGCTCACCGCCGCCGCCCTCCTGGTGGCCCCGGTGGCGGTGCGCGCGCGCCCGGCGGCGGCATCGGGGGACAGCGCCGCCGAGCTCCTCGCCCGGGTCCGGGCCTCGTCCGCGGTCGCCTGGTCGGGCTCGGTCCGCAGCTCGGGGACCCTCTCGGTGCCCGACGAGCAGTCCTTCGCCAACCTCGCCCAGCTGCTGGGGGAGGAGAACGACCTGCGGGTGTGGTGGC
>Ga0210040_10009675_pt1 | contig 11186 bp, 12 predicted proteins | sample CryGeyCG12114_NA_FD_185462 | JGI IMG/M metagenome (GOLD analysis project Ga0210040, IMG submission 185462) | Groundwater microbial communities from aquifer - Crystal Geyser CG19_WC_8/21/14_NA (SPAdes) (version 2) | ecosystem: Environmental > Aquatic > Deep subsurface > Groundwater | place: USA... | reverse complement strand
AAGCGCAACTATCTGAAGCGTGGTCATGGCACGAGCCTCCGAAGGAGGCGTCTCGCGATCAGATTTAGTGCAAGGGAAAGCGCAAAACAAACCCTGCTGACGGCGACCGAGAGAACCAAGGATCGCCGTCCCGGGCCAGCGCCGGGATCAGCGAGCCGAGGCTGCCCACGGCGATGACGGCGATCGCCACCCCGTTGAGGTAACTGGCCGTGAGCTTCGCCTGCTCGTTGCGGACAAGGCTCTCGCCCTCACTCCGCGCCGAGGAGGGTCCCCGCGTCGAAGTTGCCGACGTTGCCAAAGAGTTGGTTGATGAAGGTGCGGTCGGCAAAGACCTCGGCGGTGATGCGCGGCGAAAGCTGGACCACGCGACCTTGCTCCAGCCCGAATCGTTCGACGTTGCCCAGCGTGCCGTTCGGCAGGAAGGACAGGGCGAGGACCTCGCGCTCCACCTCCTCGGGCGGGAAGAAGGCGAAGTGGCGGAATCGGCTCTGGACGTAATAGAGGCTCTGATCCCCCAGCACGCCCCTGGTGGTCGGCTGCCCGACGGAGCCGATGATGCTGTCGCGCGTGTCCACGCCGACCGTCAGACCCGCAAGCTCCGCCTCCGGGGGGACGAAGCCGTGGTTCCGATAGATCGGCGAACAGGCGCCAAGCAGCAGCGCCACGGCCATCACGCCGGCCAGACCCTTCCGCATCGCTGCCCCCTTGCCTTGTCCTTGGACGCCTCATATCGCGGCTTAGGGCATGGTGCGAGCCCCTTCAAGGAAAGGAAGCGCCCGTGAGCAACGCAAACCGTCTTCCCCGCCACATCGTCCGCCTGACCGACCCCAGCCAGCGACAGGCGAGCCGCTTCGATCTGGCGCCCGAGGCCGGGGACCGCGCGGCCATCGCCGACCATCTCGGCATCGTCGGCGTGAGGAAGCTGCGCTTCGCGGGCTCGCTCCGTCCCGAGGGGCGGCAGGACTGGCGGCTTGAGGGCGAGCTCGGCGCGACGGTGGTGCAGGAGAGCGTGGTCTCGCTGGAGGAGGTCACGACGCGGATCGACGAGCCCGTGGTGCGCCGCTACCTCGCCGACCCCGGGGACCCGGAGGCGGACGAAGCCGAGATGCCGGAGGACGATACCATCGAGGCGCTGCCCCAGAGCCTCGACCTCGTGGAGGTCATGCTGGAGGCGCTGGCGCTCGCGCTGCCCCCTTATCCGCGCTCACCCGGCGAGGAGCTGGGCGAGGTCGTGGTCACCGAGGCGGGCGCGGAACCGCTGACCGAGGAGAAGGCGAAGCCCTTCGCCGCGCTGAAGGACGCCCTCAAGCCCAAGGAATAGCCCGCCTGCCCTTGCGGCGGGCGCGGAACTCGCTATGTTCGCGGCCTTCCGCCGAGGCTCGACAATCCGGCGGGGAGGCCTTATTGCCCCCCGGAATCGCGAGCTTTTCGCTTAAAGCTAACCCCTCCGGGCCATGTGCCCCACGAGACGAACCGAGGTTGTGACATGGCCGTCCCGCAGAACAAAGTCTCCAAGTCGCGTCGCAATCAGCGCCGCGCGCACGATTTCCTCGTGGCCGCGAACCCCAACGAGTGCAGCAACTGCGGCGAACTGAAGCGCCCGCACCATGTCTGCCCGACCTGCGGCCACTACGACTCCAAGGAAGTCGTCCCGCCGCACGCCGTCGCCGAGATCGACGAGGATGCGGCCTGATCGGCTGAGTCCCGCGTCCGGCGATGACCGAACCGCATTCGTCCAGCGGGACCCCGCCAGCCCAGTCAGGCGGCGTCGTCATTTCGCTGGACGCGATGGGCGGCGACAAGGGGCCGCAGGTCGTCGTCGCGGGCCTTGAGGCGTTCCTGAAGGACTCCCCCGGTGCGCGCGTGCTCCTGCACGGGCCCCGGGACGTGCTGATGCCGCTCACGCGCAAGCTGGGCGACCTGGTCCGCGTGGTCCACGCTCCCGAGGCGGTCGCCATGACCGACAAGCCGTCCCAGGTGATGCGGAGCGGCAAGGACACCTCTATGTGGTCGGCCATCGACGCCGTGCGCGAGGGCGAGGCCCAGGCCGTCGTCTCCTGCGGGAACACCGGCGCGCTCATGGCGGTATCGATGCTGCGCCTGCGCAAGGTGCCTGGCGTCAACCGGCCCGCAATCGCCTGCCTCTGGCCGTCCCGAAACCCTAAGCAGTTCAACGTCATGCTCGATGTGGGCGCCGACATCCGGGCGGATGCCGAGGACCTCCTCGTTTACGCGCTGATGGGCACCTCCTACGCCCGCCAGGGACTCGGCATCCAGCGGCCCCGCGTCGGGCTCCTCAACGTCGGAACCGAAGAGCACAAGGGCCGGCAGGAGCTCAAGGAGGCGCTGGAACTCATCGAGAGCGCCGCACCGAAGGGTGAGTTCGACTTCGTGGGCTTCGTGGAGGGGAGCGACATCCCCTCGAACCGCGTGGACGTGATCGTCACCGACGGGTTCACAGGAAACGTGGCCCTCAAGACCGGCGAGGGCACGGCGACGCTGATTGCCGGGCTGCTGCGCGAGGCTTTCAACCTGGGGCCGCTGTCGAAGATCGGCGCGGTCTTCGCGATGCGGGCTCTCGACCGGCTGCGGCTGCGCATCGACCCGCGCCGGGTTAACGGGGGCGTGTTCCTGGGACTCAACGGCACCGTCATCAAGAGCCACGGATCGGCCGACGCGACGGGCGTGGCGGCGGCTCTGACGCTGGCGCACCGGCTCGCGACGGCGGGCTTCGCGGGCCGGCTCGCGGCACGGGTTGCGTCCACGGTGGCGCTCGCCCAGGATAGCGGAACGGACGGGGGAGCAACCCCCGCGGGCGTCGAGGCGCCGCAGGAGCAGAACAGATGACGATCAGGGCCACGGTGACGGGCGTCGGGCACTACCTGCCCGAGCGGGTGGTGCCGAACGCCGAGTTCGAGGCCACGCTCGACACCTCGGACGAATGGATTCGCGAGCGGACCGGCATCGAGCGGCGGCATTTCGCGGCGCCGGGGCAGACGACCTCGGACATGGGTGCAAGGGCGGCGCGCGCGGCGCTGGCCATGGCGGGCCGCGAGGCCACCGAGGTGGACGCGATCATCGTCGCGACCTCGACGCCTGACCTCACCTTTCCCTCCGCTGCCACGATGGTACAGAGGGCCCTCGGCATGACCGGCGGCTTCGCCTTCGACATCCAAGCCGTGTGCGCGGGCTTTGTCTATGCGCTGACGACGGCCAACGCCCTGATCGTCGCGGGACAAGCGCGGCGCATCCTAGTGATCGGGGCCGAGACGTTCTCCAAAATCCTGGACTGGACGGACCGGGGGACTTGCGTCCTCTTCGGCGACGGCGCCGGGGCGGTGGTCCTCGAGGCCACCGAGACGGAGGGAGCCGCGGCGGACCGGGGCGTGCTCGCCACCGACCTCCATTCGGACGGCAACTACCGCGATCTCCTTTATGTGGATGGCGGGATCTCCACCGGCAGCCAGGGAATGCTGCGGATGGAAGGCAAGGAAGTCTTCCGCCACGCGGTGGCCAAGCTGGCCCAGACCGCCGAGCAGGCCTTGGAGCGGGCAGGACTCTCAGGCGACGACGTGGACTGGATCGTCCCCCACCAGGCCAACCTACGTATCATCAAGGCGACGGCCCAGAAAATGGGCGTGCCGATGGAGCGGGTCGTCGTCACCGTCCAGGATCACGGCAACACCTCGGCGGCCTCGATTCCGCTTGCGCTCTCGGTTGGGGTGCAGCGCGGCCAGATAAAACGGGGCGACCTCCTGGTCATGGAGGCGATCGGCGGCGGCCTCGCTTGGGGGTCGGTCGTCCTGCGCTGGTGACGCCATCGATCACAGGGGCGCGATTGACCCCGTGAGTCCCCTGGCCTAATCTGTCCGACACACGGCTGGGGGCACAGGTATGTCGGACAAGACCTTGACGCGAATGGACTTGGCCGATGCGGTCCACCGCGAGGTGGGCCTCTCACGCAACGACAGCGCCACGCTCGTGGAGTCGGTCCTTAACCATATCTCCGAGGCGCTGGTGCGCGGCGAGACGGTAAAGATCTCCTCGTTCGGGACTTTCTCGGTCCGCGAGAAGGCGGCGCGGGTCGGCCGCAACCCGAAGACCGGCGAGGAAGTGCCGATTCATCCCCGTCGAGTCCTTACCTTTCGATCCTCCCACCTGATGAAGAACCGGATCGCTCATGGCAATCGGGGCTGAAGCCGTGGGCAAGTCGCCGGACGCCTTCCGGACCATCAGCGAAGTGGCGGCCTTCCTCGAGACGCCGGCGCACGTGCTGCGGTTCTGGGAATCGAAGTTCCCGCAGATCAAGCCGGTGAAGCGTGCCGGTGGGCGGCGCTACTACCGCCCGGATGACATCGCCCTCCTGGGCGGGATCAAGGTTTTGCTGCACGAGCAAGGGATGACGATCCGGGGCGTGCAGAAGCTCCTCAAGGAGAGGGGCTCGCGCCACGTGGCGACGCTCTCCGCCCTTCCCTGGGAGGGGGAAGCCGTGGAGGAGGCCCAGGGGGATGACTCCCTCGACGCAGTGATCGTGGGACCCTGGCCGGGCATCAAGCCGGGGGACGAGGCCGAGGAGGTGAACCTCGACGTGGGCGAACTCGACAGCGACGAGGATTCGGTCGGATTTGAGATGGCGGCGGCGGAATCCGCCCCCCCTGCCCCCGAGCCGAAGTCCCCATCGCCGGTCAGCGACTTCGTGGCTGGCACCCTGGAGCGGCTTCGAGCCGCCCCGAGGGCTGGGGCCATGGGGTCGAGCCCTGTCCTGCACCTCCGCGAGGCTCTGGCCCGCGCGGATCGGGAGAGGCTGCGCGCGGCTGGTCCCCGCCTCGCACCGTTGGTCCGGCGACTCGCCGCGCTTCGGGGAGAGGGTGTCTCGGCGCCGCGCTGAGCGGCGGCTTTTGCCCCTTGCCCCCGTCGCGTGAATCGGTCAGAAGGCCCCCGTGTCGGGCTATAGCGCAGTCTGGTAGCGCGTCCGTCTGGGGGGCGGGAGGTCGCAGGTTCAAGTCCTGCTAGCCCGACCATCAATCCCCCCCCAGCCTCAGTTCAGCCGGTCCTTCGGCGGCATCACCGCATGCAAGGCGAGGGGCCTGTCCTCGTCGTCGGTGAAGTAGGCCACCCATTCCTGCGTCCCGTCGGGATGCCGCTCGGTCATCTGGGGCTCGTCGAAAAAGGGCACGCCCTGGGCGGACAGGAGCTCGTGCGCATCGAAGATGTTCTGGACGCCGAAGTAGAGCACCTCGGCCTTCTCGCGGCGCCCGGTCTCTCGCAGGATCAGTGGCACCCCGCCCATGTCGAAGCAGGCGACGCCCGGCGCCGTCAGGAGCTCCGTCAGGCCGAGCCGGTCTCGCAGGAAGTCACGCGCCCGGTCGAGGGTCTCTACGGGTCGAAGGACGTGATCCTTCGACGTCAGTCGTTCCATATTGAGGCACCTTTCCGCCGTGTTGCTGCCACAATCATTAGTCCGGCTTGCCGTTCGGGCAACACTTTTGCTTCGCCTCGGCAGGCGCTCTTGACAGCCGGAGCGTGGGCCCATGACCTCGCAGCCGAAGAGCCAAGGGAGATCGCCGTGGGAGTTCTGCCGAGCCAGCGGCTCCGCGCGCTGATCGAGACGGGGGCCATCGAGGCCGATCCGGGCATCACCCCGGAACAGGTCCAGCCGGCCTCGCTCGACCTGCGGCTTGGTCGCTTTGCCGTGCGGGTGCGCGCCTCGTTCCTGGCCGGGCATGGACGCACGGTCGAGGAGCGATTGCCGCATTTCGAGATGCACCGCTTCGACCTGGCGGACGGCGCGGTCCTGGAGAAAGGATGCGTCTACCTCGTGCCCCTGATGGAGCGGCTCGCCCTGCCCGAAGGCATGGAGGGGGTTGCGAACGCCAAGTCGTCGACAGGGCGGCTCGATCTGCTGACACGGACCATCTGCGACGGCGGGACGGAGTTCGACCACATCCCCGAAGGCTATGGGGGCCCGCTTTGGGCGGAGATCTGTCCCAGGTCGTTCAGCGTCCTGGTGCGTCCGGGAATGCGGCTCAACCAGTTGCGCCTGCGCGAAGGGGAATCCCGGCTCACGGATGAGGAGCTCCGGACGCTGCATGGGAGGGTGCCTCTGGTGCAGGGCGCGGAGGCGGCCATCGACGACGGGCTGGCTTTCTCGGTCGATCTGTCGGGCGAGGGGCGCGTGGGCTGGCGGGCCAAGCCGCATGCGGGGATGATCGACCTCGACCGCCTGGGCCACTACGCGCCCCGCGACTTCTGGGAGGAGATCCTGGCCGAGGATGGGCGCATCATCCTCGATCCCGGTGCCTTCTACATCCTGATGAGCCGCGAGTCCGTGACGATCCCGCCGGACCACGCGGCCGAGATGGCCCCCTACCTCGCGATGGTCGGCGAGTTCCGGGTCCATTACGCCGGGTTCTTCGATCCGGGCTTCGGGCATGGGACTGCGGGCACGGGCTCGCGCGGGGTGCTGGAGGTACGGTGCCATGAGGCGCCCTTCGCCCTGGAGCATGGGCAGATGGTGGGGCGGCTGCTCTACGAGCGAATGGCCGAGGTGCCGGACCAGCTTTATGGGCGGGGGATCGCGTCGAACTACCAGGGCCAGGGCCTGAAGCTCTCGAAGCACTTCCGCGAGCCGGGCCGCTAGGGCTCCGGATCCGGGAGCGGCAGGTCCGCCTGAACCGTCGGATCGCCCAGGAAGCCGGCCGCGCGAAGGTCGGCGAGACCAGGCAGGTCGGACGCGCTCTCAAGGCCGAACTGGTCGAGGAAGGCGTCGGTCGTCACAAAGGTCGCCGGGCGGCCGGGCGTCTCGCGACGTCGGCCGAGGCGGACCCAGCCCAGCTCGACGAGCTGGTCGAGCGTGCCCTTGGACACGGAGACGCCCCGGATCTCCTCGATCTCGGTCCGCGTGACGGGACCGTGATAGGCGACGATCGCCAAGGTCTCGATCCCGGCGCGGGAGAGCTTTCGGGTCTCGACCACATCTCTGGAGAGGAGGAAGCGCAGGTCGGGAGCGGTGCGGAAGGCCCAGGCGCCTCCCGCACGGACAAGGTTGACCCCCCTGCCCTCGTAGCGCCTCTGGAGACGTGCAAGGGCAGCCCGAGGGTCGCAGCCCGGGGGCAGCCGCTCGGCGATCCGGGCAGTCGGAAGCGGCTCGCGGGCGGCGAAGAGGATCGCCTCGACCATGCGCTCCTGCTCCTCGGGGGCGAGGGCGGGGGCGTCGAGGTTCAGTTCGAGCGGGCCCGCCTGAGGAGAACTCAGCTTGGCGGGCCGATGCTGCCTCCCGCTCTCCAGGTCTTCGGGCGTGGCGTGGGACGTGCGATCCTCCGCATCCGGTCCACCTGGCCCGCCCGCGGTCATGCCGAAGTCCGGGCGCGGAGACGGATCGGGGCAAAGGGGCTGTCCTGCCGGATGTCGGCGAGACCCTCCCGGACAAGCTCCAGCGCGGCGGCGAAGGTGGCGGCGGTCGCTGCGCGGCGACGCAGGCCGGGCTCGCCCCAGCCGGGCGGGAGCCAATCCACGAGGTCGGCCCACTCCGCCCAGTCGCCGATCAACGGGCGAAGGCGGTCGAGAGCCTCCTCCATGGTGTAGACGCCGACGCGGTCCATGGTGAAGGGGCGGAACTCGTCGCGGGTGCGAAGGCGCGCATAGGCCGAGAGGAGGTCGTGGAGGCTCGCCGTGAAGCGGACGATGCGGGTCTCCTCCACCACCTCGGCCTCGCCCCGCGCGAAGACGTCGCGGCCCAGGCGAGGGCGGTCCATCAGCCGGTGCGCCGCGTCGCGCATGGCCTCCAGGCGGGCGAGGCGAAGGGCCAGCTCGCGCGCGAGGTCCTCGGCCGGGGGCTCCTCCTCCGGGCCTACGGGCAGAAGGAGGCGGGACTTGAGGAAGGCGAGCCAGGCGGCCATCACCAGGTAGTCGGCGGCAAGCTCGATCCGAGCCTTGGCGGCACGCTCCATAAAGGCGAGGTACTGCTGAGCGAGCGCAAGGATGCTGATCTCGCGCAGGTCGACCTTTTGATTGCGGGCCAGCGTCAGAAGGAGGTCGAGCGGTCCCTCGAAGCCGTCCAGGTCCACGACGAGGGAGTCGGGGACGGGGAACTGCGCCGAGGCGCCGTCCATCAGGCCCCCTCGGGGACGAGGTCGCGCAATTCCTCGACCAAGGCGGAGATGTCGGCCGGCTCGGGCGGGCGGCGGAGGGCGAGCGCGCGGACGGCGCGTTCGAGCGCCGGACCGGCGAGAGGGTGACAGGCCGACACCGTTCCCTCCATGCCCGGCCGGTCGCCCTTGCAATGGAGCACCACGTCCACCCCGGCGGCGAGAGAGCCTGCGGCACGCTCGGCCATGGTGCCGGACAGGGCTTCCATCCCGATGTCGTCGGTCATCAGGAGGCCGTCGAAGCCGATCTCCTCGCGGATCATCTGGATCGCGACCTGGGAGGTCGTGCAGGGGCGGTCCGGGTCGATGGCCTCGAAGACGATGTGGGCCGTCATGCCCATGGGCAGGTCGCGGAGCGCCCGGAACGGGGCGAAGTCGCGGGAATGCAGCGCCTCGTGGCGGGCGGAGACGCGGGGCAGATCCTTGTGGCTGTCGACCCGGGCACGGCCGTAGCCGGGAACGTGCTTAAGCACCGGAAGGACGCCTCCGGCCAATAGGGCCTGGGCGCAGGTGCGCGCGGCGGTGACGACGGTCGGAATGTCGGCACCGTAAAGGCGGTTCAGGAGGATCGGATGCGTGCCCTCTTCGACAAGGTCCGCCAGGGGCGCACAGTTCACATCGATGCCGACATCGTGGAGTTCGGCCGCGATGAGGCGGTTCCTCACCCACTGGGCTCGGAGCGGATCCGTCGCGAGGGTCATCTGGTCGAGGGCCGGAAGATACTCGCGCCAGAAGGGCGCGCGCATCCGCTGGACCCGGCCCCCCTCCTGGTCGATCAGGATGGGGGCGTCACGGCCCACGACCTCGCGCAGATCCGTCGTGAGGCGACGGAGCTGGACAGGGTTCTCGACGTTGCGGGCGAAGAGGATGAAGCCCCAGGGGTCGGTGTCGCGCAGGAACCCGCGTTCCCAGGCGTTGAGGGACGTGCCTTCGACGCCCAGGATCGCGGCCAGCGGCATCAGTCCACCGTCACGGGGATGCAGTCCGCGCCCTCGGCCGTGAGAGCGGCGCAGAGGCGCCGGGCGTCGGCACGGTCGGCGAAGCCCGTGGCGCGGAGACGGTACAGCGTGCGCCCCCCGCTCTGGGTTTCCTGGATCACGCGGTCCTTGCTCCCTAGGAACTCACCGAAGGCGCCCTGGAGGCGGATCCACTCGGAGGCCGCGATCTCGGCCGAGTCGAAGGCGCCGAGCTGAATGAGGTTGGTGCCGGCGGGCAGGCTCACGGTGACGGGGGCGCTGGAAGCCTCGGTCGCCGGGGCGGCTTCGACCGGTGCGGCCGCTACGACGGTCGGGACGGCTTCCGCAACGGCGGGGGCGGCAGCCGGGGCGGCCTTGGCGGCGGGACGGGCCTGCGGACGCACGGCCGGGGCCGCGACGGAAGCCGCGACCGGGGCCGCCTCTACAGGGGCCGCCGGCATAGGCCCGACCGGCGCCGCCGCTGGGGTTGGAGCAGCGACTGCCTCGATCGCCGCAGCGGCGGCCTGCACGGGCGCGACCACGTCGGCGAGGGAAGCGGACTGCCCGGCGATCTGGTCGGCGAAAGCCAATACCTCGTCGGTGGTCATCGGTCGGTCCGTGGGCAGCAGAGCCGAGGTGAGGCGAACCGGTGCAGCCTCGGTCGGCGCCGCCGTCATGACGGCAGACTCCACAGGGGCAGCCAGGACCGCGACCGGGGCCGCATCCACGGGCGGGAGCGCGTCCGTCGCGACAGCAGCCGGAGCCAGCGGGTCGGTCGGGGCCTTAGCGGTCAAGGCAGCAGCCGGCATGATCTCGTCCGCCTCGGCAGTGGTCTGGACGACCACCAGATCCTCCTCGGCCAAGCCGGTGGTCTGGGGCGCGAGCATCAGCACGTCGGAGGGCGGAGCCGCGGTCCCGGCGGCAGGGATCGCATTGACGGCGAGGCCCTGCTGCGGAACGACCTCGCCTTCGGGATCGGCGGGCGCCACCCGCATCGGCCCGGACTCGGCCACCACCACCGGAAGGCCCATCACCTCCCGCAGCACGAGCTTATAGCCCCAGACGCCGGTCACGGCGATGAGGGCGAGGGACACGACCCCACCCCCGACCCAGACCGCGAGCCGCGCCTTGGCGAGCGGGCCGTCCTGGGCGGCGTTGTATTCCGCCAGTGCGGCGCTGGCCGAACGCGGAATCTCTATCTCCTCGGGGCGAGGGGCGGCGAATCTCTCGGCCCTCGGCGCCTCGGTCCGGGGCGGCGCGAAGTCTCGGGCTGCCCGGACGACGGGCTCCCGTCGTCCCATCGCGCCGAAATCGGAGTTCGCGGTCCAGTCAGCCATGTTGCCGTGCCTCTTATGCTCTGCCGCGCAAAGGGCACGGGCCCCGGGCGCGTTACTGCCTCTAAGACCCGGGCCGCGGCGCGCTTCAGCGCATCTCGTTGACCGGGGTCACGCCTAGGATACCGAGCCCCCCCGCGATGACAACCGCCACCGCCCGCACGAGGGCCAACTTGGCCCGGGATGTGTCCGGGTCGCCCTCCTGAAGGAATCGAAGGGAGGAGTCGTCGTTGCCACGGTTCCAGAGCGAGTGGAAATCCGATGCCAGCTCATAGAGATAGAAGGCGATCCTGTGGGGCTCCGAACCCTTCGCGGCGATCTCTACAAGGCGGGGCCATTCGGCGAGCGAGTGAGCGACCTTGAGCTCGGATTCGTGGCCGAGACGCGACAGGTCCGCAGCCGAAAGTGCCTCGGCCTCCACGTCGAGACCCATCTCGCGCGCCTTGCGGAGGACCGACTGGGCACGCGCATGGGCGTACTGGACGTAGAAGACCGGGTTGTCCTTGGACTGCTCCGTGACCTTGTCGAAGTCGAAGTCGAGCGGCGCGTCGTTCTTGCGGAAGAGCATGGCGAACCGCGTCACATCGGGGCCGACCTCCTCCACGACGTCCCGCAGGGTGACGAAGGTGCCCGAGCGCTTGGACATCTTCACCGGCTCCCCGTTCTTGAGGAGCTTCACGAGCTGCATGAGCTTCACCTCGACGGGCACGCGCCCGTCGGTGAGGGCCGCGACCACCGCCTTGATGCGC
>Ga0210040_10009674_pt1 | contig 11187 bp, 5 predicted proteins | sample CryGeyCG12114_NA_FD_185462 | JGI IMG/M metagenome (GOLD analysis project Ga0210040, IMG submission 185462) | Groundwater microbial communities from aquifer - Crystal Geyser CG19_WC_8/21/14_NA (SPAdes) (version 2) | ecosystem: Environmental > Aquatic > Deep subsurface > Groundwater | place: USA... | reverse complement strand
CATCTGGGCCTTCTAAATCAATGTCTTTGTCTCCTTTAAATTTGGCATCTCCTGATTTGAAACCAAAAGATGGCATATTGATTGAAAACTTCCCCCCTCCTTCTCCATCTTTGTCTTTCTTTGATTTGTTTGGGCTTCCGTCAGCTTCGAGTTCAACGGATGGCATACTTAAATCGACGTCAGGACCTTTCAAATTCAGATCAACCTCAGGGCCTTCCAAATCGATATTTTTGTCTCCTTTCAATTTGGCATCTCCAGATTTGAAACCAAACGAGGGCATATTTATTGAAAACTTTCCGCCACCTTTGTCATCTTTGTCTGATTTTTCTTTCTTTGACTTTTTTCCACTTCCTTGTCTTTTAATATCGACAGATGGCATAGTCAGGTCTACATCAGGGCTTTTCATTTTTATGTCGACGTCAGGGCCTTCCAAATCGATATTTTTATCTCCTTTTATTTTAGCATCTCCGGATTTAAATCCGAAAGAAGGCATATTGATTGAAAATTTCCCTCCTCCTACTTCATGATCTTTATCGGATTTGTCCTTTTTGGATTTCTTGTCAGTTTTAAGCTCGACGGGCATACTTAAATCCACGTCCGGACCTTTCAAATTCAGGTCAACATCAGGGCCTTCCAAATCAATTTCTTTGTCCCCTTTGATTTTGGCATCTCCTGATTTGAAGCCAAATGAAGGCATGTTAATTGAAAATTTTTCACCACCTTCGCCATCTTTATAAAATTTGTCCTTCTTTGACTTCTTTCCACTTCCTTGTCTTTTAATATCAACAGATGGCAGTGTCAGATCTATATCTGGGCTTTTCAACTGTAAGTCGACGTCAGGACCTTCCAAAGCAATATCTTTGTCCCCTTTGATTTTGGCATCTCCAGATTTGAAGCCAAACGACGGTATATTAATTGAAAACTTTCCACCACCGTCATCATCTTTGTCAATTTTGGATTTTTTCAGGTTTCCTTCAGTTTCAAGCTGCACAGATGGCATTGTCAGATTTACATCAGGGCTTTTCATTTTTATATCGACATCAGGGCCTTTCAAATCTATATTTTTGTCTTCTTTGATTTTAGCATCTCCAGATTTGAAGCCAAAGGATGGCATATTGATGTGGAATCCAGCACCTCCTTCTTTTTCATCCTTATTCGGTTTCGGAGCCTTCCCTTTTTTCGATTTCCCTTTGGTCTCAAATTCGACAGAGGGAATATTAATATCGAGTCCAGCTCCTGCTTCTAACGTACCTCCTTTACCTTTCTTGGATTTCTCTTTTGGTTCTTTTTCAACGGAATCTTTATCGCCAGACTTGAAACCAAATGATGGCATATTCATATGAAAACTTCCACCGCCACCTTCTTTTTTGGCTTTTATTTTCTCCGCATCATGGTCGAATTCTACTGAAGGCATTGAGACATCAATTCCGCCCTCTAAATTCAAATCCTTGCCTTTGTCTATTCTACCATCAGCATCATTGTCTCCTTTTTTAAAGCCAAAAGAGGGAAGATTTATACTGAATTTTCCTCCGCCATGTTGGTGATCATCAGAATCGCCTTTGGATTTTTTATCCGTTTTGGAATCCCCCTCAGCTTCCATACTTAAAGATGGAATTTCAATATTGATATCAGCACTGGCATCCATATCCTTCACTTTTGGAGGTTTTGGAGCTTTAGGTTTCTTCATCTTTTTGCCGTCAGCGTCAACACTTACAGATGGTAAAGATACATTTACATCCAAATCTTTCTTTTTACCCTTCTTAGAAGATTTATCTTTCCCCGGTTTTTCATCCTTGTCACCCGACTTGAATCCAAATGATGGAAGACTGAAATGAAAACTGGCACTACGCTCATCATTGTCATCATGATCTTTTTTGGAAGATTTTTCTTTCTTCGTTTTTTCCTTTTCATCTTCATTGTCCCCACTGCCCGATTTGAAACCAAATGATGGCATATTAACATTGATTCCAGCGCCACCTTCCATGTCCATATCTTTCTTAATCTTTTCAGAATCTTCCCCATCTTTAAATTCTACTGAAGGCATATTCACATTGAAACTGGCATCAATTTCTTTGGATTCAATTTCTTTTTCATCATGACCGTCGTCTTTTTTGAAGCCAAATTTGGGAAGATTAAAATGAAATCCACCTTTGCCATCGCCACTGGTATGTCTCTCTTTTTTAGATTTCGCTTTCTTGTCATCGTCTTCAGTGTCACCATCCATAGTTTTAACACTGAGGGGTGACAAATTGATATCCAAATTGGCATCAGCATTATAATCTTTACCTTTCTTTGATTTTTCTTCGTCATCCCCATCATCTTTACTTCCAGATTTGAAGCCGAATGAAGGCATGTTGAAATGGAAACTGCCTCCACCTGCTTCCTTATCTTCCTTGCTTTTTTTCACCTTCTCTGGTTTCTCTTTTTTGCTCTTTTCTTTGTCTTTCGCATTTTCATCATCTTCGTCATCATTATCTCCACGTTTGAAACCAAAAGATGGAAGATTTATATGAAATCCACCGCTGCCCCCTTCTTTATCATCTTTTTGTTTCTTGGATTTATCTTTTATTGATGCATCGCCCTCCATGTCGAAATCTCCAGATTTCACAGTCAAAGATGGCAACCCTAGTTCAACACTGGCATCAATGTGATCTTCAGCTTTCCCAGACTGTTCTTTTGTAGCTTCTTCTTTTTCATGGTCACCTTTGTGTCCCGATTTGAATCCAAATGAAGGCATGTTGATACTGAATTTGCCTCCACTACTACCATCCTTGTCTTCTTTCGGAGGTTTCTCTGCTTTAGCTTTCTTTTTCTTCTCAGACTTCATACTCACAGAGGGTAACTCTATATCAATTTCTCCTCCTCCTATTTTTTCTTTGCTCATATTATCTTCGTTCTCCTTGGCCATTTTTTCAGAATCTCCTCTATCCGATCCAAAACTGAAAGACGGGAGTCCAAACTGGAATTTTGAACTTTCTCCTTTTTTCTTGTCCTTTTTCTCAGATTCATCATCATCTGTTGTGTCCCCTGATTTCAAATGCATCGATGGCAAATTAACATTCAAAGTCCCACCACCGGCTTCGAAATCAGCTTTTGCTTTCGCTTCCTTAGCTGCCTCTTTTTCTCTCACTTTCTCAGCTTTTAATCGCGCTTTTTCATTTGCCTTTTCTTCATCAACTCCTTTTCCGAACCCAAATTCGGGCCAGCGGAAACCATATTTCCAAAAAAAACCACCGGTTTCCGTTTCATCTTCATCTTCCATCTTCTTTTGATCTCCAGCGCTTACCTCAAGTTGCGGCATTTCAATAGAAATATCTCCGCGTTTGCCCCCCAAATCAACTTCGTCCCCAGAAATTCTTGGCCTATCGATTTCTATATCACCTCCTTCTATTGTGGTATCCCCCATGGCAAATTTTTGTCTCTTGTTATCTTTATCATACGCGAATTTTACTGAGGGAGAAATAGCTTCCACAATTTTCCCTTTGTTTTTCCCTTTGAGTCGGGGCATCACAGGAGGTTTAGGGGTGTCCATACTCACATTCATATTATAACTTGCAGATGAAGATGGCGTAGAAGTTGCCATTGGTTTTTCTCCTGTAATGCTTACAGAGGGGAGCTCCAGTGTGCCATTATTTACACCATTAGTACGCCTTGGACCTCTTAGTCTGATATCCAAAGCTTTTTGATTCAGATGATCTTGTCCGACCTACACACACAAGAAAAAAAAATGCTAACTCAAATGCATGCAATCCACGCTAATCATATTATGATGCTCTCTTTTATTCACAAAAGAGTCTACAGCGTGAAATATAATTCAATTAGCAAAGGGCTCCTAAATGAATGTATCTTTGTCGTTCCTGAATAATATAGCAATGGGCTAAATTTCTGTGCATAATTTGTGTGGATAGCAAAAGCATTCATTTCAGAATACACATTTATAAATCTGCCTTGCATAAGAAGTGTGCTCGGCTCGTATGTCTAAGTCTAGTGCCGTAATGTTTTATTTGAATCTTGAAATTTTGATCATAGTATAAATTCTCTCGACAAAATAATCTTTGGCATCATATTAAAGACCGTCATTTTCTGCTGTTCAATTTGTTATACTGTTGCAATCCCATGCATTTTGGACTGGGCGCAGCATATAATAGTTTGAGCATAATTCATTGAATTCTATCGTAGTCAATTTAATGTATTTCATTCAAGCCATCAATCTAACTAACTGACTGAACCAGAAATGTTTGCAAATTAACTATGACAAACTAATCCACCCTACTTATCATTTCACGCATTTACTCCTAACTCACCAAAAATGGAATCCATATCGAATCATGAAAGCTTTCCCTCCCTACAATATAAATACCCATACATACCTTTCTCAGATCATCAATGGACTGACTTTTGAAAAATGGATGGCACACTCTTTCACTGGGCAAAGCAGTTTTGAGCCCAGACACGGCCGGAGACAAATAGATACCTTTGGAGCCCAACTGCTTCTCACCCACTCTTTGCATATCTAGATTTACTTCATAAGGAGAAGCATATGACAACAATGTGATGGCATCTTCCAGTACCATTTGTTTAAAAGACACAGTCATAGATGTAATTTGATCTCCTGCGAAAAAAACAACAAAGATTTTGCGTATTTCAATCACGTGCACCAATAATACTGTCTGCTCAAACCATTATAATTATTATTACCTGGTAAAACTTGATTGGATGCGGCGGCTGGACCTCGCTGCATTATATCTTTCACAAATATCCCATCTCTCATGTTACCACAAATGTTGAACCCCAGGCCGGTAAAGTCGTGACCTTTGAGAGACACGTTGTAGATTTGGGGCTCCTGAAATGGTCCATAATTCATTATGACTGGTAATTACTAACCAACTAACCACTACTATGTCTATAGAGGCCCCGAGCAACGAGTTTGCCAAAAAAATTTGGCACACAATAATAATTATAGTTTTAGCATACCTCTGTAACGGAATCATCAAGTGCCTTCCTTGATTTGAATAAAAAACCGAATGGACTCCATGGTACTTTCTTGTCGGTAGATTTGGAACCCTAAGTAGTTCAGTACAGAAGAAGAATACAGATTTTAGCCTGGTAGTAAAATGATAAAATACGGAAATATTTGCCAACATACATTTTTTTCTGTTCCATTCGGTTTTGTCCCATCGGGTTGGTTGGCAGATTTTTCTATGGACCAAAGAAATGCATTCATTAGTTACTTGTAATATTCAGTATTCAGCTAGTGATTCAATGACATAATGATCATAAAATATTCATAGCAAAGTTAGCTATAGTTACGAGTTAGCAAGTTTGTACGTCATTGTTTATTCTTGTCAGTGAGAGGGCACGGAAGAATTTGTTTACAAGCTGTATATGCATTATGTGTAATGAATTTAAAAAGACGGAATGCACATAGAAATGCTCTTTTTGAGTAGTTCACCTTGACTCCTACTTACTGACTTATCATCGTATGTTAATTGATAATAAATGTAAAAGTTTGATGCTGTGCTATCTAATTAAATAGGAGAAAAACAGACACGTAAGATCTATATGAGCTGTGAGAAAATGTTGATGCATAATAATTAATCGACTGGATTATAATACTACTGCCAATACAATTTCATGCAAATAGAATTTTTGTGCGGAAAAACTTGTATATAACACATCTTAAACTGGCGCCGAGATTGTAAACTTGCTAATTTGTCAGAACAGGATGATATCACATTGCAAATTAAAGATCACGTCATTGCCCATTTCCATTTGTTCACCTTCAAATTCTGCACGTTTATGGGGAAAATAGCATTAAAAAATCTGTCTATACGTGGATCACTAAAAACTATCCCAAAATCAAAACCAATGGGTTTGATCTTCACTAATAGCATGTATTTAATGTTGCCCATGTAAGGTCACAAACTCTACAGTTCCCTATAAAATTGCACACATTCAAACAAAAACAATCCCATAGGCTTTATACGGAAACTTTTCTAGAAAAAAAAACGTGCTCCAGGAGCGGCACACGTACCAAACTTTAATTGCTTTATAACAACCTTGTGTTTGTATGTATGTTAGTAAAGTCATCAAAGTTTGACGATTTCTCCGCAGTGAGTATCAACAAAATGTAAACAAAGGATTATTATCAACTAACCAACATTGGAATACACCAAACTCATTTATGAAAGTAAGCTCTATATAAAAAAAATTGACTTTGCATTTCAGTGCTATGCATATTGCACCTGCTTAATGCCAACTCAGGTAATTGAACTATAACTAACTAACTAACTAAGCAGCATGCCAGTCTAAACGACGGAATTCATATGGGCATACATGCATGCTGATGCTAATGATTGGCCTACATTAGGAACACCACAGACATACAGCAGACAAAAGAAAATTGACCTAGAAGGAGAAAATGATGAACATTTTTCTGCGGTCACAGTAGTTAACTAACTCACCATGTGGAGTAACACAAAAAGTATGAATGAATGAATGATGAGTAGTTAGTTAACTCATCCAATAAATTTGATATTTACCTACACATATTAGTGGAGACACACATTTAGCAGACATTTTTTCTAGACCCCTGTGATTCCAATAGCGTGGGAAGCTAAAATTTTTAAAGATTGTTCACCCCAATTCTTGTCAAACTGATTTGTTGTTTTCAATAATAATCCTCCATCGAATGGAATAAATATCATTGATAAATTAGCTTGCTCGTTTTTCATTCCAATAATTTTTTGTTTGTTTCCATCTTTCACTTTCCATCAAAAAAATGTGGGCGTGCTACTCATCCCTATATAGAGCATTGAAAGTCTAATTTTTTCCATCCCTCTGTCTTATATGGACTGATGATGGGTTCACTTTTGTCAATAAGTAGCATATAGTAGTCCCAGACTAGTTTTTCGTTCTCGCCAGTTTTCAACATTCTTGTTCATAGTCACAGACTCTTCTCATGTAAATTGGGCGGAAAAAGACATTTCTTATCACAAGGGGTAATTTAAAGCGACAACTAAACTAGATTCGTTCCGATCATATGGTCACAACGCTAATTTACATGTCGGCAACAAGTAAGTACGTGTTACAATGTGAATTACTATCTACTGATTTTTTGTCTAGTAGCAAAAATTATGATTCTCAGCCATCTTAAAAAAGTTGCTCACTCATTTTTGCACATAACTTACCATACCGCCAATTTAAATTAGTCTCTGTTCTTCCTATCTTATAATTTCTGTTCCAAAGTCAAAGATAATGAACATGGCATAAAAATTAATGCGTTGGAACACCCTTTCTCAAGCATTCACTATATTCATACAGCAGCTCAAATTTTGCTTTTCCATATAGCTGTACAACAGTACAACCATCCCCATTCAAAACAATTTATACATACAAATTACAAACCACAACATCTCATTTCATAAAAAAAAGCAATCCATAAATCACAGAATAATAATAGCATTCATTCTAGAGTAGAAAAAATCCCCTTGTATGACTTTTATTAATCACCTGGTCATTAACTGGCCCATGGACAATAATGAGGCATTTAAAAGCAAATACATTTTTATATTGAAACCCAGGAAATTAACATAAATAATTGCATGTGGCAACCTTCCTTACACACATTATGTAAAAACATTCAAACCTTCCAATAAACTTCACACACACTAACTATACACATGTCCATAATATTAAGGCCGTAGTATTCTTATCGGCTTCATCACCACGTTTTAACTCACTATTCACGTAAATGAAGATATTTACATCTTCAGCAAACTCCATACATGGTTAGTAAAATCATTTAAATGTTTCTCATGAGTGCAAAATCCTTCAAAAAACCTTCACCTAGAGACTAATACAAATATTATATACATGTACTTGTACATGATCAAAGTTTCGTCTAATTTGCGCACAAGTGTGAAACTCTCAAAACTGTGGTGAAGGTGATGCCAAGTCATTCTAACTCTTGTCTTTTTGGTCTTCCCTACAATCACACTTACGGAAACAAATAAGTTCATATAGGATTAGCTTGTAAACATGCAAACCTACTATGGGTACTGCTAACAAACAACTATAGCTAACTATGGGTCTCTCACAGCGGGGTGTCCACTTTTCGTGCAACTAAAGTCCTTTTATTAATCTCCTCAGGGATGGAACCAGACTATGTGAGCAAAAAGACTTTCCCACAGGTATAACAATAGTGCACCTTATTATTCGCCAGTTAATTGGCCAAAGTTTCACTAGTCCATAATAATCTTTGTTGTCTTAATTGGTCCACATTGATTATCGGATTAGGCATGCCTATTATACCAAGTTTGTAGGGTACGAAAAAAAACTTTAAAACTGTGTCATCACTTTTCAATAAAGAATGTGCAAGTGCATGCTATCTTAATTTGGTCATTTTAATCTTGTGATCGTGAATTTTTCTCTCATCGTAAAATTTGTCTACCCACTGACTATAGGGATTGTTAAAACAAACGCAAAGTATTAGTAAGTAAGGAAACCACAAAATTTTACGACTTGTGGAAAAACAATCATGACAAGCCATTGTGATTTTACGTGAGTAGATTCAAGTAAAATGTCTATATACTTCAATGTTACACATGTATGAAAAAAGTTCAAACCCTCTCACACAAACATTCGCACATTCATGGGAGGAAATTCTTGAGTATGGGAATGGTCAGACAAATTTACCAAGCGCAATTTAACCGGCAGACTTTTTTCTTCCCCTATATAATTAAACTTTAGCTAACGAATGAAGCCGATTACGTAACCACTGCTAACTGTCTAAAAGGTAGTACACTAGGGTAGATACGAAACACAGTGATAATAATAATAATTGCCAAAAGAAAACGTGGTGAAGCTAATTTTTGCACTTGACCTTGGCGCAAACTACATACATTTTCTAAATGTACATACAGGAACACTACAATTTTTTAAAGTCCTATTCTCTAATAAATTAGCAGTGGTAAAGCTGCATGAGTGACTAAAAAAGTGCAAAATGCTCGAAGTCATAAATATATTCTTCTAGTTGCATAACAATAAGTGTCAGCCAACCATACAAAAAAATCAGTCTCGCACGCCATGATATCATTCTTATTTCCACTAAATGCACCAGCTCCACTAGGTCACTATTTCTTTGTCCATAACAAAACTAACTAAATAACTTGCAACTTATACAACAATGTAATAAATTATTATTGTTCCTTTACAAACCAAACTAACTTAATAACTATCTACTCTATCAAACAATAAACAGAACGTAATTAATCTTACCAGTCTTCTTCTTTTTGTCTCTCTTTGAGTCTTTTCGTTTCACCATTGTGTAAATAAACTGACTTGAGTCGTACAAACTATTATTATTGACTAATAATGTAGACAATGATAATGCAATCACTTTTAATGACACCACACACAACGTATTACAAACTGATCACAAACAATCGGCAATTGTCCATGTTTGGAATTCACTAAACGAGCAACCAATGGAGTATACTGTGTACATAGAGAAAGTAGTGAAACCCAATCCCTGGTTAAGTCAGTAAGTAACTAACTAACTAAGTAAAACAAACTTTAACTAACCAACAACAAGTAGTTACCTCACCGACTCTCTTGAATCATCTGAACAACATTTCTTTGTGTGCATTATGCTTGGAGAACAGAGTCAAAACTAACAACACACCTGACATGACATAAAGATAATATTTTCTTCCACTTTTTTTTTGTCCTCTCATTCACATAGACTCATGACATGATTGCACATCTCGCCACTTGCATATCACAAATAATATTACATGCCCATTTTTTTCCTCCACTTGTTGTTCATTCCATCTTCAAGGCTACCTGATCAACCTACGTTCCACCACAATCATCATAATATATAATGCTTGGGTACACAATACACACAGAGCAATCAGGAATGATGATCCTCATCATTTTATTAGCATGCACCCTACTCGCTCACTAACTAACCTTTGAGTGGATTGGATCATGCATGGTGATGGAATGATTCAACCTTTAGGACACAAAAAAACGACTCTCAGGAATGCGTACAAATTTACATACATGTTAGTTGTTAGTTAGTTAGTTGGTACTTACTACTTACTTACTATAGTAGTGGAATAAAGGGATGATATGATATTCTTCCAATGGAGTTCGTTACGTTATCACATTCGACCACTTTATGTGCATAATAGTAAACGCGAATGAAGACGATGATGATGCCATTGTAAACAAGACGGCTATTGCGTAGTAGCATTATAAAGGAACATGTCTAGTGGACCATTTAAAAGCCTTTAGTTATTATGTTTATCAAGTGATTTCAGGCTCTGGTTAGTTAGTTGTAGTTAGTGGATAGGTTGGAAAGTGAAATAACTATGTCTTTCAATTGTTAGTTAAGAACTTAAGTTAGCCAGTCAGTGAGTGAGTGGCTGGTGCAAGAAAGCCGGTTTTTAATAAACCGGCTTCCATTGTCTGACAGAGATCCGAGGGAAGTCTTCTATAATACCTATAGTGTCTACAGTTTTTCAATACCGAGAAAAATTTCAGAAAATGACGACATTTTATACATATTTAGTAATAAGAAAAATTATATTGCTCACTTGAACTGGAAACCATGTAAAGTAAATTCAATCACACTTCTATACATAGTACTTGTTTTATGTCACTACCGCGAAATATTCTTTAATACTAACAATAACTGATCTTTTGTACGACTAGTACGTCACATCACAATTTGTGAATTCAATATTGATACGAAGCGATACTGTAAGACGAACACGCCGATAAAAGGAGAGAGACAATTTCAAACGCTGACGCTGTTCAAAATTTCAAAATCTAATTGACTCAACTTAAAATTATTGGCCTAATCGTAGCTGCACTTCAATTGCGCGTTCGCGACAATACCCATTGTTACTAATTTGCCGCTGCGTGCCAAGCAGTACGGTTTCCAAGAAAAGCAAAATGAGAATATTGTCACTCTTCAATACATTGATCTCAAACAAAATTGTAACCAATTCAATACAAATGCAGCAGAATATGAAAATATGATTTTGTTTGCTTTGACACAGTGGCGTCCTGCAACAGCATTTACATTTGAATTAAAAGTGCTGGCTCATGATTGGTGCGCTAGAGAAATTGACTAGGATTTTCATTGGCTCCTAAAAAAATGGCTTGTAGATGTTT
>Ga0210040_10009673_pt1 | contig 11188 bp, 3 predicted proteins | sample CryGeyCG12114_NA_FD_185462 | JGI IMG/M metagenome (GOLD analysis project Ga0210040, IMG submission 185462) | Groundwater microbial communities from aquifer - Crystal Geyser CG19_WC_8/21/14_NA (SPAdes) (version 2) | ecosystem: Environmental > Aquatic > Deep subsurface > Groundwater | place: USA... | reverse complement strand
CACCAGCTCTGCACCAATGAGTGTGTCTTCTGCACTTTTCTGCACAGCTGCTATACCCAACGTCACAGACATTGCTATGCATATTTTGTGTGCTTCCCGTAGAACATGTTCTACGACGTATTCCCTGCTTCTGTGTACTTTGGCTACAAAACTCCTGGTTGGTCCATTGTCCATACAAGTAGGCAGCTAAGCAAAGTACTCAAGTACGAGCTGCTCAGGTGGACCGCTTGTATTCACTTGATGCATGAATGAAATGTAGTTAAGTATGTAGTGTATTTATCCTATACCAACAAAAAGAAAAATTATTGAGGCGTGCAGTGACTTTTGTTTCATCTATCCTATTTTACGTGTATTTTATAGGATTCCTGTAGAAAAAAGATGTAATTTTCTTCTAAAACCAGTGAATATTCGGAGCTTGATGCGTGCAAAACTGGAGGTTGTCAAATTGATTATTCAATGAGAATGTAAGTAGACCAATGAATTTGAAATTGAATATGCAATGTTCATAAATTTTTTATTAAAAAATGCATGCTTCGCCAAGGAGAACGTTTTTCCATGTTACCGTGTTGAAAATTTAATGAGTTTCTTATGCATGGCTCTGTTTTGGATTAACCAGTGCTAACTAAACAGAAAAGTTCCTGCACTTTGTGCTCTCCCGGTTCATTACAGTACAACTCTTCCAATGTGCAATTTCATTCAATGCAATAATATGTGTGTGCACGCAGACATTGCTTTCTTCTATGCCCAAAATCGCAATCGGATAATGTGAGACAAATTGAATTAGAAACATAAATCGCATTTGGGTTCATTGGTTGCATGAACAAGTGTTATTGAAAGAACCAACATGACGTGGACAAACGATAGTAACTATCTGCCTACACGGACGTGACAAACTCAACTAAATTCAAAGCCTTAACAAATGTTGTCATGCCACGCTTCTGTGAGAGTTCTCATTCTCACAGTCTTTTATAAATGCTTCGGAGAAAAGCAATACCAGACGACTAAACTGACATTGCATCTTTAAAACGGGCCAATTTATAGACTTGTTTTGCACTTTTATAGCATTATTTGTGGCTCTATTTAAAACGGTGTCGTTAGATTTTGTTCTCTTGGATTTTGATTTCTCTCGCACCTTGTAGTTGGTTGGTATGGCCATGTAGGCAATTCTGTCTTTTGTGCAACCGCATTTCAAGATATCAACTAAATAGAATGAATGATTCATAGAAGTAGATATCCATTATATTAGGTGAAATGATTAAAGCTCTAGGGACCAGGGATTGTGATATACAGGTTTTAATCTCTCCAAAGTGAGTGGTATACTGTTAGTCTAGAACCTGGAGGCCTTATCCGTAGTTACATAATCAAGGCAGCTCTTGAGTTTTATAGTTGTTGATTTGGAAACCAATTCTGTGTCCCAATAAGTACCAACCACTTTTTAACTCACTGAATAGTGACTTGAGTTACCAGTTTTTTCCGAACTGTATAGTCTGTCCTCAGTGAATCTTGTAGCGAATGTTGTATGAAAAAAGTTGTTTCCTGGAATTTAATAGACGGTTTGATCAATCAGTGAGATGTAAAACGTTCGTCACAACTTTGGCTGTTCCCACTATAACTCTTTGTGTATTAGTAATTCTACCATGCTATAATGCAATGACTAAAAACTTAGACCTTCCCGAATTTATAGACAAACCTTTTGTTATCTTGTCAATAATATTTATTTCACTTGAATACTTACTTTGTTAAAATATGATAAAAGCGGCTAGTATAGAATTGGGAACTCATATTTGCAAGTTTTATGATTAGAAACTATGTAACCATTTATAAACAGATTAGTAATTTGTGAATATTCATAAGACATCAGAGACCAATGCTGGTCTTTACACTAGACAGGATCTTAGATGCAGAATGTAGATATAGCGTTAGTGTAGTTATTAAAACGCAAGTAATCATGAGTAGTATCAGTTTACAAAATAATTTCGAAAACTAGAAAATAACAAAACTACGGGACTGAAAAGAAATCATACAAAACTATGATTCTTGGAAAAAATCACCTCCATGATAAACTTTTGATACAACAACATTTTCTAAACAACTATAAAAGTGTCAATCAGAAAACAATTATCTGGAAATGAAAACTAAGATTTATGGCGGCAACCTACACTTTTAAAATCATCAATCAGTCCTTGATTGAACAAAGACAGCCTGTGATTATGCTTCAATATTTTATAGAACCATGTTTTTCCAGTTGAAGTAAGTAAGATTCCCCGAAGAAAATGATACCAGGATTTAACGATACGTTGAACAAAATACGAGAAAGTAAGTACTAATTATGTATTGTTTACCTTCGTCCTTTCGGCGCAATAGTTCATGGAGTTTCGTAATCCCCTTTAAGTTGTAGCAAGTATGTTGTAAAATATCTACTAATTGAATGAAAGGGTGAACAAACAAACAAGCAAAGTATAGCTTACAATTTAATGATGCATTTTTTCAAAGATAAGGTATCCACTTTCCGTGCAAATGCTACTAAAATTGTGCTTACCTCGAAAAAAGGAAAAATTTTCCTATGAGATAAATTTAAGTACTCCAATCAAGTTATATTACTCAACTAATATGTAAAAGTCAACAGACAGATTATTTGCCGTATGCATTGCATTTGCTTGGAGTGTATGAATGCAATTTTGCAATAGAGTGTCAAAACTTTATCTATTTTGACATTGATTCTGGACTGGAAAGGGAAACTGCTATGCTATTTATGTAATGTGAAAACTTATACTCAAATCATTATCCTGGTCTGCTATTCTTCACAAAGTAATTCAAATAAAGTAACAAAATAGCAAATGAATATAAAAAAGCAATCTCCAACAGCCTATTACTTCTTGTTATCAAATAAAAGTTGCACAGCTATTTTTTCTTTCATCAGTAAGTTCTATTTCATAATACATGTGCACAATGGACTTTTTATATCGTTTTTATTAACTGACATGAAAAATGTGCTGAATTATCACACCAAGAACTAACCATCATTTTGCATCCGCAAGTAAAGTAAATGGACAAATTATGATCTCGTAAAAAAACATTCTAGAGAACAGCATGCACTATATACAAAACATGATTAAATCTATACTAGTTTCTTCCCATTTCCTTCTTTTCACAAACAAAATGGTCTTCTTAAGAAAAAATACATAATGTTTCCCTCATAGATTCTAATGGCCATTCACATGATTTATTATATATCATGTTTGTATACACGGTACCTTTTGGTAAGTCTTGTTTTGAAAATTTTTAAAAGTTGTGCAAATAGATATGCCCATTTTGTTTGATTTAGTAAAGAGAGTGACTCTACATTTTAACAGCACTCTGCTCAGATCCCAGTTCCTCAATTTAAACTTGTGCATTCTGTGCACCCCGGTGAAAATGTATTTTATACCATATTCTGACTGGCTTAACATGAATTTTTCATGAGAGATGAGGCTTGAATGGCATATATTAAAATCGGAAGAAAAATTCTGAAGGCTAATTTTCCGGAGCATATACGATTTATGCAGCCATCACCTAAATTAATTTTCTTTTAATGCATATTTAATGCATTAAAATTTTAAAGGGAACTAAGATGGGTGGACACGTTCACATATTTGGGTTTCAAAATTACTAATAGTATGAAGGTTTTTGATGATCAGGAAATGTGCACTAGAGCTAATGATCTTCGGAAGAGGGCTAACATGCTGTCATCAAAATTTGGAAGAATGGATTTTGATGTTAAGAGGTATCTTTTTTCATCGTATCTGAATTCCATCTATTGTATGGCATTGCGGACCCAGTCCAAAAGTAAATTGTTACGTAAAGTTAAAATTGCATATAATGACTGCATCAGGTTACTATTCAGGTTTCCAAGAGGAATTAGTGTTACGGAATTTTGTTTGTCTAATACTATTTTGGATTTTAATGCAGTGAGGCAAAAAGCTTGTTATTCGTTATTTAGACGAGTTTCTTCGAGTGATAATTTGTTAGTCAATAAAATTAAGCATAATATGTTTATGAATAGGGATGAATTGCTGCAAACATGGTTTTCGATACTTTATACTTCAACCAGCAGTTTTGTTTGTGTAGCTGATTTTCTCAATCTTACTAATTTGTAATTTTTATGTAAAAACAATTTTTTTTATGACTTTGTATGTACATCTATGGACAAATATTCTGTCTGCAATAAAACCATTATTATTAAAGAAGATTTCAGTAGCCGAATGAACTGTCACTCACAACTCTTCTTTTAGACGGAATACAATGTATAAGAATATCAACCGTGTATTTATTAAGCACTTGTACAGTTGCAAAAACACACAACATCATGTTAAAAAACAAATTGGAATGTACTATAGACAAAAACTGTAACTACGCTTATTATAAAATACCTATATCATATAGCAATCCACTTGTCATCCCTATTACCGTAAAAAAAACTTTCCTCCAAACTGACAAACTTTCCTGGCATACTTTCTACCACAAAATTCAAAACAAAAAAAACTTTTCAATCCACCTCCAACCGAAAAACAGAGAGTAACAGTCTATCACGAAACATATTGTGTAACCGACTGACCGCATAAAAACTTTTAAAATTCCAATGATTTCTAACAATGAGACAAATCAAACACGACACAATAATAATACCAATTGGCACATTAAAACAAAAAACTAACTTCCATTTAAAAACACTCTAAAACTCGGAATAGATAAATACTAGCTCAATTAACGAATTAACAAAATAACTATACCAACAAATGAAAAACACTCTATCCACTAATTTTATGATACACGGTGGACTTGGCCATCATATCATTAGCACTTTTCACTTTATTATTCTCCAACATATTGGCTTTGGGAACCCCAAGTCCCATCTTGCCAGGGATTCTATTGTTCATAAGCAACAACATGATTTGCTCAGGTGAAACAATTTCCCCCAACTTTGCACTCCCATCATGTTCCCTTTTCTCCATTTTATGCTCCGGTCCGTCCAACTCACTCTCCTTGGCTAGCAGAATGGGGCCAGGATCCTCTTCACTGTATAATATCAGCGGACGAAATCCCTTCTCCGCTTTGGGTGCATTGAAAGTGAAATTACTATCCCCTGGAATTCGTACCGTCTCATTTCCATTCACATCTCGCACCATGCGGTCTAGCATGCCTGTATCCAATACATCTGCCCCAACCATTTCCCCAATACTCTGCTCTTCTTGGCCGGACCAATCCATAGCACGAGACGTGCGACCCGAATGCCTACTAAATGGCGATGGTGGCCTCATAACTGTGTTTACTTGAGTACTTGCTGAGCCCATTGGGTGGGAATATGGGACATATTGTGGCATTTTCCACTCGTGTGGATTTTTGGGCCCGTATTGAGGTACATTGTTACCATTCCCACGGACCCTGACACCAGAAGGAGATGATGGGGCAGTCATTTGCTGGTTTGTATTGCTCCAGGATCCCATTGGACTACCTTGTTGAAAAGATGGACCGTTTCGGAGCTTTTGATTAAGCATGGATGTCGGGAACCTAGTCTGTTGTCCACGGTTTTCTGGTCTGGATCTAGTTGGGCCATGGTTTTGGGTCCATTGGGGCCGGTTTTGCTGTCTAGGTGGGGTCATAGGTCGGTCCAAAAGGGAGACAGGGAGTCTTTGTTGCTTTTTCGGATGGGTTCTATGGCGGTTATGAGCTAGTTCAGTGTTCTCTGAGGATGGCTGGTTTTGCATCGTGGGAAAGCGAGTGGGAGCCACAGGAAGATCAACTGGTCTCTTCGTTGCACTTTGAGAATAAGATTGTTGGTTGTGTGATGGCATTTCATGTGGTCTTTGTTGATATGTCGATTTTTCTGGAGCTCTGTACTGTTGGGAAGGCGTTTCTGGGATTCTATGTTGCTGTGTCGTTGTTTCTGGTCGCATTTGCTGCTGTGGGGCTAACTGAGACAAATGAGAGTTCAATTGGTTTTTCGATCCTTGTGCTTGAGACATGCCCTGGGAAACCATTGGTGTCATATGATGAAGTTGTTTTTTAGTCAAGTGTGCGTCTTGTGGCTGTGCAGGTCGTTGGAAAGTCGATTTAATTAAATTTTGCATTCCCGTCTCCTCTTTCTTTTGATTAGCTGTGACCCCACTGGATTCAAGAACTGGTGACCAGTGGTGCCCGCTCATTTTCCCTCCATTATCGAATGTATTATGTCCTTTTTCCGATTGGTATACAATGGAGATGTTTGTAGGTTTCACAAGTGGAGCGTTCATGTGTCCACCAATGTGCTGCGGTTGAGGAGCATGTGTGGTGAAAGTTGTTCCCATGTTCCCATGTTGTGTGGTAATATATTCATGAATCCTTTGCTCCAGTTGTTCTCTCAATCCATCATTAATGGGACTATTGCTGCTGATGGTTACTGAACTATGATGATTTGGACGAAGGTTATGTCCATTATTGTGAGCCATAGATCCAGAATTTGACTGAACCATCATGACTTGTTGATTCCCATTGTTTCCTGTGTGAGCCAAAAATGATGAGCTGCCGACTCCTGAAGAAAACTGTTGACTTGTATGTCCCATTTGACTTTCTTGGAATGACACTTGTGTCCCAAAATTGATTTCCGTTGGCTCTACTCTCACATTGGATTCTGCTATTGGTCTGTGCTCTTGAGTGTCCAGGATAACAGGTTTCCTCATTTCCGGGACTCCATGATGACGGAACCCGGTGTGTGTATCTTGTTGCCCGCCATTTACTCTCACTATATTCTCTGGTCGTACTAGCGGCATATTCTGTTTACTTAATAAAGTTGTTTGAGCGGGAGCAGTAGGTCGTGATTCTACAGAGGGGCCACCGAATACCATGTTAATTGGGAATCTAGTATTGGTTTGATGGTTTTCTACTGCCATTGTGTTTGTATTATGCATTGGTCTTCTTTGATCTCCAATATGGGGTATTTGGACAGGCCTCTGGAGCTCAAAATTCTCGAATGGAATTCTCTGGTGTTCTACATTTTGAGCTTGGACAGGCCCCTGCCGTTCAAAATTATGCTGGACTTGAGCTGGCACATGCTGCTCAAAATTATGTTGGACATGGACTGGCCTTTTGCTTTCTACATTTTGAATTGGTCTCTGTTGCTCAAAATTTTGGGATGAAATTCTCTGCTGCTCCACATTTTGAGCTTGGACTGGTCTCTGCACTTCAAAATTATTTTGCATTTGAATTGGCATTTTGTGTTCTACATTTGGAGCTGGTCTGTGCTGCTCAAAAGTTTGACCTTGGATTGGTCTCCGGTGGTCTACACTAGCAGTAGCCGAACTATCCACTTGTACAGATTGAGCAGGGAACCTTGATATTCCCGTAGAAACCTTGTGCTCATTATTCTGGTGAGAAGATTGCCCTGAACTTGAAATCCGAGATCCACTATTATGATGCAGTTGCGTGTGTGCCTCATTAGTTGAGCTAATACGCGAATTATCATTATTATTATTGGTAGTGATTGTCGTTGTAGCAGTCTGAGATGAGCCTACTGGGAATTGAACCCTACCAATATTGCTAGTAACGGTTTCAGTATGTTTAGCATTATCGCCAAATACGAAACGTTGTGGTACGGCAAATCGAGTAGATGATGAAGAGGATTTGATTCTCTCACTATTGGATTTACTAGTATGAAACTCTTTATGAGTGTCAACGTGGACATTAGAAACATGGTTATTGTTATTAGTGGCGGATAGGATATCCTTCTCAACAAAGTCAGATATAGGATTAAGATTGACCACAGGACTTTCAGTCTGACCTTCAACTTGGCTTTTGTGTGTGAACACTGGGGCAGGATGAGAAATTTCTTCTTGTTCTTTCTCTTTGTCGGATTTGAATGGCGGAAACACGAAAGATGGTTTTTCAGTTGTAGTAGTAGTGAATGATTGGACACGCGTTCGGGTTCTTTTTCGTAGTAATGTTGAAGTTAATGCTGGTCTTCTCATTTTTTGGGTAGGAACAGTATCTTTTCCGTTTTCCTCTGCATCCGATTCATCTTTGAGTGACTGCAAATCTTTGAATCGAAAACGTACTCGTCCCTGATGATTGGAAACTACTGGAGAGGTATCGTGTTGTTCTGATTGCTGGCTCTCAGAAATCATGGTATCACCTTCTGTCTCCCCAGAGTAAGTTTGGTAATGTAAATTTTCAGCTGCCGGCTTTCTTACACGTTTTCTCAAAATGCGGCGTCGAGTTACTTGGGGCACGAGTTTATTTATACCATTGGGCAAAGCGGGTTTGGAAAACACCAGGGCAGGGGATGGTGTAGTTGTTGTGGTAGTCGTGGTAGTAGTACTTGTAACCAAAGGCAATGGATCAACACTCATTTCTTGATTCACCTCCCTGTCATTATTCAAATCAGTCAAAATAGTCAAGTGGGGCTCGCCTTGATCGTCATCTATTGTGGGCCTCATTCTCACATTTTTATCCAAAACTAGGTCATAGTTTTTCCCACTACTTTCCGGTGTTTTGTCCGCAATTCTTGAAGACGGATTCCGAACCCAAGATGGGAATGTGCTGGAAAGTTTCTGGTAATGATCTTTTCGCTCTGGTGGCTCCATTGTTGACATCTCCTCTTCTTGATGGCTGTTCTGGAAAACTGCAAATCGGAAATTGGATGGCACTTTAAACCTCCCTCTGTCTCCACTATTGGATTCACTGTTGGCTATTGTGGTTTTTTCATTCATGGACGAAGATTCGGCAACAGTCTCCTCATTTGATGGGTGCCTATGATTTCTATTCATTGAAATGCGGGAGTATGATGAAGATGTGAGATGTGCTGGACTTTCCAGTACAGATTCTTTGATTATCTTTCCCTTGTTGTGTTCTTCCCCATTGATGATAGCAATATTGGGATCTTCCGTGGGCCGCCGTCTCATCATAATTCTCCTTCGGGGAACAACCAGATCTTGTACAATGGGCTCAGTTGTGGTGATATCAATTGGCTCGGGGATACTAGTATCATTATTTCCAGTTTGTGTTTCCTTTGATTGCTCCATATGGAGGAATTCTTTCACTTTGGGGGATCGCATTAATTCACTCATAGCGGGTCCATTCAGCGATTTCAGACTGTCTAGTATAAATGCTACATTGGTTTCCTCTTGCTTTTCAGGCTGTACAATTTGCTCAATTTTGCTTTCTTCAATGTTATCCCCTTTAGCATTCTCTGGATTCACTGGCTTTCTGATTATTTTTCTTCGCCGCAGATTGTTTCGGAATAGACTATTTGTTCTTTCTACAGGGTTAACGTTCGAGTTTGTATCCACAATACTATTTCCTTCACCTTCAAGTACTTCAGTTTCCTCGTTTGGTACAGTGATAGGAGTGGTGGTAGTAGTGTCCTCAGTTGGTAATAAATTTTGCTCTTGTGAAGGTCGACTCATCATCATAGGTCTATGTCTAAATCTGAGACGTCGGGATGGTATATTGTCGTCATGAACTGAGATATTGGATTCATCTGTGGAACTTTGCTCACCATTCTGCTCTCCTATGGAATGATCCACTGCAGGCAATCGCAATGGTCGGATCTTAGGAACGAAACTAGGTCGCGAAAATCTCACTTGTGGCTTCTCTTCCACTGTAACTTCCGCTTGTTTCGCTTCACCAGATGGTTCCGGGTTGTTTGAATTGGTAGGTGGCTCAGCCGTTGTTGTACCACGAAATCTCATTCTCAAAGGGTGATGTGGCCTTGGATGTGCTATATGAACATTGTTGTTATTGTGCGTGGGACCAGAAATAATTTGCTCTTCATTAGTGATGGGAACATGATCTTGATTCGTTGTTTGTGTAGATGGTTGCTGCAATTCCGGTTCGCTAGGCAGGTTTGGCTCGGTCGGATTCATCTGTGACTTTTGGCGGTAGCTCGAATACTTGCGACGAGCATGGAAAAATCCAGGGGATGGAGAAAATGCGGGCACAGCAGGTTCTTCCTTGGCTTGTACTGGAGTTTCAACAACTGGCTCTACATCTTTAGGATCTTCTTGTGCAGCAGGATTTCTTTTGTAGAACCACAATGGACGTCTTCCAGGATAATTCGCTTTTGCTGCGGCTAATGAGGAGCCAGATGAAGTCAGATCCGAAGAAAGGAAATGATCATTTAGGCTGTCAGTGGACACGGCCGGGATTTTCTCCGTTTCGTTGGTATGATAGGTCACACTTATCTGGAAATAGTTAAAAGGGAGATTGATTGCTTGGTAAGTTGTAACGCTAGTTGGAATTAGCTGGCGTTGGTTAGAAAGCGTGGGATTACTAGAAGGTGGCAGAAAAAACTATTTTTTTGAGTACTTCGAGTGTGAGGAGTTACTATCGTGGGAAGAAGAAAGTTTTAGCATTATTGTGTGTGTAGCAGAGATGCATTGCCTATGGCTTCTTTCCTTGTACCAGCTGTATCATGAGTGAAGCTCAAGAGATTTTAAAACAAAATGCAAGAAAAAACAATGTGAGTAAATTTTCCTGGAAACATATAATAATGGCAATATGACTCTTCTGAAACAAATTTCAGGAAATAATTCAACTTGAAAATATTGCCTTTTGACAATTTATTGAGTTTTGCTTGAGAAACGTATTGAAAGAAAAGTTTGATAAAACTTTGTGCAGTTGTCAGCTGAATATTTGCGTTTCTATTGTTCTTTAATTACTATTTACGTTCTGAATAAGAATAAAGGTTTCCAATAAATGGAATTGCGATTGTGCATTGTACATTTACTACTTTAGTTAATGAAAAGCCGTCTTTAACTATTAATTATTTTCATATTGTTAAGTTGGCTCTAGAATCATTTCCCCAAAGCTACCAATTTGATCCACCATATGGAAAACAACTGTACAAATCTGTTCAACTTCCCTTCCAGGAGCTTTATTTCAATTCAATTAAGTAAACTCACTTCGTTTCATTGTTGTATTGTATACCATCCGCAGTCGGCTAAGAAAAATGTTTTCCATAAAAATCTTTCAACAAAATCAAATACATTTCCTGACTTAAGCTCCCATTTATTACGGAGCCGAAGGCGGAGTCTTAGAATTACTAGAAACAGGAGCGCCCTATGCTCCACATGTTAAAGCTAAAATCACCTGAAAACGCAAGTTGGAATTTCTGTTAACACACTCTGTTTGGAACGGGGTAAAAGTTGTGTGCGCAGTTTTCAGACAGGTTTTAGAA
>Ga0210040_10009672_pt1 | contig 11189 bp, 12 predicted proteins | sample CryGeyCG12114_NA_FD_185462 | JGI IMG/M metagenome (GOLD analysis project Ga0210040, IMG submission 185462) | Groundwater microbial communities from aquifer - Crystal Geyser CG19_WC_8/21/14_NA (SPAdes) (version 2) | ecosystem: Environmental > Aquatic > Deep subsurface > Groundwater | place: USA... | reverse complement strand
GGCGAGGGGGTCTTTATCACGGAGCTGATCGGTCAGGGCGTGAACGGCGTCACTGGCGACTACAGCCGTGGTGCCGCGGGCTTCCGCATCAGCGGGGGGCAGATCGCTGGGCCGGTCGCGGAGTTCACTATCGCTGGCAATCTGCGCGACATGTTCCGAGCGCTGACGCCGGCCAATGATCTCGAGTTCCGCTATGGCATCAACGTCCCGACGCTTCGGGTAGACGGGATGACGGTGGCGGGTGGCTGATCCAACCGCTTCGACGCTGGTAGACGATGTTGTCGGGGTTGCGCGTGAGGCAGGCGCGCTCGCCCTCAAGAGCTGGCGCGGCGACTTCAAGCGTTGGGAAAAGGCGCCCGGCAACCCGGTGTGCGAGGTCGACCTAGCCGTTGACGAGCTGCTCCGTCGGCGTCTCTCCGCTCTGCTGCCCGATGCGGGGTGGCTATCCGAGGAAACGGAGGATGACGCCGATCGCCTCAGTCGCGATCGCGTCTGGGTGGTCGACCCAATCGACGGCACCCGCGACTATATTCGTGGGCGGACCGGCTGGGCAGTGTCGATCGCTCTGGTGGAGGCGGGGCGGCCAGTGTTGGCGGTGCTGCATGCGCCCGCGCTGGACCAGACTTGGCGCGCGACGTTGGGCGGCGGGGCTTTTCGCAATGAGGTGCGGGCGGTGGTGAGCGACCGCACTGAGCTAGCAGGCGCGCGCGTGCCGAGCGATGGCCTGTCGCGGGCGGATCGCGATCTTGTGGCCGTGGCCAAGCCTAACTCCATCGCCTTGCGCATCGCGATGGTGGCTGCAGGAGAGGCTGATCTTCTCGTTACCCAGCGTTGGGGCAATGAGTGGGACATCGGTGCTGCGGCGCTGATCGCGACCGAGGCTGGTGCATGGATGTCTGACGCACTTGGTGGCGCGCTGGCTTTCAACAAGCCGGACCCGCGCATGTGGGGACTTCTCACCTGCGCACCCGAGCTGCGCCGCGCCGCCCAGGTGCGGTTCGCGCCAGCCGCTGTCGTTTAGCCTGTAGCTCCAGTCCGGAGCGATTGGGAGCGAACAAGCTTGGTTCCCTCGTTGGGTGGCAAGGACAACTTTTCCTCACGGCACAACGAAAAAGGGGAGCCGCGAGGCCCCCCTTTCCCGAAATCGTCAGGCTTTGCAGCCGTCGATTAGTTGCTGTCCGGCTCGTCGTCCGAGTCGGCAACCACAACGATACCAGCAACGACAGCAGCCGCCGCGAGAACCGCGATGAAGATGCCGCCGCCAGCCAGCTTGTCCTTGCCGTTGGCCGAGGTCGCGCGAACCGACTTCGACACCGACAGAGCTGCCGCCGGGTTGGCCGGAGCGGCCATCGCCGGGCTCACTGCGAGCGCAGCAGCGGCTGCAGCCGCCATGTACTTACCAATACGCATAGAATTCACTCCCTTCCGTGCAGATCCCATATTGCATCAGCGAACGACACTGGCAATCCGTTTCAATCGAGCGGACGCCTTTGAAAGCTAATGTTGCTCCGTCGCCACACTCCTAAGTGTCAGTAGAGTCCTGATACTTAATTTCTAGGAAACGCCCGCGGGTCTGCAGGCTGTCCAGATCCGATTGGGCGAGGCGGGCGGTCATGTCCGCGATTTCCTGCTCGATCAGCCGCAACCCGGCCACCAGTTCGGCATCGGGAGTGCGCCCGTTGCGCTCCACATTGCGCAGATCGGCCGGGACGCGAGAATAGTCGGCGACGAAGGCGGGCAATTGCTCCCCCACCAAGCGCCTGATTTCGAGGGCTGTCTCGGTGTTGCCGTCAACCCTGCCCAATTGCGGCGACAAGGATTCCAGCCGTTCGCCGATCCGGTCCGCGACCGAACGAGCACAGGCGGGCAAGTTGGGCCGCTGGGCGGCAAGCCAGCGCTCCGTCTGGGCGGGCAGTGCCTTCAGGTCCACCGTGCGCAGCTTGGTTTCCGACGGAGGTGCCGGCTTGGGCGCGAGCGCGATGGCGAGCGTCACCGCGACCATCGCCGCAAGCACCAGCAGCCCGCCCAGCAGGCCGAGGTCGATGATCAGCCCGGCCAACGCCGCCGCGATCAGGATGGCGATGTTGGCCATCACGATAAGCGCAAATCGCCCGGCGGCAGAGGTGCCGCGGTCGGCACGCCGACGACGCTGGCCACCGGTGGGTTGGCCGCCAGGCGTGCTGGCGATGCGTGCCATCGCCTCCCGTGCGCGCTCGATCTGCTGGTCGACGTCGGTCGCCACGGCCTACAGCGCCTCCAGCCGGAACGCGTCGGTCGACGGCCCGGTCAGTCGACCGGTTCCCTGCGCCGCACCCTCCGCCCGCGCGATATAGCCGCGCGACTTCTCCACCTCATTGCCGAGGGTGGTCACGGTGGTCTTCATCGAATCGAGCGCCTTCACCTTGAACGTGTCGATCGCGTCCATCGTGTCATAGATGTTCTGGAACGCGCGCTGCAGCGTTTCGAGCGGAATGGTCGCGTTAGCCGCCTGCTCGTGAATACGCGCGGTGTTTTCCTTCAGCAGCTTGCCGGTGGAATCAATGAGGTTGGCGGTGGTGGTGTTAAGCTGCGTCACCTGCTCCAGCACCAGCTTCTGGTTTGTCAGTGCCTGCGCTACCGTCACGGCGGTACGGAGGGCCGCGACGGTCGTGGTCGAAGCGCGATCCACCCCCTTCACCAACTCGACATTGTTCTTCTTGACCAGGTCCAGCGCCAGGTAGCCCTGCACGGTCACGGCCATCTGGGTCAGCAGGTCCTGCGTGCGCTGGCGGGTGTAGAACAATGCCGTCTCACGGATTGCCTTTGCCTTGGCAGGGTCGGTCGCATCGAGCTCGTTGGCCTTGTCTTCCAGCTTGGCGTCCATCGCCTTGGACAAGTGGATCATCTGTTCCAGCCGGCCCATCGCGGTCCACAAGTTCGACCGCTCCGTGTCGATCGCGGCGTTGTCCATCAGCAACTCGTCCTTGCCTGACGCCAGGCTGGTCAGGATCGAACTGATGTGCGTTTGCGATGACTTATAGCTGTCGAAGTAGTTGCGCATCTTGCTGCCGAATGGGATGATCCCGAATAGCTTCTGGGGCGCGGTCAGGTTGCCCTTCTTGCCGGGATCCAGGTCCTCAATCACGCGGCGTAGCTGGGCAAGGTCAGCGCCCACGCCATTGTCCTTGTCCATCGCGCGCACCGGCCGATCAAGGAAGCGGTTGGACTGGCCGGCCGCGTCGCGGATCTCCTTCTGGCCCATCGCGGTGATGGCATCGACCCGCTTGCCGAATTCCGGGCTGTTGACGTCCTGCGCCACCAGCTCGTTCACGAACTGGTCGACCCGCGCGTCGAGTTGGCTCTTCTTGCCCTCGTCCACCGGCACCAGCCCGGCAGCCTTTTCGGCCTGTACCGTCGGGACAGGCTCGGGCGGGGTCAGCGTCAATGGCTTGTCAGCGGTAAGCGTGTCGGCGGTGGTGGCCATGCGAAAACTCCGTCGGGCAGTTCTGCCGCGTTGTGGCGAAGGTATTGCCCTGGTTCAACTGTATCAGCGCACTATTACACCTGTCGAGCGGAACCTGAACGCGTTCGGCTAGTTGGGCGGCGAGATAGTTGCCGAGATCAATCGGCTGCAAACGGAGTGACTTATGATCCAGATCAAGATGTCAGGAATTACGTTCGCCCTTGCCCTGGCTGGGGCCGCTGCTCCTGCTCTCGCGCAAACGCCGCCGCCGCCCCCGCCCGCAGAGGCGAAGACCACCGCCGACGCCTATGTGAAGGCTGCCGGGGCCAGCGATCAATTCGAGATCCAGTCCAGCCAGATCGCGCTGCAGAAGACGCAGAACCCGGCCGTCCGCAAGTTTGCCGACATGCTGATCAAACACCACCAGAAGACGACCGCCGCAACGGTCAAGGCGGCGCAGAAGGCCGGCCTGACCCCGCCGCCGCCGGCTCTTGATCCGGGCGCGCAGCCCTCGATCACCGAGCTGCAGAACGCTTCCGCGGCCGACTTTGACCGCATCTACCTCGCCCAGCAGGTGCCGGCGCACCAGGCCGCGCTGGACCTGCACCAGAGCTATGCCGCGAACGGCGACAAGGCTCCGCTGAAGACCTCGGCCCGCGCAGCGGTGCCGATCGTCAAGCAGCACATCACCGCCGCCGAAAAGCTGATGGCCGGCAAGGGCATGGGGAACATGTCGGGCATGTGATCCCGGCTCGGGAAAGGGGCCTTTGCGCTCCTTTCCCGTTCACCCGCTTCCAGCCACTTCCCGCATTGCACAAATTCCTGTAAGGGCGCGCGAACTCCAAAACACGGGATTTCGCATGAACCTGCGCAACGTGGCGATCATCGCCCACGTCGATCACGGCAAGACAACGCTTGTCGACCAGCTTTTCCGCCAGTCGGGCACCTTTCGCGAGAACCAGCGCGTCGAGGAACGCGCGATGGATTCGAACGATCTCGAGAAAGAGCGGGGAATCACCATCCTCGCCAAGCCGACCTCGATCGATTGGGCGCCAGAGGGTGGCGAGTCCGTCCGCATCAACATCGTCGACACGCCCGGCCACGCCGATTTCGGGGGCGAGGTGGAGCGTATCCTCTCGATGGTCGATGGCGTCATCCTGCTGGTCGACGCTGCCGAAGGCGCGATGCCGCAGACCAAGTTCGTGACCGGCAAGGCGCTGGCGCTCGGCCTTCGTCCGATCGTGGTGGTCAACAAGGTGGACCGCTCGGACGCTCGCATCCAGGAAGTGCTGGACGAGGTGTTCGACCTGTTCGTCGCGCTGGAAGCCACCGACGAGCAGCTCGACTTTCCCGTCCTCTACGCGTCTGGCCGTAATGGCTATGCGTCGGAGGACATGGATCGTCGCGAGGGCACGCTGATCCCGCTCTACCAAAAGATCGTCGACCATGTGCCGCCGCCCAACCTGGACGAGGACGCGCCCTTCACCTTCCTGGTGACGCTGCTTGACCGCGACAACTTCCTGGGCCGCATCCTGACCGGCCGCGTCAACTCGGGCGTGGTGAAGGTGAACCAGCCAATTCACGCGCTGGACGATGCGGGCAACGTCATCGAGACCGGCCGCGCATCTAAGCTGATGTCGTTCCGTGGCCTTGATCGCGTGCCGGTCGAGGAGGCACGCGCGGGCGACATCATCTCGCTCGCAGGCCTGACGGTCGCGACGGTGGCCAACACGATCGCGGACACCAGCGTCACCGAGGCGCTGCATGCCCAGCCGATCGATCCGCCGACGTTGTCGATGCGCTTCGCGGTGAACGACTCGCCGATGGCCGGGCGTGAGGGCACCAAGGTGACCAGTCGCATGATCCGCGACCGCTTGTTGCGCGAAGCGGAAACCAACGTCGCGATCAAGGTGACCGAAGCGTCCGACCGCGACAGCTTCGAGGTTGCCGGCCGTGGTGAGCTTCAGCTCGGCGTGCTGATCGAGACCATGCGCCGCGAAGGTTTCGAGCTCGGCATCAGCCGTCCCCGCGTGCTGTTCGGTGAAGACGAGCAGGGCAAGCGGACCGAGCCGTACGAGACCGTCGTGATCGACGTGGACGACGAGTATTCGGGCACGGTTGTTGAAAAGATGAACCTGCGCAAGGCGGAGATGACCGACATGCGGCCGTCCACCGGCGGCAAGACGCGCATCACCTTCTCCGCACCGTCGCGTGGCCTGATCGGCTACCATGGTGAGTTCCTGTCCGACACGCGCGGCACGGGCCTGATGAACCGGCTGTTCGAGAAGTACGGACCTCACAAGGGCAACATCGAAGGTCGGAAGAACGGCGTCCTGATCTCAAACGGCGCGGGCGAGGCGCAGTCCTATGCGCTCGGGCCGCTCGAGGATCGCGGGATCCTGTTCGTCGGCCATGGCGAAGCGCTGTATGAGGGCATGATCATCGGCGAGAACGCCAAAACGGATGACCTTGAGGTCAATCCGATGAAGGCGAAGCAGCTGACGAACTTCCGCGCGAGCGGTGGCAAGGACGACGCTGTTCGCCTGACCCCGCCCAAGAAGATGACGTTGGAGCAGGCGATCGCCTATATCGACGATGACGAGATGGTGGAGGTGACGCCGAAGTCGATCCGCCTTCGCAAGCGTCACCTCGACCCGAATGAGCGCAAGCGCGCCAGCCGCTCGAAGGAAGCGGCCTGACCCTCATGTGCCACGCTGCTTTGATATCGGCAGCGTGGCAACCATGCGGGCGGCGCCGGGTACTTTAGAGCTGGCCTCAGCTTTCGCCCGGCAGCTGACCAAAGGGCAGCGACCGCATCGCCAGCTTGCGGACGGCGTTCCCGTCGCCTTTGCGCAGTGCCGCGGTAATCTGTGCCGCTGCGCGTTGTACGATCCTATCGATCGGCGTGGGCGTCGTACCCCGGGCGGCAGCCTCCGCCAGAGCGCGACCACGGGAATCATTTGGGTCCATCTGGAGGCGCAGCAACGCAGCCAGGCCGGCGAACATCGCCCGGCTTCCGCCTAGAGCCACAGCCTGATCGAGCGCCGAGAGACCAACCGGCTTCTGTGCCCCAAGTGCCGCGCGCCCCATTAGTCGGCCGAGGCGCTGCACTGCCCCGAGATGCCAGGCGCCCAGCGCCAATTGCGCTTCGGCATTACGAGGATAGCGCAAAACCAGCGCCTCGAACGACCGGCGCGCCGCAACGGCCTCGCCGCGGCTGCCAGTCAGCTTGGCATGATAGCCTATAGCTGTCGCGTGCATCAGCCCTGCCTCGGGATCGCCCGGGCTGCTCCGCAACGCGGCCGCAGCACCTTGAAGGGCCGAGTTGATGCGCCCCAGGGCCATCGCCCGGTCGTGATCGACAAACGACGCTTGGGTCAGCAGGTCACGCGGTGTCTCTGCCATGCAGGGCGTTGCCGCCGCCATGACGATGGCGATCGCTACCCCCGCCGACTGCCAAGCTCTCATCCCTGACCCTCTCTTTTCTATACGCGTTACAACAGGTTGTACGGGCGTTGGTTGCCCCGGTCCGCTTCAGTTCACCGGATCGCCCGCAAGCCCCATCAAGACGGTCCATGCCTCCTTCGAAACGGCCGACACCGACAGCCGGGGCTGGCGCACGACGGCGAGGTCCGCAAGCGTAGGCTCCGACTTCATCACCGACAAGGTTACGGGACGCGGCAGGGCGCGAACGGGCTCAACCCTGACGGAAACAAAGCGGCCGTCCGGGCCGTCCGGTTGCGCGCCCCGTGTAATCCGAACCACGCCCACCGCTTCTGGAGCGCTGCCGCTATGGTAGAAAAGGGCCTCGTCACCGGCCGTCATCGCGCGCAGGTTGTTTGCCGCCGCGGCATTGCGAACCCCTTCCCATTCCGTCTCACCATCGGCCACGAGGTCAGCCCAACCATAGCTGTCAGGCTCACTTTTCATGAGCCAATATGATCCGCTCATTCCTGCATCCCTCGTTAACGGGCTATTCCGACCCCATTCAGCCCGAATCGGGCAATGATCGCAACATGTTCGGCGCCTTGTGCGTTCTGGGACCCACGCGGACCGAGCGTAGAGTTGTAGGAGGTCTGAGATGAATGGATTGGTCAAGAAGGCCGGCTTGGGTATCGCTCTGGCCGCAACGGCGCTGACGGCTTCGGCGCCCGCCGACGCGCAGCGCTATCGTCATTATCGCGGCGGCCGCGGCGGCGACGTCGCTGCAGGCGCATTGTTGGGCGGCATCGTCGGGCTTGGCCTGGGCGCGGCAATCGCCAACAATGATCGCGGGCGCTATTATGATCGCGGCTATTACTACGACGCGCCGCCCACGGTTGTGTACCGCGAGCGCTACTATGCGCCGCCGCCCCGCGTGATCTATCGCGACCGGTATTACCCGCGCGGCGGCTATTACCAGCCCCGCGGCTACTATGGCAGCCCATATGGATATGGTTACGGCTACTAAGCCGGAGATCCGTCCAAATGGCGGCGCCGGAGCGATCCGGCGCCGCTTTTTTGTGGCCGAGTCCGTTCGCGGTGGCTAATCGCGCGACCATGACCGACTCCCCGCCAGACCGCCTTTCGATCAATCCGCGTAGCTCCTTCTTTCAGCAGGACCTGCTCGAGCGCGGGGTCGGCATCCGCTTCAAGGGTGTCGAGCGGAATGACGTGGAGGAATATTCGATCTCGGAGGGTTGGATCCGGGTCGCACTGGGCAAAAAGGTCGACCGGCATGGCCAGCCCCTGACCATCAAGCTGACCGGCCCGGTCGAGGCGTGGTTCCAGCGTCCGGCAGACCACGACGACACCGTTGAGGGCTGAACCGCGCAAAGTACCGCAACTGGGTAGCTGAGCCGTACTTCGCACTTGCAACATGTATTTATTTTCAACGCCGTGCGCCTTTGCGGGCTGCGCGGCGTTGTTGCGTTCGGGGAAGCTTCGCTTCGCCGGCGCAATGATTCATGCCGCGCGTTTGTGTGTGTCACCACATGGCAGATGCTTGGGTTCAGGTGAGGTCGCGCCATCATGTTGAAGGGGAATGACCGATGAGTGAAAGCGATCAGCTAATTCAGGCATTCGATAACCGGGCAAGGCGGCGTGACGATCGCAGGCAGTTGTTCCGGATGGTGTTGGGCGCGGCGGCCGTCGGAGCCGGCGCCTTCGCTTTTACCAATGAAGCCGCGGCGCAGTCGGTCACCGACAACGACGTCCTGAACTTCGCGCTCAACCTCGAATATCTCGAAGCCAATTTCTACTATTACGCCGCATTCGGCACGCCGATCCCGACGGCATCAATCGGCACTGGCGGCATCCCGGCAGACTCACTGCCGATCAACGCCGGCGCTCATGTAGTGCCTTTCACTGATCGCATCGTACGCGAGCATGCCCGAGAGATTGCGGCAGACGAACTGGCTCACGTCAACTTCCTTCGCTCTGCGCTCGGTTCGGCGGCGGTCGCACAACCGCAGATCGACGTGGGGATCACGCCCGATGGCGCATTCAGCACCGCCGCTCGCGCTGCTGGCTTTATCGGGGCATCGTCGGCAACAGCGCCGACGTTCTTCGACCCTTACGCTAATGATCTGAGCTTCCTCTACGGCGCCTACATCTTCGAGGATGTCGGGGTCACGGCGTACAAGGGAAGCTCTTCGCTCCTCACCAATAAGACGTTCCTCGACGCAGCGGCTGGCATCCTGGCAACCGAGGCCTACCACGCGGCCATCATCCGCACGACCATCGACCAGCTTGGAGCCCAACCGGGGCTGAAAGCGGCAACGGTGCGCGACGATACCGAACTGGTCTCCAACGCCCGCGACAGCCTGGATGGCGCGACCGACCTTGATCAGGGGATCGCGTACGTCACGTCGGGGGCAGGGCCTACCTCCAACATCGTGCCAACCGACGCCAACGCCCTCGCATTCGGGCGGACGGCACAGCAGGTGCTCAACATCGTCTACCTGAACAAGGCGGCGGTCACTGCGGGCGGCTTTTTCCCCAACGGGGTGAACGGCACCATCAAGTCCAGCGCCAACAACGCCTAACCGGCACGATATTCAGGGGACCAAAGATGATCGATCATGACACCCTATTAGAGGTGCTGGAACTCGGCGAACAGCGCCGCGCCGCGCGCCGCGCTTTTCTGAAGACCGCCGGAATTGCCACGATGGCTGCGGGCGGCGTATCCTTGCTTGCGGCATGCGATGCGAATGACGACGACCAGGGAACGCCACCGGCCACCACGCCGCCGGCAACGCCTGCGCCGACTGCCTCGCAGAACGATGTTGATATCCTCAACTTCGCGCTGAATCTCGAATACCTCGAGACCAACTACTATGTTTCGTCGGTATTCGGCACGCCGCTCAACCCACAACTGCGCACCGGTGTCGGCACGCAGGGTGACGTGATCGGTGGACGCGCCGTCACCTTCACCGATCCGACCATCGCGGCCTATGCTCGCGAGATCGCCGCCGATGAAAATCAGCATGTCGTGTTCCTGCGCAACCAGCTTGGCGGTGCAGCGATCGCGATGCCGCAGATCAACATCGACGGTGGCGCGAACGGAGCCTTCACTGCCGCTGCGCGGTCGGCGGGAGTGATCGGGCCGAACGAAACCTTCGATCCGTATGCGTCGGACGAGAACTGGCTGCTGGGCGGCATGCTGCTCAGCGACGTGGGCGTCACGGCGTACAAGGGCTCTGCCCGCCTCATCAACAGCCCGACGATCGTTGATCAGGCGGCGGGCATCCTGGCGGTTGAGGCCTATCACTCGGGCCTGCTGCGCACGATGCTGTATCGCAAGGGCCTCAACGCCCCAGTGCTGCGCGTCAACGCCGGCAAGATCTCCGACGCCCGCGACCTGCTCGACGGTCCGATCGACCTTGACCAAGGGATCACCGGTGATCAGGGGCTTCCTGCTTCGACGACGGCGTCGAACATCGTGCCCGCTGACTCGAACGCGATCGTGTTCGGCCGTACCGCGGCCCAGGTGCTCAACATCGCCTATCTGAACAGGGCGGCGGTGACCGCGGGCGGATTCCTGCCAAACGGCGCCAACGGCAACATCAAGACCAGCGCCAACAACGCCTGATCTCGACTGCCGAAAACAGGAAGGGCCGCGTTCACCTCGAACGCGGCCCTTTTTGCGGCCTGGCTTCATGGGTCGCCTTGGCAGCGGCCCGTCAGAAATCAGTGAACGAAGCGGGCGACCACGTCCCGGTAGCTGCGGCTGACTTTCACGCTCGCGCCCGAGTTCAGGACCAGGAAGCATTCGCCGTTGGTGTGCGGCTTGACCTGCTTGACCAGGTCGAGGTTCACGATCGTTGAGCGGTGCACTCGCTGGAACCGACGCGGATCCAACCGTTTCTCCAGGTCCTTCATCGTTTCCCGCAGGATGAGGGTGTTGTCGCCGGTATAGATGCACATGTAATCGCCCGCCGCATCGATGCGCTCGATCGTGTCGACATCGACGCGGAAGATCTGGCCGCGATCCTTGATGTTGATCATCTTCTCAAAGCGGTTGGCCGCAACCGCGTCGCTGCCCCCATCGACCAGGTCCGTGACCGCATCGGGAGCAACCTCCGCCAGCACTTCCTTCAACTTGTCGGCTTCCTGGCTTCCGCGCTTGTCGGCCAGGCGCTGGCGCACCCGCTCCAGCGTGTCGGCGAGCCGGCTCTCATCAACCGGCTTCATCAGGTAATCGACCGCCTGCGCCTCAAATGCGCGCAACGCGTGGTCGCCATAGGCGGTGACGAAGACAAACAAC
>Ga0210040_10009671_pt1 | contig 11191 bp, 7 predicted proteins | sample CryGeyCG12114_NA_FD_185462 | JGI IMG/M metagenome (GOLD analysis project Ga0210040, IMG submission 185462) | Groundwater microbial communities from aquifer - Crystal Geyser CG19_WC_8/21/14_NA (SPAdes) (version 2) | ecosystem: Environmental > Aquatic > Deep subsurface > Groundwater | place: USA... | reverse complement strand
TGCTGCAACTGGAGAACCTAGATCCTCCTCTTTCTTGCTTCAACGCATAAGCATCGCAATCCAGAGAGGGAATTCTGCTAGCATTTTAGCCACCCATCCTAAATCTCGTGGCCTCGACGAGATTTTCCTTAGTAGTTTCAAATAGCGCGAATGCGTGCTGGGGTTGCGTTCCTAGTTGGTTAGGGTTTTCCTTCCGAGTCTCTGAGGAAGGTTTTCCCCTATCCTTTTCAGGTTTATTTACCTTTATTTTAACTTTCTTATTATTTCTTTGTAATTTTTGTTGCAAATAAATTACCTACAGGCCACACTATCATTAATTTTTATGTTGAAAATAAGACTCAGCAAAAGAAATTTTGAAATCCAAGCGCTGAAAAACTTTTAGCACTGCATTGAAATTGAAAGTTTTTGGAGTTTTTACCTATAGTTATTAAACTAATTGCGCTTAGTAGTTGGTAAATTTGAAAGCCAAAAAGCTAAAGTTTCCACTTAAATCCATTTCTAATATTTTCACTAATAATTTTTCATGTTAACAAAGAAGAAAAAGCAAAAAAAAATTGAAATCTTAATCGCTTAAAAATGCTAGTAAGTCTCGTCTCATTTATTGAGCGTTTGTGTCTTTATCTCGGGCCCTGTCAAGTTGAACCAGGATTTTTATTTTATCAGTTACAACGGTTACAACTTAACTTTTGGTTTCCGCTAAACAGCCATTGCCATGTAACATATAAAGCAAAACTACCGTCTTTTATTAGAGAGCTTTAGTCCTCTCATAAAAATGTAGTCGTAGGGTGTCCAACATTAGTCTAACATTACATCTTCTTCTATATACTAACGCTCACTTTAGGCTCACTAATTGCTAAGCTTTCCGACAAAACTACAGCATAATTTGAAACTGTATTCACACCATTAGAATCGAATTTTTTTTCTCAAACATGACGGTTTCCAAAACATTATTTACTTCGAAACTTTTTTTATAAAAATAAAATGTAATTTTATTGCTTTTTGTTTCATTTCATTATGCATATAACTCATGATGCTATTCTGGTTAGGTTGATTATTTGACGAAGGTGAGTACAAAAATCTATTTGATGACAAAACCTTTCTTCTAACCTTTCAGCTAAACGAGGAGTTTTCTTTATCACTACTGTAAGTTGTAGTGCAATTGTAATTTGAAGCGTTGTACATATATTTGGTGATTGGCCTCCAACTTCAACATTCAAGCAAATCTACATTTGGAAGATTGTTATTCAAGTTAACATAAGATTACCCTTCTTTTTACAAATATTTTTCTGAGCGACGTCGAAATTCAACAATACAGTATTAGAGCATTTAAATTGTAGCGGTGCAGGTTAAGGCATCAGCGGCGTTAGAGTTAACCAATACGTTATTCGTGCATTTGGAAAATGCGTTTTACATTACCCTTTATAATTAACTTACTTATAATGACTATCCCCCTATGTAAGTGACCAAACCGAGATTCAGAATTGAACATGGGATTTTTGTATCTGTTAAGGCTGCAGGTCTCGGCGATGTTATTTTCTTCTTCTCGTATTTTCATATTCGCTAGTCTATATACTAACGCTCACTTTAGGCTCACTAATTGCCAAGCTTTCCAACAAAACTATAGCATAATTCGAAAATGCATTTGCACCATCAGAACCCTAATTTTTTTTCTTAAACATGACGGTTTCCAAAATTTTGTTTACTTCGAAACTTTTTTTACAAAAAATAAAATTCAACTTAATTGCTTTTTGTTTTATTTCATTACACACATCACTCATAGTAAGTTTGCTATTCTGGTTAGGTTGATTAATTGATGAAACTGAGTAGAAAAAACTATTTGATGACAGAAACCTTTCATCTAACCTCTCAGCTAAACGAAGAGTTTACTTTATCACTACTGAAAGTAGTAGTAGAGGTATAATTTGTAGCATTGCATATATTTTGAGTGATTGGCCTCCAACTACAACATTCAGGCGAATCTAGATTCATACGATTTGCTTTCTTTTTACAAATATCTCTCTGCGCGACGTCGAAATACAACAAAACAGCAATAGAGCATTTAAACTGCTGTGGTGCAGCTTAAAGGGGTATTCCCACATACGCGCTTCTCGCCGAAAGCAGCTAACCGAAAAACGCTAGCAGTTTTTTCCGAATTGCTAGCTGCGTGATCACATTAAAAAAATGCGTGATCACACAGAAATAGAGAAACAAAGCTTCCCCAAAAAAGCAGTTAGCAGCAAAAAGCTCGATGGTAGTTGCTTGCTGCGTCTTTAACTAGTGAGATCACAAAAGTAGCAAACTACTATTTTGGTCTCATTTTAACCCAAAACAATGGGAAATTTTTAAAGACAAGTTTCGACACCTCTGTTTGGTAGTAACAGTTTCAATTTGGTAAATTGTAAATAATCCTCGTTTTTTGGACTTTCGTTTAATTTACAACAATAAAAAAGCTTAGAGTATTACATAAATGTATATTGCAAAATAAAACGTAATTCAGAACTAGAATTATTATTACAATAGTCAATCAATTTATAATAATTTGTGTCGACACAGTTTTTTATCACTTACCATGATTCCTGTTTAAATTATCTATTCCGCTTATCCACAAGGATATTATTTTACGTGGTACATTAGAAGGTGAGTGATAACAAGACGAAAAAAAGCGACAAAAAAGCAGTTTCGGCTTCTTCAGAAGAAGCTTTTCATTTTTTGTCGGCGCGTAAAAAATATTGCTGCTTTCGGCGAGAAGCGTACAGATGGGATCACTCGCGCTTTTTTACGCGTTCCGAAAAAAAAGCGCGCTGAAACGAAAAAGAAGCGGCAGCAAAAAAAATAGCTGCCGCAGCTTGCTGCTTCACCAGTGTGATCGTGCTTTCTGGCTTTTTCGGCAAGAAGCTAGTTGCTTTCGGCGAGAAGCGCGTATGTGGGAATACCCCTGCATCAGTGGCGTTAGAGTTAACCAATAGGTTTTTCGCGCATTTGGAAAATGTGTTGTATGCCACCCTATATAATCGAGCATCACCCTCACCTATTCAACATTTTTTAAGCCTCAGGTTGCTATATTCTGCATTTAATAATTATAAAAGTGGAACATGCGGCTATGGGCGCGTAGAGTCCACAAAAGCGCGACATGTGAGAAAGTAAAATAAACGCGATGAGTTTGGCATATACTAATCGCGACATGAATAACTCACCACGGCGAAAAACCATGAGAGACCTGAAAAATTTGAAGGTTATACCAAAGAAACACTTATTTACTCCCCTAAAGTCATTTTTTACATCCTAATTACAATTAACTTTAACGATTAATTAACTCATATGAAGTAAACATGAAATTTCGACAGGGAAGCAAACTATAGGGATTTTACATGAAATTTCGACAGGGAAGCAACATTGGCGATTTAATATAGAATTTTGACAGGGAAGCTACTCATAAGGATTCAACAGGGGATTTTGACATGAAAGTTTCCTATATAGGGATTTAAAATGGGATTTTAACAGGGCAGCAAGTTATAGTGATTTAGCATGGGATTTTTACATGAAAGTTTTTTATAGGGATTTAAGATGGGCTTTTAACAGGGAAGCAACTTATAGTGATTTAACATGGGATTTTGACAGGGAAGCAACTTATAGTGATTCAACATGGGATTTTGACAAGGAATGAACGAGTTAAGGCCAAAAATTCCTTATTTCTCTAAAAAAAAGTAGGTGAGATGAAAGAAGGGTGCCTAAAATGCCATGATAGCTATGTATCAAGAAAAAATTAAACTACTGCTTTCCATGCGTGAATTTTAGGTGTTTAACACAAATAAGTTGTTCAGATTTTCGATATAAGAAAAAATTATCAAGTTTGATAATAAAAATATAGATGTTATTAACAATTTTAAATTATTTGCTACTTTTTTGCTGTCCTTTTAGGGTGGTTCACAACAATTTTCATTGTTTGTCGCTGCAAAGTTTTGCAAAGTATAATACTACCTTGCGTACATCGTTCGCTCACAAAAAGTTTGTATTATCATGCCACTTTTTCTCACGCTATTTTCAAGGAATTTTTAAATTTTTAAAGATTAAATGTTTATTAAGACTAAACCTTTTCACGGACATAACTCAAACCTGCGTGCACCGTACGTTAGCAAATTACCGGGCGAAGCCCGGCATATTTGCTAGTCTAATCTATTTCTAATTCTAATATGTCTATTCTATTTATGTCTAATCTATTTCTATGATTGGGCTCTTCATCAGCGCGGGAAAAAGGAAACTATAAAATAATGAAAAGTATTTATTTTCTTTCAGTTTAGTAGCTGACCATTAATTAAAGTAGTCATTATTTACATGTGTTTCTTCTATAATCTTTCTGACTTAGATATAAATTCTCACTGTTTGTTTCGGATCTTACAGACGATAGCAATTTGTTTTTACCATTATATATAGACCATCCGGAAAAAGGAGGTAAATTTTTCCTGTCATGTGTGTGATAGTGTAGTAGGATAGTAATATTGAAACAATATGTTTTGTAACTCCGATTGGGAGAATCTACGTTGAAAACATAATAATAGGATAAGATAAAATTTACCTCCTTTTTGCGGACAAGGTATACCTCTTCTTTACGAGTGAAAGGCGACAGATCGTAATTTTAAACTGTAATTGGGCGAGTGCAGATCCTCAAATTAGTACATTCGCGTCAAAATCCCTGTAAGGATTTGCTGGACCTAGTTTTCAAAAAATTCTTACGGCCGTTAGCGCTGATTTTTTGGTCTAAATTTAAAATCTTAAACAGTTTAGACAATTCTAAATTTTTTGTTGCATTTTCTTAGTCTATTAGTGCAGTTAGTGCAGTAGTTTAGTTTGTGAGTTATACGGGTTTTAAAAAAGTTGAAAAAAGCCCAGAGGTCGGCATACCACCTAAATCAATGATAAAATGTTTTCTACCCAATCTTCATGAAAATTTGCACAAATAGATATTTTGCTAATTACTATAGTGTAAACAATAACTAAGAATTTTTAGTTTCAAGCTCATTGATTTTAAATTCAGACCGAAAAATCCGAAAAAGAATTTTTTGAAAACTAGGTCCAGCAAATCCTTACGGGGATTTTGGCGCGAAGATACTAATATCTGCACTCGCCCAATTAAATTGCTGTATTATAATAATATAATTTGGTAACTTATGAAGTCATGAGACAGTGGGAATGGGCAGGTTTTGAAAACCGCTTCGTCTGCATGGTTGCATTGACATAGAGGCGGCCGCTCAAGAAGACTAGATTAAAGAGTGTTTACATTAAAAGTTTTTCCTAAATTACAATTTTCCCCTCAACATGGGAAGAAAACAAGATTTAATATATGCAACGGGATCAGTGGCCTTAGTCCCTTTTCTGTACCTATCACTTTCACATTCTTCGAACAAGGGAAGCCCAAAGACTTTGGTTCTTGTAAATCATGAGATCCCTTATGATGCAGTGTTGTTCATTGGCCTGAGTGAAATCTTAAAAGTATTCTTAGCTCGTCTTTTCAGCCCCCCTACAAAATTCACTGTCTTTGTTGATTCTTCTTCTTTGTATCGAAACATGAAAAACTCAAGACTACCATCAATCTGGAAGGACAATGTTGTAGACGAAGGAACTACCCTACTTAAGGTGAATTCATTACATTTAAGCTTGCAATTACAGCTAGTCATGCCTCTATTGTGCACGTGAAACAACAAAAAAAACGTATTCACGTTGGTTAACTACATAACTCCTATTCGGACAAACGTCGTCAAATGAAAGGGCTTCATGGGTATCAAGAGTAGATTTCAACTATATGACTAGACTTCTTTTTTGGGCGGACTGGGTCGGCCTAATGTTTTTGGAACTTGCACATTTAATTTCAAAATAAGGGTTTAAATACATTTCAAGAATTATGGTTTGAACGAACACCGAATTTTTAGACTGACCTCCTGACATACTTTATTGGCCAAGGGCAGCAAATTTTGTCCAAAAATTTTAGTCAATCGGCAAAGAAAGATGAAAGATCTCAAGCTTTGTCTTTAATTAATCACCCAATATTATGATTTTTCACTTCTTTTCAAGGGATTTAAGATCATAGGTAAAAATTTAAGCCGGCTGTGGCCGTATAAATAGATAAACTATATACACTGTGGCATACATGACTATTTGCCGAAGCCTGTTTATTTAAAAGTAAAAAAAAGTTGCCCCACGTTATTCGGCTATGGATAAATGGTGGATTTATTCAAATTGTCTCTAAAATGTTGTGTCAACAATAACAAAAAACGCCAGATAACCTACCGAAAAAAAATTCTTTTTTTCATTGAAATGGACTACAATTCTTTTTAGAGTACTGTATTTTTTAGTACTGTATATCTGTGAAAGTTAAATAATATTTAACTTTCACAGATATACAGTACTCTACAGTACAGCAGTGTATACAGATTTCACTGTGCTAGTTAATTTGTGGAACCAATAATTATATAAAAGGGAAAAGAGTTAAAGTTAAAGGTTCGCTGGACATAAAACTATACCATCATTTGACATTCGAACAAGGGAGTGAACTGATAACTGGTATAGTTACTGAATACCATTCCCACATACATTGTAATGTACATTCGACATTTGACTTTATTCGTTGATTGCTAGTTAACTATGCGTAGCCCCGAATAAAAGTTATTTGGAATCATCTAAGAAAGCCCCATTCATTTGATATTTCGTTTTTGTCTAAGTTGGAGTTATTTAGTTAGAACAAATCTGTTCCACGTTTGATAAGCATATATTGTTCATAGATCCCGGAGTTCTGTTTCGGCGTCTTGAGTTTTTTCGGTGCTTGCGTACTTTGTCATGTTTTATTGGTGTTATTCGGTGCTCCACTCATCCAGTAAGTTTTTTTTTTAATCGAATATCGGCTTTGAAGATATCATTATAGCTGGGCGCATCCTTCAGAGGGTTAGGGACGGTAAAATATGGAGTCGTTTTGAAATTTTAGCTCTGCTTAAAGAATTTTTTCCAAGCGAACTACCACAGTGTTAGCAGTTTTGTTTACCTTTACATCATTTGTGTGCCATTTTGATTTCTTTTACTTATAGCCACAAGGCCGTCGAGCTGCAAAACGTCGGAGGTTACGACTCTAGCCTACTCTACTGCCAGAGATAATGCTCGATTTTATTGACTGAATTTTTGACAACAGACTCGAGATATGCACTGCACACTTTTCCAGAAAATCTTCAAACGTTGATTTTACAGCCAATCATGCGTGGAATTGAATAAATTTGAAATCTGTGTGGTTTGTGATTGGATTTCCAAACAGTTTTCAGTGCAAGATGATAGCTCTTGATTTTAGCTATCATGCGACACAATAGTTGTTCCAATCGGTTTAGGATATTTTGAGAAATTGACAAGAAATAAAAAAAAACGCTAATTCTTAATTTTGGGACAAGCAAAAAATGGTTTTTTGATAATTTCTCGGCAATCCTTGATCCGATTGGGATGAAACTTAACTTAGCGTGTATACATTACTTGTTCGTAGCAACGTAACACATGAAAATTACCTTCCCTGCTTCCTTAATTTTTTGTATACCCTTAAAAATCTACGTGTAAAGCTATTTTTGGGACGGAGTGTAGGTTTAAAATTTAAAAAAATAAGGCCGACCCTTATGTGCAAACTAGGTCAAAGTTTGACGTTAGGATTAGTTAACAACTATTTTTGGATTCAGAAGGGTCAATTACAACTCAAATTTTGAATTTCATTCGAATCCACGCTAAATTGGCTGTAAAGTCAAGGTTTGAAGATTTTGGAGGACAATGTGCAGTGCAGTCCTAGAATCACTGCATTTTTTAATATAAAAAATTTAGTCAGAGGCATAGCTGGGCATTTCAGTTACCCTTCCTTCACCCTTCCTTCTTTTAGCAGAGAAGGGTCAAATTTTTACCCTTCTTTCTTCGCAGTTTAATTTTTGCCGTTTCCTTCACCTTTTCTCAGAAGGGTAAAATTTTGGCTCAAATCTCAACAATGACAACAATCCTTCTTTAACCCTTTCTTCTTAAGAATTCGTTCAAAAAGGTTCAAATATTTTTATAATCAAAAGTAAACCTGGCGGCAAAAATTAAATAAAATTAAAACTTTGACGTATGAGCCTCTGAGCGCGAACTTGAAGCAAATTTTTTCCAACAAACATGCGCAGCATGTAAATTTTTGCGAAAATACCCCCGAAATACCCCTGATTCTTCGGTTACTGTCCATTTCAGAATAAAAGGCAGTTGTCCGCAGCGTCATTTGGCGACGCAAATTAAATAGCCAAATGCTGGAAATCGAACTTTAGATTTTAAAAATCCTATGCTAACAAAATTCATGTTTTCTAGTTTTCAGCTCATTTCATCATTCACAACTTTTTGTTTGAACAGAACAATCATTGCCATTTAACCTAACGAGGAAAACTACTGCCTTTTATTTTGAAATGGACTTTGATTTGATTTGAAGTACATTTATTTCTGATGTTTACTAGAGACTTCGTTGTTACATTCCAATTCAGTGTAATTTTGACCAGCTGGTTAGTACTTCCATTGTTCTTGGTCATCAAGCCTTCTCATCTATTTATGGACCTTTCAATGCTAAAGTGAGTTTTACGGATTATTGCGGTTGTCCTATTATAGAAAATGAAAATAGAAACAAATAAATGTAACCCTCTGGAACGATCAAATTGCTAACATACAAATTGCAGTATACACAGCATGGTCCTGGTCCGGTATATAATATTATTCAAAGTCCTGCTAATTTTTCCGTATCTGCGTTTTCCGGACGGAATAAAACACATTAGGTTTCAATCTGTTAGAAAAATAAAGGAACGGGAAACAAGGATTCTAGGATTGTTTTTCTTTTTTTTTATGAAGGGATGTCAAAATAATTGCAATGATTTTCAAAAAGTAAATTTTTTTTAAAAGAGCTGACATTATTGCGATTGCCATGATGGAAGTGCGTATCTGAATGTTGTGATGGATGTGACTCTAATAAATGCCATTTATTTCAATCATAACAGCACTTGGAACTCTGAAAACCCGTCAGTTTCGTACGCCAAATGCAGATTTCTTGTTGTCGCAATAGGAACATGGATTGGCGCTGGGGTGATGCCATTGGATTGGGATCGTCCATGGCAAAAGTGGCCGATTCCATGTATAATCACAGCTACATTGGCACATATCGGCACGAATATTTTTCACTTCGTGTACTTAGCACACATGTGCTTAAGCTATAAAATAACTGTCAACAAAACAAACGATTGAAAATGTATGTATGTATTGGAATAAAATAGCTCCTGATTTGATCAGGACCCTGAAAAATGTTTTTAGGATTACTGGATTCATGCCTTGATTCTCCACATAGTGTCTGAACATTTCTCCCTATGTGGAGAATCAAGGCAGTGTTTAACACAGGGAATTTTTCCATGCAATTCTTATGGAGAGCAATGTATTGAATGTATGAGTAAGCCGCCGAACAAGCAAACTTTCTTGCTCTCCATAAGAAATGCATAGAAAAATTGTCCCCGTGTTAAACACTGCCTTGATTCTCCACATAAGGAGAAATGTTAGAGACTATGTGGAGAATCAAGGCAGTGTTTAACACAGGGAATTTTTCTATGCATTTCTTATGGAGAGCAAGAAAGTTTGCTGGTTCGGCGGCTTACTCATACATTCAATACATTGCTCTCCATAAGAATTGCATGGAAAAATTCCCTGTGTTAAACACTGCCTTGATTCTCCACATAGGGAGAAATGTTAGAGACTATGTGGAGAATCAAGGCAGTGTTTAACACAGGGAATTTTTCAATGCAATCTAAACGCAAGCGGCAAGCCAAATAATTTAAAATCATATCATAAGAAAACAATTTGAACATACATGAAATAGAAATATATTTAGGTTTCTATTCTATGCATTGTAAGTGGGGGGGTAAATTTTTTGGAAATAGTAGAGTGATTTTAGGGGGGGTAGCCACATTATGGCACATTTCCCTCGGACAGGTATGGATTCAAAGCATCGCTTTCGGCGGTTTACGGTTAGTCTTCTGTCTTCGAAACCGACCGAAAAAAAAACCAAAATATTTTAATTGGGCGAGTGCACATTCTCAAATTATGACCATCGCGCCAAAATCCCCATAAGGATTTGCTGGACCTAGTTTTCAAAAAATTCTTGCGGCCGTTAGCGCAGATTTTTCGGTCTAAATTTAAAATCTTAAACAGTTTAGACGATTCTAAATCTTTTTTGTTACCTTGTCTTACCCAATTGGTGCAGTAGTTTGTGAGTTATACGGGTTTTAAAAAAAGTTGAAAAAAAGCCCAGAGGTCGGCATGCCCCCTAAATGAATAAAAAAATATTTTCTGCCCAATTTTCATGAAAATTTGTAAAAATATATATTTTTCGATTCTTATTAATATGGGGGATACAATAACTCCGAAGTTTTAGTTCCAAGCACCGAAAAAGGTCAAAAAAGGTCAAAAAGGACCTTGCACCGGTAACACAGATGAAATTCAGATGAAATTTTTTTCAAAAATTTCATTTCATTTTCAGTTTTTGACATTAAGCATTGTTTTCCACGTATTTTAAAACCTCGAATATCATTTTTTTATCGATTTTTTACCGAATGTCATTTCTACACAAGTAATACCCGAATCGGATTAAAATCGGTTTTTTCAGTTTTTGACATTCAGAATCGTTTTCCACGCTATTAAAAACCTAGAAAATCATGTTTGCATTGATTTTTTACTGAATGTCATTTCTACACAAGTAATACCCGAATCGGGTTAAAATCGGTTTTTTCAATTTTTTGACATTCAGAATAGTTTTTTACGCTATGTTAAACCTAAAAAATCATATTTGCATCGATTTTTTACTGAATGTCATTTCATTGTGTTCTGACCTTCAGTGACCTGTAGCAGGTGACTGAAACGGAATTTGTAAAATCTGATTGCAGATTCGGATTCAGCACAAAAAAATTAACATTTCACGAATTTTTGAAAAAATTTCATCTGAATTTCATCTGTGTTACTGGTGCGGGGTCCTTTTTGACCTTTTTTGACCTTTTTCGGTGCTTGGAACTAAAACTTCGGAGTTATTGTATCCCCCATATTAATAAGAATCGAAAAATATATATTTTTACAAATTTTCATGAAGATTGGGCAGAAAATATTTTTTTATTCATTTAGGGGGCATGCC
>Ga0210040_10009670_pt1 | contig 11192 bp, 4 predicted proteins | sample CryGeyCG12114_NA_FD_185462 | JGI IMG/M metagenome (GOLD analysis project Ga0210040, IMG submission 185462) | Groundwater microbial communities from aquifer - Crystal Geyser CG19_WC_8/21/14_NA (SPAdes) (version 2) | ecosystem: Environmental > Aquatic > Deep subsurface > Groundwater | place: USA... | reverse complement strand
ATATTGTAAACATGAATTTCATCAAAAATTGAATCATCTAATAAGAGGGCTAATGGATTTTGTTTGTAAAGTCGATAGGAAAGGAAATCCTATTTAACTTTCAGTGATGATACGGAAATAGCTGTATCTTCACGTTCATCAATAACTCAATTTTTTAGACGTACTGTAAACATAACTTAGAATTCCTGTCCGTAGATTATTGCTCGAATGTTTTGCTCTTTGCTGCTATTCATAGCATCCTGCATAACAGTATTTATTGAATTGAAATACGAACAGCTTATATTTAAATACAGCAATGCTGTAGTGTACACACACTTAAGTAAAACTTGAGAGAAATGTTATTAAAAACTTATGACAGCAATGCTTTCTATCTGGTTACACAAAGTACTAACTTTCCCTGCTAATGGAGGCTTAATAAAAGAAAAAGCTTTTTTGAGCAGGGTGAAGCGAGCACTCTAGTCAGTCTACTTAAAAGCTACCTATCGAATAAACTCATGCATTCAACTTATAGATGCAAAAACCAACGAAAACCTACTTTTAATGTAATTTAAGCCAGCGCTATTAAATACAACACTTTTGCATTCAGAACCAACATTACTTTTAACAGTCCTTCGGGTTCGCAATTTGTAGATTCTCGGTCAATATGAACTCATTAAGCAACCAGTAAATTGACATTCAGTTATCATCTTTTATCTAAGGAACAGCTTCATGAGAAACACTTGATTTACAGTTTTAAATTAAAAGAGAAAGTGCATTGCAAGCTTTCAAGCAAACAATTTTTTCACTCACGAGATATCTAAAAGGAATTATTTAAAGAATTAAGTCTCAATTCTCAAGTTTTGAAACTTGAGATTATGTACAACTACCGTGCAAGGATCTACAGGGCAAATAATTTTTAAGACGTTTTTTTTCAAGCCATAAGCAAAAGAAACATTATCCGCCTTACCTTTACATTTTTAGGCAGCAGAAAAGAAAATTATTTCCTTTCTTTATAACTAGGAAAACATAGCTTCCAGAGTTTTAAATCCTGAATCCATGTTACTTATACATGGTATCCCATTTGTCCTTTTTTTCTTCCACTCCCATAAGCATCCATTTTTTATGCCAAGAACGTTGAGCACATGCAAAACCAAGTTGAGTTATATATGTGTACCGTCCCAAGAAAATGGTCTTGCAAATGAAACAAAAAAAACAAGGGAAGAAAGTTTTGCCTGCCTATTGAGTAATGGGATTTGCAAAGCAATTTCGCTTTTCCTTACACACATGGTATTTCCCTTCGTGTATCATTTTCGGAATCCTATCGTTCACCCTGGTAGCTATTCGGATGCTACATGACTAGCTAATGTTGTATCTACTGACTTGAGACTCTCAAGTTGAACTATAGCCGTGTTTTATAGCAATTTCTGTAGTCAGTAAGCATAGTAGCTGAAAAACTAGTTGAATCTAGGAGCCTGAGAAGACTGTTAATTTTGTGCATGCATGATCACAGGAGCGGTACCGGAATGATCTCCACTTTGTCGTACAACTTCTACATTGCAAGCCTTCCAACTTCATCTCACCCAAAATCGATACGGTATGTTGCTTTTATTTTCTTTTTGTGTCAATTCTTTTCTTTCATCTTAGATTTATCATGTCCTACTGCTCCATTATTCATAACTACAAGTTTGATGGCTCTTCTGTAAATCAGAAGAGCAGGACACTTTGCTCATTCATTTTGTAGGGCGAAATAAATTATCCAGTATGGCAGTAGTCACAAAATAACACTACCTCCGGGAAATTCAAGAATAAACAAAAGTTTCTTTGCGAGGGGACTAATTGAACTTTTTGTTTGATACGATAAAATGGAGAAAACATAAAGCAAAGAATATTTACGCTAATAAATAATTCTATCACTGGGAACAATACTGCTCAAAGGGGTCAATTGCAAAATCGCGTGATCCAAGTTTTAACACCACCACTAATAAAAAGTAAAGTAGTGGCTATCTAAAGCAGTACATTGTTGTTGTCGCTTTGCAAGGCATAGAAAAAGTCATCGAACAAATAGTTAAACTCTTGTCAAAGAATGGGGGATTGTGAGCATGCAAAGCTTGAATTAATACAAATTCGAATATTCATCGCACGCAATCACTCAAGAGTAAGTGGAATACGGAAATTGTATTATTACCATGATGGCCAATCGAAGAATACTTTTACCGCTCGAATATTGTTGTGAAATGTATGTTAGGTATAGTTAGATTAGATCCAGAAAAAAATAGAGTTAGAATCGATACTTGGTCCGTAATATATTTTTAATATCATGCCTGAGAAATGGCCATCCATATGAATTATTGGTTTCCCTTCAAGATCCCACATAGATAGGTCAAGCATAAATAATAAGTTTCTGAACCTTTTAAATTTTAACAGCTTCCAGAGGATCTACAGAAAAAAGCTATTGCTCAGAAAAATGGAACAGGGCGGCGGGAGAAGAAAATCATTAAAGTCAAAGTTCCCAGTTCCCCGCGAGCGGATATCATGTTTGCTGTTGATAATGTAAAAGGTATAAAGCCAAGACGTATGCGCCATCTTTTGAAACTCAAACTATAACAAAAACTGGAATATTATACCAATACAATACAATGTTAACATGATCACAATATAATTGTATATTATACAGCCATGAAAAAGGAAATGGATAAAGAAGACAAAATCTCTGCAGCAATTATGGCTCGAGTCCTCCTAGAACGTGAAAACGAGCGTCGAGAAATTCGCGAGCACCGCTGTCGTTGTGCATCACTCATAATCAAGCTTCCAACAATCGCACGAGAAACACAAACCTTGCCAACGTGCACAATTTCGTGTTCGGAATTTGGATTCATCGATCCAGAAGAAGATAATAACAACACGCAGAAAAACAGGCAACTGAACGTAACATTGGGTCTTCCTGACGACACATCGCCTACAACCCCAGAATTGTCCCCTTCAAAGGACGCCAAGAATAACAATAGCAATTTATTTGATGATCTCATGAACCAAGATAGCCAAACTGAAGATCTACTTCCAACGCCGATATTTCGTCCCCGTGTTACCCAAGGGGTCCCGAAATCCAAAACTTTTAGTACTAATCTGAACAGAGACATTGATTCGAACCAACAGGTTTTCCAAGATAATATGGACAACCGGGAAAAAATAATTTCTAGAAGTGTTAGTGAAGAAAAGTTTGTACCTCCTCAAACTATTTCCAGTAGTGATGCAAGTCCCACTTCCTCGTACACTCAAGAAGATGCAAATTCAAATTATAATTCTAAGGGGTATGCGAGTAGTAGTACTAGCTCTTCGAATGGAGATTATGGCAGTAGTGTTGCCAGGATGTTGGATATTTATAATCATGGTAGGAGAACCCTTCCAGGGCACTGCGCTCGTGTTTTGACTTCCGCCGAAGAGAATACGAGTGGGGAGCATTGGCGCACAACTGTGCTAGTGCAGCCGCCGCCTAGGAGTATTGTAAGTAGCAGTAGTGCACACAATAATGGGAGCACGAAAACTTGCTCCGAAGACTACAGTAGTAGCAATAATAATGACAGCGATTGCACAAAAGAGATAACACCGCTGTTGATTAGACAAAATCCTAGGTTCAATGGGTGCAACAATAGCACGACGACGACAACAATAAGTAATGAAAAAGGTCGACAGGTGATTACGACCCATTTTAATGTGGATGACACTGAAGATGAAACGTTGCTAGCTGCGTACAGCAATAGTAATGGTCAAGTTTTGAATGGTTATTGGAAACAACCAATAAGTCCGATAAAAAAGGGAAATTTGCCTCAGCAATACTATCGAGCACAAAAACGAAGTTTTTGGGCGCGATCTAGTTCCAGCACAAGTACTGAAACGGAGATTTAAGCAACGGGAATGGCGCGTAGTCTTGTAGATTAGAAAAGTAGGAGATGCCATTATTAATTTCATTATTCTAACTAAATTGCTGACTTCACAGCTGCATAGGAATTAGAAAAATATTTTCAATTTATGCAAGCAATGAAACAATCCGTATTTAAAATAAATTCTGTTGTGAATGGTTGTGAGAATCTTCATCAAATATGGTGGACATTTTTTAAAATACTATTTTTTGTTTGAACAAGCATGTTTATCAACTTGTTTTACATGTAGTGTGTACTGTATTTAAATAATTGTTTATGGGTCAAAATATTTTTCGGTTACCGAAAATTAAATGAACTAATTGCAAAATTTCACCATATCGTTTAAAATTTCCATGCATGGTGCTTTCTACCTGTTTTACGCAATGCATTACATATATATATATACAGTTAAACAAGGAATGGTGTGCAGCGTAACCTCGAATTTAAGAAATAGTTTAAGTTGTGTTTGTGTCTTCTATTTGCATGTAGCTAATGTCAAGAAACAAAGCTTGCTTTCGACGTAAACGATAAAAGTTTCGAATCCTCGTCAAAGGAAAATAAGTTAAAAGTGTAATAAAAACTATAAAGGGCAAGGTTTGAAGCAAAAGTATATTGCAAGATTAAAAAATGTGAAAATGATCATATCTGCGTTGTGAACATTCATTAAATTGAATGTATGCGTGCGTGTGTGAAAATTATGCCTTTCATCTTAAAAACAAGTTAAGAGTAAGAAAAAAAGAGAAATTACCTTTCTCCAAAACATTTTATTAATTCATGCGAGATACTTCTAACTTGTACTTATGAATCGCTTTGAAATTATTGAAGACTTAATTTACTACAAATTGTTTTATGAATTGTACATGAATGATATTTTTAATATAACTTGTATGCCTTCGCATATAAATGGTGTGAAGCAAATTAAGTTAAGAGCAATTGAATGAAAAAATTGTAGGTTTAATTTGCTTTTAGCCACAGGAAATATATCTTGATTTACGGCAAGTATCAGCACATACGAACTTAATTTACAATAAAAGTCGTGGAATGGAGTATGGCAATGAAAGGCTCAAAACTGTCCTATATTTAGGCCACAAGGGCTTGTCTATTGAAACATGTGTTGTGCTTTTACATGTAATTTATTAAACATTGCAAGACTGATACTAATGTAAATAACTCGTAGGCATTAATGCGAGAACAAAAGTGTTTTGTTGCAGAATTAAAGTCTAAGGATAAAGTAATTAGTGTCTACTAGTAGTGAATTTCGTCGGTAATGTGTCCAATGTGTCTATTCATCGTTCAACAAATCTAGTCCCAGTTTCAATTTTCCCAAAAATTTGTTAGAATCGAATACCGTGACTCTAGTTTAGCAATAAAAGTAGCCAAATTGGTAATTTCTAAACCTTTCAGTTTGCAAACTATGCTCATATGCTCTGTATCTTTTTTAGTCTCAGTTTATCAGTGTCTTATTCAGGATAATGAAAAATATAGCCCTATCTACTAACTATACTAAGTAAGTTATTCAATTCATTGTTACTAATGATATTTCTTCGCTTCCTCAATTCAATAAAAGACATGACTTACAGTTAAACCATTTGCATTTCAACGCTAACGCTTCAATCAATCAACAACAAATGTTTCTCAAATACATTTTTATTTGCACTTTCCATCTCCTTCTTACAATAATATCAACATGCATTCTACAGTTAGTTCCCTCCGCATTCATTCGCAAAATTCAAAGGGATATGATAATTTCATGGTAAGATTTTTTTTAAACACACTAAAAACATCACGCCCAGCTTTAAACTGACTTCATAAATCACAACATAAAAGTCAATAAACAACTGTCCAATGTCATGATCAAATCAACAAGGAAAATAAAGGTACATTTGTTTTCACCAACAAAGAAAATTAGCTAACTAACAACTAAAATCTAATAATCATAAAACATGCAGATATATCATAAATGTATTATTATCTAATTCCTTACCACTTTCATTCGCACAGTTTACAAAAGACTCGTCTATTTATGACCTGTGAATTTGTCAACGTAAAAAACCGACAACGATACAGAGAGATCATTGAAACAATGGACATAATCAAGGAATAACTTTTGAATTCTGACACACAATATCCTAAATGCCTACGCTATATCTGCAGTAAGTGCCAACCGAGCTGCCAAACGAACTTGTTCTTATATCATAATTTTTCTCGTTCATATTTACAATACACAGGACAGATCGGAAGATGGACAGATATGCACTATATGACGCCAGGATAAAACAAATTTCATATGTACCAGTTTTTTAAAAAGACTCATAAACTATTTACAGTAAAAATCCAATTCTGTCACGTGCGTAGAGGAGTGGTACATAATAATAGAAGCGAGTTACAGAATTTGGACTGTATCCCTAGCGGGAGTACATACAATATGTATACGTGATAGTATGCAATGCAAGGAAGAAGGGATGTATAAAGCTACATGGCATCCCTCATCATATCATAACAATAATCTATAATCATAGTATTCTAACCTTTAATTTAGGACACTGGTAAAATTTAATACTTATCAACCTTAATTCAACAATTGGAGACCATGCTGTCTAATTTTCAATCCCTCACACTAACTAAATCTTTAAGATTATCAATTTAGTCATTCAGTAAGATATCTTAGCATGTTTTTTAGAAGAATTTCAATTATTTACATTCACGAATTCCATAAAACATGATAATTGAATAAATAAACACGAAAATCATCTAATAATTCCAGCACTTTCATGATATGTGTCAGTTCCAGATCAAAAGGTGTGTGGTTGTGCACACTGTGTACTACGTACAGCGTTTCAATTCAGTGCACACAAACACGCACTCTTGGAAATCAGAAGTCGTAATTCTAAACCTAACATACCTATGTTTAAAAAAACTTACATAACATCTAGTTCCCTAACTAACTAACTAGCTAGCGAAAATTACAGTTTGTTTACTTGGCAGCTTTCTCTCCAATAAAGATTTCAAATAGCTCGAGAGTAATCAGTAGGGCTACACTGTAGAATAGCGATTCGTCCGTACAGTTAATTATCATATTGTTGCAATTTGGCTCATCCGTAGTTCCTGTACTATATAGAGTAGTACTACTGATATTTTTGTCCCACTTCTATGTCCTCCTACATTATTATCTCTGTTTCCGTTAAAAAAAGCCCTTCGCCTATCCTGTGAAATTGTAAATACTTCTCGCAAAGAAACCAAAACAAAATGAAGTAATCAAGGAGTAGTGAAACCATCCATCACACACAAGATAGAGTTAAGCTGGGAAGTTTGTGGTGAACCATTTAGCTAAGCTCTTGAAAATAAATTAAGCAGTTCATTACAAAAAGACTGCACAAATCTTCCCAGCTAAAAAAAAGACTGTACAACATATGAGCTGCCACTTGATTCGATTAGCAGATCACAAAAAAGCAAAAAATTCACTTCAACTACACTCAAACGTTAGTTTTAATCTACAGCTAATTTTTTTCTAGTAAAACTCATAAGAGATCTGTAAAAATAAAAGTTCTACATACAAATGAATTGAAAGCAAACTAGCAGCTCAGGCCAATACAACAGACCTCATTTCCGAAGGAAGAAATTATTTTCTAAAAAATACACGCATTCCTTAAAATACTACAGTACATACTAACTCAGAACTCAGCGAGGAATCGGGTCAGAAGATCACAAAAAATATTACATGATGCAGCTAAAATCTATCTACCTCATGTATTTTTCTAACTAACTAACCAACATCACAATCACAAAATGGTATGAGAGCTAATACGGGTTAAAAAATGAGGCTGATGTGACAATAAAGAGTTGGCATTCGACACGATACGGTCTTCATAATACTTTTAGTCGAGTTCAGCTACACGAACATAACTATACCAATATTATCAATTTTCTACAAATCTATAGGAGTAGGAATGAATGTTGTAACAATATTTAGTTTTCTTCACAAATGATGATTTGTTTTCAACAGTGATTATGTTTGCCATGATTGTTTTGATGTAAACATTAGGATACGTACTCGTTTCATCTCTCAATGATATTCGATATGGCTACAAATTCAAATCAGACCGAAAGGTCATATTTTCCGCCAAGTAAATAGTAAAATCGTTACCGATTTGATATTAGTTTTTTAGCATTATAGTTGGTTCGATTCTTAGCACATTTACTTATATATATTTAATATATTCTACATTTAATTTCCAATCATCCTCAACATAGCAAACGACATATAAATGTAAATAATAAATCATTCTTCCACATATTTCTGCCACATATTCAAAAGACTACGCCATAACGCTCACGAAAAATCTTAACCCACGGCCCACAAGAACTAACGATTATCTAACCTAATACAAATAGGGTTGACACACACTAACTAAATATCAGTTTAACCATGCCAGGTAGAAAGTATCCATATAGTAGACAACCTGGATACAAAAAGAGAGAACAAATTCCATCCTCATTAAAAATGTAATCTTCATGTAAAAAGTGAATTGGCACGCAGCAATCACTGACTATAAGGAGGAGTAACTTGATCCATCCCATTAATTCTTCTCATCCATTCGGTTCTGAGGATTTCGTGAGGAAGAGAAGCACAGCTTCATAATGAATGGGAATTTTCCACCTGTATGAGCACACAAGGGAGAAAACAATTGAGAGTTAGAAACCCGTTCGAACAAACCCAAATGATTATACTACTACAGTATAATGCTATTTTTCCTATATCATAATTCGGTAAGAGAAAATGGATTCCCCATGGGATATCCTGGTTGTACCCGCACTTTTGATTGGATAATGGTTCATAACGGCCAGAGCTTCTACAGCTTCTGTCAGCGTCTCGAAATCAATAAGCCCTGAGGAGCTCCGTTCTCCTCCACTTCCTTCTACAAATATACATAAGTAAATTTCATTATTTTACAGAATCCATCCAACCCATCATCATGCAGTCTACTTTGGCATCCAACAGAAGCCATATGGAAACCAAGTCAGCTGGAAACAAAGCAGGAGAGAAAGCACTAGAAACTTTATACATACAGAAAAAAACTTACTCTTGGACTGGAAAAATTTCACCGCCTTGGGCATTGGAGAATTCGCTTCCATGAATACATCTCTCATCTCCGTCTCACTTATGTTTGGAGGGGTATTGAAGAAGTGCAGAGTCTGTGAAATGAGAACGCCCACGGATTAGAAATTCAACAAATTTACAAAGTCCAGGATTCACTGACTATCGTGCTGAGTAGAGACTACTACACAAGAATCTACACATCTCCTCCACGTAACCAACAAACCACATAGGGTCAGTAAATACATGATGTCTGATATAAAACGCTACAGCACTGCTATGGAGTTTTAGCACACAATGTGTATTCGAGAATGATCCAAACTGTTTACCCACACGGAAAAATAGGGAAACCATGCACAGTGAATTCATAAAAGATAATCCAACTTTCCCACTTTTTCACTACACAAAGTCCCACAAGTAAGATGATGCTGGTTACAACTTTTGAATCCAGAAATAGAAATCAAATCATAGCGCAATCTAAAAGAATAATTTCCCCAAATCAACTATTCATTTATAGAATACTTCATTCATGCAGTGAGTACAGTACAATAGCACCATTCGATTCAAGCTTTGTGTGTGAGTGAGAAAGCGACAAAAAGAGCCTTAAATATGTTTCATGAAGAATGCTAGCAGTGTTTGGTTTGAGTGATTTGTGTAATGGACTGCAAGTGTCATGAAAAATTTAGCCCCATTATGACAGAGGGTGGAGGACTTTAAATTACAATCGCAAACTCCCCTGTTCAAATTTTAGGGACCTAACTAACTACAACTAACTAACAAATGGGAACATGAAGACCTACAATATCCAAACAAAATTAAAAAACCTAGTACTCTAACTAACATGTGATTTTCTAACTTGTATTGCATATGGTAGTGAGTGAGTGAATGAATGGACGTTTTGGTTACCTTAGTGGGTGGCTGTATTCTATTTTTGCTAGCCATGTCAGGGTTGAGAAATCGGTTGTTTTTGTTACCCATGAAGTCTTTGAATGAAGGGCTGCCATCCGGAAGTGTGTGAGGTTGTTGAACATCACTAAGGAATGCTTGTTTCGAGTATCTGTTCAAGGCCAAAAGACCAACGTGTCATGTCATATGTAATAGCAGTTCAAGTATAGACAAGAAAAAACAAACAAAAAAAACTATGTTATTATTTCCACTCCACAGGCTGATTATCACAGACCCGCAGAATCATTTAGTGTTTCCACCATTGAAACTATATTAGTAGCAGTATTTTTGTGTGTATTGGTTTTCCCCAGCAGTCATGTGGTAATTTAAGGCCGACGGAAAACTCGTATGTACGATATAGTATAACCAACTTTCCCTCACCAAGCTCATTAGAGCAAACAACCAGTTTAGGAAAAAATACTCAAAGTCATGAAAAGCTATGTATATATCTAGTAAGTATACGATAGTCAGTAAGCAGAAGAATGAGTAAAGAGACACCTACTGTTTCTACAAAAGAAAAACTTTTCCCAACAACTTACTAACTAACCAACTATAGTTTAAAACTAACCCATAGGGACGGATACAATTCACAGGAAAGCTTCATAACTAACTAAACCTCACAATGTGTACATTTTCATGATAGTTCAGAAAAGCTTCGAGTCACTAATCCATACAATAACTAACTAACTGAAAATGAAAAACTTTTACAAACAGAATTTTTAAACAAAACTTACCCAAGTTGTACTTTTGATCCAAACAAGTACGTATTATTGAAGTTAGACATGGCTCGATCTACAGAGAGAGCATCACCCATTTGTACCATAGCACATCCATCCTTTGACTTTAGAAACTTCACCTGGAGAGAAAACAAAACGAGTTAGTTATTAGGAAAGCCGACATTTCTTAGTCTAAAATTATCGTAAAAAACGTGAGGTGTGTCAGTTCACGTGCACAGAAAGAAAATACTCTTGCTACAAGGCCACAATGTTAACGCTCTTATTTCAACTACAGGCGCACTTACCCGTACAACGTTTCCATACAGACACAGCAGATTGAAGAGTCTTTCCGAGTTCATCTTGTCATTATTCAATCCGTAAACCATCATCACAGCTCCTTGCTGCATTGGCCGTCCTGGCCCACCGGTCATGTTATTCCCACCAGATGGCATCAACTCTGCTGACAATGGGGGTGAGGATCGCATTGGCCCGTTTCGGTACGGATAGTCTTCTTTCGGTCCTCCAACACCATAACCTCTG
>Ga0210040_10009669_pt1 | contig 11192 bp, 4 predicted proteins | sample CryGeyCG12114_NA_FD_185462 | JGI IMG/M metagenome (GOLD analysis project Ga0210040, IMG submission 185462) | Groundwater microbial communities from aquifer - Crystal Geyser CG19_WC_8/21/14_NA (SPAdes) (version 2) | ecosystem: Environmental > Aquatic > Deep subsurface > Groundwater | place: USA... | reverse complement strand
CATAACAATGTGGTTGCTTTTGTGGTTTGAGCAAGTTTTCCTCCTGGAAATTGAGACATTGTTAACTAACTAACTAACTAACTTCCAAAAGTTGAGGAGGGCAATGCCAAGCTTGTTATGACTGTGATTAGGATGCCAATCAAACGTTATTTTTGCCCCTGTTCACGAAACCACAGCCCAATCTTTTACGATGTCTTGTGGCATTCAATCATAATTTTTCCCCAACTAACTGCTATGGCAATCATAATATGCATTCATACGCACACCCAAAATCTAAAGTGTGTAGATAATGAGCACTTGGCATAAGCTATGGTATATGTCTCAATAATAACAATGTATAACTAACTACTAGCTACGCAATGATACAACTTTGTTCTATAGCTATACCCTAACCAACCACATAGGAAGGAAATGGAGCGTGAAAGAATTGCTAAATCTGTGAAATAAAATCCATGGTTTGCCCATTAGGATATATCTATGGGCGGTCAACAGCTCCCGGATGGTTTCAAATCCACATTCATTATTATAACTAGCTAACGCTTGACCAAAACAAGTGCAATGATTATGTACTTTGTGTTCCATAGTAGCAATATACTAACTAACTAGCTAACTATTCTGTGAATAATGACACATTGGGAAACAAAGTTAAAATAGATCTATACAGTTTACGTGCGTAAGTTAGTAAGTAAGCAAGCAAGCATTGTTTTGCTGGCAGCATTTTATACACAAACTATAGCTATTAAGCCAAACCAAGACATAAACAAAACACTTCTGGCTTCAAAAACGAATCAATGAGCCCATATATGGGAATCCAATTGGGTTCTCCACACACCGGGTTTCACTATTAACAACACGATTGTCTTTTTTAATATGATTCAACCGCATTCACTGGAATTCGATAATGTGTTGAGAAGATGGGTTTGCTTTGTAAGTTGGTTCCATTATTTCACATCCAATCTCTGTTTATCGTTCCGTAAATAATGTTTGTTAGTTAGTTAGAAAGGTTTTTCTTTGCTCCTATACTACTATGGGTATGTTCAAAGAAAGTAGTTGTTTGAACATTAAATAAGATGGGAAATTTTATCCTTTCTTGGTTTAATCGCATGTAAAAATATAATTTTTGTCCTCTAATGTATTCTGGAGACAACGTAAATAACACAGGTGTTTCTAACCAACTAAATTTTTCTTCTTTTTTTCATTCTGACTGACCATTTCAGTTTGAAAGGTTAACAAGGGTAAGCAAGTATGTATGTATGTTCTCTAGAACGTGAGCAGTTGGTTCTACTGACTGACTGATGTGTAATTTGAACTGAATGCTTACGTTTTACTATTTATGTTGTGAACAAGGACCAGCGATAATGTTAGTTTGAATTTTTTACCCCTTCGAGTCCCTCTTTGTGAGTAAAATGAGCAAGTGTCTGAGTGATGTGGAAGTTGATTAGATTGAATTTCAGGCCGTATCGGAAGTCAAGTCAGTCTGTACCCATTATTGTAAGGTTACTTTGTTAGTTAGTAAATTAGTATGCGGGGAAAAATGCAGTCGAAAATACGTCTACAACATAGCCTAGACAAAGAAGATGGAAAAAAGGCATGAATATTAATGCTCAGGTAGTAATATACAGTTTTTTTCGACGAAAAATGATAAATAGGATCCTTCAATCACCTTTTCAGCACTTTTTAACAAGATGTAGTATGTTGCGTACTGTGTTTTCTTGGAAATATTAGATACACTACTTATATGCATTCATACTGCTATTGATTCTGTAGAGCTCATCAGTAAATACGATGATTGATCGAATTCTGAGAAAATAGTATGCTAAAGGGATTTCAATCCATTATCTGGTGGTCCAATTTGCAAAAAAAGAAGAAATTTCCCATAAATTAAATGAGCATTATGGAATAATTGACGTTATGATTGTACAGCCTAGAGGTACAATTATCAAATTATAAAGGCAACATTTTTATTACTAACTCGCTAACATCCATATAGTTGGTTTGCTCATCCGTGGCTGGGAAAAGTTGAGAATAACATTCATTTTTCATGCAAAATTTTACATAACCAACTAACTAACTAACTAGGGTACCGGCCGTACCGGGCTACACACACATCCTAGTAATAATAATAATGCTAGCTAGCATTACAAAATCTTGTTGAGCGCCCAAAGGTTGAAAAAAATGCTCGAGTCATTTAATAACCAAAGTAAACTGGTATTCATATCCCATTGGAAATTACTATAGTACTCTTCCTACTATGCTAACTTGTCAGTCAAAATGGGCTCATTAGTTTAGCTCGCTACTTCAGTAGTATTGATCGTAAGCGAGAAAAAAATGAAAGTGAACCCAGTGATTTACAATGATTGCGTCTTCAATTTTGAGCGAGCACCTGGAACGTATGTATATTTACAAAAAAAATCTTTTCCCATTTTTCAAACTTTAGAACAAACTACAATAATTTAGTTTACAAAATAGAGATTTGGGAGCAATAATAGTTTGTGGTTTATGACCTCATTAAAATTCAAGGGCGACTAACAACAAAATCGAAAATTGCAAACTATAGCTAACAAGCACAAAACAAATTGTTGCAATCACACATTCTAAACATTTGTCCATATTATTGTTTGATCTACGCAGTTTGAACACGCAATCCCTGCAGACTGTAAGTTGGTTGGTAAAATCGAAGCCAACTAACTGCTCTGCAATTATTTTTCCCAAACGGTGGTAGCTGTGTTGTAATCCGTTTCATCATATTGTACAATGCGACAAATCGGTTTCATTTTTTTTGCACTCACTTGACGCTTTAGGCCAAGCTTTTTGCACAAGTGTAGTTAGTTGGTTAGTGAGTTAGAAAAGAACTGTGTCACGTCTGTGATTTATTTCGTCAGGTAATACAAAAGTAAAATAGAAAAAAGAGTAGTTAAAACTCTTTGTAGTTACCTACAATAGATTCCATTTCCTACCTATCTATCTGTCTGCCTATTGATTATCTCACTGTAGTTAGTTAGTACATCATATCAAGAAATAATTTTCTCTAATTTTCTCCAGCAATATAAACTCACTGATCATGCATTATAAAGACTTTGATTTTTTTGTAGACTGGACGCCACAATTTTTTCAAACCACCATATTCGTATATTATAGTTTGAATTTGATTCCATTGCCAGTTAGTATTCTCCTCCCTCCTTGTTATTCTCCCAGTCGTTTTGTTTTTACTCCACATAATAATAATACACACACACTCAAGTGGCATTATTAACCCACCCAACTGCTGGCAACTTTTTCTTCCTCGACGGCTTATAAAAACACATTCTATTTGGCCATTTAATGTTAATAGCTTGTATGCTGCTCTCCCTTTCTCTCTTTTCTCTGGCATGGTCCTTATTTCGAAATATAATAATAATAATACCGTGCCTGCCTATAGCTATTCACACACTTTTACTAACTAACTAACTTGAGCACATATGAATACATTTATTCCGGAGCTTGTCTGCATAACGATAATGGCGATCGTAATCATAATGGTTGCAGCCTAGATGCGCCTCTTCACTTCTGTGGGCATATAAAATTTGAAGACTTGAACTTCCAGAATAAAACAAGTCATAGACACAAACATCATCTTATAGTTAGTTAGTTCCTGCATAAGAATTTGACTTTTTGGGAAATAATGATGATCCTACAGAGTACACAACAGTAGTACTTGTCTGGACTCAAAGTGCCGTTTAACTACTACAAAGGCGTGAGCACATTTCCAACTTTCCATGGAACAGGTTTTGTGTATAGCACAGCTATAGGAAAAATACTGTTGCTTTATAGCAAGTTTGTTACGAGTTTTTAACCCGTAGTAACTTTAAGTAAGTACAAGAGGTATTTTAATAAATTCGGGATTAATAATAGACCCTGCGTGAGGTGTATAATTTTGAGGCATTTTCTACTGCTTTTAGTAGAGCATTAAAAGCAAGTTAGGTAGAAAAAGTTCGGCTTCCACATTATTATGTTAGGGCGCAACAAATATTCATTTCATTTCGTGATACTATAAAAAATTGCTCTGTAGGTTCATTGCTGACTCACAAGTCAGATTTTGTTAGTTAGTCATGTTTCCAATTCTTCATAGTTAGTGACTGACTGTATACAATCTATGGGCAACTAAAATGGTGCAAATTGTCGTACAGCAAAAAAAAAACGCTACAAAATCGAACACTTATCTAACTTGCTAGCTTAAGTGGACTGACTGACTATAAGGTGAGCTCATCCTTCTTCTTATGCAATGATTTCATCTGGAAGAGTTTTTACAAAGCATTCTATGCCTATGAGAAACTATAATGTTGTATCCTCTGTTATGTGAACGATTACTTACTCATTCATTAGATTGTCATACGCATTTATGTGTAATTTTGTAGGGCAATTTGTAGCCAACTAAAATATATTCCCTAATCCGATAATCATGCTTGGAAATTAAATTGGACCAGTTTATTTTCGTGGTTAGCTTGGTTAGTGTAGTGTAGTATGAAGCAAGAAAAAAATGCATACAATTTCTGACGCTTCCATTTTTGGACAATCACAAATTCACTTTTGTATTCAACACTGTATGTATGTAATATACCTGCAGCAATACGTTTTTTTCAAAAATTGCATCATTTCGAAAGTCGGTGACAACACATCACGGTAATAGTCACATATAAGCAAACTTATCTATGGAATTCATGTTCCTGAATTATTAATAGTGTGTAGCCGATGATAAGTAGATTACCTACTAGATAAATACGTTTGGAGCAAACTGTAATTTTGCCTACAAAAGAGATTGATGATTGAATCTTGTAGTCAAACATTGAAGCGCAGGCATACAAAAATGTCACCGTGTGTGTCACATACCTGAGAAATTTGTAAAAAAAGACAGTGAACAAATTGATGACAACTTTTTACTAGCTTGCTTTGTCCTTTGCATAGTTAGTTAGTTTATAACGCATGCAATGAATAATGATAGCCCAAGGAAATATTCTTGCACGACGGATCTCTATAGTAGAGATGCATCTGGAAACGGTCCTGAGCCGATGGGACATTCAATCTTGCCCTCTAGGTGAAATTCAATTCACTTGGTACACTTGAGCAGTTGGAATGCACAATACGGAAAACACGGGAGCAAATTAGTACACAGAGAAATAGCAAGACAGGACCGAGTTGACTGCCTGATTTTAGTTACAAATTACTTTCTGCCCTGTAGGTGTTTATCAATCAACGAGATTTAAACTACACTATGGTGTTTGACATTCTTGACAATTTATTTTTTATGTACGAAAAGTCATTGTAGGTAACTTGCATGAGAAAATTAAATCCATCAGCATGAAGGGAAGGAGATTTTCTTTTTGAGAATTTGTGCCCAATGAATTTATTTGCATGAAAATCAGGTTTTAATATTGAATTAAGGGAATTGGAAAATTTGTCAACATCAGGTTGATTGAATTATAGACTATGTAAATACATACACTTATAAGTTTGGGATTTTTCCTATGATTAAGTTTGTTAGTTAGTCAGACAGTTTATATTATGTATTTTTCATCACCCGATGAAATGAGAATTTAAAAATGTATTTGCATTGGCATGTAATATTAAAGCTCTTGTACAGCTGTTGCTACTATTTCTTACTTAGTTAGTTAGTTAGTCAGAAGTAACAAAAAGCTGAGTCTAGAGTTTCTCTTGAAATTTGCATAAAATCCCTGTAAACGTGTTTACCGTGATAAATTGGATTGCAGCTAGTTTCCTCCTGATTTACTAGCTAGCATATTTTGCTGCAAAAAAAATGAATGCAAACACTGCATACATGATAATTAATTAAACTGCAAACAGAAGCCACCAGTAGCGTAGTTCAATCCAAAGTGTCATATACTCCCATTAAGTCTTTTGATTTATAGTTAGTTAGTTATTCACTGAATTCTTATGATGATCACATAATCAAGTGAGCATACGAATCATTGAGTGGCTCTGAAAGATCCGTTTCTTTTCTGTCCATACGGGTCTGATTTTGCTTGTAGTATTTAACTAACTAACTAACTAACTGTACATTGCAGCTAGCTCAGTCAGCTATATTACAAATGAATGCAAATAACCAGCATGCACAATTAACTAACTAACTAACTGGGCCACATAGTATTCATTCACAGTTGGCCATTTTATAATCCCTGAAGGGATCGCGTGCTCACTCGTATGATGAATTACGGGGATTTGAGTTTCTTCAGATCCGTGATGTGATTTATGAGCTTCTCTTGTTTTTGCACAGCATAGTATAGAAAATGCTGATTAGTTCCTTTACTTGAGGACTTCCAGTGCACCTTTAACCTAAACTCTGAATAGAAGTAGTTTTACTTCATTTAAAATCTTACATTTACTTACAAGCATCAGTTAGTTAGTTACAAACTAAAACTAAACAACATGCTAACTAACTACTGAAATTTCAAGGTAGCTATGTAATCACTCACTCTTTTGGTCATTTTCATGCGCCAATCTGTGTATAAATCTTAATGGAAAATAGGTTTTAAAAAATTCGGTCCATTATTGGTCAACATTACTTAGCTATGCATGTAGTAGTACCATAAACATTGCATTAGTTGGTTACTAACTAAACTAACTATCGTGTAATGACCAAATTCAACTATTAAACGAACAAGCAAAAAGTTCATCAATCTCATTACTTGTGTGGTGGTGAAATCTATAGCCATAACATTCACTTTTGAATCCATGCACAGCAGTCAGTCAACCGATAAATAAACAAATGTAATTAATGGTTCCATTTCAAGTGGTCTCCCAAAGCAAAGAGATAGCCCCAGTTAGTTCATTTGGTTGAACTAGATTTTAAGTGCTTTTTTATTTCAATCATCATTTCAATACGTTTAGTTAGTTAGTCAGTCAGTATGAAATGCATATAATAGTAATAGAATACCCATGAGGGAGTGTCCAGATTTCATCAGGTACATTGCATTTCTCTGCTGAAGCATTCATCAGCTAGTCAAAGCACTTTAGATATTCATAATGTGTTTGTGTGTGAAAGTGAATTATCTTGTGTGCACCATTTAGAAGAGAAAAAACAAACATTTTTTTTGCTGTTTGGTTAGTTAGTTAGTTAGATTTTAATGGGATTCATACATGGGCGCTCATTATCACCATTAGCATATGCAATAACAAAAGCATTGATGCAAATTAACGACCAGTTAAATTAGCGACTAAAATTTTTCCTCATCCTTTCGGTATGAGAATAACACGGATAGTTATACAATAGAGATGAAATGCAAATGTGCATTTCAGAAAGGGATTGCTTATTGTACTAACTAATGAAACGACAAAATTTAGGAGCCGGGCTCTCCTTGATCCTTTTGTGAACTCTTGTTTTACTACTTTTGATAAATAGTTACAGAATTAAAGACGAGATTTTTACTATTCACTCTATTGAGTAAGACTCTATATTTGGTATACAGCCAGACACATAATTGGCAAAAACTAGTATTGAGTTTATGATCATTTTATTCGCTTTTTAACTGCTTTATCATCATCCCATTGGTTGGAATATATCATAATTGGCAAAAACTAGTATTGAGTTTATGATCATTTTATTCGCTTTTTAACTGCTTTATCATCATCCCATAGGCTAGAATATATTGGTATTTCGTCTAACAAACTATTCAATTTTTTTTTGTACATTTTAGTGATTCTACTATTATTATAATTTTCTGTTAATGAGCATTCCATTTCTTCACAAGTTAGTTTTACTTGAAGGCAACTGTGTGAAAAATTAGTGAAAACACATTATTACACACTGTAATTGTAATTCCTTTGGTACAGGTAACAACTCCCACATTCTTTTTGGTTACTTGCTAGAAAAATCGGATCCATGAGTTCCTTTGATGAGATAATGATGAGAGGGGAGGAAACAATAGCAATTAATTTTCAACTCTATTCCATTATTTGTCTGTCTATTGTGTAAAACGCATTGGTATTTTTTACATCATTTCCTCTCACAACGACAGCAAATACCATTTTTTCAATACTGGTCATATAGTATTAGCATACTACAAATGTTTTTTGAGCACTTTACATTAATTCACGTTCTGTGGAGAATGACAATGCTGGTAAGGGGGTTACCTATTGTGTGTCAAGTCAATGATGATGATGATGATGCACACAATAGCAATGCTTAGTCAGTTTTCTTTTTAACTTCAAAATTGGCGCTAATAGTATATCGCTTCCATTTTGTATACCTGTATAAATATGTAGTGTACTGGAAAAACAGTACTTGAACTTGTCAACCAGATGGTATTCTAGGCATTGACTGTATTTTACTAATTTGGGGGGATACAATTGCCTATGCATTCTTTTATTTCATTAAGTCACAAAAATTTCAACTCAGAAACAGATTACATGTGACACGAATATTATTACCAGTGTAATCTACAGAATCTGGAACCAAGCAGTAACTTTTTTAACCCTGAGAATTCTGTTTCCACTATTTCTTGCATGCCTATCTAAAAATCATGGGCTCACCTGTCACATGTCCTTTTAAATTTGACGTATATAATACGCTTTTTTCAGGTAAAATCTCGTTTACAATTCTAGACTGCTTTCATTCATCATTTCCTAACATTCCGGCTGCTATAAAAGAACAGCAGGAGCTTTGGAAACTAAATTCTATTTTTGTGTGAACATTGTAGCTAGCGTGCTTAAACTCAGCATGCATACACTCCATATTGTCATTAAATATCCAATTTTCATCACAAAACAAAATATCCATAAGTTGACATCCTGCTTACTCACTACTTGACTTGTATGTATACACAGTACAATGTATTTTAAAGGCTTCACTATTTCCTTTGGCAAACATGGATCAAATGTTTCCCTGCATACTTTCCCTAGAAAACAGAATACCACTTTTGTTTATGTTTTGATTCTGGTATGAAAATTACCAGCTTGTATGTTGTTGACCTCATGTTTTGCTGACCTTATTTTCGTGTGTAGTCACAGTCTGTGGAATGCAAATTGAGTTCCCTACTTTTGTGTATCATTTGGTTCACTAATCTTGGACGGATTTAATATTATGCATAACATGCAAAATTTCAAGCTGGTAATTTAGGTTAGTTAATACTTAGAACAGATAATTGCACAAGATAAGATGGAAATTTGATTACTAAAGGTAGTAGCAATTTTAAACTACATTTATAGCCAGCTTATCATCTGTCATTTTAATAAGAAAAAAATGAAATCTACTTACTTTTAGTTAAGTTAGTTAGTTAGAAAGGAAAAGTGACTGTCACATACTATTTGTAAAATACCCTGAAGGGTTCAATTCATTCCGGAATGAGTTGACTTTATGAGAAAAATTGTTCGTCAAGCTGCTCCAGACACGCATTGTTAGTTATAGTTACTCACTAAAAGTCACCATATATTTGACGAGTGTAAAAGCGCACTAACTAACTATACTAACGTGACGAAAATGAAATCATCATCATTATCATCCCATGCACTGCATGCTTCATCTCGTCATTGTTTACAAACTGCCTACAGCTACTATTTTAAATGAGTAAAAGGGTGACTTGACTATACAAAAACAGCTGGTCAAGTATTCCGTGTATTTAAGTTAGTCACTCAACTCCTTTCGCTCCTATTGTTATGCAACACTATTTTTTCATCACTTGAAAAATCTAATTTTATTTGGGGAGGATCCTCATTTCCTTTTTTCCATCATTTATAGTTTACTTGCTTCCCTGTCACTTACTTACTCAAGCATCCATATCGACTCAAACTAACTAATTAACTTACACAACTATAAAAAAAATCCCAATCTAATTCGTTAAAAATGCAAACAGTTAGTTAAAAAATACATTGCTTAGTTAAAGCTACCATATTTATTATGATCTGAAGGAAATATACTTAACTAGGAAATCACGATGAGCCTATTAATTTCTTTATTTTCATTTCATTTTTGTACATAACATTTCACCATTTAAAGGTGGCTCAGTTCAGCTGGTTGGTAGCTTAGTCAGTCGCTATAACATATGGATTCGAAATGCTGGAAAAAACGACTGACGTCCACTAAAAAAGTAGCTCCACAAATTCTTTCCCTATAGCACCAAACAACGAAGCCAAGTAATAATGGATTGCCTTTTTAATGATCACTTGGTTATACGCTGGACTTTGGTTATTTACTACTACTTTGGTGATCCTCCTATTCCCAAATGGAGCATTCGGGGGCTAGATAACTTCCATTATTACATAGCACCCTACTACTATCGGCAAGAGTAAATCATGCCCTCCAAACTGTAATCTATGACTGTTTTCCCTCTTGTTCCAACCGTGTGAGGACAATGGATGATCCAGGGTTCACCTAATCCTACACATTGTGCTCTTGAAATAGACAGCGGTAGTTTCAACAACTAAATGGCCTATTGCAGGAACTTATTTTCAACAAAACTGTATTTCAAAAGAGAACATATCGAATTTTTGGGTACAATGTGAAAGAACAAAGGTACATTATTTGACACCTACGATGTGATAGATAAGCCAGATCTGCTGTGTATAGCGTACCATGTATACTACCACTTACTAAATGTCTTTTAATTTCACAGTGAAAGGTGTATACATGATTCAAATTACTAACTATAACTAACAAGGTGTCAGAGTTGAAAAAACAGCTGCTTGTGCCTGCTTTTTTAAGCAGCGAAAAAGTCGCCTGAAATGAAAATTAAATACAATGCTAACTAACTAACTAACTAACTATAAAGGATGATAACAAAAGAGTGATATATCCCTTGTCTTTTATAAGATTCTCTATCTTTTTCACAAAGGAAATTCTTTATCTCCAATATTTATCTACCATTTGATTCCTAATTTGGAGCAAATGAAAAATCAACATTGAATATAGTATGTTAGTGTGATATGAGAAGGTGAAAACCGCTCGCTGTGAGGCATAGAAGTGATCGTGTGCCGACTCTGGAAGAAACCAGTTGTTGTTGTTGGTTTCATGCATCCATATTGGGACATGGTCTTACACAATACTAATACTACTAACTATTGACCATGCATAGAGCAAACCCACTGTGCTACATGGAAGAAAATCCAATAATATTTTTTCATTTTGTTGGATTACAATGGAAGGATTAGTAATTCAATAGTGCCAACTAATCACATACAAACAAACAAACATATATATATATATA
>Ga0210040_10009668_pt1 | contig 11193 bp, 9 predicted proteins | sample CryGeyCG12114_NA_FD_185462 | JGI IMG/M metagenome (GOLD analysis project Ga0210040, IMG submission 185462) | Groundwater microbial communities from aquifer - Crystal Geyser CG19_WC_8/21/14_NA (SPAdes) (version 2) | ecosystem: Environmental > Aquatic > Deep subsurface > Groundwater | place: USA... | reverse complement strand
TCGGCACCACCAGCCTGCGCGTGCTGGAGAGCGCGACCGGAGAGGACGGAACGATCCGCCCGTTCGAGGGAGACACGGCGATCTTCATCACGCCGGGCTATCGCTTCCGCGCCATCGACGGGCTGATGACCAACTTCCACCTGCCGCGCTCCACCCTGTTCATGCTGGTCAGTGCGCTGATGGGGCTGGAGCGGATGCAGGCCGCCTATGCTCATGCTATCGCCCGCGACTATCGCTTTTATTCCTATGGCGATTCAAGCCTGCTGCTGCCGGAGTGAGCGGGGCCGCTTGCAAATCCGTCGCGCCGCGCCGATGTGCCGGCGGTGCCTGAACCCATCCTCGACATTCGCGGTCTGACCAAGACCTACAAGGGCGGCACGACCGCGCTTGCCGGGGTCGACCTTACGATCAACAAGGGCGAGATCTTTGCCCTGCTCGGCCCGAACGGCGCGGGGAAGACGACGCTGATTGGCGCCGTCTGCGGCCTTGTCCGGCCGAGCGGCGGCACGATCCATGCCTTTGGGCGGGATGTCTCGCGCCATTGGCGCGACGTGCGCCGGCGGATCGGCCTCGTGCCGCAGGAGCTGAGCTTCGACATGTTTGACCAGGTCGAGCGCTCGGTCGCCTATTCGCGCGGCATGTTCGGCAGCCCTCCGGACAGCGCCCGGATCGAGGAGGTGCTCCGCTCGCTCAGCCTGTGGGACAAGCGCAGCGCCAAGATCCGCGAGCTCTCCGGCGGCATGAAGCGCCGGGTGATGATCGCCAAGGCCCTGAGCCATGAGCCGGAGCTGCTGTTCCTCGACGAGCCGACCGCCGGCGTCGATGTCGAGCTGCGGCGCGACATGTGGCATCAGATCGGCGAATTGCGGGAGCGCGGCACCACCGTCATCCTCACCACCCACTATATCGAGGAAGCCGAAGAGATGGCCGATCGGGTGGGCGTGATCAACAAGGGCCGCCTGCTGCTGGTCGACGACAAGGACGCGATCATGGGCAAGCTCGGGCGGACGGAGGCGCGGGTCACGCTGGCCGAGCCGCTGGCCGCGGTCCCCGCCTCGCTCGCGCCGTTCGCCGTGTCGCTGGAGGGGGGCGGTGGCACGCTCCACTACCGTGGCGGCGACGGCACCGGGAAGGGCAAGCGCGAGATCGCCGAGATCTTGCGCCTGCTGGTGGCAGAGGGCATCATCTTCGAAGCGATCGACACGAAAGAGACCAGCCTCGAGGAGATCTTCGTCGGATTGGTGGAGCACGGGCTCGAACCCGCGCGGGCGGAGGAGGCTGCCTGATGGGCCTGAACCTTCGCGGCGCGCTCGCCATCCTGAAGAACGAGCTCGCGCGCTTCTTCCGCACCGCCTTCGGCTCGATCCTCTCGCCGGTGCTGACCACCTCGCTCTACCTCGTGGTGTTCGGCTCCGCGATCGGCGGGCGGATCAACCAGATCGACGGCATATCGTACGGCGCGTTCATCGTGCCGGGGCTGCTGATGCTGACGTTGATGTCGGAGAGCACCAGCAATGCGAGCTTCGGCATCTACATGCCACGCTTCACCGGCGCGATCTACGAGCTGCTGTCCGCCCCGGTGGGTTTCGTGGAGACGCTGATCGGCTTTGTCGGCGCGGCGGCGGCCAAGTCGCTGGTGCTGGCGGCGATCATCCTCGCCACCGCGACGCTGTTCGTGGATTTCGATGTCGCGCACCCGGTCTACGCGGTCGGCTATGTCCTCCTGGTGGCCGCGTCGTTCTCCCTGTTCGGCTTCATCCTCGGCATCTGGGCGGACGGGTTTGAAAAGCTGCAGATCGTGCCGATGCTGATCCTCACGCCGCTAACCTTCCTCGGCGGCACGTTCTACTCGATCGAGATGCTGGGCGAGCCGTGGCGGACGATCGCGCTGTTCAACCCGATCGTGTATCTGGTGAATGGCCTCCGCTGGACCTTCACCGGCACGTCCGATTTCCCGATCGGCCTGTCGCTGGGCATGACGGCGGTGTTCCTCGTGGTGTGCGTGGCGATCATCGCTTTCATCTTCCGCACCGGGTGGCGGTTGCGGGAATGAGCCGCTAGCCAAAGCCCATGCTTCGCCGATTGCCGCTTCCTGCCGCCGCGCTGATCCTCCTTGTCGCCGCCCCTCCCGCCCGCGCCGAGCTGCCTGCGCCGGTGCGCGCGATGATCGAGGCGGCGATCGCCACTGGCGACCAGGCAAAGGTGGCGACTGTGGTCGAGCTGGCCCGGGCGACCAATCCTGATGACAAGGAGGAGGTCGACGCGCTCCACCAGGCGTTCCTGGAGGATCAGCGCGAGCTTGCCGCCGCCGAGGCGCAGCAGCGGGAGCTGGTCATCCGAAACGCCAGCGTGTTCGAGAACTGGAGCGGGCGGGGCGAAGTGGGCGCGTTCGAGTCGACCGGGAACAGCGAGAACGTGGGCCTGACCATCGCGCTTTCATTGCAGCGCACCGGTATTGATTGGGAGCACCGGCTGCGCTCTGCCGTGGATTACCAGCGCAGCAACGGGCAAACCTCGCGCGAGCAATATCAGTTCAGCTACGAGCCGCGCTACACCGTCAATGGCGACCTGTTCATCTATGCGCTGGCGCAATATGAGAGGGACCGCTTCCAGGGTTTCACCTCGCGCATCTCCGCCTCTGGCGGCCTCGGCTACCAGCTGTTCGATGGCGAGAGGCTCAACCTGTCGTTGAAGGCGGGACCGGCCTGGCGTCGCACGGATCTGATCGGCGGCGACAAGGAGGACAATCTCGGCGCGCTGGCGGGGCTTGATTTCGACTGGCGCATCCTGCCGCAGCTGACGCTGACGCAGGACACGGACCTGGTCGCCGAATCCGGCGGCAGCGCAACGGCGATCATCACCTCCGCCTCCACCAGCATCTTGCTGGCGACGGGGCTGGAGGCGAAGATCAGCGACAGGCTGACGACCCGCGTGTCCTATACGGTGGACTACAACAGCGATCCGCCGCCCGATGCCGTCTCGACGGACACGCTGACCCGCTTCACGCTCGTCTATGGCTTCTGAGGCCCCCCCGCCGCGCTTTGCCTTCACTGTGGAGGCGACGGACGGCCGCGCGCGCACCGGCACCATCGCCATGCGCCGCGGCACGATCCGCACGCCCGCCTTCATGCCGGTCGGCACCGCCGCCACGGTGAAAGCGATGAAGCCGGAAGCCGTGCGCGAGGGCGGCGCGGATATCATCCTCGGCAACACCTATCATCTAATGCTGCGCCCGGGTGCGGAGCGGGTGGCACGGCTCGGCGGGCTGCACCGCTTCATGAACTGGGATCGTCCGATCCTGACCGACAGCGGCGGCTATCAGGTGATGAGCCTGTCGGACCTGCGCAAGCTGGACGAGCAGGGCGTGGAGTTCCGCAGCCATCTCGACGGCTCCAGGCACATGCTGAGCCCGGAGCGCTCGATGGAGATCCAGCGCCTGCTCGGCTCCGACATCGTGATGTGTTTCGACGAGTGCCCGCGCACCGACCGCCCCTCCGCCGAGATCGAGGCATCGATGGAGATGTCCATGCGTTGGGCGAAGCGCAGCCGCGACGCCTTCGATGCGGGCGGCGAGCATGCGGAGAACGCGGCTTTGTTCGGCATCCAGCAGGGCGCCCTGGACGAGGGGCTGCGCGCCCGCTCGGCCGAGGCGCTGCGGGCGATCGGCTTCGACGGCTACGCGATTGGTGGGCTGGCGGTGGGCGAGGGGCAGGAGGCGATGTTCGCCACGCTGGACTTCGCCCCAGGCCAGCTGCCGCAGGATGCGCCGCGCTACCTGATGGGCGTCGGCAAGCCGGACGATCTGGTGGGCGCTGTCGAGCGCGGGGTCGACATGTTCGACTGCGTGCTGCCCACCCGCTCCGGCCGCAATGGGCAGGCCTTCACCTGGGCCGGCCCACTCAACCTGCGCAACGCGCGCCACGCGGAGGACACCGGCCCGCTGGACGAGCGCTGCACCTGCCCCACCTGCGCAAGCTACAGCCGCGCCTATCTTCACCACCTGCAGAAGGCGGGCGAGATCCTCGGCGCGATGCTCGTCACCGAACACAATCTCGCCTTCTACCAGCAGCTGATGGCCGGAATGCGGAGCGCGATCGCGGAGGGGCGCTTCGCCGCCTTCGCCGCCCGCTTTCGCGAGGATTACCTGCGCGGTTGACCGCTCGCCGGCCGCCCGTAAGCTGGCGGGAAAACGACGAGAGGATCACCGCCGCCATGCTCACCCTCTACAGCTTCGGCCCGATGGCCAACTCGCTGAAGCCGATGCTCACTTTGTTCGAGAAGTTCGAGCATGGCCGCGACTTCGAAGTGCATCGCCTGAACCCGGCGCAGTTTGAGCATCATTCCGACTGGTACAAGGCGATCCACCCGCGCGGCCAGGTACCGGCACTGGCGGACAGGGGCCGGGTGGTCACCGAGAGCACCGTGATCTGCGAATATCTGGAGGACGAGCACCCGACAGAGGTCGTCCTCCGCCCCGCCGACAGCTTCGACCGGGCGCAGATGCGGGTGTGGACCAAGTGGGTGGACGAGTATTTCTGCTGGTGCGTCTCCACCATCGGCTGGCACCGCGGCATCAGCCACATGGCCAAGGCGCTCAGCGACGAGGCGTTCGAGGAGCACCTCAAGAACATCCCCATCCCGGAGCAGCAGGTGAAGTGGCGGCGCGCGCGCGAAGGCTTCCCGCAGGACCTGCTGGACGAGGAGATGCGCAAGATCGCCGTCTCCGTCCGCCGGCTGGACGATCAGCTGGCCGACAACGAATGGCTGGCGGGTGGCCTCTATTCGCTCGCCGACATTTGCAACTTCGCCATCGCCAACCGGATGCAGGTTGGCTTCGCGGAGCTGGTGAACGGCGAGGACACGCCGCACCTCGTCCGCTGGATCGAGCAGATCAACGAGCGGCCGGCGGTGAAGCAGATGTTGGCCACCATCCCGAGCGAACGCCTGGGCCCGCCGCCGGAGGAGAGCAGGAAAGAGCCGGCGCCCGCCTGAACCCCGGCCGACCCCCGCCCGGGGGTACTCTGCCGTCACGGAAACGTCATCCGCGCCCAAGCGTTGCTTGCGGCACAGGAGACACCACCATGGCCAAGAAGAACAAGCACAAGGCACCCAAGAGCATCCTCGGCTTCAAGCTGTCGAAGGGCACGCGCAAGGACTTGAAGAAGCTGCTCAAGATGTTCGAGCACCCCGACCGGCGCGCCCTCGCCATGACAGCTGCGGGCGGCCTCGCCACGTTCCTGATGGAGCGCTTCGCCGAGAAGAAGCTGGACCCGCTGGACGACGCGGGCCCCGGCCGGTCGGCCCGCCAGGCGCATTGAGGGCGAGGCGGGGCTCGCGATCGGCGAGCCTCCGCCACCCCGTCCGTTCCCATCGCAGCGCTGACGGCTGATCGCCCAACAGCGTGGGCAGAGACCCGAGGTGCTTGCCGGGGCAGTGCTCTCGCCGCTCTGGTGGATGAACACTTTCCGAGTGCTCCGGGAGGCGTGACCTGCTCGCGGGTGACCGTGACGGTGCCGATCTGCGCCCCGCCGCGTCCAAAAACCTGATAACATCAGACATTCTAGCGCCACTTCGCGGTCACCGAGACCCGGTTCCGGCGTTTGAGGAAATCGCCTCGTTCAGCCCGGACGCTTGTTCCGGGTTTGGCTTTACAGCTTGGCAAGAAGTTGACGTGTAGTTCGGCGCTGTGACGAGCAACCCATCCGAGCAGTCAGGGCTGCAGTCGCGGCTTCCCATACTCCAGGTCCTGGGGTTGGCCAGCGCGCGCCATGCGCCATGGCCGCACTTCGGGGGGTTGCAGCATGCGCCGGTGCAGGGACGGGCGCCGGTCCGCGCCGTCCTCCAGTTGGTCGCGCTGGGTCTCGCCATCGCCGTGATGGCGGGGGAGATCGCCTGGTGGCAACTGGCCGCATGGTCCGTTGCAACGCTGGCGGCGATCGCGCATTCCGCCAGGCGCGACCGGCAGCTTGCCCGCGCTCGCCAGCGCGCTCTCCGCCGACAAGACATCGTCCACCATGCGCTGGGCCTCGCCGGCTGCGCATTGGTGTGGTCGTTCCCGCTGCTCCTCACGGAACACCTTTACGGCATGGCGAGCCATCTGGCGCTCTGGACGCTGGCGGCGATGCTGGGGGCGACGCTGGCGCTTACCACGCGGGCGGTGCCGCTCTCCTCGCTGTTGTTCGCCGGCATCACGGGAGCGGCGGCGACCGCCGGCTTTGCCCTGCATGCGGAGTGGGCCTTTGCCGCCGTCAGCCTCGCCTTCCTGACGCTGACGATCTACGGGATCCTCGACGGCGCGCGCAATCACCTGGAGGCGCAGATCGCCCAGGCGGGGCTGGCGGACAAGGAGAAGCTGGTCTCGCTGCTGCTGCGCGAGTTCGAGGAGCACGAGGCCGACTGGCTGTGGCAGGTCGACACCAGCCGCCGGGTGCGCTGCGTCAGCCGCCGCTTCGCCCACGCTCTCGGGCAGGAGCCGGAGCAGGTCGAAGGGCGCTCCCTGCTGGAGCTCGCCGCCGGGGAGGCGTGGACGAGCGGCGCCTTTGCCCCGACCCTGCACGAGCTGGCCGATCAGCTGAAGCACCGGCGCAGCTTCTCTGACCTCTTGGTGCAGGTGGACGTCTGCGGGCAGGAACGCTGGTGGAAGCTGTCAGGCGCGCCCCTGACGGATGAGACCGGGCGCTTCGCCGGCTATCGCGGCGTCGGCTCCGATGTGACGGAGCGGCATCTCGAGGAACAGAAGATCGCTCATCTTGCGCGGCATGACGCGCTGACCGGCCTGCCCAACCGCTCGATCGTCATGGAGGCACTGCAGGACGCGCTGCGGGCCATCGAGCGCCGGGGCGGGCGCTGTGCCCTCCTGCTGGTCGACCTCGACCGCTTCAAGGCGGTGAACGACACGCTCGGCCACCCGATCGGCGACAAGCTGCTGGTGCAGGTCGCCGGGCGGCTGCAGGATGCGGTCGGCCAGGGCGGGCTGTGCGGAAGGCTAGGCGGTGACGAGTTCGCGGTGGTCTTGCCAGAGGCCGACAGGGCCGACGTGGACGCCGTCGCACAGGCGGTGATCGAGCGGCTCTCCCACCCGTTCGAGGTGGATGGGCATGCGCTGTCCATCGGCGCCAGCGTCGGCTCGGCAGAGGGTCTGCAGGATGGCACGGTGTTCGAGGTGCTGATGCGGCATGCCGACCTGGCGCTCTACGGCGCCAAGGATGGGGGGCGCGGCGTGCACCATCGCTACCAGCCGGAGCTGCGGCTCGATAACGAGGAGCGGGACGGGTTGAAGCTGTCGCTACGCCACGCGATCGAGCGGGAGGAATTGCTGCTGGCGTTCCAGCCGATGGTGGAAGCCGGCGGGGAGCGGCTGACCGGGTTCGAGGCGCTGCTGCGCTGGAACAGCCGTGAGCACGGGATCATCGGGCCGGATCGCTGCATTCCGCTGGCCGAGGCGAGCCGGCTGATCGGGCCCATCGGCGAATGGGTGCTGAAAGAGGCCTGCCGGCAGGCCGTGCGCTGGCCGGCGCCGCTGACGGTGGCGGTCAATCTCTCGGGCGCGCAATTGCTGGAGCCCGACTTCGCCGCAAAGGTGCAGCGTACGCTGAGCGAGAGCGGGCTGCCGGCGAGGCGGTTGGAGCTGGAGCTGAGGGAGAGCATGCTGCTGCTGGACCCGGAGGGCGTTCTGGGCACCGTGCAGGAGCTCCGACGGCTCGGCTGCGGGATCGCGCTGGACGATTTCGGCACCGGCACCTCCTCGCTCGGCCAGCTGCGGCGCTTCCGTTTCTCGAACGTCAAAATCGACCGCAGCTTCGTGCGCGGTGCAACCCGCGGCCATGCCGACGAGCTGGCGATCGTGCGCGCGGTGGTGGCGATGGGGGAGAGCATCGGCATGGTCACGACCGCCGAAGGTGTCGAGACGGCCGAGGAAGCCATGCTGATGCGCCATCTCGGCTGCGGGCGGCTGCAGGGCTTCTATTACGGCCGACCGATGACGGGGACGGAGGCGCTGGCGCTCGCCTGCCGCCGCCCGCATGCGCCGGCGCATCTGGAGCAGGCGCCGGGCAAGCCTACGGGGCAGTTCGCCGCCGCCTGAGCCTCAGGCGCTGACGAGGCCCTTCACCACGCTTTCGAACAGCACGCGGCCATCGGTGCCGCCATGGTCCTGCTCGATCGCGCGCTCCGGATGCGGCATCATGCCGAGCACGTTGCTGGCCTGGTTGAGCACGCCGGCGATGTCGCGGCGGGAGCCGTTGCAGGTTTCCACGTAGCGAAAGGCGACGCGGCCTTCCCCCTCCAGCCGGTCGAGCGTGTCCTCGTCAGCGAAGTAATTGCCATCGTGGTGGGCGACGGGGATGCGGATCACCTGCCCGGCCTCATAGCCGGCGGTGAACAGCGACTGGCTGTTCTCCACTCGCAGGGGCACGGTGCGGCAGATGAAGGTCTGCCCGGCATTGCGCATCAGCGCGCCCGGCAGCAGCCCGGCCTCGGTCAGCACCTGGAAGCCGTTGCACACGCCCAGCACCGGAACGCCACGATCGGCGGCGTGCTTCACCGCGCGCATGATCGGGCTGTGCGCCGCCATCGCGCCGCTGCGCAGGTAGTCCCCATAGGAGAAGCCGCCAGGCAGGGCGATCAGGTCCACCCGCTCGGGAAGTTCGCTGTCCCCATGCCAGACGCGGGTCGGCGCGTTGCCGGAGACGCGCTCCAGCGCCACCGCCATGTCACGGTCGCAGTTCGATCCGGGGAAGGTGATGTAGGCGGCGCGGAAGCTCATCACGCAGGCTCCTTCTCGATGCGGTAGTTCTCGATCACCATGTTGGCGAGCAGCCCGCGGCACATCGCGTCGAGCGCCTCGTCCGAGGTCCCTTCGTCCACCTCCAGCTCGACCAGCCGGCCGACGCGCACATCCTGCACGCCGGCAAAGCCGAGCCCCTCCAGCGCATGATGCACCGCGCGGCCCTGCGGATCGAGCACGCCGGGCTTGAGGCTGACATGGATGCGGACCTTCACGGGCGATGCCTTTCAAAGCTGACGGATGTGGCGCCGCTATGGCGACTGTCAGCCGCAGCGGCAAGGGCGCGAGCAGGGCAGCCGCCAGCGAAGAGGCTGCTTCACAGGCTCGATCGGGCAAGGACTTTGCGGACATCGCGCGCGACAATACCGCTGGTCGGGGATCGCGACACCCTCCGGCCGAAGGTGCTCTCGGGAGAAGCGGCGCCGCTTCAATCCGGCGACGGCGTCTCGCTCTCTCGCGGCAGCACCAGCACCTCCAGCGTCTGCTCCGGGTCAAGGTAGCGCGCCGCTGTCTCCCGCAGGTCCTCGGCGGTGATCGCGGCCAAGGTCGCTTTCCCGGCGAGGTAGCGCTCGATCCGGTCGGGCTCCGTCTGGGCGCGGTCGACCAGGCCCATCCAGCCGGTGTTGCTTTTCAGCGCATTGTCGTACCCTTCGAGCATCGGCTGACGGGCGCGGAGCAGCACGTCATCCTCGACCGGCTGCTCGGTCAGCCCTCGCACCGCCTGCAGCATTGCCTCGCGCGCGGGCTCGACCTGCGCGGCGTCGACCGACGCGGCGAGGGCGAGCTGGCCATAGCCGCGCCAGGTGCGCGACTGCGTGGCGGAGACAGACGGCGAGTAGGTCTGGCCCAGCTCCTCGCGCAAAGATTTGATCAGTTCCAGCCGCAGCACGCGCTCCAGCAGCTCCAGCCGCAGCGTCTCCTTGAAATCGCTATCGTCGCGCGTCGGCCAGCTCAGGCGGACCAGCGCCTGGTCGGCGGCGCCGGAATGATGGACGATGCGCGGCGTGCGGTCGGCGGTGTAGGAGCGCGTGCGGTTCTCCTCGTAGGGGCGGAACTCCGGCTCGCGCGGGGGCAGGGCGCCGAGCGTCTCGGCCACCAGCGCGATCGCCTGGTCCTCGTCGAAGTCACCGACCAGCGCCAGCTCCAGCGCGCCATGCTCCAGCCGGTCGCCGATCGCGGCGCGCAGATCCTCGAAGCTGCGGGTGAGATAGGCCTCGGACGGCTGCAGCGAGAAGCGCGGATCGTTGTCGGAGATGATCCCGCCCAGCGCATTGGAGAGCGCATTTTCCGGCGTGGCGTCGATCCGAGCGAAGAAGTTGAGGACGTTGCGGCGGTACTGGTATTCCCCCTCGGGCCGATAGCCCGGGTCGGTCAGCGCCGCGGCAAGCAGCTGGAGCTGGAGCTCAAGGTCGCGCGGGGTGGTGGTGGCCGCCATGGTGAAGCTGTCCGTCCCCGCATCGATCGCAAAATCCACGCTGCGCCCGGCGAGGATGGACTGCAGCTCATCGGTCGAGTGGCGGCCGAGCCCGCCGACCGGCAGCACGCTGACCATCGCCGTCGCCAGCGGGTTTTCCACAGTGTCGAGCAGCTGGCCGCCGTCCAGAGCCAGCTGCACCCTCACGCGGCCCTGCTGCAATTGGGTGGGCTTGAGGTTGAGCTTCAGGCCGTTGTCGAACACCAGCTCGCGGATCCCGAGATCTGCGGTGGTGGTGTCGGAGACGATGGTACCCGTGGGGCCAAAGTCGGAATAGCCGAACTCGCCGGGCTCGGCTTCGTCCTGCGCCGATAGCTCGGCCGCCGTCCCCTCGTCCCACGCTGCGCGCAGCGCGTCTGCGCCGCCCTCCGGCGCGAGGCGGCCCTCGAAGCGGATCAACGGGTTGTCGAGCGGGACCAGCTCCTCGCGCAGGGCGGCGAGCACCGTCTCGGGCGTGATCTGCGGCAGGTGCTCCTCGAAGCGGGCGAGGGCGCTTTGCGGCGTGGTCGGGATCTGCCGATTGTCGAGCAGCGTCAGCGCAGCGGTAACGTAGCTGTCGTTGTGCCGGGTGCCGGCGCCCGCGACATTGTTCTCAAGGCTGGTGCGCAAATTCGCCAGCTGCTCCGCCACCTCACCCTGGGTGAAGCCGAATTCGAGCGCGCGGCGCACCACCTCCTGCGCGGCGGCGAGCGCGCGGCGCCACTGGCCATCGCCGGCATCGACGATCAGCCGACTGGTGCGGCCGACCTCGAACACCTCCCCGGTGCCGAGCCCCGCGCCTTGGAACGGCGGGTCCTCCGCGCGGGCAAGGCGCTGCAGCCGGCGGTTGATGATGCCATAGGCGATCTCCCGCTTCACGTTGCGCTGGCGGAAAGCGAGCGAGTCCGGCTCGTCCAGCCAGGGGCCGTGGCGGGAGATGGTGATCCGCTCCGAC
>Ga0210040_10009667_pt1 | contig 11195 bp, 6 predicted proteins | sample CryGeyCG12114_NA_FD_185462 | JGI IMG/M metagenome (GOLD analysis project Ga0210040, IMG submission 185462) | Groundwater microbial communities from aquifer - Crystal Geyser CG19_WC_8/21/14_NA (SPAdes) (version 2) | ecosystem: Environmental > Aquatic > Deep subsurface > Groundwater | place: USA... | reverse complement strand
CTGAAGGTGATGAGCAAGATGGGGATCAGCACCGTCGGCTCGTACACGATGGCGCAGATCTTCGAGACCGTCGGTCTGAGCAAGGCCCTCGTCGAGGAGTACTTCACCGGGACGTCGGCCACCCTGGACGGCGTCGGGCTGGACGTGCTCGCCGAAGAGGTGGTCATGCGCCACCGCCGGGCCTACCCGAGCAACCCCGCCGAGATGGCCCACCGGCGGCTGGAGACCGGCGGGGAGTACCAGTGGCGCCGCGAGGGCGAGGTGCACCTGTTCAACCCGGAGACGGTCTTCCTGCTCCAGCACGCCACCCGGTCGCGGCAGTACGACGTCTTCCAGCGCTACACCGACACCGTCGACGGGCTCTCCGCGGAGGCCGCGACGCTGCGCGGGCTCTTCTCGCTCCAGACCGCCGACCGCCCCGCCGTCCCGCTGGACGAGGTCGAGCCGATCAGCGAGATCGTCAAGCGCTTCCAGACCGGCGCGATGAGCTACGGCTCCATCTCCGCCGAGGCGCACGAGACCCTCGCCATCGCGATGAACCGGCTCGGTGGCAGGTCCAACACCGGAGAGGGTGGCGAGGACCCCGACCGGTTCACCCCCGACCCCAACGGCGACCTGCGCCGCTCGTCCATCAAGCAGGTGGCCAGCGGCCGCTTCGGGGTGACCAGCGAGTACCTGGTCAACGCCGACGACATCCAGATCAAGATGGCCCAGGGCGCCAAGCCCGGCGAGGGCGGCCAGCTGCCGGGCAGCAAGGTCTACCCGTGGGTGGCCCGCACCCGGCACTCCACGCCCGGCGTCGGCCTGATCAGCCCGCCGCCGCACCACGACATCTACTCGATCGAGGACCTCAAGCAGCTCATCCACGACCTCAAGAACGCCAACAACGAGGCGCGGGTGCACGTCAAGCTGGTCTCGGAGTCCGGGATCGGCACCGTGGCGGCCGGGGTCAGCAAGGCCAAGGCCGACGTCGTCCTGGTGTCCGGCTTCGACGGCGGCACCGGTGCCGCGCCGCTCACCTCGCTCAAGCACGCCGGCACGCCGTGGGAGATCGGCCTGGCCGAGACCCAGCAGACGCTGCTGGCCAACGGGCTGCGCGACCGGATCGTGGTGCAGGTCGACGGGCAGATGAAGACCGGCCGCGACGTCATCGTGGCCGCGCTGCTGGGCGCCGAGGAGTTCGGCTTCGCCACCGCGCCGCTGGTGGTCGAGGGCTGCGTGATGATGCGGGTCTGCCACCTGGACACCTGTCCGGTCGGCGTCGCGACGCAGAACCCGGAGCTGCGCAAGCGGTTCACCGGCAAGCCCGAGTTCGTCGTCACCTTCTTCGAGTTCATCGCCCAGCAGGTGCGCGAGTACCTGGCCCAGCTTGGCTTCCGCTCGATGGACGAGGCCGTCGGCCACGCCGAGCTGCTCGACGTCCGTCCCGCGGTCGACCACTGGAAGGCCGCCGGGCTCGACCTGACCCCGATCCTCGCCGTCCCGGACCTGCCCGAGGGCACGCCCCGGCGCAAGGTCCGCGACCAGGACCACGGCCTGGACGTGGCCCTGGACCAGACGCTGATCCAGCTCTGCGAGGGCGCGCTGCTCGACGCCCGCCCGGTGCACCTGGAGCTGCCGGTGCGCAACGTCAACCGCACCGTCGGCACGATGCTCGGCTCGATGGTGACCCGCCGCTTCGGTGGCGAGGGCCTGCCCGACGGCACCATCGACCTGACCTTCACCGGGTCGGCGGGGCAGTCCTTCGGGGCGTTCCTGCCGCGCGGCATCACCATGACGCTGGTCGGTGACGCCAACGACTACGTCGGCAAGGGCCTGTCCGGCGGACGGATCGTGGTCCGCCCCGCCCCGGAGGCACCGTTCGCCGCCGAGGACAACGTCATCGCCGGCAACGTCATCGGCTACGGCGCCACCTCCGGCGAGCTCTTCCTGCGCGGCCGGGTCGGGGAGCGGTTCTGCGTCCGCAACTCCGGTGCCCTGGCTGTCGTCGAGGGCGTCGGTGACCACGCGCTGGAGTACATGACCGGCGGCACCGCGGTGGTCCTGGGCGCCACCGGGCGCAACATCGCCGCGGGCATGTCCGGCGGGGTCGGCTACGTGCTCGACCTGGCCCGGCACCGGGTCAACACCGAGATGGTCGACGTCGAGCCGCTGGACGTCGAGGGCTCGCAGTGGCTGCGCGACGTCCTGGTCCGCTACCAGGGGGCCACCGGCTCGGCCGTGGCCACCAGCCTGCTCGCCGACTGGGGCCGCTGGTCCGAACGGTTCAGCGTGATCATGCCGCGCGACTACCGGCGCGCCATGGAGGCCCGGCGGGCCGCCGAGGCCGCCGGGTACGACGTGGACCGAGCTGTCATGGAGGCGGCACGTGGTTGATCAGACGGGTTTCCTCAAGTACGACCGGCAGATGCCGCCGCGGCGACCGGTCGAGCTGCGCCTGCTCGACTGGCGCGAGGTGTACCTCACCCGGGACACCGGTGAGGACGCCGTCTTCCCGGTCCAGGCAGTCCGCGAGCAGGCGGCGCGCTGCATGGACTGCGGCATCCCGTTCTGCCACCACGGCTGCCCGCTGGGCAACCTGATCCCGGAGTGGAACGACCTCGCCCGCCGGGACGACTGGCAGGAGGCGATCGAGCGGCTGCACGCGACGAACAACTTCCCCGAGTTCACCGGGAAGCTCTGTCCGGCGCCGTGCGAGTCCGCCTGCGTGCTCAACCTGGAGAACGCGCCGGTCACGATCAAGCAGATCGAGTGGGAGATCATCGACCAGGCGTTCGCCAACGGCTGGGTCACCCCGCAGCCGCCGGCGGAGCTGTCGGGCAAGAAGGTCGCCGTCATCGGCTCCGGGCCGGCCGGCCTGGCCGCCGCCCAGCAGCTCACCCGGGCCGGGCACGAGGTGACCGTCTACGAACGGGACGACCGGATCGGCGGGCTGCTGCGCTACGGCATCCCCGAGTTCAAGATGGAGAAGCGCCACCTGGACCGGCGGCTGGACCAGATGCGCGCCGAGGGCACCCGCTTCGTCACCGACGTCACCGTCGGCGGCGGGCGTGCCGACGACCTGACCACCGACCAGCTGCGCGCCGAGTACGACGCCGTCGTCCTGGCCATCGGCACCCCGGTGGCCCGCGACCTGCCGCTGCCGGGCCGGGAGCTGGACGGCGTGCACTTCGCCATGGAGTACCTGCCCTTCGGCAACCGCGAGGCGCTGGGCGAGCTCGACGACCCGCCGCTGTCCGCGCACGGCAAGCACGTGGTGATCATCGGGGGCGGCGACACCGGCGCCGACTGCCTGGGCACCGCGCACCGGCAGGGCGCGGCCAGCGTCGCCCAGCTGGACTACAAGCCGTCCCCGCCGGGGTCCCGGCCGCAGGACAACCCGTGGCCGACCTACGAGATGGTGCTGCGCGTCTCCCCGGCCCACGAGGAGGGTGGCGAGCGGCTGTTCGCCGTCAACACCGAGGCTTTCCTGGGCGACGAGCAGGGTCACGTCCGGGCGATCGAGGTCACCGAGATCGAGGTGGTCGACGGCGTGCGCGTGCCGGTGCCGAACAGCACCCGCGAGCTGCCCGCCGACCTCGTCCTGCTGGCCCTGGGCTACACCGGCCCGGAGACCACCGGCCTGGTCGAGGAGCTCGGCTGTGGCGTCGACGACCGCGGCCGGGTGACCCGCGACCCGGAGTACATGTCCAGCGTCCCCGGGGTCTTCGCCGCCGGGGACATGGGCCGTGGCCAGTCGCTGATCGTCTGGGCGATCGCCGAGGGGCGGGCCGCGGCCGGCGCCGTGGACAACTGGTTGACCGGCAACTCCATGCTGCCCCGGCCGGTCACCCCGGACGCCGTCCCGCTGCGCTGAGGAGCTGATCAGCAGGGGCAGAAGACGTCCCTGACGACTCCTGCCCCTCGAGGGGACACGTCGGACCCGGTCCGCTGTGTCCTCCCGAGGGGCGACTAGTTTCTGCCTCATGTCTCGTCGCGCGAAGATCGTCTGCACGCTCGGGCCGGCCACCAGCTCCCTGGAGCAGATCACCGCCCTCGTCGAGGCCGGCATGGACGTCGCCCGCCTCAACTTCAGCCACGGGAAGCACGCCGACCACAAGCGCGCCTACGAGCTCGTGCGTCAGGCCACCGACGAGGTCGGCCGCGCGGTCGCCGTCCTGGCCGACCTGCAGGGCCCGAAGATCCGCCTCGGCACCTTCGCCGACGGCCCGGTGGTCTGGGAGTCGGGCAGCCGGGTCTGCATCACCGTCGAGGACGTCGAGGGCACCGCCGAGCGGGTCTCGACCACCTACAAGGACCTCGCCACCGACGTGCGGATCGGTGACCGGCTGCTCATCGACGACGGCAAGCTGGCGTTGACCGTGGTCGAGGTCGTCGGCCCCGACGTGTTCTGCCTGGTGCTCGAGGGCGGGCCGGTCTCCAACAACAAGGGCCTGTCGCTGCCCGGTGTCGCCGTCAGCGTCCCGGCCCTGTCGGAGAAGGACGCCGCGGACCTGCGCTTCGCGCTCTCCCTCGGCGTCGACTTCATCGCGCTGTCCTTCGTCCGGCACGCCCGCGACGTCGACCTGGTGCGGGAGATCATGCGCCAGGAGGACGTCGAGGTCCCGGTCATCGCCAAGCTGGAGAAGCCCGAGGCCATCGAGAACCTCGAGGCCATCGTCGACGCGTTCGACGGCGTCATGGTCGCCCGCGGCGACCTGGGCGTGGAGCTCCCGCTGGAGCAGGTGCCGCTGGTGCAGAAGCGCGCGGTGCAGGCGGCCCGCGAGCGGAACAAGCCGGTCATCGTGGCCACCCAGATGCTCGAGTCGATGATCGAGAACTCCCGGCCCACGCGGGCCGAGGCATCCGACGTCGCCAACGCCGTGCTGGACGGTGCCGATGCCGTGATGCTGTCCGGGGAGACGTCGGTCGGCAGACACCCCATCGTCGCCGTGAAGACGATGGAGCGGATCATCGCCGCGGTCGAGACCGAGCGCATCCAGGTGCCGGCCCTGGTCAAGACCGTCAAGCACCGTTCCGTCGCCATCGTGCGGGCTGCCAAGGACATCGGCGAGACGTTGGACGTCGCCGCGCTCGCCGCGTTCACCTCCACCGGCCGGACCGCCCAGCGCCTGGCCGCGCTGCACACCCGGCTGCCCATCCTCGCCTTCACCACCGACCCGGCCGTGCGCAGCCGGCTCGCGCTGAGCTGGGGGGTGGAGACGTTCCTCGTCCCCGAGGTCACCCACACCGACGACATGGTCGGCCAGGTCGACTTCTCGCTGCTGTCCATCGGCCGGCTCCGGGAGGGCGACAGCGTCGTCATCGTCGCTGGCAGCCCGCCCAACACCATCGGCTCCACCAACCTGGTGCGGGTGCACGAGGTGGGGACCGAGGCGTGACGGCCGGGGTCACGCAGCCGGGGGAGACCCCGGCTGCGGAGCTGATGGGAGTCCTGGACCTGGAGGAGCGCGGTCCGGACCGCTACGTCGGCACGACCCCGAGCACGTCGCTGCAGCGGATCTTCGGCGGCCAGGTCGCGGCCCAGGCGCTGACCGCGGCCAACGCGACCGTGCCGGCCGGCCGGGTGGTGCACTCGCTGCACTCCTACTTCCTCCGCCCGGGCGACCCGCACGAAGAGATCCGCTACGAGGTCGACCGGATCCGCGAGGGCCGGTCGTTCAGCACCCGGCGGGTCGTCGCCCGGCAGACCCGCAAGGGCGCTGACGTCGCGATCTTCGCGCTGACCGCCGACTTCACCGCCGGCGAGCGGGCGGTGGTCGAGCACTCGCTGCCGATGCCGCAGGTGCCCGGCCCGGACGGGCTGCCCGGCCTGGCCGAGGTCGCCGCCGCGCACCCGGAGCAGGGCGTGGCGTCCCAGGCGATCGGGCGGGCCGTCGAGCAGCGCTACCTGAGCGACCCCTTCGACCCCGAGCCCCGGCTGCCCCCGGACACCGCCTTCCGGGTGTGGTTCCGGGTCGCCGGCCGCCTGCCGGACGAGGACGCCGTGCACGCCGCGGCCCTGACCTTCGTCAGCGACCTCACCCTGCTGTCGGCCGGCCTGGCCCGGATCGGTGGCGGATGGGGCGGCTCGGTCGTCGGGGCCAGCCTGGACCACGCGGTGTGGTTCCACCGGCCGGTGCGGGCCGATGAGTGGTTCCTCTACGAGACCGACAGCCCCGCCGCCGCGAGCGGCCGGGCGCTCTGCTTCGGGCAGATCTGGGCGGCCGACGGCACCCACGTGGCCACCGTCGCCCAGGAGGGCCTCATCCGCTCCCTCGGCTGAGCCCGCCCCGCCGGCGTCAGCTGGCCGGGTCGCCCGGGGACGACGGCAGCTCCAGGTCTGCCTGCGCGGCCGCCTGGGTGGCCGTCTCGTCCTGCGCAGCGGGCACCTCGACCGCCGGCGCAGCTGCTGCCTCGTCCTGGGCTGCCTGTGCCGCCGCTGCCTGCTCGGCTGCCTGGCGGTCCGCCGCTGCCTGCTCGGCCGCCTCCCGGTCGGCGCGCTCCGTCGCCCGCTGCTCCGCCTGCTGCTCGGCGAAGTCGTTGGCCAGCCAGTCGTGGCCCTCGCAGAGCAGCGCCCACACCCGCTCCACGTGCTGGCGGGTGGTCGTGGGGGAGCCGATCGCGATCCTGAGCACCGCCCGGCCGTGCACGGTGGTGTGGGTCAGGAACACCTCGCCGCCGTCCACCAGTCGCTCCAGCAGCGTCATGGTCGCCACATCGGCGTCCACCCCCGCCGGCCAGCGAGGCTGCAGGCAGACCAGCGACAGCGGGTGCGGTGCCACGACGTCGAAGCGGTCGTCGGCGGCGGCCCAGCCGGCCAGCTCCTGGGCCAGTGCCACGTGCGTCCGGATGTGCTCGCGGAGCCCCTCTGCGCCGTACCAGCGGACGACGAACCACAGCTTGAGCGCCCGGAAGCGGCGGCCGAGCTCGATCTGCCAGTCGCGGTAGTCGACGACCGCCCCCGCGTCGGTGGCGGCGTTGCGCAGGTACTCCGGGAGGATCGCCAGGGCACCGGTGAGAGCGGCGCGGTCGGCGACCCAGAACAGCGTCGCGTCGAAGCCGGTGAGCAGCCACTTGTGCGCGTCGGTCGTGTAGCTGTCGGCCCACTCGACCCCGGCCTGCAGCGGGCGGAGCTCGGGGACGACCGCGCTGACCCCGGCGTAGGCGGCGTCCACGTGCAGCCACACGCCGTAGCGCTGGCAGATCGGCCCGAGCTCGGCCAGCGGGTCGATGGCCGTGGTGGACGTCGTCCCGACCGTGGCGCAGACCAGCACGGGGGTGTAGCCGCGGGCGACGTCGCGCTCCAGTCGCTGGGCCAGCGCGCGCGGGCTCATGGCCAGGTCGGCGTCCACCTCGACCACCCGGATGGACTCGGTTCCCAGCCCGGCGATCCGGGCGGCCTTCTCCATCGAGCTGTGCGTCTCCGCGGAGACGTAGACGGTGTACTCGTCGGGCCGGACGCCGTGCCGCAGCGTGGCGCCCTTGCTGGCCCGGTGCAGCGCCGCGAGGAGGGCGACCAGGTTGGCGCCGGAGCTGGAGTCCTGCACGACGCCGCCACCGGTGCCGGTGGAGCGGAAGGACGCCGGCAGGGCGAGCAGCTCGGCGAACCAGTCCAGCACGTGCTGTTCGAGCTCGGTGGCCGCCGGGCTGGTCACCCAGGACATGCCCTGCACGCCCAGCCCGGCGGAGACCAGGTCGCCGAGCACCGAGGGGCCGGAGGTGTTGGCCGGGAAGTAGCCGAAGAACCCGGGGTGCTGCCAGTGGGTGATCCCGGGCAGCACGACCCGGTCCAGGTCGGCCAGGACGGCGGAGAACGGCTCGCCCTGCTCGGGGGCGGTGGGCGGCAGGGCGGCGCGGACGTCGCCGGGGGAGACCTCCGAGCGGACCGGGAAGGACCCGATGCGCGACCAGTAGTCGGCGATCCAGTCGACGACCTCGTGGCCGTGCTGGCGGAACTCCTCGGGGGTCATGTGGCCGGTCACGGAGCCACCGTATTCACGCCGGCTCCGGTCGCGGCGAGTGGGGCCCGGGAGGTCCCGCGCAGCCGCGACCGGGCGGCTCGGACGGCAGAGGAGGACGGCCCGTGGTCGCGGTGCGATCCGTGAGGATCGCCGTGTACAGGGTGCCCCCGGTGCGACTCGAACGCACACTGCGCGGGTTTTGAATCCGCTCCCTCTGCCGATTGGGGTACGGGGGCCAGCACAACCGGGTGACCAGGAGCCTATCTGGCGGGGCACGGCCGGCCGCGGCCGATAGGATCACCCCGTGAGCAACGCACCGACCCGGGTCCTCATCGCTGAGGACGAGGCCCTCATCCGCCTCGACCTCAAGGAGATGCTCGAAGAGGAGGGGTACGTCGTCGTCGCCGAGGTGGGCGACGGGCAGTCCGCCGTCGAGCAGGCACAGCTGTTGCGGCCCGATCTCGTCGTCCTCGACGTCCAGATGCCGGTCCTCGACGGCATCGCCGCTGCGGAGCAGATCGCGGCCGCACGCATCGCCCCGGTCATCGTGCTGACGGCCTTCAGCCAGCGCGAGCTGGTCGAGCGCGCCCGCGACGCCGGCGCGATGGCCTACCTCGTGAAGCCGTTCTCCAAGAACGACCTGGTGCCGGCCATCGAGGTCGCCGTCGGTCGTTTCCAGGAGATGCACGCCCTGGACGCCGAGGTCAGCGACCTCAAGGAGCGCCTGGAGGCCCGCAAGGTCGTCGAGCAGGCGAAGGGTCGGCTGATGGCCGCTCGCGGCATGACCGAGGCCGAGGCGTTCCGCTGGATCCAGCGGACGGCGATGAACGAGCGCACCTCGATGAAGGCGCTGGCCCAGGCCATCCTGGCCACCGAGGCCGGCAGCGAGACCCCGGGCGACGTCACCCCGGCCGGCGGCCCCGCCGCCCCCTGACGGCTCCGGGTACGCGGCAGACGGCCGCCGGACCAGCGCACGACGCCGGTCCGGCGGCCGTCGTCGTACCGGGGGAGTGGTCCGCCGCCCACGCTGACGCTGCGTGGCGGCCGTCGCGCTCCGTGTGCATGGCATCGATCCCGTGCCAGCGCAGAGTTGAGCCGTCACCGCTCGTGTCGCGTCCGTGTGACGGCGAGATGTCCGGGAGGGTGCGCTGCGGTGGCGAGGTCACGACCTCATCACGGTGCGCCCGAGGGCAGCTCCGGGTCCGCAGGTGGCGGTTACGTTCTGCCCACTGATCGGCTCCGGCCAGGCGATGCGGCCTGTCCAGAGCCGGTGGAGACGTACACACATCCACTGGGAGTTCACTTGCGCACAGGCACGATCGCCCGCGCGACCGCCCTCTCCGGTGCCGCCCTGCTCGCGCTGACTGCCTGTGGCGGCAGCAGCGACGACGGCGGCGGCGGCGACACCGGCGGCGACGCGAGCAGCGAGAAGCAGGTCAACGTCTACGGCACTGACGGCAACATGGGCAACGCCCTCGGCGAGGACTTCGACGAGGACGGCGCGCTCGCCGGCATGAAGGGCACGACGCCGCTGACGGAGCTCGCCGGGGACTTCAAGGACCGGCTGCTCGAGGTCGACCCGGACCTGCAGGACTACAACTACAGCGCTGAGTCCTACGACGCCGCCATGCTGGTCGCGTTGGCCGCCCAGTCGGCCGGCAGCACCCAGGCGACGGCCTTCGCACCCTACGTGAACGCGCTGACCGTCGGCGGCGAGACGTGCTCCGACTTCGCCGCCTGCGTGGAGATCATCAACGCCGGTGGCGACGTCGACTACGACGGCTTCTCCGGCCCGCTGAGCTTCACCGAGGCCGGCGAGCCGGCCCAGGCGAGCTTCGGGCTCCTCCAGTTCGGCGACGACAACGCGCTCGACGACTCGCTGACCGAGTACCAGATCGCCGGCGACGAGAGCAACGCCATCACCGAGGCCGGCCCCGCGCCGGTCGCGGCCGGCGCCACCAGCCCGTCCCCGCTGGCCATCGGCACGCTCCTGCCGGAGACCGGCAACCTGGCCTTCCTCGGCCCGCCCGAGGTCGCCGCCGTCCAGCTGGCGATCAACGACATCAACGCCGCTGGCGGCGTGCTCGGCCAGCCGGTCACGCTGGTGCCCGGTGACTCCGGCGATGCCTCGACCGACACCGCCACGCAGACCGTCGACCGCCTCCTGCAGTCGGGCGTCAGCGCGATCATCGGTGCGGCGTCCTCGGGCGTCAGCCTGACCGTCATCGACACGATCACCCAGGCCGGCGTCATGCAGATCTCGCCGGCCAACACGTCCGACCAGTTCACCGAGTACAACGACCAGGGGCTGTTCTTCCGCACCGCGCCCCCGGACCTGCTGCAGGCTCGCGCGCTGGCCGACCTGATCGGCGCCGACGGCAACAACACCGTCGGCATCCTCGCCACCAACGACCCCTACGGCACCGGGCTGGCGGAGAACACCAAGAACAACCTGATCGCCGACGGCCTGCCGGAGGACTCGATCGAGACCGTCATCTACGACCCGCAGGCGGCGAACTACGACGCCGAGGTCCAGCAGATGACCGAGTTCAGCCCGGACGCCATCGTGGTCATCGGCTTCGAGGAGTCCTCGCGGATCATCCAGGGCCTGAACACCAACGGCGTGGGGCCGCAGCGCTGATCATCCAGCGCTGATCTCCTGATCAGCACGTGACACCACCTGCACCAGGCTGCGGCCCGGCACCCACCAGGGTGCCGGGCCGCAGTGCTGTCCAGGACCCGTGACTCCGGACGCGCCGTCGGCGGCCGCGCCGCAGACTCCCCAGGTGACCGACCGCGACCGACTGCTGTCCCGGTATCGGGAGCTGGTGCTGGACGACCTGCCCCGCCGGGCACGGGCCGAGGGCTGGGTCGTCACCGCCGACCACTGCTTCGGCCGGATCGTGCTCGACCATGCCGTCCAGGGCCGCGGGTACGACGTCCTGGACCGGCGGCGGTCGCCGGCGTTCGGGCAGCTGGACGACGAGCAGCTCACCGCCGCCGTGGCCCTGGCCGAGCGGCTCGCGGTGCAGGGGGACCCGCTGCTGCGCCGGCTGGACGCGCAGAGCCTGGCCTGGCGCGGCAAGCGGTCCGGCCGCTCCGGGGCAGACGGGAGTGACCGGGGCGGAGGCGGGGCGGCGCTGGGCGGCGAGGCCCCCGGGGGACGACGAACGGCGCCGTTCCCCCGGAGTGGGGGAACGGCGCCGTCCGGGCGGGGCTGGGGGCGGCTACTGAGCCTTCGCCAGCGTCCCG
>Ga0210040_10009666_pt1 | contig 11195 bp, 14 predicted proteins | sample CryGeyCG12114_NA_FD_185462 | JGI IMG/M metagenome (GOLD analysis project Ga0210040, IMG submission 185462) | Groundwater microbial communities from aquifer - Crystal Geyser CG19_WC_8/21/14_NA (SPAdes) (version 2) | ecosystem: Environmental > Aquatic > Deep subsurface > Groundwater | place: USA... | reverse complement strand
AAAAGGCTTTAAAATAGTTTTTGTCCGAATTTTTCACAGTATTGTTTTAGTCTTCCTAAGGTAAACCCAGCCTTAAGAGGTCTAATCACCCACAATTGAGCATGAGATTCGCATGTAAGAATTTCTCGATTCGCTAGGTAACCAACCACGCAAGGGACCGTAAAAAAAGATTCGATCGTTTGATTAAGATAGGTGCCAAATTGTTTATAGAAGATTTTGTACACGACCATTACGATCATTATTGTGTACATAAGTGGTGACCTTTGAACATTAGAGGTCTCTAAATCTGCTTCTAAAGAATTGCAACATAATAAGTAAGTGACCTGCTTACGGTTGCTTGCTCCTTATCCAATTGGTTTGCTTAATGGTTAGTTTAGTTAGTAAGTACCCCATTTTAAATTCGTCTGATGGAAAAAAATACGCACTTTTTTACTATGTTTTGCAATGCACGCTACTTTTTTATGTGAAATTAAATTACAGACAAACGTGTATAATTCAATTCCACGATTCCTTCGCCTTTGTGTATTTCTAGAGTGCAATTAAATGAACCTTGTTTCAGCTATTTTCAGGGGTCAGACGTTTAGATATCCTAATGGACACAATAATTATTTTCATGATCACATAATTATTATATGGCTTTTTCTATTGTTACTGCATTGTTTTTAGGTACATGCAAAGTGTGACACAATTTGTGTGTATAAAAGATGGCCGAGTGTCCAGTTTTCACACCATTTCTCGTTACTCACTCATTGTGTGTTTGAGATTAGCTCTGTGGTCTTCTTTCTGCACGAAAGGCAAAAATATTTTTCAAAATGGCAAAATTTGTCGTAAGTTATTTTACAAGATTGTGAACGTTTCAAGTTTTTGTGTTTTGTACAAGGTAGTTTTAACACATCATGGTTTGTTTAATGCACAGGCTATCATTCTTCTCGGTTTAATTGGATTGGCTTTGGCTGCGGAAAATAAAGCCGTTGAAGCTGAGGCTGGAAATGATTTGAAAACAGCTAGCTCTCACGGTATGAAATATAGCTACATAAAAACATTTTATTTAGTTTTTAAAGTTTTGTGGTCAGCAAGTAATATTAGTTTTCTATATACTATAGGATGGGGATGGGGAGGTTGGGGTGGATGGGGATGGGGTGGACATGGACACGGATACGGTAAGTTTAAAAGTTTTTCACTCCGTTGATGAAAAAATTATGGTCAGGTCAACTAACTACATTAATTTTGACAACTTTTACAGGCGGTGGTTGGGGATGGGGGTGGCCATCTTATGGATGGGGACACGGATGGTGAGTTGTACATAGTAGATTCATAGTTTGAAATCCAGAAATATTCATTAGTTTGCTAATTTGATTTTTCAACTAATCAGGGGTTGGGGTGGCTGGGGATGGGGACATGGATACTAGATTGAAAACATCAATCTTGATCTATCTCACGGCATTAATAACTCTCAACTCTGCCACTGGAAAACAGCATGGATACCGAAGAACAATTCAAACCAATGTGCTCAATGATCTATATTTAAAATTACCTAATATAAGTTTCTACTACTATTATAACAATATAAATTTCCAAAAATTATCAATACGATCCCTTCTTAACAATCTAATTGGCAATAGTAAATGGACTAACTATGCAATTAATTACTGTGTAGCAATATTAACCGATTCTGTGATACCAAATCAATCTACTAACCACTATAACGACAAAAAGAATTCGAAATTGGTGAAAATAGACGCTATGTTATATTTTTTTAAAAGGTTAATGTTGCAATCCATGTTGTCAACTAATGAAATCATAACTTGGTTTAATTCAAAATTAGTTGCACTAATCATATCCAACTCATTTCCAACCATTGCTTCCCATTGGGCGTTTCTATTTCAATCCATTGTTCTTTGTTCTCGTCAATCATCAATCCATCTGTATCATTGTTGATCTCATAGAGCCAATCAGGAATCAGTATAGTGGTATTAAGTTTCCCATTATGTTGAATTGCTTGCACTAGAGGGCGCGCCTTGGCTCTTTTGATAGACAAACTTCGTCCACCTTCATTGTCAGATAAATATGTCATCTCACTGGACAAGTCGTCATTTTCACTGCTAGTGCTAATCTCCATTTCTTTTTCCATTCGAATCCCATCACTTTTGGAATAAATCCCTTTGTCACTATTGATACTCCTTTTGCGAAATGAGAATTCATTTGTATCCCGGTTATTATTATTGAATGCAACAGGACCCGCGAAAAGGGAATAAGATCGTTTTACGAAATGTTGGGAGACATTCAGGGAATCGAATTCATCAGAAATCACGACGATACCTGGAGCCTTAGATTTATTACCATTACTGATTTTGCGATCCCCACTGTGTCGTCGATCATCTTTTTCTTCGTGGATAACTTCTTTTCTCAACATTCGTAAGAAAGCTGCACCCATTTCTTTCACAGTCATATTCTTCCATTTGGTGCTGTACAGTCGAGCTATTCGTTCCTCCATTTTCATTGTCTTTTCCTTTTCAGGGAGTGAAGACACGAACTCGGACATTTTTTTGGATGCTGCTATTCGCATTACGACTCCTACCATTGTTAACGTCGGTACCATGATGACCACTATGATGGGATCGATTACACAATCATCGGCACTTTCGAAGAAACTGAGATCAATCGGTCGATCCCAGTTGTTAGAGCCTTCATCTTTTATGCCACCGGGCCTAGGAGACGTAATGCTAGGAAGGAATGGAGTGGGTGAACTGATGCTTCGGCCATTGTTTGGAGTGGTTGGATATGTTTTCTGTGTTCCCAAACAATATTGAAAGTCGATTCCGTTCCAAGGGATGATGAAAAATACGTTTTCGATTATGATCATTGCATAATAGAATTGAACGAGTTCGTATTTCGTGTCACGATGAACGGCGAATTCTGGTAGGAAAAATATCGTGATGAAGATTGTTACTAGAATTTTGTCGGCTGCCATTCCATACTTTCTGGAACCGAAAAGTTTAGCGAATAAGGTGATATGGAGGAGAGCCCAGATGCCAGGAACTAATGCGACCCAATCTCGAAGTGTAGCCAGAGTTAGTGCTAACGCAGCACTCCTCGACATGCTGTATTTACAGTTATGAATAGTTTATTTAGAAGGATAATCTTGTGTTATTGTCCATTTCATTGAGATAGAGAGTTCCCGATGTTAATTTAGGTGCATTTTTGAATGGGCAGTTTGTTCAGTTTTGAAACTTTAAATATTCAAATTGCCAGAAATATGAATGCATTCAGACTGATCAGAAAAATTATCTGTTTCTTGCTAATTTGTATTCTCGGAGTTTTAGACTGCCAACAAAAAATTACGATGTAATCATCAAAAAAAGTAACTCTCTATTTCATTGAAACGGATAGTAGTTAGAGCTTTAAAAATGCGAAAACTTCTTACTACAGAAAAACCCATGAGAGTACGTTGATTAGCTTCCAGATGAATCTTCCATAGCATCCTTCCGGTGCCACTACCGGCCCTGTTTGTTAAAATGAGATTGTCTTCATGTTTAGTTAATTTATAGTTTATGCATGATCCGTACGTTCCGTAGGTTCTGAACGTACCTTTGTGAATATCCCATTGCACACAAATAGAAACTCGTACAAAATCCAAGAATGAAAAGAAAAGTGTCACTATAGCTAATGAAGTATCCTCTTCGGGTTCAGTAAGCAAGGCATACAATTGAATTACGCACTGAGGAGCGTTTTCTAAGGCAGCTTGCAAAAAATCGAGCCGAACCAGCAGCTCATAACTCCAGTGCATATTAGGTCTGGTTTTGAATCGGAAGAAAAACTAGTGTAATTTAAATTAGGTCAATTGAATCAGAGTAGATTTATGAAAAAAAATTTGCTTACGTTTCAGCGTTTAGATATTTTTTTGGTTTTCTGTATGCTTTAATGCCAAAAAATAGGGCTTTCATGTACCTATTTCAGAGAAGCCATAAGTGTATTTGAAATGTAATGTTCAATGTTTTTACTTTTAGGGTAAGGTTCTTACCATGCCCAAGAAATTAAACGGAGAACAAATGTCCCAAAGAAGAATTTCATACTCCGTTTGATTGATTTTCGAATAGCTTGGGCTCCTTTTTTCTTCAATTGGCGGTCCCGTTTAAAGACAAGATTGTATGCTCCACTGAAATTTAAAAAAATTTAAAGTCGTCATGATACAGTAAATGAAGACTTAATCACCATTCTCACCTCATACAGGTTGTAAAATTATCGCAATAAGTACTCTTGAATGTTCCATTCAAAGACGGCTTCTTTTTTGAGCCAAGATCTTCCGACTTCTCCGTTTTATTGGACAATGTGCTTTTCTTTCTACTATTTCTCTCTCGTTTTGCATCAGTATTTTTTTTCGGCGGCATTTTACAATACCCTTTAGTTTCATCTCGCATATACACATTGGTAAAAACTGTTGTAGGAAGTAATACAGGAATGCCTGTAGCTATTGCTAGCATCCACTTTTTTCTCTAAATCCAAAGAAAAATTTATTACCCCCTCGAACTCTTTACTTGAAATCAAAAGTTACAATACTTACGTATATATACAGAATCAAGGTGGTCACATCGGTAGCAAAACTGATCAAACTTGTCAACATGTCAAATATTGGCTCAATTATGTACTTGTTGCGAACTTTCTTTTTGAATTTTTTCACTTTCATGGCCTGCGCCCAACAACATTTTGAGTGAGTCTCGGAGGTTCCACCTCCGTCACAATTAAAATTACACGGAATCATTGCTATAACGCGACCATGAAACCCCTTCAAATTCTTAAGCAAAACTGCTTACTTAACCTAACTTTCATTAGCTCATATTTTGTCACAAAGCCATTCAAGATTAATCGATTCAGTTATTATCTAACAATCACTTTCGTTGACACTACAATACTTTTAGACACAGTTGGCAAACTTCACCTTACATAATAAAAAACCATGTTAAATTATTTATTGTTGACAAAATCAAATCACTGCTTCATTAACTGATAATTTGGAAAAAATATTGCGTTGCTTTGGTTAGCATTTGCTCAACATTGTTTTCACCCCATTCCTTAAATGCGTGATTGTTGGCCTTTCCATCCATATGGCTTGCTATCATTTGAACACCGAAGTGCAAAAGTTAGTTTTTCTCGAGTCTCCTTCATAATGTCAAATGTACTCAGTCAATCTTATCAAGTTTCAACAACTATTGGAGATGGTGACCACCACAACAACCAGTCTACACCTTTGGTCAATAATATATCTGAGTTGGAACTACAGCCCAAAGTTATAGAATCAGCAATGGAAGATAAAAGTGATACAGATAGCTCGTCTGAACCTGCTCTACGGGATACTTCTGAAGGTCTGTTTTGCGAAACAAAGTAATCTTAGCCTGATGCTATTTTCTAAACCAATAATTTTGTAATTTGTTGTATTTGGTACAGATGTTGGAGATACTACTACTGAAGATAGTGAAAATGAAAAGAGTTCCGAAAACGGTAGGCATTCATGCATTCATATTATGTGCCTATGTATAATTTGAAACGCACGATTCATCGCATTAAGCATAATTTATTTTATAAGATGACTCCAGTAATGAAAAAGATGAAGTGGAACAACTTTTAGCAGAAAGTATAACAGATCGAAAAGTGAGACTAAATGATGTCTCAAAGTTAATGGATAACTTGAACTCGACCAAAGGATCTAAGAAATCCTATCTTGCCACATCCAATTTGATTGTAGCCAACACATTCCTTGCGACAATTTTCATCCTTTTGCTGGAACTTGAAAAATGGGACGGTTTCATAACTGGACATGGGGAAGATGAGGAAGAACCTTGCCCATTTGGAATCAATTGGGCAATCTCTGTATTCACTTCATGTTTAATTGTCTTTGCTTATGATTGGTTTCAACTTAAGTCAGCACAGGAAAAAATCCGATTGATTTTTTCTGGACAAGATGTGAGGCCTAAGCGCAAGTTTCCATTCTGAAATGTTATGCCAGTCTTAATAATAATTAACTCACTAACTAACTAAATAAAGTTCAAACTAGTTTCCCCATCACAAATACATTGAAAGTAACAGTTTATTCAGAGACAAGAGTCAATTATATTCACATTGATTATTGAGGTACACTCATCCAGAATATCAAATTATCTTAAATAGGCAAACAAGCGACTTTCGGATCCCCTTTGAACCCATCCAAACACGAACATTTAGGCTCGTCTTCATCTCCACCTACCGATAATTTACATTTCGTATTCATTCCGCACTCACTACAGTCACTATCACTGTGAGTACGACATCTCCCTTGGACGCAATTCTGATCCCATGCACAGTCCGCACTAATTCTGCATTCTACTTTGCACTCTGGAGGATTGCCAATGAATCCAGGTTGGCAAAAACATCTTGGTCTGCCCCCCAAAACACGGCATTCCCCATTCAGTCCACAATTCAAGTTACTACAAGGACTACTTAAAAATCCCGGAGTAGCAATAACATCCTTTGTACATCCAATGTCATCATTACCCGTAAAACCCTCTGGACAGGCACAAGTTGCAGTATGGCGAGTTGTCACACATTCCAACGGAGCAGAACACCGTTTTTTTATACAAGGATCTACACATTTCCGATAATTGGGTCCAGTTTCACATCTTAGTCCCCGGCCACAATCCTTGTCTACAGAACAATCGGAACCAATGCGATCAATATTTTCCAAAGCGGATGCGGACACCTTGTTACATTTTTTCAACGGATCTCCAACATGACCAGGTGGACAGTAGCAGGAAAAGTCGTTTTTATCGCATCGGGCCTCTGCGCCGCAAATTTTACGCCCGCATATCTCCACACATGTGGGATATGCTGTAAAAGTGTTGTTCAGGCACACTTGATTCAATCCACATTTTCTACGACTGTCACATTGTGGTGTGCAATCTGGGGGCACGCCTTCATAGCCTTCAAAGCAATGGCAAACTGAGGCGGAACGTGCTCCACCCGTTTTTTTGCATTCCGCGTAGTCCCCACATAGGTTTTCACTGTCGTCTTGAGGATTACACACTTTGTATTGATTTGGGTAGCTTGGAGAGGATTGTTGGTTTGATGAGTCCAGTTTTAATGTCTGAGGCTCCAGTTGTAATTTCAGTGGAGTACATTCTTTTCGGGCATCACCAGTAAATCCTGGCAGGCATTCACATCTTGGTCGATGGTTGTCGATTCGACATTGGGCTCGGTTTCCGCACCGGTTTCTGCCTGCACAGGGTTTGATGCATTGTTTGGGTTTGTTGGCTTGCGGACTGTAGCATTGTTCGTCGCCTCCACATTGGTTGTCAGAGGCGCACTCGATTGGCTCTTTTGTTGTACTGTCGGTAGATGGCGTTTTAGTAGGGCGGCGATTTGTTTGGGGTCTTCTGGTGGTTCGTTCTTCAGTATCAGTTTTTTTAGGATCGCTTCCTAAAGTTTAAAAGTATGGTTATTTAGTGATGTGATATCCCGTGTATGTAACTAACTAGCTTTAGTTTAAGTAAGGCGAAAAATACGTTGTAATCATACAGCCGTTAAAACTGCTCTCATCATATGGATTGAATTTGATGATGTTTTGATCTTTTCTACATTACTATTGTAAATGGTTTTTCTCTTACCTTGTAATGTGTTGAAACATTGTTTTTTGGCATCACCAACAAAATCCGGAGGACAATAGCAAACTGGTCTGTGTTTCTCCACCTTACATTTGGCATCCCGGCCACATCTAACTAGAGAGTGAATGCATGGATTCCTACACCTGCGGTCTACATAGCACGACATTTCACTGGGACAATCTGTGTGGGCTTCACATTTGAATTCACAAACACCTTCGGAATTTCCTCGGAAATTTTTACGACAAACGCAGCTTTCTTCCCCATTTTTGAGTCGTTCACAGCTAGCTTGAGGTCCACAATCACGTTTGCAAGGTTCGTCAGATTGCAATTTTTCTGAAATTGATTGATACATACATATACAATTTTTCTCGTAGTGGCTTTGATATTTAGCTAGCTGTTATTTAGGGAAAATGGAATTAGTATGTAAATGTGCAGGCACAAACCTGGATTAAATGCAGAAGCGCCTCGATCATTTTGCTTGGATTTGTCAGACGTATGATTTGTTCGTACAACAGTGTACTCAATCCCTCGAACTAATTCTTTGTACCTAGCCGTGCATACGTAGATACCCTCAGGATTTTCAATTTTGTCTAAATCCACGTGAAATCCTACTTTGGGATCGTACCGAACTGCATCTGGTCCTTGGATTTTTATTTTTTCAATCACTTCCTATGAACAAAATGGAAAACAACATTTTCTTATTTTCTTCTGTGCATAGTACAAGGATTTTAAACAGTCGATCAAATTTTAGCATTATGCAATTGATTAGATTATGCAACAGTCATAAATCATAAGAAGTATTCAATATGCATCTTTATTTTTCATACCCCAACACTTTTTTCCAGGGTGACCTTCGCTTGTGGATTTGACACTGAACATGGAATAATGACTTTGGATGCATCTTTATCCACATATAAGTTTTTGCCATCCAATGATGTGAATAAGGCTTGTCCTGTGAACAATGAAATGCATTGCATGAAAAAAATCACCTTCAAAATCTACATGGTGAATAATATCTATCTATATTCCCAAGTGAACACTTACCAGGGACATACACATAAAAATATGAGAACACATCTTCATATTCTGTACTACTGCACAAGTACTTTCCAGTATGATGTGTTTTCAAAGGATTTATAAATGCAGTAGCTTTGTATTCTGTGAATACATCTTTACCCTGTTGAGTTCGTCTGAAGGAAATACCATTTTTCATGACAGGGATCTTTAAAAAAAACGTGCCGTCGTTAGATTATATTTAGAATACATATTGAATGACTGCAATAAGTAAAAAAATCTTCACATACCCCATTGCCTTTATAAATCCATTGAACTGGATGATTGGCTGTACATTGAAGCCGAAGACTTTCCACATTTTCAACCACAGTTTCGTAATTAGAATCAATTTTAGTCCATCTTCGAATCACACGGTTTTTGTCATCCACTTCGTAGATTTTTGCAATAGGTAAATCTAAATCGGGAGCACTGGTGCAATCTCCTGTACTGATTACTGCACACAATAAGGCCAAAGCGGCGTTTGGCACAAGTATTGAAACTCTCATAATTATTGGTGGAACTTTTATTACTCTATTGTGTATAGTTTAGTTCCCCTACACTTGAACATTGACTAAAGTGTGAATCTAAGAATCTCTTAATATATACACGGAGGATAACAATAATGAAAGCAATGGGAATATGTTAATGAGCTATCCATAATGACGTAGTAGTACGCACTGGGTATAAAGTTACACCTTTCAAAAATTGGGATTTTACGTCGGCCACCAAATCTTGTTATCCACATGATGGATTGACTTGTCCACAGAAAAGTTTCATAGCTAGAAGAGCATGTTAAAGTTTTGTTCATAATAAGATGCTGGCGAAATTTCTGGAATTCTCTATTAATGCCTCCCTCGATTTTCTGCAAAAATTTAATGATTCATCCTATAGAACAAGAAAGGAAAACGCCCAAAGATTTCAAAATCAGTTTTACTTTTCCGTTAAACTTTGAAATTGAACCAAAATATGCATCAACATATTAGGGGTACACCTGAAGCCCTGTACTATCGTAGATTTCTACATGGCGTACATCTCCCAGCCAATTAGAGAAGATTACCACCTCTACCTACTGATCCGATTGGCTGGGATGTGTACGCCATGTAGAAATCTACGAAAATACAAGGCTTCAGGTGTACCCCTATTATTTTTCATTGCATTTTGTAACTAACCACATGCGTAAAATTTTACTTTTAACTTGGATTTTACGGTGAATAATGAGACGCTAATTAATTTGCGAATCCAAGACGCTGAATATGTCTACAAATTTTGCCATCATAATAGCCAAGAACAGGTATAATCACATTCTCATACGTGCAGTATTGTATTACAAGAAGAACACATGAAGGTTAGTGAGCTAATGAATCAATGGGAATGAAGAAGTGTGCGCAGGAATATTAATCCAAAATCATTATCATGCACAGTTGACTCATCCTCCAAAAGACAATAAAATTTGCACAATTCTTGTTGTTGTAAATATTTTTTTCCTTTTCTGTGGAACTGATAAAGTATTAGTCATTTTGAAAACAAGATATTCCTTGAGTCATCATCAAAGTTCACACGCTGATTTAATTTTGTGCTAGCCAATTTATTTTTTGTTAACTAACTAATAACTGTGACTCATATCAGTCACAACACAAGTTAGTCAAAATTGAAAAACAGAAAGAAATACAAATATGAGCCTTCAATAGCTTTTTTCAAAGAAAAGTTCCATTTTAAGGATAAAAAAATGTATGGATGTTATAGAGTATTATTATTTTCTAGAGCGGAATAAAAAACACAATATTAATTTTTAATCGCACTGACTGACTGAACTCATAGTATGAGTAATTCAGGCATTCAATTAAGCAAATTAAACAGTCCAGTAAGCCGTATATGCCCCATTCCTAGGATTCTCAATGGTTGAATATTTATAGAGTTTGGGAATTGGGATTTTACTTTGGCCTACCTTTGGTGGATTGTTTAATTAATAAACGAGTCACCGAGTGGATTCAAATACATTAGCATTATTGCCTTGTTGCATAATACAATAGTGGGATTATTTTTTAATAGCCTCCCTCTATTGAGATTCGAATTCATTGAGTTCGTAAATGCGATTTATTTACTGGGGAGGTAGTTGGTAATGTTTATTCCAAACTATATTTTTTCAAAATCCTGTGGATTTTTTTGTAGTATAGTGAAGATATGAAGTGACAAAATGTTTCAGCGACTACTGCATTCTAAAAAAATCAGTATTTGTACGTTTCTTTACGATTACAATTGCATGCCATGCATTTCTCGCTGTAAACAAATACAAACAAAAAGGAATGCAGTGTAAAATCCCAGCCCGTTAATAAAATCACCACCTAGGGCTCCCCAGGTACCCCTGGCTGAGCAAGATTTGCATGCAAATGTCTTTTCATTTCAGATCAACAAATGCATAAGGTACTTGTATTCCCAGGATTACTTTGAAAAATGAGTTCTCACTACGATTGTCAACCACCCACGAAGCTCTGGTCTTTAAAATGCCGAAAT
>Ga0210040_10009665_pt1 | contig 11195 bp, 15 predicted proteins | sample CryGeyCG12114_NA_FD_185462 | JGI IMG/M metagenome (GOLD analysis project Ga0210040, IMG submission 185462) | Groundwater microbial communities from aquifer - Crystal Geyser CG19_WC_8/21/14_NA (SPAdes) (version 2) | ecosystem: Environmental > Aquatic > Deep subsurface > Groundwater | place: USA... | reverse complement strand
GGCAGCGGCCCAATAGGCACGCATGGTGATGCCCGCGACCGACGACCCTGCGATCGCCTTGATCCGGTCGAGGCGGGCCTGCCCGGACTCTGCAGGCCACGACTCGCCCCCGCTGCGCCGGTTGCCCAGCTCGGTGAGCTTGCCAGTGCAGCTGAACGTCATGGTCGACCCCCGGTGCCGCCTCGTGCGGGGGTGCGGGGTGCGGGGGGTCACGACCACCTCGGTGATGCGGCCCCGGAAGAACACGACGGGCGTGCCGCCCGACACACGCGGGTCAGACCACTGCAGCCGCACCGGGCGGTTGCGCCAGTCGAACGACGCGTAGTCGGCCCGGTTGGCGGGCACGGTGAGGACGAACTTGGCTTGCTGCGCCTCGTGGTGATCGGTCAGCCGGGTGCGGCCCCACGTCACGGTCAGCTCGTCGATCAGCGTGATCCACGGGTTGCCTGCCACCCCGGGCAGGCCCAGGCCGAGCGGGGTCGTGTCGGCGGCTATGTAAACCTCAGGTCGAGGGTTGATCCGGGTCGACCCGCTCGGTGGGGTGCGGGTGGTCACGAGCGGCCCATCCCGACCGACAGGGCGGTGGTCTGCCCCAGGTTGCGGGCCCGCTCGTCGAGCAGGTCGCGGATCGTCGAGGCGGTGCCGTAGCGGTCGACCGCGCCGTTGACGGTGATGTTGATCGTGTCGCCGCCCCGGACGGTCGCGCCCTGCCCGGTCAGCCCGGTCGTGCCGACCGACCCGGCCCCGGCCGCTGTGAGCGCCCCGGCGGCCCGCAACGTGCTCGGCCCACCCCCGGTGGCCCCGTACAGCGCCCCGGCTGCCCCGTAGGCGCTCCCGGGGCTGACGGCGGGCCCTGCCGCGCCGAACAACCCCCCGACCCAGCGGCCGGCAGACTTGAGCGCACCGCCGACCTTGTCGACGATCCGCTTGACGGCGTCGAACTTGTTGTAGAGGACGACGACCACGGCGATGACGCCCGTGACCGCGAGCAGCAGCAGGCCCAGCGGGTTGGCTGACGTGGCCACGTTCCACGCCCACTGCGCGGCGGTGACCACCACCTGCGCCGCCTTGTACGCCTTGACCGCGCCGTTGACGATCAGCACCCCGGCGGCGAGCGCGGCGATCGTGCCGATCAGCGCGGTCGCCGCGCCCTGGTTGTCCTGCAGCGACTGAGCCAGGCCGCCGAGCAGCTGCGCGCCCTGGGTCACCAGCGGGAGCAGCGACTCGCCGAGGGCCGCCTTAGCGTTCTCCCACTCGGCGGACGCGCGCTGCTGCTGCCCGGCCGCCGTGTCGGCCTCACGGCCGAACGCGCCGAGCGCCGACGTCGACTGGTCGGTGAGCAGGCTCATGACCGCCTGCGCCTGCGCCGCCTTAGCCGCCGCACCCTCAAGGTCGGCGTGCCCCTGGGCGGCCATGCGGGCGTTGATGTCGCTCTGCTTGATCGAGATCCCGTATCGCTCGATGGGGTCCGTCTCGCCCTTGAGCACGCTCGACAGCGCCTGCACCGCGTCGCTGGTCGTGCCGCCGTAGGTGGCCGCGAGGTCGGCACCCATCTGAATGAGGCTGTCGGTCTTGGGGGCGAGCTGGTCGGCGCTCGTGCCCATGTTCTTCAGCTGGCTACCCAGCACCGCCGCCAGGTTGCTGTACTCGCTGCTCGCCAGCCCGACCTGTTCGGCCGCCGCCGCCGCGTTCTTCTTGACCGCTGCCGCCTGGGCCCCGAACACGCTCTCGACCGCCCCGGCCGCCTGCTGTGCGTTGCTGGCCGCGTCGAACGCCGACTTGGCCAGCGCGCCCACCCCTGCGAGCACGCCACCGGCCGCCACGCTGGCCCGGTCGAGGTTGCGCGTGAACCCGCCCGTGGCCTTCTCGGCGTCACTGAACCCCCTGGCACTGTCCTTTGCGTCGCTGACGATACGGACGGCGAGGACTGCGGTTCGGCTGGCCACGGGCGGGTCACCTCCTGGGGTTGTTGATGTCGTTGAGTTCCTCGATCACGGTCACGATCAGCTCGTCGGGCCACTCGGCGACCTCGTCGAACGACCGGCCCGTCAGCAGGGCGAGGCGGACGGTCAGCCGGGCTGCTGACCCGGGTTCGTAGGGACCACGTCGTCCTCGTCGGGGTCGTTGTCCAGCGCCGTGCAGCTGACGGCGACGTCGCTGAACGCCTCGAACGTCAGCGCCGTGTGCCCCTCGCGGCGGGCCGCCGCCCACGCCAGGAAGGTGAACCACAGGAACGGGGCCTCGGTCCCCGGCGGCCACTTGTGCTTGCCACGGGTGAGGTCGTACCGGACCCGGTCGGCCTGGATCGTCTTGACGACGTAGTCGCTGCCGTCGAGCAGGCAGACGCGCACGCGCTGCCCGGTGAGCAGCACCTCGTCGGCGCTGCGCGGCGCGTCCTCGGACGTCGCCAGCTCGCGGGCGGTGGTCGGCTCGCTCATGTGATGGTCGCTCCCTCGATCGTGTCCAGCACCGCGAGCACCTCGCGGTGGTACCGCTCGAACCACTGCGGTTCGGTCTCCTGTGCAGCTCGGCTGACGAACGGCTGAGCCTTGATGTGCCGCCTGCCCCACCCGTAGTGGATGGGCTTGGCGTAGGGCACCCGGGCGCTGCCGACCCGGACCAGCGCGGCGGTCTTGGTTCCCCCGGGCCGGACCGATGCCCGCAGCGCGCCGGGGTGGCGGGTGCCCACGCCGACCGGGGCGAGGTCCCGGGCTCGGGACGTCACGATGGTGGCCGCCGCCAGGTGGGCCGCCTTGAGCCGGTCGAGCAGCTGCGGGTTCGCGCCCTTGAGCGTGGCCCGCAGCTTCCTCGCGCCCTCGACCTCCCACGCCGCCGTCGTCACTGTGCGTGCCCGCCGGCAGTCGCGCTACGTGACGTCGGCTCAGACGTCGTCGACGATGACCGGCTCACCCACGCAACCCCACTCGACCTCGCTGGTGTTCTTGGTCGCCGCGTCGCCGCCGACGTCGAGCGGGGTGAGCTTGATGACGCCCGTGATCGCCGCGCCCGCCGCCGACGACGGCACGAAGCGGAACGGCACCTGCTCGCCCTTGTGCGACCAGCTGTAGCGGATCAGCCCGGACGCCTTCAGGTCGTCCTGCAGGAAGGTGGCGGCCAGCGCGGCGGTGAACGTGTCGTCACCGGGCAGCAGGTCGCCCGACAGCACCGGGGTGTCGTCCTCGCTGTCGACCGACCAGCTGACGCGGCAGGCGGTCACCTGGGCACTGACGTCGAGCGGCGCGCCGGTCTCGCCGAGCACCAGTTCACCCGGGCCGAGCTTGAGCGTTGTGATGGGCATGTGCGGTCGTCTCCTACAGGTCGAGGTCGAGCGGGATGAGCAGCGCGGGCAGCGGGGTCGATGGGTCGGCGGGCAGTGACGTCGTGACGAACTGCACGACGTCGTCGGGGGTGATGACGGCGGGCACGACCCGGTCGAGCAGGTCGGCCAGCTCACCGAGCGCCGGGCCGGTCGAGCCGCCGCCCGCGATCAGCAGCACGTTGACCCGCCAGCGCGTGCCCTGCAGCGTCGGCCAGCTGGGGCCGACGACGTCGAGCCACGCGCCCGGCACGACCACGTCGTTCTCGTCGACGGCGGCCGTCACCCCGGCACCGTCGAGCAGGGCGGTGAGGCCGTCGAGAGCGTCGGTGAGCGCGGCCACGATCAGCCGACCCGGGGCGTCGCGTAGGGGCCCAGCCGCAGCAGCAGGGCCACGTCGGGGTCGTTGCGAACGATGTACGTCGGCGCGGTGGCGTCACCGGCCGGGGCCATGACCCCGGCCGGTGACTGCCGCCGCGTCCACAGCCGCGACGCGAGCATGTTGGCGCCCAGCATGAGATCGGCGGGCCACCCGTTCCCATCGGCCGGGACCGAGTCGCGGTGCCACTGGCTGACCCGCACGTTGACCGCGTCGACGATGTCCTGCAGCGCCGCGTCGTCGACGTCCCGGCCGCCCTGCGGCAGCCGACGCTTCACCCCGGGCAGCGATGCCGGGCCCGGCACGGGCTCGGCCGGGACCGGCACCGACACGTCAGACGCCCGCGACCGGGGCGACCGGCAGGGACAGCACGCCGTTCTCCCGCTGCAGGAACAGCGAGAGGTAGCCGAACACCCCGGTGTCGACGCCGCCCCGGGCGATGTCGAGCGCGTCGACCCGGATCGGGGTGTCGCCGAGTTCGCGGTACTCCAGCGCCGAGGTCGTCCCCATGATGAGGGTGTTGACCGGCACGAGGTTGCTGTGCCGGAACTTGGTGGTGTCGATGCCGAGCAGGGCCAGGAACGCGGGCACGTCGAGTCCGGTGACCCCCGCGAGCCGCAGCAGCGTGCCGGTGTTCATGAGCACGTAGTCAGCCGAGGACTCGACCGTGGGGATGTCGCCGAGCAGGCCCGACAGGATCGCCACCCCGGTCAGCACGTCGGGGGCCACGTCGGGGACGTAGTCGTAGGTGTCGGCCAGGGTCGGCGCGGACACCGCGTTGGCGATCAGGAAGGCGAGCGCCTTGCGGTCGGTCTTCTGCCGGTAGCTGTCGGTCGTGGCCGACAGGAACGACCGGTAGAACCCGGTGTCACCGAAGTCGACGTAGGCGCGGTCGACGTCCCAGGCCCCGGCCACCCGCTGTGCCGTCCAGTCGGCCGGGGCGGTGGTCACCTCGTTGGACGGCACAGCGGCCTTGTTCCCCGCGTAGTCGTCGACCTCGGGCTTCTGCACCCACCGCCAGCCGACGCCGCGCATGGCGGTGAGCTTGGGGCCCTTCGTGAACAGCGGCACGAACCGCCGCGTGTAGCCCGGGCCGGACCACAGCTCGCCGAGCCACTCGGCCTGCCGGGTCGCGGTCTGGCCGCTGTAGGTGATGTCGCTGAGGGCGGCGGTCAGCTCGGGGGTGAGCGCCTGACCCATGCCACCGCCGTAGGCGGCCAGCAGCTCGGTGACCCGGTCAAGGTGCAGCCCGGCCGGGGCGGCCGGGGTGCCCACCGGCACGACCGGCGCGACCGGGACGCCCGGGGTGCCCGGGACGACCATCGCCGCCTGCAGCGTGCCCTCGGGCGCGGCGGGGGCGGTCGGCTGCGGGACCGGGGCCGGGGCCGGGATGGGAGCGGCCGGGACCGGGGCCGGGATGGGAGCGGCCGGGGCGGGGGTGGGCATGGTCACGGGGGCAGTGCCTTCCTGTGGGGTGTGCGCCGCAGCGACGGACGTCGTGCGGGCCGTGGTGAAAGCGGGCACCTCGACAGCAGCGACCGCCGTCAGGCGGGCGTGCACGACGAGGTCGGGTTCGTCCGCGCTGAACGCAACGTCAGCCAGCTCGACCGACAGGCCGCCCTTGATCGGGCACTCGGGGTCGGCGGCGATGAGCAGCGCGTCACCGGCCGGGATCTTGGCGACCCGGAAGGCTGCCGTCAGCGCCGTGGCGCTGTCGTTCAGCTCCGAGGCGACCCCGACCGCCTGACCGCCGTGCAGGTCCCGCAGCACGACGTGCCGTGAGTCGCCGGGCAGCTGCAGCGCGCCAGCCTGCACCCGGACCTTGCCCGCCGAGGTGAACCCCGGCACGCCGTAGGGCAGCACGGTGCCCCGGATCAGGCGGGTGTCACGGGCGGCGGTGGTGATCGCCGCGCCGTCGAACGTCAGACTCAGGTCGGTCACTGTGCGTTGTCCCCCTTGTTCACTGTCTGTGCGGCCGGCAAGGCGACGGCCGTCCCCTCGGGCGGCAGCCACTCGTCGAGGTCGAACGCCAGCCGCGTGCCGTGCGGGGTCAAGTCGTCCACGCTCAGCGACGCGGCGATCGGGCCGGTGTAGAGGCTCAGCCCGAAGTCGATCAGCTCCCGGGCGTTGTCCCGGGTCGTCGAGTAGGTCAGCGATGCCTCGGTGCTGGCGTCGATCCGCGAGGCGGGCAGGCCGACGTGCCGGGCGACGTCGACGGCGGCAGCGTTGCGGCCCTCGATCAACAGGTGTGCCTCGACACTGCCCAGCTCGCGGACGTCGATCGACGGGTTGCTGTAGGACACCCCGCCGTTCTCGCCGCGCCGCGCCGCCGCCCACCGCCGGATCAGGTTGTCAATCGCGGTGTCGTCGAGCGGGTCGCCCTGGGTCTGGTGCAGGTCGATCTGTGCGGCCGGGGTGCTGGCAGCCTTGTCGCTGGCCGCCTGCAGGTTGGCCGCGTGCCGGATCGTCGACGCGGCGAACGTGAGCAGCCCCTCGTGCGGGCCGTAGATCATGTGCACGCTCGACCGGGACACCGCCCGGCCGTTGACGAGGATGTGGCCGCTGCCGTCGATCGACCACGACTCGTAGGGGATCCGGTCACAGTGCAGCGGGCGCTCCCGGCCCTCCTGCACGCTGTTCGTGCGTCGCCACAGGCTCAGCCCGTAGAACAGGAGATCGTCGACCGTCCAAGCCATGCGGTGCCAGGGCGGCTGCACGCTGTCGGTGCGGTCGATCCAGACCGGCTGCTGCTCGTCGGGCAGCGGGTCGGTGTCGAGCTTGGTCGGGTAGGCCCGCAGCGGGATCCGGGCGATCGAGCCGACGAGGATGTGACGCGCCCGGGCGACGGACGGGACCGACATCGCCCGGGCGCGGGTCAGCGGCAGCGCGGCATCGGTGCCGAACACGTCGGGCACGACCACGCTCGCCAGCTGTCCCGGCAGGGCCCACGGTGAGGCCACCGCCAGGGTTGGGGCGAGCGTGGCCGCGCTGCGCGTGACCGCCGTCGAGCCGTCGAACGCGGCGCTGATGTCGGGCGATCGCCGCACGCCGATCCGCTCTAGGAAGGTCACGGGGCGGAACTGTGCCGGTCGCACAGCGTCACCCGCCATAGCTGTGCGTGACCTGTCGCGTGTCCCGACATCGCCCGCCGCGTCCGTCGATTCCGACACGCGCCACGCCGAGCGTTACGAAAGACGGACGCGGCAGCACCTTTCGTGACAGACTCTTCCCATGCCTGCCACCCCTTACCGCGCCCTTCCCCTCGCGCCCGCGTCGACCGCCGTCATCGCCGCCGCCCGACACCTCGCCCAGCAGCTCGCCGCCGTCGTCCTGTACTGGCTGTGGCTCGACAGCCCCCGCCGATTCGCCCGCGCCGCGTTCGACCGAATCGCCGCCGCTGTCGCTGTCGGGGTGCTGTTCCTGTCCGTCCGAGCCCTGGCCGTCGCGCTGATCCTGTGGGACACCGTGTGGCACCCCTGGATCACCGACGTGCTCGTGCCGTTCCTCACCGCTGCTGCTGTCGCGGCGGACCAGCTGTGACCGCGTCCGTGCGGCAGGCCGACGTCGAGAGCCGGGCCGCCGCTGAGCGCGCACAGACGGTGCGGCTGGGCCCGGCTGACAACCCGACGTTGTCGGCACCCCGGCTGACAACCGACCGTTGTCAGCCGATCGCCCGCGCGCCCCGGACCGAGGCACAGACCTACGGGGCGTTCGTGCGGCGGATCCTGGTGGCGATGGGACGGCGCGTCGCTGACCGGGACATCGAGGCGCTGCCGGTGCTCGCCGAGCTGGCCGCCGAACTCGACCGGGTCACGCTCCTGGCCGTGGCCAACCTGCACAGCCAGGGCTACAGCTGGACGGACATCGGCCGGTCGCTGGGGATCACACGGCAGGCCGCCCGGCAGCGGTACGCCGCCCGGATCGGCGAGGCGGGCCAGTGAGCGCCCGGCGCGTGCTGACCTGCAGCGAGCACCCCGGCGGCAAGACGCGGGGGCGGCTGTGGGGCGGCTGCTGGCAGGGCCCCTGTGCGATCTGCGGCAAGGCGATGCACCGCCCGGCCACGGGCCGCCCGCCCGTCACCTGCTCGGCGGCCTGCCGCCAGTGGCGCTACCGGGGGCGTGACCGCCTGCTGTAGCCTCGACTCTGCCTCTCGTCGAGAGGCGGACCGAGTCACTGCCCCGTGACGCGACCCAGCAGCGCCCGCCCCCGGTCTGGGGGCGGGCGCTGTTGTCGTTACTGGGTGTGGCCGCCGGCAGTCGCTGTGCGTGACTGCCGCGCGGGCGGGGCGGTCACACCCGGATCATCGGGGCCGGTGCGGCGACCGGGCCGCCGAGCGCGGCCAGTACAGCCAGCGTCATCGCCTCTAGGCAGGCGATCGAGCCCGCCGAGCCACGCCGTGACCACAGCCACGACCCGTCGCCCGTGCCGCGCTTGGTGGCGATCGCCGCCGAGGCGTCGAGCCCCTCGTGCGGGCGGTAGTGCAGCCGGGCGGGCCGCCACTCCCCCGGCCGCTCTGGCACGACCTCGGCGATTCGGTCGAGCACGTCGCTGCAGGCCGCCGCGACCAGCGCGGTCGTCAGCGGCATCAGTGACGTCGGGGTCGCCCCGGCCGGGGTCGTGGCGCGCTCATACTCGCGGGCGACGTTGCCAGCGGGGCCGACCCGGTCGATCGCTACCGCCCGCACGCCGTGCCGTCCCCGCAGCTGCAGCAGCCGGGGCACGACCCAGCTGACACCCGGCCGGTAGTCGATCACCTCGGCGCGGGGCAGCCCGTCGACGATCGCACACGCCACGATCGCCGCGTCGCTGCGATCCTCGGCCACCGCGACGCCGAGGGACACGGGTGCGGTCGGCGGGATCGGGTTGATCGTGGCCGCCGCCTGCCACGGCTGCAGCGGGATGACACGCTCGGCCGCGCCGGATCGCTTGTTGCCGTAGGCGCGCAGGAACGCGCCGGGTGCCTTGAGCTGGGCCCGGGCGTCGACGAACGCCTGCCGGTCCATCGTGTAGCCGTAGGCGGGGTGGTGACGCATGATCGTATCGAGGTCGTCGGGGTCGTCGAAGTCGAGCGGCACCCCGTAGTCGATCAGCGCGACGTCGGGGTCACCGGCCCGGCCACGGTCGACCAGCGCGCTGAACCACGTAGACCGGGCGTCGCCCTCGGTGCTCATGACGATCGTCTGCCGGAAGGGGCGGGTCGACTGAATCGGCACGATCGCCTGCTGCAGCGCGTCGCCCTCAAGCTGGTCGTGCGCCCACCCCTCGTCGACGACGTTTAGGTCGCCCTGCTTGCCGTGCAGCCCGTCGCGGGTGGGTGGGTGCGGGGCGAACGTGCTGCCGGTGACGAACGGCAGCACCTGGCTGCCTCGGCTGGCCCGGTGCTTGCGCGTGAGATCCCGCAGCGGGGAGCCCTCAGCCCGGATCACCTCGACCTGCTCTAGCCACTTGTCGGCGGCGTCTTTGCCGGTCTGCGCGGTGAACCACGCGAACTGCCGGGGCCGGTACAGGCAGCGGTGAACGATCGTCGGCGTCGCTACGCCGTCCGTCTTGCCTGCCTGCCGCTGCACGGTGACCACGACGAACGGGTGCGCGAAACGACCATCGTCGTGCACCTCGCCGATCACGTCGTGTGCGAGGACCTGCCAGGGCATCGGGTCGCGGCCCATCGCCCGCGCGACCTGGCCGATCTGCGGGCCGTAGGTGGCCAGCCCCGGTGTGCGGGGTGTGATGTACCGGGGTTCAGCACCCCGCAGCACCGAGGCGGTCACGGGGTGGGCTTGGTCGGCTTGGCCAGCCCCTGCAGGAACGCCATAGCGCCGTCTGCGGGGCTCGCACCGCCGCCGCGCTGGTCGTCGGTGGACAGCCCGAGGCGGGCGAGGACCTCGGCGTAGGGGGTGAGCACGGCGGCGACCGAGTAGGCCACCTTTGGCCCGCTGCCGCTCATCGCCTGGTCGAGCGCGAACGCCCCCGCCCGGGCTGCGCCGATCATCGCCTGATCGTCGTCTACGAGGTGGGTAGCCGCGTCGAGGGCGCGCTGCAGCAGCGCCGCCGTCTGGCCCGGCCGGGCGGGCGGCAACGAGCCGATGTCGAGCCCGGGCAGCGGGGCGTCGTCGCTCACGGGTAGTTCCTCCTGTCGATCATGCGTGGGTCGGGGTTGCGGGGTGGACGCGGCGGGGGCTCGTCGTCCTGCAGACCCCGAGGATTCTCACGCTCAGTGACTGCCGGCCGCAGCGCAGGGTGACGGGTGACCCGGCCGCAGCTGCAGCTCGTGCCGCCCTCGGCGATCGGGTGGGCCCCGTCCCACCCGCAGGACAGCACCGCGTACCGGGCCCGGATCTCAGCGAGCGTCAGCACCCGCCGCGTCATGGCAGGTCCGCCGCGATCGGCTGGCAGTCCGGGCACGGCAGGCACCGCACCGGCACAGCTGCCTCCCCTCGGTTGGCCAGCAGCCACCCGAGGTCGCGGGCGCTGATCGAGCCCCGGCCGCTGAGCCCGTAGCCGTCCTGGCTGTTGAGCCAGTCGAACCCGGGGGTGCCGTCGAACAGTGAGTGAGCCGGGTCGAACCCGTACACCTCTAGGGCGTGGCCGCCGACGAACGAACCCTCGACCGTCACTCGACCCTCAGCGTCGGTGGCCCACATCCCGTCGAGCCAGGGGACGCCCACGATGACCGGCCGCTGCAGCTGGCTGAGCGCCTGCGCGATCTGCCTGGTGCCGTGGGCCCACAGGAACCCGGCCCACCATCCCGCCTCGCGGCCCGCGAGCATCGCAGCGAGCACCGACGTGCCGACGTAGTCGCGGCCGGGCCGGTCGTCGAGGTCTTGCGCCCGGTCATAGGCCGCCCGGGCGTCGTCCTCGGTGAGCATGGTCGGCAGCCCGCCGGGCAGCTCGCGGCGATCGGGGTCAGCGCCGACCGGCACGGTCGCGGGCGCGTCGACCAGCCGCAGCGTGTTCGCGGCGTGCGCGCCCGCGAACGTCGTGCACGCGCCCTCGTTGTGCTGCTGCAGCGTCGGCCAGGACAGCGGCAGACGGACGGCGGTCAGCGGGGCGGTGACGTCGGCGTGGTGGCCGACCGCGTACCGCTGCCGGTGCTGCGGGCGCACGAGCGGGTCAGGCGACCAGTCGAGCACGGGAGTCGTCGTGGTGGTCATGCCGCGTGCCGTCCCATCGGGTCGAGGTCGGCGACGATGCCCGCCGCGTCGACGCTGCCGGTCTGCAGCAGCACGGCGCGGGATGTGCGCCGGGCGGCGAGGCTGACCGTCGCCGGGCTGTAGGCGACGGCGCGGGCTGCCTCGGTAGCCAGGCCGACGCCGAGCAGCTGCGCGGCAGCAGCGCCGACGAACTCGGCGACCTCGTCGGTGATGACACCGAACAGCACGAGCCCGGCGGCGACCGTGACGGCCAGGCCGTAGAGGTAGACCCGGACCGGCTCGCGCATGAGCAGGCTCGGGGGGGGTGACGTGCTCGGGGACGTCGGGGGGGGTGTCATGGTCGCGGGTT
>Ga0210040_10009664_pt1 | contig 11196 bp, 3 predicted proteins | sample CryGeyCG12114_NA_FD_185462 | JGI IMG/M metagenome (GOLD analysis project Ga0210040, IMG submission 185462) | Groundwater microbial communities from aquifer - Crystal Geyser CG19_WC_8/21/14_NA (SPAdes) (version 2) | ecosystem: Environmental > Aquatic > Deep subsurface > Groundwater | place: USA... | reverse complement strand
GTGGTTAAGAAGCACGCCATATCTGAATCTCAAACATCGGAACATTTGGCGGTTAAAGATCCAATGTTCGGTTTCGGCGCATGCCGTAAGCGAAGGTGAAACCCTCTTACCACAGTAAGTGGGCGATGTGAAGGAGGTCAAAGATGAAACGTGAAGGTCCGAAGATGTGGTAAGCGAAATGATAGCATCCTAATCAATGACGATAGCGCCATGGCAAACCATCTAGACTTTCGAGATCCTTGTCGTCGGTCCTACTTCCGGCATGGTGATGTGAGACGAACACGGTGACTATAATGGCTGCCATAACGGACACGCAGTCGGGTTCTCCAGCCATGAACAATACTGACTGCTGAGGAGTAGATGTTCAGGCTGAGGGAGAAGTGTACTCGTAGCATACTGCAGTGGTCCGAGTCGAGCCCTGGCCCCCACCGGAGATTTAAGGGGTCCTTGGCAGCCTTTGCCCCAACTCAGTCATTCTGGTCTTTTAGGCTACTCTTCGGCTATTCTATCTCAAGCTAACAAAAACATGTTGCCGAGGGGTGTGCAGTGGAGTGTATCGAGTTACTACATATTGTACGATCATCCATGAGGGAGGCAGTCAAAATAAGGAAGGGTAAGTACAAAGCCATCAAATCCATCATTTGCATTGTCATTTGCATTAGAGCTATCTACCGCAGTGGCGGGATGTGTGTTTGCATGTCATGAGGAGACAATACCGAGCAAGATCATAACTTGCTGGTGTCAACTGGCGTATCAACGAGCCGGTCAAGCCGTAACTCTTTGAGTCGTCAAGATGGGTGCTGACCAATGGTTCACCCTCGTGTGTGCGTACCGCCGAGTATCGAAGTGGTGCTCGTTACTTCGCAAGGGTGCGACAGCCGTGCGTTACAACAAGGTAGTGGGATGAATCGTTGAATGCCCACGGTTGCCGAGATAAGTGTGCATGTTGGTGTGCGAAGCAGTGCCGTGAGGTGCACCATGATAGGTGGTCTTGACAATGCGTGAAGAAGTGCCAACACTGCCAAGCGGAGCACTTCCATGAAGTCCACCAGGATATGTGGTCTTGCTAGTGTGCAAAGCAGTCTTCTGTGGCTCGCCTGAGTGACGAGGATATGTGTACTCCGCTGGGTGGGGCAGATTGTTCAAACTAGTGCGCTTGACATGGGTGTGGGAAGGAATGGTAACTGCGACAATGCTTCGCGTGCCCTGGATAGACGAGAGTCTCGATATGACACTGCTATCATGGCTGTCATGGACGTCAGGAGTATGTCGGCCAGTGTGAAAGGTGGAAGAAGCCTTCAAGTGGTGGGTGTATGTAGACTTGATCTCTTGGTCGAAGAGGGAGCCCAAGCTTGCGAATCCGATCTCCTCCGGAACGGTGGCAATGTGACTGTGGTGGAAAGTAGTATGAGGAGCTCCGAAGTGTGTGACTGTACTTGGAGCATCGACACCCTGCGACTTGCCTGGTGTAAGGCTGTGGTGGGTAGTGGTGTGAGGATGAGCGATGTGGGCGACATGAGCGGTTGGAATGCCATGATGAGCACCAGAACTCGTGGCGGTATGACGACCGTGTGGATGATTGACAGAGACAGAGACGGAGGACTGGTCATGCATAGGGTTTTCGCCGCCGTATAGCTCGTCCGATCGCTCAACATAGGAGACAATAGTCGGTGTGCTCTGAATGTCTGCGCCACGAGTGAAGATGGCCTTGGACGCGGTGAAGGCGTAGGGTGGGACGTAGTCGTCACCTCTGGCTTGAACACGACCAGTCTCGTCATCGGTAACACAGAAGCGAGGGAAAGCAGCCATCATGCAGTCTTGTTCTTGAGATCGGGCGACGGCATCACTGGTGGGACTGGAGATAGCGATGGTGACCAAGAGGGCCACGAGGTAGAGCACAAAGGCCGCCTTAGTAGGCAGGAAGCCTGTTAGAAGTTAGTCAAAAGATCGGAGTGGTGGACTGCGGTGTAGCTTACCTGTGTATAACATCCTAAAAGCCTGGAAAGACAATCAGATGATGTCAAGGCTGGAGTTGGTTGCGTAGATAGAGTAGAGAAGATCTCGTGTCAACAAGGGGGTTATCGGGAAAGGCCGTGAGGATGACGAAGTACAACGGAGGATGAGGAAGTGCGAACAACCAAGCTGCGTCGGAAGAAGGATGACTTTGTAGATAGTTATTGGGAAGGCCAAGGCCGCTAGGCCAGAACTGTCAGGAGGAAGGGCTGAATCCTAGTGAATGAAGTCGTGATGCACGTCATCTTGGTGTTCTTTCACTTGTGTTCCATCATGCATCAACATCACCAATCATCACAGTCCGAACTCTGTCCATCCTACTCACAGTCAGTAGCAACATGTTATTGACCCAACTATGTGCTGGAACCACTCTAAGCAGGAAGTAATTGACGTCGGGCATCTGTAAAGCCATTACGCAGGGCATCAGGCTTGTACACACAAAACGAGAAAGGTCGATTGCAGTGATAGATTCACTACCTCCTTGCTCACTCGACTCGATGATTGACCATAGACACTGACCGTTATGACACCTCGCGAAGTGAGAGCTTATAGAGAAAGATACCGGGAGGACGTCGCTGGCCCGTACTCCGTCGTGTCTCGACTCGCGATCGTGTTTCGACCAAGTCATAAACGCAGGCTTAGCAGGAAAGCTCGAATATCAAGATGCGGTCGTTACCACAACTCTGCGGCGCACCTTCTGACAACGCCTGGGGCAGGAACATGCCAGCAGTTGCTGACAAGATGTCGCTCCTTATGCTTTGCTTTCCACACTAGATCTGTGGTAAAGCAAGCTAACTGGTGCTCCCCAAAATGATAGCGGCATGGGCTACGAAGCTCCGAGCGCCGTGCCACAGAAATACTTACTGACCTATTTAAGGCCAATCGATGCGGCGCAGCATTTTATCTATCATTTAGCACTGGCACGGTTGCCTGTTCCAGAAAAGGTATTTGAAGGGGGATGGAAAGGAGCACAGACTAAGGAGATGCTGGGGGTGCATATTCGGTCCAACGTAGTACATTTGCCCATCCAATCACCTTCGCCAACACGCACATCGAACGACATCTCTTGGATCATGCACATCGTGGATGAATCGAGAATATGGAATTCTATGTCACAGCCTTGTTGGGGCATCTCGAATTCAGTCGATCTGCTTTTCGACTCAAGTACACTACATAGCGCGTGCTATGATCAGGTCACAAGCTCTATCTCTATGGCCGTAGCTTAGTAATAAACAAGCTGAAAAGGCACCCTGCCCAACGCCAATCCGACACCTTCTATCCACCGGCGGTCCCTTTCCCCCTACCTCTCTATGTTTGATTCGCTTGCTAGAATTGAAAAAAGAATGTCCTTTCATAGTGTACCCCGTTGACCTCCCTGCTGCTAATCCCAGAATCATGGTTGTCGGTTCAAACTTCTCATCTCAAAATCCCTCGTTTCGCTTGTGACGGGTGCTAGCTGTGGAGGCTCAGCCTGGATTGAGCTGATGTTTCGTATGGATCCAGGCTGTTGAGTAGAGGCCGAATCCATCCTTACAGCCTGCGAGCTTATCCGCCCAGACCGAGGGTCAATGGGACCGTTTCGACCTTCTTCTGCTAAGGAATCACGAGGGACCTCGACGCTTCGGCCACTCCGACGGAATGAAGGCATGAACCGATTACGGTGTGTCTCTCCACTACCGACCGAGCCCCGGTGATGATGTCCACCAAGACTTTGGGTAGTAGATCGTCGAAGAATTCCATGCGCCATGGTTGGATCGCCTTCAGCGGAGTGACCTCGGGACGAGGATCTGCCCGTGGTATGGGCAACACCTTCTTCATCAATTTCCGAGAGTCGTCGCTCCTCATCGAGTCTGTTGCTTTCTCTAATGATGTCGGTATACTTCGGCCGTTCTCGGTCTTCATAGACATCTGACATTGTGTCGCCGGACTGTATGTCTTTCATGCCAAGCGAAAAGTCAACTCTCTTGGCTATCTGCGAAAGTGATTCAGCTCTTCCGCGACGCCCTCCACCAGTCTCCTCTGAGCGATGTCTCAGAATCGATGGATGGTTGATGGGAATTTGCTCAGAGGGGCCGGAGATTTCTGTCCCGTTATCAGTGGTAGGACCATTGTCGTTGTTACCGGCAAAGTTGGCTGAGTACAGGGGAGGCGGCATGCCAGGTGGGTAGGTCATATACATAGGCGCCTCTTGCCGCCAGCCGGCTTGGTTGCGACGTGGTCCTTCGATACCGTTCTGTTGCATTGCAGTCATCAACGCACAAATAAACTTGTTTCGTCTCGTTAGACGGACCAACTCATTCTGCCAGTTGGTCTTGTAGAAGAAGACAACGTTCAGCGTGAGCGAATATGCTTCTGTGACCTCGCGAAGTTCAGTAAGAATATTGCCTTGGTATTCGCGCTTCTCCGATTTGACAAAGTCCAGAAGGTCGGACCGAAGGCTATCGATCTGGTCAAGTGTCGTGCCAAAGCGGATGACAATGGGCACCGCTTCAGCCAGGCCACCAGACCGGCGCATATTCAGAATGAAAAGAGTGTTCAAGTATGAGTTTGGAGCTTGAACCACGTGCCCTTCCATCTTCTTGAACTCAGTGTAAAGCAAAGCAATCTCCTTGACGAAGTAGTCATCCCCCTTAAGTGACGAACCAGTATTGCCGTATATAGAGACTCGGTCGCCCACATCAAAGGGGTGTTTGACAAAGACGAATATGACTGACTGCAGGAATTCCTGCGCGGTGGCCGAGAACAACCAAGAGAGTGCAAGGACAGCTGATCCAGCCGATGTCAAGACTCCAGCGGCCGATGTTGAAATGAGAGAAACAAGGACGAGGATGGCTACCACCACGACGATAAAGAACAAAACGTCATCAAGCTTGCTGACCACTGAGTCCAAGTCTTTCAGCGAAGCTGTTATTGACTTTCGTTCTCGGCCAATTTCGACACAGACAGACTCAAGCTCCTCCATTGAGATGTCACCGTTCATGTCCTTATCGAACATACTGAAAGCGGCCTGGGCTTCATCTTGGTTTTCAAAAGCATGTTTGAGGTCCTCGGACGATACAGTGTCGAAGCCGTCTCGGACGAAGGTCCGATACAACCGCCGTGCAAGAACTTGTGAGCCAGGTGTTGAATTCAGCAGGGTAAGTATAACCTGTGCTGGATGACCACTTTTTGCGACCTCTTTGCCCGTAAAGTCTCCCGCAACGGTCCCTGCGATGTCACCAACCTTTGCAAAGGTATCGTTAAGGGCTTTTGTGGCTTTGTCGGCATACATGGCGGGCGTCCTAGCACCAGAGACCGGGCCGGAAGGCTTTTCCTCAAACTCAGCATCTTCCATCGCGATCTTGCTCCTGGAGTAGATGTACAGCTTTGTGAGACTGCCGATTTGGAACTTGTTGAGCTCAATTCTGTCGGCATACGTACGAAGGTGGAACGAGATTGCGATCAGTTGGATGATGATCTTCTCGATAAAATTGAGAACGGCGCCGACGAATACTGCGATAATGATCTTGTTGAGGGTTGTCTCCCATTGCTTGGTCGCTCTGTTCCCGCCCACATGGTGATTCGTCATCGTTGGCAGAAAAGACACCTCGATGCCCACCCACCAAAAGAAAACAGTGGCAGGAATTTCGAGCTGCTTCCCCATGTCTCGCCATTTCTTGGAGTCGTTGGTGAAAAGACTTGAGACAAGACCCATAGGGTATGGTAAGCACCTCGCGAGAACACGTCCAGCCCATAGTGACAACCATACTATTTCAAGCCAGACTCCGAACCAAAGAAGCTCCACACCCCCCACGTTAGCATTTTGTCCAGGCGTAGAGATTCCGCCGATCAAGACCGGGATGAGTAAAATGAGGACTACCGGGACGATGTAGGTGAAGTAGCGGACTAGAAAACTGGAGCCGTGAATGTATTTGAAGAATTTCGCAACCTTTGATGTCGGATGCTCTGGAGGCTTGTAGATGGCTGTCTTCTCATGCAGAGGGTTCGTGGCCGCATCGAAGTCGTCCACCGGGTCAGCTTGTCTGGACCGCGAGCGATTCAACTGTGCAGATGTGCGTTCTCCGCTCGTTTCTGTGGTCGTGGCCTGCCTTTCAGCTTGAAGCATTGTCAATTCATCCTCGAGTCGTGATGCCTCTTCCCTTGTTTTGGACGGTGAGGGTTTTGGCTGCTGAAAACGCGTTCCCAGATCACGTTGTGTCTCGACTCTTAATCTATCACGAAGTGCTCGGCCATCGATCGCTGACTCCTGTCTCGCAGGACCGACCACGGTTGCCTCCTCTTCCGATGAATGTCGTGTCGGGGGATACAAATTCATTGCTGGTAGTTCTTGGTTTGGAGTAGACATGGTGTTTGGTTTGGCTTCCGCCAACAACGATCGATTTCAGACCGAGGATTTTGTGCGTGGCAGGAGGAAAAGACGGTTAACAGCGCGAAGCCAGACCAGTGGCTTGTCGAATGAGATGTGAAGCGAATGTGATGACTATAAATGGTAGTAGCAATGGACGATAGGGGTGATGACGAGGCTGTCGAAGTATGAACGATATGTGGACTGGGTGAAAGATATTATTACACAAATCAACAGTGAGGAAAGAAGCAACTTGAAGAACTGTTTGATGGGACAAAAGAAGTGAGAAGTGAGAAAGTGAAGCGTCAATATTCGGTCGTTCATAAGTTGCACAAAGACTCGCGTGCCAGCAGCATGACTGCGGTCGTTGTGCAGAGGCAACCTGCAAGCCTGAGAACCTTGAAGCTCCGCAGTTGTGAAGTTTGAGGAGGGCACTACGAATACTAAGTTAGTAAGGTACGTGCAGACGGTTATTATTGGTGAAGGACGCGGATAGCAACGCATGCACTGCAGACTGCAGACTGCAGTGCAGTCCGCCTCAAGCTCCGAGTCGTAAGTCATCGGCAGCCGGCGGATCACAGCAATAATCCACTATTGGACCCTTCCAGCGCTGTTGGTGCCGCCAAGGCCGCCACCCCGGCCGCCCTGACAGCGCGTAACTTGATCGAGACAACGATGGGGCCGTCAATTCGTCGTCTTGTTTCACTCGGGCCTTTTCACATGAGCTCGAAGTTCGTCGGGATCCTTACAGCGAGCTGGAACAGACCTAGATAGGTAGCGAAGCAACCGTCGATTAGGCATATACCACCAACACAGAAACGCTCTCAAAGTGCCATACTCTCAACGAGTGAACGCTCAAGATTCAAGCAAAGCCATACGTCGAGGAAATAGAATTCGATACTTCCAAGGTTGGTAAATGCCCGTGTGCACTGTGCAGACGTGAAAGCAGACCCGACGGCAAGACGTCATTATCCACGTGACGTTCAGTTCCGTTGACTCAGGGGTCCAGGGCAGTCTTCTAGAACACCACGATCCTTCTAGCGCTTCTCGGCGTTTGCGTCAGCACAAAAGCGAAAGTCAGGAGTCGCAGTCGCGGTCGCTCTCGTAGAATTGTGTATCCTTTCGCTCTTCGTACCGGCGATAATTACCACTGTGTGGAATTCACTTCGCCACGACACGGGCAGGCTCATGCTGACGTTGATGCTGACTCGCAGGCAGGGACCTACCGGTGAATCACCCCACTACGCGTACGAGGCCCTACCCGTGATAGTGGCTGACACCTGAAACCATGAATGCGACAAGCTAAGCCCCGACGACGCGATAAGCTAAATAATTCTTGCATGTGCCTTTAGAGTACCTACGTAGGTAGGTTGTGACAATTGTATTATTACAGATCCTGCTCAACAGGTCTAGACAGAAATCTATGCAGTGTCGTGCCTTATTATATTAACAATAGCCTGGCCCTCACTGTCCAATTCCAACCGCAATTGACAATACAACGACAAAAACAAAGTGGATCTTCGTGACGTCGTTAGAAGTGCTTCTCTCGAGTACCGCTTCTGCTCGTCAAGCACTTCAGACTCTCAATGTGCCTTCGGGACTGCTGTCGTCACCGAACTTTTCATTGTTTTGCTTTTCGCGACCCATGAGCATAGGACTCTTGGTAGTTTTCTGGAAGTATGTGGAAGCATCGCTTGGCCACTCGGTGTCGTCGAGGTCTTCACCATCGAGATGACCAGCCTTCTCCTCGGCTTTTCGAGCCATCTGGAGTTCCCACTCACCTCTCATCTCCTCAATCTTTTGCTGGTAGTCGAGCACGGGATCGTAGTGCTTGCCAACACCCCTCATGCTCTCCCACATGGAAAGGTGCTTGGGGTGGATAGCGATGCCGTGATAGTCGCTCTCTTTGCCAGCACGAATGAATGCCCATCGGCGTTCTTGTTCCTTCAGATCAAGACCTGTCGTGTCCGGCATGAAGACGACTGTCAAGAAGACACCAACAAGACCAAACCAAGGTACAACGTAGAACTTGGTTTGGGTGTCGATGTAGTTGTACAAGACGGCGGCAGTCAAAGCACCCAGCTTACCGCAGGCGGCTGAGAAACCGTGTGCAGTGGCGCGGACGGCGGTCGGGTAGACCTCAGCAGCGGCAATGAAGGTAACCGAATTGGGCCCGAATTGATTGAAGAACGACGACAAGAAGTACATCGCCTGGAATCCCTTGATATGTTCAGGCGAGGTGAAGTATTCGAAGTTGAACGCAGGAATGACAAATAGGATAAAGTCCATCAAGAAACCAACGGTCATCATGTGCTTGCGGCCGTACAGCTTGTTGTCGATGAAGAAACTGGCAAGGTAATAGCCAACCAAGGACACACCAATGTTGATCAGGTTGTACAGCCAACCGGGCATGATGGACGGACTGTTGTTTGTGATGACATGGATGAACTCAGACTGGAACAGCTTGTTGCCGTAGAAGAAGACGTCGTTCATGAACCAGGTACCCGCCGTGGCCAAAATTCTGCCCCCGAAGTAGTGGAAAGCAAGCTTAAGTGACTGAGTGTCGTAACCTGTGACACTTGTTTTCTTCTTGGCGAGTTGCAACTGCCTGCTAGCAGCGCGCATCTTGTAGGTACGGTAGTAGACGAGCCAAAGAGTGCCGACAGCTGGGATGGCGAAGGAAACTCTGTAGGTCCACTGAGCCGCAACTTTGGAATACGGTGGGTTACCGCTTCCGTGGTGGAAGATAATAAGGAGGAGGATCAGGATGACCTGGTTGAAGAATTGACCCCAACCTTGCATCAGGAAGGCACTGGTGACTTTGCGACCTCTGTGCAACCGATCGTCTTTTGTAGATATTTTGCCAGAGCCAACCGCGTTCTCCATACCGGAGGTGGCAGTCATGGGGTATTCGCCTCCAACACCGATACCATAGAAGAATAGTGACCACACGTAGCATATCACCCACCCATTCTGGGTGACGCCCCATGCACAAACCAACATGATGAGACCGATGAACATGATAACTGCATCTTGGATGAGGCCCCAACGACGACCAAGCCAGTCGCCAATGACACCCACGAGGATCTGACCGACAATAATACCACAGATTTCCAGGTATTCGACAGCGGCAATCCAAGTCGGGTTACATGTCTGTCCTGTCCAGCAGGAATGGAAAGTATCTTGGAAGAGAGGTTTGATGTTACCGATGGAGAACAGGACATAGCCCTCGAGGCCGAGACCTGCACCGGGGAGGACCATGTTGCGGAAGTAGTAAGAGATAGGGGATAGAGGATCATTCTTCGTCATTGCCCAGATGCTGCTAAGCTCCTTTTTGGTCTCTTGACTGTCGACATGGGAGATGAATTTGATGCGCTTGGCCAGTGGTAAATCGGCCCAGTAGACACCTTCAGAGTTGTAGATGTCGTCCGGCTTGAGGAGGTAGTCAAATATTTGCTTTTCGCTCTGGTTCATGTTGAACGTCGGGTTCTCCAGTGGAGGGTGACGACCAGACATATCGGGCCCGTGAGGGGCAGCTGGACCGTAGTCGGTCATGACTGGTACTCTCGAAAGATAAGAACCGAGGACAGGCGGGGAACAAGCTACTGTGAAAGGTATACCTCAAAGGTTGAGCTTCGATCGAAGGCGTCGGATGATCACAGCAATCCTGGATGACGGTGAGGGGATTGTGGTGCGAAGTACTTTTGTCGAGGTAAGAAAATCTGACTTTTGGATGGAGCCAGGACTTGTTCTTGTAGCCCGATGCTTGAGGATGACTACCTAGGTACGCCTGCGAGATGACAGATGGCGTGGTTGAGGCGGATGGGGTGTGACGACACGCGAGGCAAGATTGATGGTGATGTATGCGTGGACAGTCGGGTTATGGCTTTAGCAATGCTTGCGTTGAGCCACGCGCACGGGGATGTTGCTGTGATTCGCGACCGGGCAGCGTCAGGGAGCGCTAAGAGGCGGCAGGATGATCCTCGTGTGAGCAGTAAGCGAGTATAGCTACTCGTCGATAACAAATGATGCTTGCTATCCCTGCTATGTATGATGACCGACAGTGGGATCAGACGGGCTGGATCTGGGCACGGGCAGCAATGTTCTTATACTATAGGATGAGGAGAGAAAACGAGCAGGAGCTAGGATGAGTCGGCAATGAGAATTGAGGTGAGGAAAGAACCCGAGTCGTGAGGATGTATCGAAATCCACATGAGCAGGCATGGCCGACCGTGACCTTAGCATCTTTTTTTTTGTTCATGGCAAGATACGGACAAGGTTGAGGGTTAAGGGTTGAAGGTTAAGGGCTGATGTAACATCCGGCGGGCCCTCGGCTGGCAAAGAGGCGCAGACAAGCACTGTTAGAGCTCAAGGTTTGTTCTTATGCGGCAGAGACCGAACATGGCGAAAGCTTTTCTCTCCGCCATTAACACTAGACAACGGTGACCGAGTCGACAGGTTGAAACCACCTGCACCAACATACCACAGTACTACTGCCAGTCAGTGCCAGGCTGGGGTTGTACGTGTACCACAGGACAGAGTTTTAGGTCAGACCCACAAGAGATCCACCGGCACCTTCTGCTGCCAGATCAGTACAGATTGCAGGGTCGACAAGGGCAGGAACAACGAATGGGCATGCGATCCCAGAGCACGTTCCGCGCTATAGAAAACCTTATTCGAGCATTGACGCGGCAGTCTCCAGCTTGACCCTTCGACTTCAAGCTGGCACTGACGAAAGCCAAGACGACACTCGCTACTGTAGGTATCTAGGTACCTACTGTGGTAGATACCTACCTAGGTAGGTAGTACTAGCAGCCTGAGCCTGAGCCTGAGCCTGA
>Ga0210040_10009662_pt1 | contig 11198 bp, 7 predicted proteins | sample CryGeyCG12114_NA_FD_185462 | JGI IMG/M metagenome (GOLD analysis project Ga0210040, IMG submission 185462) | Groundwater microbial communities from aquifer - Crystal Geyser CG19_WC_8/21/14_NA (SPAdes) (version 2) | ecosystem: Environmental > Aquatic > Deep subsurface > Groundwater | place: USA... | reverse complement strand
GCATGGAGGCCGAGATCTTCCGCCCGGATGAGGAGGTGAAGCGCCTCGCCCGCCGGGCCGTGGAACTGGGTGTGGATGCGCATTTCCACGATGACATGGAGATCGAAACCGTGCTCGGCGCGCTCGACCAGTTGGGCGAGAACGGGCGCGAATGGCTGAGCGAGCTGGAGGCGAGCCGCAACCCCTGGTTCAACGTCAATGTCGGCGATGGCTTCTACCATTATCATCGCAGCTGGAACGACGACCTCTCCATGCCGTTCGCCGCGCTGCCCGGCTATATCGACAAGGTGAAGAAGGGTCAGAACATCGAACGGCCGATGGAGCAGCTCATCACCGAACGCGACCAACTGGTGGCCGATTATCGCGAACTGCTCGACACGGACGAGGACCGCGCCGCCTACGATCAGCTGATCGGACTGGCGCACCGCGTGTTCCCGTATGTGGAAGGCCACAAGTTCTACTGCGAGCACTGGTACACCAATCTGTTCTTCAATAAGATCCGCGAGTTCGGCGCGCTGCTGCGCAATCACGGCTTCTGGGAACGCGAGGAGGATGTGTTCCACCTTACCCATTTCGAACTCGAGCAGGCAATCATCGACCTGATGCTCGCCTGGTCGTCGGGTTCGGACCCGATTGGCCCCAAGCGCTGGCCGGCCATCGTCAAGGAGCGGCAAGCGGCGATCGAGGCCTGGGCCGAAGCGAGCGTGCCGCCCGCGCTCGGCCGCGTGCCCGATGTGATCGACGATCCCGCCATCGTCATGCTGTGGGGCATCACCCGCGACAATCTCGATGCTTGGCTGTCGGACGGCGAGGCCGATCCTAACGAGCTCAAGGGCTTCGCCGCCTGCTCGGGCGTGGTCGAAGGCACCGCGCGGGTCATTAAGAGCGTGAAGGAAATCAGCCGGATCGAGGAAGGGGACATCCTCGTGTGTCAGGTGACCAATCCCACTTGGTCGCCGCTGTTCCAGAAGATCAGCGCAGCGGTCTCCGACATTGGCGGGTCGATGAGTCACATGGCCATCGTGGCGCGCGAATATGCGCTGCCCGCAGTGGTCGGCACCGGCTCGGCGACGAGCAAGATCAAGGATGGCGCCCGCATCCGCGTGGATGGCGGGCGCGGAACCGTCACCATCCTGGAACAGCCGGCCGAACCGGCCAAGGTTCTGGAGGACGCCTGACCTCATGAGCGAGCAAGACAAGGCCGTCGCCTGGTTCAGCGAAGTGGGCATCGCGGATCGGCCCACGGTCGGGGGCAAAGGCGGATCGCTCGGCGAGTTGACGCAGGCGGGCATCGCGGTGCCGCCCGGCTTCGTGGTGACGACGCACGGTTTCGACCTGTTCCTCGCCGCGATGGAAGCGCGCGAGCCGGTGCGCAGCAACGTCGAGGCGCTCGATCCCGACGATCTGGACACTGCGGCCAGCCTCTCGAAAACCCTGCGCGCGCGGGTTCTGGAAGAGGCGATGCCGGCGCAAGTGGAACAGGCGATCCGCTCCGCTCTTGCCGAGCTGTGCCCCGATGACCGGCCGGTCGCGGTGCGCTCCTCGGCCACGACCGAGGACGCCGAGGATGCAAGCTTCGCCGGTCTGCAGGACACCTTCCTCTGGGTGCTCGATGCCGACCAGATGGTGGCCCGGGTGCGCGAATGCTGGGGCAGCCTCTATTCGACCGAGAGCATGACCTATCGCCGCAAGCACGCCATCCCCGAGGAGCGCGTGGCGATGGCGGTGGTGGTGCAGCGGATGGTGGATGCAAAGTGCGCAGGCGTCATGTTCACCCGCTCGCCCACCACCGGCGACAAGTCGGTCATCACCATCGAAGGCGCCTGGGGCCTGGGCAGCGCGGTCGTTTCGGGCGAGGTCACGCCCGACAAGTGGGTGCTGGGCAAGATCACCGGCGAGATTTCCAGCCGCGACATTTCCGACAAGCACATCAAGCAGATACCGGCAGAGGACGGCGGCATCCGGGACGTGGAGCTTGCGGGCGAGGAGCGCACCGCGCCCTGCCTTACCGACGATCAGCTGCTCGCCCTGCGCGATGTGGGCCGCAAGGTGGAGCGCCATTACGGCAAGCCGCAGGACATCGAATGGGCGCTCGACGAGAGCGGCGCGATCGTGCTGCTGCAGGCGCGCCCAGAGACGGTGTGGGCGATGAAGGACAAGGAGCGCGAGGCCGCCGCCGCGATCAAGAAGCCCGAGGCCAATCCGCTCAACCATGTGATGGCGATCTTCGGAGGCAAGAAGTGAGCCTGACCCGTAAGGACATCGAGGAAATCATGGCGCTGCTCGAGAACAGCCGGTTCGACCGGCTGTATCTCGAGACCGACGGGCTCAAGCTTGAGCTGACACGCGGGGGCAGCGCCGAAGCAGCGCACCGCGCACCTCAACCGCCCGAGGCGCCGGCAGTTCCGCAACCATCACCGGCGACCCCATCCGCCCCGCAACCGCAACCGCAAGCCGCGGCGCCCGGCGCCTCGGCGGTGCCGCGCGATGGGCTGGTCGCGGTCAGGTCGCCGCTGCTCGGCGTGTTCTACCGCGCGCCAAAGCCCGGCGAGCAGCCGTTCGTGGAAGTGGGCGACCGGGTGGAGGCGGACAGCGTGATCGGCATCATCGAGGTCATGAAGCTGATGAATTCCGCGCGGGCCGGCGTGGCGGGCGAAGTCGTCGAGATCAGCGGTGAGAACGGCGAGATGGTGGAGCATGGCGAGGTGCTGATGCTCGTCCGGCCGGACTGAGATGCCGGCCATCCGCCGCATCCTCATCGCCAATCGCGGCGAGATCGCGGTGCGCATCATTCGCACATGCGAGAAGCTTGGCATCGAAAGCGTTCTATGCGTGTCGGAGGCCGATCGCCAATCGCTCGGCGCGCGCATGGCGACGCGCGCGGTGTGCATCGGGCCATCCGCGCCGGCCAGATCCTACCTCTCGGTCGAAACGATCGTGCAGGCGGCGCTCGGCTATGGCTGCGACGCCATTCATCCAGGCTACGGCTTTCTATCCGAACGGGCCGATCTTGCCCGCATGGCGGAGGAAGAAGGAGTCATCTTCATCGGCCCCGCCGCTGCGCAAATCGAAGCGGTCGGGGACAAATTGCGTGCCCGATGGGAGGCGATTGCCGCGCGTGTGCCCGTGGTTCCCGGCGGACCGGTGGAGAGCGCAGACGACGCGGTCCGCCTGGCGGAGGAGATCGGCGCGCCGCTGCTGGTGAAAGCTGTCGGCGGCGGCGGCGGACGCGGCATGAAGCTCGTCGAGGATGTAGCCGACCTCGCCGCCACGATGGATATGGCCAGCGCCGAGGCCGGCGCGGCTTTCGGCGATGCGCGCATCTACCTCGAGCGCTATGTGATAAGCGGGCGGCATATTGAGGTGCAGGTGCTGGGTGACGGGCACGGGAAGGTGATCCATCTCGGCGAGAGGGATTGCTCGGTGCAGCGGCGCTACCAGAAGCTCATCGAGGAAACCCCCGCCCCCGATCTGCCTGCGGACATCCGCCAGCAGATGCTTGATGCGGCAGTCCGCTTCGCTGCGCGGCTCGACTATCGGGGTGCCGGCACGGTGGAATTCCTCTACGATGTCGCGCTCAAATCCTTCTATTTTTTGGAAATGAATGCCCGCATCCAAGTGGAGCATCCGGTCACCGAGGAGGTGTCCGGTGTGGATCTCGTCGCCGAGCAGATCGCCATTGCAGCGGGAGAAGGCCTGCGGTTCACGCAGAGCGTGATCGAGCTGGAGAGCGCGGCCATCGAGTGCCGCATCAATGCCGAGGATCCTGCGAACAATTTCATGCCCTCGCCCGGCACCGTGGCCGAGGTGACCTGGCCACAAGGCGAAGGCATTCGCGTCGACACGCATGTCGTGCCCGGCGCGGCGATCCCGCCCTTTTACGATTCGATGATCGCCAAGATCATCGCCCATGGCACCAACCGCGCCCAAGCGCTCGCCAGATTGCGCACCGCGCTAGCGGATACCGCCATTTCGGGGATCAAGACCAACCTTGCCTTCCAGCAGGGGATTCTCGCCGATGAAGAGTTCGCGGCTGGCGGGGTGGATACCGGCTTTCTCGCGCGGATGATGCACAAGGAGCCTGGCTGATGGCAACAATCGACATCGTCGAGACAAGCTTGCGTGATGGCAATCAGTGCCTGTGGGGCGCGCTCGGCATCGACACGGCAAAGACGCTGACCATCGCGCCGGCGATGGAGCGTGCCGGCTACCGCGCGATCGACTTCACCACCTCCACCCACATGGGCGTTGCGGTGCGCTACAAGCAGGAGGATCCGTGGGAACGCATCCGCGCCATGGCCGCGATTTGCCGCACCACGCCGCTGCAATTTCTTTCCACCGGCTTTCGCTTCATCGCCTGGGAGACCGCGTCTCCTCAATTCATGGAACTGGCCTTCCGCACGCTGGCGAGGAACGGCATACGCCGCTTCGCCCTCGCCGACCCGAACAACGATGCTGCCTCCAACGTCGAGGTGGCGAAGCTCGTCAAGCGGGCGGGCGGAGAACAGGTGATCGGCGCGCTGGTCTACACGATCAGCCCGATCCATGACGATGCGCATTACGCCGCCGCGGCGTGCACCATGGCCGCATCGCCGGACGTGGATGCGCTCTATATCAAGGACCCCGGCGGCTTGCTGACGGCGAAGCGCGCGCGCACGCTGATCCCCGCGATCATGGCAGAGATCGGCGACAAGCCATTGGAACTGCACAATCATTGCACGATCGGCTTGGCCGAGCCCGCTTGCCTGGAAGCAGCCGACCTCGGCATTGCCGCAGTGCAATGCGCCAGCGGCGGGGCGGCGGACGGCACGTCCAATCCACCCATCCAGCGGATGATCGCCAATCTGCGCGAGCTTGGCCACACGGTCGAGATCGACGAGGATGCGGTGGCGCAAGTGGCCGATTACTTCACCGCGCTCGCCGAAGCGGAGGGCTACCCGATCGGCCGTCCAATGGCGTTCGACGCCGCTTACCTTCAGCACCAGCTGCCCGGGGGCATGGTGGGGACGATGCGCCGCCATCTCGCCGATCACCGCGTTGGCCATCTGGAAGGTGCGGTGATCGAGGAACTGGGCCGCGTGCGCGAAGAGCTGGGCTGGCCCATCGTGATGACCCCGTTCGCGCAGATGCTGCAGACGCAGGCGGTGATGAACGTGACCGGGGATGAGCGCTATGCGGTGATCCCCGACGAGATCATTCGCTATGCTCTGGGGCGTTTCGGCCGGCCGAACCTGCCCATCGCGCCCGATGTGCTAGACCGCATCATGGCCAATCCGCGCACGAAGGAGCTTGAGGCCGAGAGCGGCATGGCCGAGCTCACCGAATTGCGCAAACGGATCGGCACGGCCCTGTCAGACGAGGAATTCCTTCTGCGGGCGACCATGCCGGCCAATCTCGTCGATGCCATGCAGGCGGCAGGGCCCGCCCCGCGCGATTACGATCCGCGCGCTCGGCCCTTGATGGAGCTTCTGCGCGGCCTGCTTGCCCGCGAGGACCTTACCCGCATAAGCGTGGAGAAGGCCGGCTTCCGGCTCGAACTGGAGGCCGATTGATGAGCGCACCCGCTACCCTGCCCCGCCGGCCCAAGGGTTTCATGTTCGACCTCGACGGGACGCTCATCCTCTCCAACCGCGCGCTGGGCAGTTACCAGGCGATCCCCGGCGCACGCGAGGCGCTGGAGGAACTCGATAGGCTCGGCATACCCTGGCTCGCGCTCACCAATGGCAGCGCCTATGCGGCCGCGCGCCAGGCGCCCAAGCTGCGCGACGTGGGCCTGCCCGTGCCCGACGCGCGCCTGTTCACGCCCAACAGCGTGGCGGCAAAAGTCATTCGCAAGCGCGATTATCGCAGCGTGCTCGTGCTCGGCACACAAGGGGTGACGCATGCGCTGTCAGAGCTGGATGTGCCTTGCTGCGTACCGGGCGATGCCGAGGCAAGCCGTGCGGACGCGGTCTATGTTGCCTGGCATCCCGATTGCACGATGGAGCACATCCATATCGCGTGCGCCCGCGTGCTCGATGGCGCGGCTTTCCTCACCGCGTCCGACGTGCCGTTCTTCGCCACCAAGGAAGGACGCAGCTTCGGCTATAGCTGCGCCATCAACGGAGCGATCGCGCGGGTGACCGGGCGCGAACCCGAGGTCACCGGCAAGCCCAGCATGCATGCCATGCACTTCGTCGCCAGCCGCCTGGGGATAGCGGTGAGCGATGTGGGCGTGGTTGGAGACGATCCGGTGGCCGAGATGCAGATGGCGCGCGAAGCAGGCGCGCTGGCCATCGCCGTCACCACCGGCTCCACCAGCAAAGCCGACTGGGACGCGCAGCCAGCCGAGCGATCGCCCGGCCTGCTGATCGAAGCCATCGGCGATTTGGTGTCCGCCACGCAATTGCGCTAGACCGGTCCCGGACTTTGCCGGGAGATGGACATGCAACTGGGCCGATTGAACCATATCGGCGTGGCCGCCAGCGATATCGAGGCGGCGATGCGCTTCTATGGCGAGGTGATGGGCGCGCGTGAGATCGGCGAGCCGTTCGACCTGCCTGAACAAGGCGTGCGGGTCTGCTTCGTGAGCACGCCGGGAGCAGATGGCGGTGCGGGCACGCAGATTGAGCTGATCGCGCCCTTGGACGAAAGCTCGCCTTTGGCAGGCTTCCTGAAGCGTAACCCGCTCGGTGGGCAGCATCATGTCGCTTTCGAGGTGCCGGACATTCACGCGGCGCATGAACGGTTCGAGAAGCTGGGCAAGCGCATTCTCGGGCCGATCCGCACGGGCGCACACGGAACCCCGGTCTTCTTCGTGCATCCCAAGGACATGAACGGCATGCTGACCGAGATCATGGAAATGCCGCTCAGGGAGGCAGCCCATGGATGATCTTTCCGATTGGGAGGCAAAGGCGGGCAAGGAGGTGAAGGGCCGCGACCTCACCTGGCGCACGCCCGAAGGCATTGCCATCCGCCCGCTCTACACGGCAGGTGATGCGCCTGAAGACGGCCCCGGCCTGCCCGGCTTTGCGCCTTTCACACGTGGTCCTTATGCCTCCATGTATACCGGACGGCCGTGGACCATCCGGCAGTATGCGGGCTTCTCGACCGCCGAAGCGTCCAACGCTTTTTACCGGCGCAACTTGGCGGCCGGGCAGAAGGGCCTCTCGGTCGCCTTCGACCTTGCCACCCATCGCGGCTATGACAGCGATCACACGCGCGTGCTGGGCGATGTGGGCAAGGCCGGCGTCGCCATCGACACGGTGCGGGACATGGAGATCCTGTTCGACCAGATCCCGCTCGACGCGATGAGCGTGTCGATGACGATGAACGGGGCGGTAATCCCGGTGCTGGCCTTCTACATCGTGGCGGCGGAGCGCGCGGGTGTGGCGCAGGACCAGCTCTCGGGGACCATCCAGAATGACATCTTGAAGGAGTTCATGGTCCGCAACACCTACATCTACCCCCCTGCGCCCAGCATGCGGATCGTGGGTGACATCATCGCCTATACCTCGGCGAACATGCCGCGCTTCAACTCGATCTCGATCAGCGGCTATCACATGCATGAGGCCGGGGCGACGGCGGTGCAGGAGCTTGCCTTCACCATCGCCGATGGCAAGGAATATGCCCGCTACGCCATGCAGGCGGGACTTGGCCTGCACGCCTTCGCACCACGCCTGTCCTTCTTCTTCGGCATCGGCATGAATTTCTTCATGGAAGTTGCCAAGCTGCGCGCGGCGCGCACCTTGTGGTCCGAAGTGATGGAGGGGCTCGGCGCTAAGGACGAGAAGTCGAAGATGTTGCGCACGCACTGCCAGACTTCGGGCGTCTCGCTGCAGGAGCAGGACCCGTACAACAACGTCATCCGCACCACGGTGGAAGCGATGGCCGCGGTGCTCGGCGGTACCCAAAGCCTGCATACCAATGCGCTGGACGAGGCGCTGGCCTTGCCGACCGATTTCTCCGCCCGCATCGCGCGCAACACGCAACTGGTGCTGGCCGAGGAGACGGGCATCACCAATGTGATCGATCCGCTCGGCGGTTCCTATTACGTCGAAGCGTTGACGGCCGAACTCGCGGACAAGGCCCGCGTGCTGATCGCCGAGGTGGATGCGCTTGGCGGCATGACGGCAGCAGTCGCCAGCGGCATGCCCAAGCGGCTGATCGAAGAAGCTGCCGCCGCGCGCCAGGCGCGTGTCGATCGGGGCGAGGATACGATCGTGGGCGTCAACAAGTATCGCGTGGACGAGCATGCGCCCGTCGACACGCTCGACATCGACAATCACGAGGTCCGCCGGAGCCAGATCGCGCGGCTCCAGGCGGTCCGCGCCGGGAGAGACGAGGCCGCGTGCCGCGAAGCGCTGGCAGCGCTGGAAACGGGCGCGCGCGGCGAGGCGAACCTGCTCGCCCTGGCCGTCGATGCCGCCCGCGCCGACGCCACGCTGGGCGAGATCTCGCAGGCGATGGAACGCGTATTCGGCCGCTACGATACCGTGCCATCGCCTGTGCGGGGCATCTACGCCTCCGCCTATGCGGGCGACCCCCGCTACGCACAGGTGGTGGAGGGTGTCGATGCCGTGGCGCGCCGACTGGGCCGCGCGCCGCGCCTGCTGGTCGCCAAGATGGGGCAGGATGGGCACGATCGCGGCGCCAACGTCATCGCCTCGGCCTTTGCGGACATGGGCTTCGAGGTGGTCTCCGGGCCCCTGTTCCAAACGCCCGCCGAAGCGCGCGACCTGGCGCTTTCGCATGATGTCGATGCCATCGGCGCGAGTTCGCTCGCCGCCGGGCACAAGACGCTGGTCCCCGATCTGATCCAATTGCTGCGCGACGCTGATCGCGGCGATATCAAGGTGGTCGTCGGCGGCGTCATCCCGCCGCTGGATTACGAGTTCCTCCGCGAGGCGGGCGTCCAGGGCATTTACGGCCCTGGCTCCAACGTGGTCGAATGCGCGGCGGATGTGCTGCGGCTGCTCGGGCACAACATGCCACCTGCAGGCGAGGCACTGGAGGAGGCGGCGGAGTGAGGGCCAACCCAGTCATCGTCGCATCGTGGGCGACGTTTGTCATAGCGTTTTTTACCGGCGTTTGGGGCTTGGGCAACGTGCGCGACTGCCCTTGCGATCAAATTTGCAAACGGCCAGATGAGCGCCGGACTATCGGTCTGTGGCCAAGCGATGGGGCTTTTATTTCTGAACCGCATCTTTCGGCGTAAAGGGCGTTGATGTTTTCCAAAATCCTCATCGCCAATCGCGGCGAGATCGCTTGCCGGGTCATCACCACTGCGCGCCGCATGGGCATTGCCACGGTGGCGGTGTATTCCGAGGCCGATACGCTTAGCCGCCATGTCGCCATGGCTGACGAGGCGGTGGCGATCGGGCCGGCGCCGGCGTCCCAAAGCTATCTCGACGCAGGCAAGATCATCGCGGCATGCAGGCAGACCGGTGCCGAGGCCGTGCATCCAGGATATGGCTTCCTGTCCGAAAATGCCGAGTTCGTGCGCGCTCTGGACGCCGAGGGCATTGCCTTCATCGGCCCGCCGGCAAGCGCGATTGCGGCAATGGGCGACAAGATCACTTCCAAACGCATCGCCGCCGAAGCGGGCGTCAACATCGTGCCCGGCAGCGGCGGTGCACTAGGATCGACCGAGGAGGCGCTAAGCGAAGCGCGGCGGATCGGCTATCCGGTGATGATCAAGGCCAGCGCCGGCGGCGGCGGCAAGGGGCTGCGCGTCGCCTGGAACGATGGCGAGGTGGAGGAAGGCTTCTCGGCCACCCAACGCGAAGGGCTCAACTCGTTTGGCGACGACCGCGTGTTCATCGAGAAGTTCATCGAGAACCCGCGCCATATAGAGATCCAGGTGCTGGGAGACCAGCACGGCACCATCGTCCATCTGGGGGAGCGCGAATGCTCGATCCAGCGGCGCCACCAGAAGGTGGTTGAGGAGGCTCCCTCCCCCTTCGTAACGCCCGCAATGCGCTCGGCGATGGGCGAGCAAGCGATCGCCCTGGCCCGCGCGGTGGGCTATCATTCGGCCGGAACGGTCGAGCTGATCGTTTCGGGCGCGGATCCGACGGGGGAAAGCTTCTACTTCCTCGAGATGAATACCCGTTTGCAGGTCGAGCATCCGGTCACCGAGGCCGTCACCGGCATCGATCTGGTGGAACAGATGATCCGCGTGGCGGCGGGCGAGAAACTGCCCTTCGATCAAGGCGACATCGCGCCCGATGGCTGGGCGATCGAGACGCGCATCTATGCCGAGGACCCTTATCGCGGCTTCGTGCCTTCGATCGGTCGGGTTAGCCGCTACCGCCCGCCTGCCGCGCCCTGGAGCGGTGGGCTGCGCGGAGAGGACGGCATCCGCGTGGACGATGGCGTGGCTGAGGGGGGCGTCATCTCGATGCATTACGATCCGATGATCGCCAAGCTCATCACCTGGGGCAGGACGCGGGAGGCCGCTGCGGACCTGCAGGTGCGCGCGCTCGACGATTTCATGATCGAGGGGCTGCGGCACAATGTCGATTTCCTCTCCTCTCTGCTCCAGCATCCGCGCTTCCGCGCCGGCGAGCTAACCACCGGCTTCATCGCCGAGGAATATCCCGAAGGCTTCACCGGCCACCCTGCGGGCGAGGAGCAGATACGGCTCGTCGCGGCAATCGCCGCACTCATGCAAGCCAGGCAGGAAACGCGCGCGGGCCGCCTATCGGGCGGGATCGACGGTGCCCCGCCCGTGCCGGCAAGCTGGCTGGTGACGCTTGCCGGGCGCGACCATCATGTAACGCCCGGGGAGGATCATGCGATGGTGGACGACCATCTGGTGCGCTTCACCTGCGATTGGCACCCGGGTATGCGCACGGCGGAGGCGGTTGCGCCGCCATTGCGGCTGGGCCTGCAGGTGGAGCGGCGGCGCAATGTCTGGTCGATCACCACGCATGGCGCGCGCTATGTGGCACGCGTGCTGCCGGCGCGCCTCGCCCCGCTGGCCGCGCACATGATCGAGAAGGAGGCGCCCGACCTCTCGCGCCTGCTGATCGCGCCCATGGCCGGGCTGCTGGTCGATTTGCGCGTGGCCGAGGGCGACCAGGTCGATGTCGGCCAGCCGCTGGCGGTGATGGAGGCGATGAAGATGGAGATGATCCTGCGCGCCGAGGCCAAAGGCGAAGTATCTGCCATCCATGCCGCGCAAGGCGATAGCCTGGCGGCCGAGGCGATCATCC
>Ga0210040_10009661_pt1 | contig 11199 bp, 7 predicted proteins | sample CryGeyCG12114_NA_FD_185462 | JGI IMG/M metagenome (GOLD analysis project Ga0210040, IMG submission 185462) | Groundwater microbial communities from aquifer - Crystal Geyser CG19_WC_8/21/14_NA (SPAdes) (version 2) | ecosystem: Environmental > Aquatic > Deep subsurface > Groundwater | place: USA... | reverse complement strand
AGGTCACGGCTACGACGTCGTCGCGGAACTTCTTGGGGTGGCTATAGGCACGGTCAAGATCCTTCCAGCGGCCCCCCCTCGCGACCATAGATCAGACATCACCCACTCGTGCAGCAGACCCTTCCCACCCCTGCCTAACATGTAGGAATTCAGAACCTACGGCGCTTTCAAGTGCCATTGCGTGTTGAGCTCGACGCTCTCCCCCGGCACGAGGGTCGTCAGTGGAGACAGCACCTCTAGCTCGACGAGGTGCGCGGTGACGTACAGTCCGCCGAGCGTAGGGACCGGCTCGAGGAGCGGGTGCTGGAGCCACAGCTCGACGGGGCAGCCCCCGTCGGGGTAGGCACCGTCCCTACGGGAGGTCTTCAGCTGCACGGTCAGCCCGTCTCGGCGCCGCCACTCCAGGGTGCCGGTCGCCGTGGGAAAGCCCAGCTTGCCGACGGCTTCCTGACTCAGCACCCGCCAGTGCCGGTCCCCGCGCTCGTAGGTGACCTCGCCCTCGACCGCGAAGAGGTGCTCGACCGGCCCGGGCTCCGCCAGGCTCTCCACAAGGACGACGCCGTCCGCCCCGTGCAAGGGGTCCGCGTCGACCTGGGTGACGTCCCACACGGACCAGCGGACGGGCCGCTCCGAGCGGTTACGGATAACAGAGACCTGATCGAAGGTGGTGCCGATGGCCGGCAGTCGGAAGCACCTCGTGATCTGCACCCCGGTGACCGGGTCCACCCCGCTGGTCAGCTTGACCGTCGCGGTTCCGTCGACTCCGACGTCGGTCACGACGTCGTACGCACCCGCGTCCAGGACCGGGTCCGGCGGCCCGTGCCACTGGTCGTCGTCGTCCCACCCCTGGGGCGCTGGCCAGGTCTTGTTCCCACCCAGGTTGGTCCAGGTCGCCATGGTGCCGTCCGGCACGGGCCAACTGGCCCGAGGCTGAGCCAGGACCAGGTCGGCGTCCAGCAGGTCCGGGTCGTGCCACAGCACCTCACGCCCCTGAAAGCGGCACGACACCAACCGGCCCCCCGCTGCGGGGACGAAGGTGAGCACCACGTCGGCGTTGGCCACGACCACGAGGTCGAGGTCGAGCGTCCGGCGGTGCTCGACCCGGGCGGCTCCCGGTGCCGACGACGACGGCGCGCTCATGCCGGGCTGGGCACGAGCACGACCTTGCCGGCCGCCCCAGCCGCCGCGAGCCGGTACGCCTCGTCGGCCTGGTCCAGCCCGAACCGGTGGCTGACCACCGCTTCCGGGTGCACGCCGCTGCGCGCGAGCAGCAGGGTGAGGTCCTCCATGCCCTGCAGCGACGTGACCCACGATGCGTTGATGGTCACCTGCTTGTGGAGCAGGGTGTCCGACACCTCGGTCTCGAGCCGGCCGCCCTCGCCCAGCAGGGAGACGCGTCCCCACTCGGCCACCACGTCGAGCGCGGTGGCACGTCCCGGCATCGAACCGGAGCAGTCCACGCTCACCGAGCAGCCCTCGCCGTCGGTGAGGACCAGCACAGCGGCGACCGCGTCGTCGTCCGCGGCCACCAGATGGTCGACCAGACCCGTCGACGCGACGAACTCGCGCCGCTCGGCGCTGCGCTCGATCCCGATCACCGTGCGCACGCCGAAGCAGCGGGCGATCATCGCGGCCGCCAGGCCGACAGGCCCGAGGCCGACGACGGCCAGCGTGTCGGCGCCGGTGATACGCGAACGCACGAGGCCCTCGTACGCGGTGCCGAAGCCGCAGGCGATCAGGCTGCCGTCGACGAAGGTCAGCTCGTCGGGCAGCGGGATGCAGGTCGACTCCTCCGCCACGAGGTAGCGGGCGTGGCCGCCGTCGCGCTGCCACCCGTACGACTCCCGGCGGTGCTCGTCGCTGCAGCTGATGAAGTACCCGGCGCGGCAGTTGCGGCACAGGCCGCAGCCGACGATGTGGTAGACGACGACCCGGTCTCCGAGCCCGACGCGGTGGCAGTCCTCGCCCAGCGCGACGACCGTCCCGCAGGGCTCATGGCCAGCGACGACCCCGCGGTAGGCCGGTGCCCCATCGAGGCCCTTGTGGCTCTTGTAGCCGCGGTAGATGTAGCCGATGTCGCTGCCGCAGATGCCGGACGCACCGACCTCGAGCAGCACCTGTCCGGGGCCGGGTCGGGGCAGGTCGTAGCTTCGCAGGACCGCGGTGGAGTCGCCGGGCAGGAAGACCCCGTCGACGGTGGCGGGGAACGTGCTCGTGGTCATGTCAGTCCTTCTTCGTCGACGTCGGCGTCAGGTACTTCGTCGTGGTGGCGGTCGTGGTGGTCGAGGTCGAGGCGGTGCCGCGCTGCAGCACGGCGGCGAGGTCGAGAGCGGCGAACCGGCTCGGGTCGTGCTGCAGGACCTCGACCAGGAGGGGCGCGGCCTGCTCGGGGTGCCCGAGGCCGGTCTCCGCCTGCGCGGTGAGCAGCTGGGCCGTCGCCTCGCGTCGCTGCTGGAGATCGTCGTCGAAGAGCAGCAGGGCGGGTAGCGAGGTCGCAAAGTAGTCGACGGTGGCGGCGCTGCGACCGAGCCCCTGGGCGAAGTCGCGGAGCCGGTGCAGCAGGGTGTCGGCCTCGTCGTCGCGGCCCAGCCGTCGCCAGGCGGTCGCCGACAGGTAGGTCTTCTCCCCGTACGGCTGGGGTGCCATGTCGACGAAGTCGCCCACCGACGTCGCCGCCTGCTGCCACGCGGTCACCGCTTCCTCGCTCCTGCCTTGCGCGTCGAGCGTGTCGCCCAGGGCGAGGTGCAGGTCGGCCCGGTTGGCGAGCAGGTGCGGCCCCTCCCCGAGGGTGGCGGGCGGGTCGAGCGCAGCACGTACGGCGGACTCCGCCTCGGCGGCCCGCCCGGCGGCGAGCAGCTCGCGAGACCTGGCCAGGTGCGTCCGTTCCCAGGCGGCGAGCGCCTGCCCCTCACCACCCTCCCAGGGCTGGAAACGGCGGTCGCGCAGGATGTCCAGGGCCCGCTCGTGCTGCCCGTCCGTGACGAGCAGGTGCACGTGCTCGATGGTGAGGTCGTCCCGCTCGGCCACCAGGTCGAGGTGGTCCTCGAGCCGGGCCAGGCGGACCCCGGGCTTGTCGGCGAGGCGGCGGGCCAGCTGGTCGCGCTCGTAGCGCAGCCGACTGTCGTCCGGCGCAGCCCGCAGCGCCGCCTCGAAGCAGCGCACGGCCTGCCCAGCGTCACCCGAGACGTTGAAGGACGCGACCCCGAGGTTGCGCCAGCAGACCACGTCCGTCGGGTCCGCGGCGACGGCCAGCTCCCACGCCGCGACGGCCTCCGCCGGCCGGTCGGCGCCGTAGAGCAGATGGCCGAGCAGACCCGCCGCGGTGCCGTCGCCCGGCTCGGCGGCGAGGGCGGCGCGCAGGACCGCCTCGTCGTCGTGGCCGTGCGGGAAGCACCAGGTCGCGTCGACGCTCCGGGCCGTGCGCCGCGCCTGCGTCGCCTCGTCGAGGCGGCCGAGCTGGTCCAGGACCGAAGCACGGTGAAGGTGCAGCAGCAGCTCCTGACCACCGCCACCGCGGCGGGTCTCGTCGGCCAGCACGGCGTCGAGGACGCCCAGCGCGTCCTCGAGGAAGCCGGCCCGGGCCAGCTGCAGGGCGACGTCGCGGACGGTCCGGGCGTTACAGGTCAGCGGGTCCCCGGCCAGGTGCCGGGCCCACCAATCCAGCGGGTCCAGGGCGAGGGTCGCCGCGAGGCGTGCGGTGGCCTCCGTGTCGCGGCCCAGCCGGCGCAGGCACAGCACGGCGAGGTCGCGGGCCGCAAGGTTGTCGCTGTCGTCACGGGCCACGGCGTCGAGCAGGGCGAGCGCCTCGGTCCATGCGTGCCGGACGCAGAGCCGGGACGCCATCGCGAGGTGTGCCGGAGCACGCCAGGGCCGGGTCCAGGCGGCCTTCGCCCAGGCGTCGTACGCCTCGTCGTGGCGACCGAGACGTTCCAGGACGAGGCCGAGGCGGTAGTGCGGCTCACCGTCGTACGGGTTGGCGTTCCAGGTGGTGGTCCGCGCGACCGCGTGCCGCAGGAGCTGCTCGGCCACGTCGAGCTCACCGCGCCCGTAGGCGGCAGCGGCCAGCGCGGTGGCGCTCCGCGCGTCCCCGGGGTCGCGTCGGAGCGCCTCGTTCCAGTAGGGCTCCGGGGAGCGGGTGGCGTGGCGGTACTGCGACAGGTGCAGCCCGACGAGGTAGAGCTCCTCGACGGAGCCGACGTCCTCCGGCGCGGGCGGCTCGATGGCGGGCTCCACCGCCGCGGGCACGGTCGAGGCGGGGCTCCAGCGCAACAGCTCGACGTCGCCCTGCGCCACCACGACCGCGACCTCGGAACCATTCGCCGAGGCCGGAAGGACGACCGTGCGGTGCACCGGGTGCCGCGGGTCGAGGTCGACCGTGTCGGACCACAGCTCGTGACCGTCCGCGTCCTCGAGGCGGAGCGTCGCCCCGGCACGCGATCGGGTGCTGCCCAGGCCGAGCTCGACCTCGACCGAGCCGTCGTCGAACGGGCGCAGCCCGTGGTGCAGCGCCAGCTCAGTGGTCGCCTGCTGCACCGTCCCGATCTCGGAGATCGGGTACCAGTACTGGCTGAAGGTCTTCGTCTCCCCCGGCGCGAGGAAGGCGAAGTCGGGCTGGTTGTCGGTGTAGACGCCGGCCATCAGCTCGACGTACGGCCCGTCGGTGTCGGTGAGGTTGGCGTCCCAGGCCCAGCCGAACCGCTCGTTGCCCCAGGTCCACTGCTTCTTGCCGGGTGCGACGTGGTGGTCGGCCCAGTGCACGAAGCCGGCCCGGGCCGCGTGGTCGTAGCCGCCGAAGAAGTCGCCTTTGCTACCCACAGCCATGTACGACGTCGGGACCGGGATGTTCCGGTACCAGTCGAGCCGATCGGCGTCGGGGTGCTCGGCGTCCACGCGGGACGGGTAGTCCACGCCGTAGTAGGGCGTGGTCGCGTGCGGGAAGCCGGTGGTCGCGCGGCGCGCGTGGTCCGCTACGACCTCGACGTCGGTGGGGAAGAAGGACTGGTAGTCGTCGTGCACGCGCGCCGCGACATTGGCCCACCACAGGAACGTGCGGACGTCCTCCGTCCGGTTGTGCAGCCGCACCTTGAGCTCGACGAGCGCGCGGTCGGGGTGCAGCGTGATGCCGTGCATGCCCTTGAGCCGGTGGAAGGGGTCGTGGTCGGAGCACCAGACCGTGACCGAGCCGTCGGGCAGCTCCTCCACCGACACGTCGGTGGGCAGGTAGGTCGCCGGCCGATGGTGCTGCGGCCAGTTGAACTCCACCCCGCCCGAGATCCACGGCCCGGCCAGCCCGACGAGCGCCGGCTTGATGACGTTGTTGCGGTAGAAGAAGTCGTAGCCGGTGGTGAGGTCCAGGCCGACATGAATGCGCCCGCCGAGCTCTGGCAGCACCATCAGCCGGATCCAGTCGTTCTCCAGGTGGATCGCGTCCCAGCTGCGCGGGTGCTTGTCCGCGGCGACGCGCTCGTGGAAGGCCATCGGGTACACCCGGCCTGACGAGCCCTGGTAGACCCGGTTCTGGAGGTACATCGGGTAGCGGTCGGGCGGCAGCAGGTCGTAGGTGTCGATCGAGACCGGCTCCCGCCAAGCCGCCACACGCTGCCCCACCGCCGTGGCCGGCCTCGGGGGGAGCTCGATCGACGACGCAGGACCTGCTGACGGCATTGCCATGTCGGTGACCTTATGAACCGACCGACGCACTCTCCCATGGCGAGGACGACGGAAGACATGGACTAAACGACGGCCCGCGTAAGGTCCCGCTCATGTCCCGCCACTCCGGCTTCGCCGGCGAACGCATCAGCGTCCTCCCCAGGTTGTGCGTGTCGGAGGCGCTGCGCCACCCGGTGACGAGCCGGCTGCTCGTGACCGATTCGGGCTTCTTCCCCCGTGCAAGCGAGCACGACCGCGCCCGGCCGCACGGGAGCGGGGAGGCCGTCCTGATCGTCTGCGTCGAGGGCGTCGGTTGGTGCGAGGTCGACGGCACCCGGCACCGGGTGATGCCGGGACAGGTGGTGGCGCTCGCCCCGCACACGCCGCACCGCTACGGCGCGTCCACCCAGGACCCGTGGAGCGTCTGGTGGGTGCATTTGCTCGGCAGCGACGTCGTCGACCTTGTCGCGGCGGTAGGCGCCAGCCGGGCGCAGCCCGTCCTTGACGTGCCCGAACTCCCACGCGCGGTCGCGCTGCTGGAGGAGGTGGTGGCGGGGATGGAGCGCGACGACTTGGCCCGCACGCTCCAGCTGGGGGCGGGCGCCGCCTGGAACCTGCTGGCTCTGCTCTCCATCAGCCCCTATCAACCATCCCGGGAACGCGCTGATCCCGCGCAGGTCGCGATCTCCCACATTCAGCACCACTACAGCGACAAGATGACCGTCCCCGAGCTGGCGTCGATGGTCGGGCTGTCGACCTCGCACTTCGCCGCGCTGTTCCGCCGCGCGACCGGGTGCGGTCCGAGGGAGTACCAGACCCGGCTCCGGATGCTGAAGGCCCGACAGCTCCTGGACACCACCGACCTTCCCGTGGCGACGGTCGCGCGGAGCGTCGGCTACGACGACCCCTTCCACTTCGCGCGTCAGTTCCGGGCCGCCCACGGGGTCACCGCGAGCGAGCACCGCAGCCGCACCAAGGGGTGAGAGCCGGTCTGCGACACGAGGGCGAGATCGTCGCTTCGTCCAGGTAGACCGTCGACTTCGCCATGGGCACGTCGGTGCTGGTCTTCCTAGGGTCGGGACATCGCCGCGGCCGAGACGGTCCGGCGCCCGATCCGACGACTCGCTGGGCACCGTTCCGGCGAGGACGTCGGCCCACGACAAGGAGGTCGACATGCTCGCGACGAGCAGAAGAATTGCCGCCACCGCCGCGCTGGTCCTGACCGCGACCACGGCGCTGGCCGGTTGCGGAGGCAGCTCGGCCCCGGACGGCACGGGCGGCGGTTCCGCCGCAGCCCCGAAGGCGCTGCGGGTCGGTGTCGTCTACCTCGACACGCAAGGCTTCTACGGCGGCGTCAAGAAGGGCATCGACGACGGCGCGGCTGCCGCCGGCACCTCGGTCAAGATCGTCGAGACCAACGCACAGGACGACGCCAGCAAGGAGTCGACTTTCATGAGCAACCTGGTCGCCCAGCACGTCGACGCGATCCTGCTGTCCGCGTCCAGCGCCACCGCCTCGGTGCCGGCGATCAAGAGCGCGCACGACGCGAACATCCCCGTCGTCTGCTACAACACCTGCATCGGCGAGCCCGGACTGTCGCAATACGTGTCCGCGTACACGCTGGGTGACCCGACCGAGTTCGGCTACAAGCTCGGGACCGCAGCCGCCGCGTACTTCCAAAAGGCCGGGATCACCGCGCCCAGGATCGGTGTGATCAACTGCGAGTTCGTCGAGGTGTGCGTGCAGCGCCGGGACGGCTTCGACAAGGCGATGAAGGAGAAGCTCCCGGGCTACACCGTCGTGGCCAACCAGAAGGGCGGCGACGCCTCCGCCTCCCTCAGCGCGGCGCAGAACGTGCTCACCGCCAACCCGGACCTCGACGCGTTCATGGGCGAGTACGGCGACGCCACCATCGGCGCGGTCAAAGCGGTCCAGAGCGCGAACCGGGTCGGCAAGACGGTCGTCTTCGGCGGCGACATGACCACCGACATCGCCAGCGCGCTCAAGGACGGCTCTGTCCTGAAGGCCGAGGTCGACATCAGCGGCCAGGTCATGGGCAAGGCCGCGATCAAGGCCGCCATCGACACCGTCAACGGCAACAAGCCGGCCCAGGTCGTCGTGCCCGTCCCCGTCGACCTGTACGCCAGCCAGGACTCGGCCACCCAGTGGCTGACGACGCACGCCGACGGCATCCCGTGATCGGCCGGCCGAGCTGATCCCCACCCGCCCCCACAGCAGCCGGAGTCACCGTTGACCACAAGCACCGCGAGCACGCCGTCCCCGCCACGGGACCCCACGACGCCGATCGCCGTCATCACCTCGGCGAGCAAGCGCTACGGGGGGGTCCAGGCCCTGCGTGACGTGAGCCTGAGCATCGCGCCCGGCGAGGTCCGGGCCCTGCTGGGCAAGAACGGGGCCGGCAAGTCGACGGTGATCCGGCTGTTGTCGGGCGTGGAGGAGCCGGACTCCGGCACCGTCGTGCTCGGTGGTACGCCCCTGGCACGGGGCGGGGTCAAGGCCGCGCAGCAGCTCGGGGTGCGCACGGTCTACCAGGAGCTCAGCCTCATCCCCGACATGACGGTCGCGGAGAACCTGTTCATGGGTGCGTGGCCCCGGCGCGGCGGCCAGATCGACCGACGGCTGATGACCCGCGCCACCAGTGATGCGCTCGCGCGGCTGGAGCTGGACCTGGATCCTCGGCAACCGGTGTCAGCGCTGAGCATCGCCGACCAGCAGCTGGTCGAAATCGCCCGAGCCCTGTCGCAGGAACCGGCGCTGCTGATCCTGGACGAGCCGACAAGCTCGCTGGCGGCCGCAGAGGTCGACCGGGTGCTGACGGCGGTACAGCGGATCCGTTCCGCAGGAGTCGCCGTGATCTACGTGAGCCACCGCGTGTCCGAGATCCGCCAGGTCGCCGACACCGCCACGATCATGAGGGACGGGCAGGTCGTCGACACGCTACCGATGGCGGGTGTGTCGACCACGGACATCGTCTCGATGATGGTGGGCGACGCTGATCTGGAGACCCCGCTCGTCACCACCGCCGCCGAGCGTGGACCTGTGGTCATGCGGGTCGAGGGCGTCACCGTCGCCCCCAAACTCGCCGAGATCACGTTCGACGTGCACGCGGGCGAGGTCCTGGGTCTCGCCGGGGTGCTGGGCTCGGGCCGCACAGAACTGCTGGCCGTGCTGGCCGGCCTCGTCCGGCCCGACGCCGGCACGGTCGTCGTCGACGGGCAGCGCGTCGACGGCCGGGGTCTGCGACACGCGATGAGCCTCGGTGTCGGCGTAACGCCGGAGAACCGGAAGGACGACGGGATCGTCCCCGACCTCGGGGTCGACGAGAACCTGGTGCTGACCGACTGGAAGAAGGTCACGCACCGCGGGGTGATCAGCACCCGACGGCTGGCGGCCGCTGCGAGCCGAGCCATCACAAGCATGGCCGTCCGGACCAACTCGGCGCACACGCCGATCGGCACCCTGAGCGGCGGCAACCAGCAGAAGGTCGTCATCGGGCGTTGGCTGCACGCCGGCTCCCGCGTCCTGCTGCTCGACGAGCCCACCCGCGGCGTTGACGTGCAGGCCAAGGCCCAGATCTACGAGCTGCTCCGCACGCTCGCCGGTCAAGGTGTCGCGGTCGTTTTCGTCTCCAGCGAGATGGACGAGCTACCCCTCGTGTGCGACCGCGCGCTCGTCCTGAACGGGGGCCGCATCCGCGACGAGCAGGTCACCCCCCACATCCGTACGGACCAGCTGCTGCTGGCCGCCATCGTCGAGCACTGAGCAGAGGGAACTGATGAGCACCACCAACGCCGAGCCCGGCACAGCCGCTGCGCCAACGACCGCACGACGCCTCTCCCTGACGTCCCAGCAGCTGAACGAGGGCGGTCTCGCCGTTGCGCTGATCGCCCTGATCATCATCTTGAGCTTCTCGTCGGACTACTTCGCCACCGTCGACAACATGTGGGCGATCCTCGGTGACGCGGCGCTCGTCGGCATCGTGGCCTGGGCGAGCACCCTCGTCATCGTGGCCGGCGAGATCGACATCAGCGTGGGTCCGGCCGTGGCGTTCTGGAGCGTGATCCTGGCCGAGCTGAACGGCAAGATGGACCTGCCGCTCCCCGTGGCCGTCCTGCTGACGCTGGTCGGAGGTGCACTCGTCGGTGCCTTCGCCGGCTGGTTGCGCGCCCGCTTCGGGGTGCCCTCGTTCATCGTCACGCTGGGCCTCTGGAGTGCACTGCGCGGGCTGGCCCAGTTCCTGACGAACGCGCTACCCATCCCGGTGGGACCGAGCCCGTTCCTCGACCGGCTGGGCGGCAAGATTGGCCAGGTCCCGACGCCGGCGATCCTCATGATCGTCCTGTTTGTGATCTTCGCCTTTGTCGCGCAGCGGACCGCGTACGGCCGTTCGGTCTACGCGGTGGGCGGCAACGCGCGGGCCGCGCTGCTGACTGGCATCAACGTGTCCCGGATCCGGGTGATCTTGTTCGCCACCAGCGGCGCCATGGCCGCGCTGCTCGGCGTCGTCTTCGCCGGCCGCCTCGCGAGCGGGAACTCCGGTGCGGCCCAGGGGCTTGAGTTCTCCGTCATCGCCGCCGTCGTCGTGGGTGGGACCTCGCTGTCAGGCGGACGCGGCTCGATGCTGGGCACGCTGCTCGGCGTGCTGTTCATCACCGTGATCGGCAACGGCCTCGTGATCCTGGGAGTCAACTCCTACGTTCAAGACGTCGTTCGCGGCGGGCTGATCGTCGGGGCCGTCCTGATCAACATGATTCTCGCCACTCGCGGCCGCGCCTCGAGCCGGTGATCTTTACGCGTGACGTGACCCGGTTCGGCGGCTCTACCCAGGTGCCTGGGGGCCGCGACCCTCGCCAGGTTCACCCGCGGGCGACGTCTTGCGCTGCTGCACGCCCCAGCTCTAACGGGTAGCGCTGTCGGTCGACCGAAGTTGAGGTAGGCACAGAGCCCCGAGCCCCGGCGCGATAGCTGCTCAGTTGCGTGCAGGCGCCAGGGCACGCAGTGGGAGGGAGAACAGATACCAAAGGATTCGACACGGGACACTCACGAGAACGGCGCTCAGCACGCTCGGTAGCACGTCGCTCGCGGGGATCGCCCTCATGAATCCTTCGGTCGTGGGTTCAAGCCCCACTCGCCCCACCGGTGTTCGTGTGACGCGCACGAATGCACCAGATCGGGGCACTCAGCTCTCCTGGTGAGAGTCGACGACGACGATGACCTCGAGGGTCCGCGGGCCGTGGACGCCTTCGACGCGGTTGAGCTCGATGTCGCTGGTGGCGCTGGGCCCGCTGATCATGGTGGTCGGCCTGGTGGTGTCGAGCCGGGTGATCATCTGGGGCACGTCAGGGCAGACCTGGTTCGCCAGGACGACACAGAGGTGGTAGTCGGGGATCAGGCTGAGCACGCGGCGACCTTGGTCGGGCGAGCCGTCGAGGACCAGCGTGCCGGTCTCGGCCACGGCGACCGCGCAACCGGTGAGCACCCCGTCGACGGCGTCCAAGGCGTCGACGGACAGGTCGGCTCCCCCGTCCG
>Ga0210040_10009660_pt1 | contig 11199 bp, 14 predicted proteins | sample CryGeyCG12114_NA_FD_185462 | JGI IMG/M metagenome (GOLD analysis project Ga0210040, IMG submission 185462) | Groundwater microbial communities from aquifer - Crystal Geyser CG19_WC_8/21/14_NA (SPAdes) (version 2) | ecosystem: Environmental > Aquatic > Deep subsurface > Groundwater | place: USA... | reverse complement strand
TAAGTACTCCTCTACTCACCATTGAATCCTCCAATGCAAACTAACAGTTCATCAGCCACTATAACTGCAAAGTTACTCCTGGGACTCTGCATTTCTGCAGTTTCTTGCCATTCTGAAGAATTATCGGGATTATATTTTTCGCAAGACTTCAACCTTGTGAACCCATTGAAACCTACAGCATAAAAAATAGAATGAGAACTTTACCAGTAAGTTAAAACAATTCTCACCACATACCTCCAATGGCGTACAAACAATCTTTGTGGGCCACTAAGCCCACACCGCTCCTTGGACTAGTCATGGGATGAACAAATGTCCATTGATTTTCCTGTACAAAATAATTACCTAAAAGTTTCATTTTTTCATCGCTCTCAGGCATAACTAGTGTCAGTGTCAAGTTTTGGGTTTACCTCTGGGGTATAAACTTCCACACTATTCAGTACCTCTGTACCAGTGAACCCACCAGCTATGTACACCTATGGAGAAAACAACAATTAAAATCTTTAATGGATACTCCTTACGGCCCCTGGAAACTGAAAACAAGTTATAGTGCAAATACTCTCCTACTCATATTCTTTTAGATCTTACCTTTCCATTGAGGGAACAGGCAGATGCATCGCTTCTTTGCCGATTCATCGACTGAACTAACTCCCATTGATTTCTCTCTGGATCGTACTTTTCCACTGTAGACATTCGAGTACGGCCATTGTATCCCCCACAAGCGTAGATTGATCCGTCTATAAAAATTGAGACCAAAATGCTAGTTAATTCACTTTGAGACAATGGCATACTACATGGGACCTGAAAAAACTGACTTTCATCTCTTACTAAGAACAGCGCAACTGACATAACAACGGGGATGAAACATGCAAGCTTTTTCTGTCCAACTTTTATCCACTGGATTAAAGCATCTGACTGTACTAAAATGGTCGTTTCCATCGAATCCTCCTATCATGTAAATTGAGTGGCCTAATGTTACTAGGCCGTGATATGCTCTGGGAGTTATGTCCGATCCATTGTTCAGGAACCATCTATCGGCTCTGTAAATAATTATGGGAAAATTCGAGATTTCTGCATTTACAGATGTTATGTTAGTTGGCTAGTTTAGTTAGTTATTACCTGACGTCATAAGTTTCCATGAAACTTGTGGGGCTTCCAGCACTCCATCCTCCCACTGCAAAAACGATCTCATTTGGGATTCTAGGGCGAGCCAACGGATCGTTCAAATCTAATTCACTCCCATTTAAAGATTCCATAGAAGCTAGGAACATGGAAGCATTATATAGGACTCCTTCCACATCCTGAAAAGAGCGGAAGTTAATATTATTTTTAGAACTTGTTGTTCTATGAGTGAATAGTTGTGCACTATTGCTAAAATTTTATAGATGTCAGTTTTTTGTTGCCAATATGTATACCGAAACATTATCGCAATACTTCCATTTGAGCACACTGTTAGTAAAAAAGCTGTAGCTCATCAATCCGAACCGAATGCACTGAAGGAGCTCATTAAGTCGGCATGTTCTACTAGCTGGATCGAACTCAACCCATTTTTTTACAGCTTCGAAAACAAGTCCTTCATTTCTGACGTTGAGCCTGTCATCTCTCAGAAAGTCTTCAAACTGTTCAAAATCCATCTTGACAAACTCAGGACTTTGGCACACGTCCCGAAAATTCGTGAGAATAAACATGCGAGCTTTGCTTGCCAGCTCTTTACAGAAATAGCTGCGTGCAAACTTGAAGATGGAGACGCAGTTGTCTGGATTCAACTCGTTGGTTAGAAATTGGCAACACTGCTGTACTATGCCGAGCATTTGATATTGGTCTGCTAAAGGCAACAGTTTGTCCACATTTGTGCCATTCACGGCACATTTTCCTGTATACGCAAATTCGATCAAGTTTTCTAAGGTTTCCGCATCCACCGTTTTTAGTTGAATTTCGGCTAGTTCTTTCCCATGGTCTCCTTCTAGTGTGTTCAGAAATAGGGCTTTGAAGTATGGGCTGGCTGCAGCCATTATGGCTCGGTGTACATGGTAAGTCTGAAAAATGAAAAAAAAACACGTTTAGTCGGATTTAGAGTAAAAATGTCCGGCTTGAGATTTAAAATGAGAATTTTTTATTAAAAGTAGATTACTAAGTACCTTTTTGTCGCAAGTTTTAATAATTCCATCGCAAAGTATATTATTTTTCCTATATTCATTCCAAATTGAAGGAAACTGACAGTCCAGTTTAAAATGCAATAAAGTATTTGCCTTGGGATCTAACAATGGGCAAGCTTTGGTTTTGAATATCTGCGATTTTCGTTTCGTTGAGGGTTCCAACGGATTCTGATTGTTGTCAGAATCTCCACCCCTATGGGCTCGATTCGGGGTGGACTCATTATTCGTATGACTAGGTGTAGTGCTGTTACTGGTGGTATTACTGCTGGTTCTCATCCGCTTCACAAAATCCATATAAAGAGGGGGGATAGAACGGACCAGATATTGGCTATATATAAGGTGGTATGAAGATGAACCAGGAACACTCCGTGTTTTCGATGTTGGGCGGAATGGTTGCAAATTTTAAAGGCACCGGGGTGCCTCTGGGAATCTCCTCCGGCTAACTTTAAAAGTACTATTGACGGCTACTACTACTGACTGCGTTTCCTATTGTTGTGTGTTAATTGTCTGTACTTGGTTGACTTAATGTCAAATTGTCTGAATTGAGTTATTGTGAGTAATAAGTAGTGGGTTGTGAGTAAAGCTCACCCCATTTATGACTTTCACTTTGTTTGCACGTTGTTTAGCAGGGCATTTTTTTCTCATATGAGGTCACCATGGAAACAATGAAATTTTAAATTGTGAAAAATTATTACAGGTTGCCATCAATTATTGAAGAATTTTACCCTGTGCGTTAGTAAGTGAGTACAGCTTATCGAGAGTGTTTGTACACTACCCGTAATTGGAACTTTGTGCTGGAAAAATTAAACCTGTCCATCGTTGAGTCGAGGAAAGCGGCGCTACTGTACGTTTGAGACAGAAAGGCCGTCACGGTGAAGCGCTCAGTCGAAGAAAGCAGCCCTTCAGCAGCAGCTGGAAACGGTGAGGCGCCACCGTCTAAGAAAAGGGCTACTGCTGCTGCCACTACTGCCATCTACGTGCCACCAATTATTTTGCCAGACGAGGCCTTTTCTGCTGCTGCTATGTTAGCTATGCCTACTGCTGCTACTATCCCAACGTCTTCGTTGTCATCATCCGGTAATTAACTTACGAGTTTAGTCTTTCTATGCCAAAATTTTGGAAACCTTGCAATCTTCACTTACCTAACTAGCAATAAATTCTTTTACTTGCTTAATGCTTTGGTTTTTTAACTACTAACTAACAACCAGCAGTGCATGTATTGTAGTTAAATAATAGATTAAGATTTGATTGTAATTTTCTTTCGCAAAGCAATGAACCAATAGGTAATTTGAGACTAGATAAATTACTTTTGTTACTTTTGTTGCTGTTGATATCGTAAAATGTAGAAATAATTTCCTTTCAGTTGCACTCACTATGTTATGTTATTGTAAACCTGTAATTTGATCGGTGACTATTCTGGGAATCAGTATCAGAATCAGAATCAGTTTTCTAATGCAATACAATGACTAAACTTGTCAATCAAATCGGTTGCTGGATGCAACAAGTTTTTTTATTCCATTAGTTTTATAATTTTCAGTGCAAAGTTTGTGAATAATCTGGCACACAGCAGTGAATTTTTCGAAAAATTGCTCGGTAAAAAATGCCAGAACAACAGAAACTGTACACTCCATCTGAACCAGTTGATTATATGACCCATGGTGTGGAAAAATCTCCATTCTTCTATGTCCAAAGTAATACAAATTCTAGAGACACGAAGTCTTGCTCGCTGGATTTCCCTTGTGGTAAAAATAATATAAATGCAAACGAGTAGCATATTATATTCTTTTCTAAATATTGCATTCTTGGGATGGATACTGCCTCAGTGATTACAATGTATACGATGTAGACTATTAGTTGGCTAGTAACCCTATTGACTTGATTTGAACCAGTTTATTTTTGCAGTAGTTGTAGTAGTTTGTTAAATAGTTGATTGCGTTACGTAAAATATATAGGATCTACTCCTACCACTCCTACTAGTAATTGTGATGATACCCCGGATACTTTAGCATCCAGCGCCGTGTCACATAATGGTCAAAAGGACACGACATGGACCAAATTGTTTGTTGGAGGTCTTCCATATCATACGACGGACAAGAGTTTACGTGAACACTTCAAAGTTTTCGGGGAAATTGAGGAAGCTGTTGTCATCACTGATCGACAGACTGGCAAAAGCAGGGGATATGGATTTGTAAGTTTTGCTACATATTTTATTTCTTGTACTTCTATACATTGCATTGCAACCATATGCTGAACAAAAAAGTAGTTTTATTTGCTCATATAATTTTCAATTTTTACCTTGCTTCTCATAATTATGTTGGAAGCAATAATTTCCCTAGTGGGTTTTAATCTGCAGAAATACTTACTTTATATTTCGTGTTGACGAATTATCTTATATTCCGTGTAGGTGTTGTACTGTCATGTAACTTCCCCTTCACTTTATGTTATTATAGTCAGTTAGGTTTGGCTGGCATGTATCAATATTTTGTGTGACACGCATTTCCCATCCCATTAGGCAACAACTATTTTGTCTCGCTTAATTAATTAGATGAAACCGTAATTAAGGTGGATGGCAGAAGCCACACACACACTACATGCATGTATGGGCAAGCATCCGAAGCAATGAGACACTAGTTAATTGGGACCTGGATATTAATATACAGACTGACTGTGAATGATTGTTCCTCCTCCCTAGGTAATTATGGGGGATCGAGTTGGAGCTGAAAGAGCATGCAAAGATCCGAATCCAATAATAGATGGAAGGAAGGCAAATGTGAACTTGGCCATTTTGGGAGCAAAACCAAGAGGAAATGCTGCAGCCGCTGCATTGGCTGCTACGGCTGGTAAGTTTGTTGCAATGATGAACCACTTACTTTTGAAAGGAACGTGAAAGCACTTTACACATCGTACACAGGGTTTTAGGATGGTATAACAATGTTAGTTAGTTAGCTATGTTTCGGGAGTGAAGCCGTAGAAAGGAAAAGCACTTTTAGCTCTTGAAAAATGGCACATTTGATGGCCTGATTAAATTTTAACTTTTTTCTGTGTGAGTGATGATTCTGGTTGGCTGTACTTTTGGGATCATAAAAAACGTAAAAATCAAGTGATGATGTTTGTCGTGTGCCTTTTGCATATTCTCATTCTTTATTTTGGTTGTTTGTTTTTTGATGAACTCTATAATTTCTTTTGTGACTAAGTTTGTTGTTTTTTAAAGGGATTTTTTGGGTCTTGTAAGGATTGAATATACGTACGTATTAACTACTCAGGTTGGATTACATAATTTTAATGCAGCAATCATAAGATTGCTTGTTTCCAAACATATGGGGATAAATGCACATAGCTGTAGCGCTATGTGCTGTATCTTACCTCTGTATACTGTTCTAGTATTCAGTGAAAAGAATGAGTTGTAGCTTGGTTAAGTGTCCAATTAGGGAACTAGAAGCGCTCAAATTATAATTTTGTGAATATCAAATCTTTTGCCTTTAAATTACACAAAAACTTTTTTATGACTGTGCGAAAATTCTAATTTATTGTTGAATATCTAGAATGAATGATAAATGTTAAACCGCAAGATTGCCGTAAAAACTATATGGAGCGAGAATGATCCATATTTTCACCACACCGTGTGACTGACTATACTAAATAGAAGTCACCGTAAATTCTTCTCTATTGCTCTGGCTTGTCAATGTTCTCTCAGTCCCTTTCTTACTGTGTATACTATTTTTAAAATTTCTTTCTTAGTTAGTATTCTTGTCGATCATAAAATATAAGGATAAAATTTTTGCAGATAATTTTTAGCATGCAGCAAGCTATGAAGAATTTACGGTGGGCTCATTCTATAAGTGTTGTGAACATTATGATGATTACAATGACACACTAGTTTATTTGTCGTGTTCGTTCTTGTAATGTACGAAAAGACACGTTGATTTGATTGAGTTTCTCTGCGGTTTTTTCTTCTTGTTTGTTGTTTTTTGTTTGGTGTATTTAGCATTTCCCTTCACAGCTACTGCGATTAGACCTGGTGGTTTTCCTGCTACTGCGTCGTCAGCAGCACTTTTGGCAGCTTCCCAGTACGGGTAAGTTTTATGTAGATTGTGTATAGTGTTTCTTTGTTTTCCTTTTCTTGCTCTAAAAAAGAACAACAGTAAAATGTATCATTACAAGCTTTCATTTCAAGAAATCATTTTACTACAAATTGTATGCTGACCTAAAAGCTTCGTAATTATGTATATGGGGGTTTGTTGGTTGTTGAGAGCTGATATTTATTTGATGATTCGGTTGGATTATACATGTGCACTGCGATATGTTAATTTTGAACTGATATGCGAAAAGGTCGTAAACTCTGTTTTGAATATTTTTATTCACTAATAATAAACATTACATAGTATTTGAATTTCTGACACCACAGTTGTTTCTATTGAGTTCACACTATTGAGTTTTTGCTCCAGTCGATTTAATGAAATTTTAATATTTTTGCATGTTTTTTCATTGCATTTTTCGCTGTAGATTTTGAAATGATTTTTTTGTGTTCATCTTTACGGAGAGTGTGATAGTAATTGATTATTGAATGTAAAGCATTAGGATACCGACACAATTTTTTTATTTAGGGACTCCCGAGTCAACTCCAGTGACACCTGTTGCTGATAAACAGAGCCCACATACAATATATTATTGCTTGATCATGAGGAGATTTAGTTAGTTAGAATCCTGTTCCAACTTCTTATTAGTTAGTTCAGGAAATGAGACAAGAAGTTTGTGTGCTAATGAGCTTATTGAAGTCATGTGCCAAAAAAATTGTGCTCTTGTAGATTACCAGCTGCTAATTACATTTATCAACCGGCTGCTTCTGCAGCAGCTTATGGAGGTGGTCATCAACTTTTGTCTTTGCAAAATCCATCAACCACGACTCCCGTTTTAGCGGCTGCTATTGCAGCCCAGGCACAGGCTCAACAACAGCATCATTTGTATGAGGCTTATCATCATCACCATCAAGGGAATGGAGCTGGGACGCCTTCAGGAGTCTCGGTAAATGCCTCTGGTGCTCATGGCTCTGCGGGTCAACATTTAGGCTCATCGGCGCAGTTTGCAGCAGCCCAAGCTTTTGCGGCCTTAGGTATTCTAATAGCAGTTAAAGTTATAGTTGGGACACTTTCTGCAATCAAAACTCAAACTGACTACTAAAGAATTCGAGTAAAATCAGCAAATTAAGTCAGTTGCTGCATTAAATATTTTATAATGTTCTATACAGTCAGATCACTCACTAGCACACTAGACAATGTAGCCGAAAATCAGCCATACTGCGCATGTGTGCAACCAACAAAGTGAGTATAACAAAGAAAACTCGTAATGCGCATGTGCAACCAAGCTATCTACAGAAATGAGATAGCTTGATATGCTATGTTTGATTTGCTGGTCATAAATAATCAGCGGAACATTGTAAACGTTTCGAGAATTCTAGTCAGAATATTTGATAAACTAAAGTTGGTAGTTTTGATTGCAAAAGTGTGACTATATGTACATATTATATACATGCTACACTGATTATGTAACAATGCTTCAATTGTGTGTATCTTTTATCTATAGCAGCTGACCCATACGCTTCGACATATTTGGCGCAACAGTTGGCAACAGGACAAGCAAATGGGCCTTACGCAGCATATCTTCCAGCAGTCAGTCAAGCAAATCAGACAGCATCCATTCTCCCGTATGCTACTGCCGTTGCTCAAGATTCATCTAGATTACAGTGAATCTTTTAAAGATTAGCTTCAATATCTAACCATTTGTATCGTTAGTATTTATTGCCCTAATTTGCTCGAGGCAACAAAACCTTCACTCTGCAATCACACATTTAGTCAATATTACGAATCAGAAAATCAGTCCCTATATTATTCAAAAGGCCTTAATCTGTGCAGTGCCTCTCTATTGAGTGATGCCGTCAACTATTATTATGGCAATCAATACTTTTTAAAGTAGACAATCTGTTTGTTTATGCCATTTTAATAGAGACGTGCAAATAACGCAGTAAGCGGTTGTTTCTATCTATCGCAATACAAGTATAATTTAAAAATTTTCATCAGAGATTGATCTCTGCTAGTTGACAATTATGTAGTTTAGTTAGTTGGTTAGTTAGTTTAAAATTATGTAGCATTGCTCGTATTTACTATTAGTTAGTTTGACCTGTAGCACTGTCTTTTTATATAAAGTTTAAGTCCATCATTGAAAATAGATAATGACTCCCACTTTTTGTCTATCATTTGTAGATGGAGCTTGTATAGACGATAAAAGCACAACTTGACAGACAGTGTGTACTACTCGTAGTGACCTGCTGCCGACAAAATGCACAAAGGGATCAAAAGTGTAGTGTCATTTAGTATTGATTTGACCCTTGATTTTGTTTAAATATTTGTGAACTTGTAACATGTTGACATCTCATGTAATACGTTTTACAAATCGCACTCATTCTTGTTATACAAATTGTACGCTATTATATACATAGATGATTATTGCTCCATCTGTTCACATTTGCTACTCTCAGGATGACTATGTATGACTTTGTTGTTTATATTGACACCCAAATGGTAATAATAACGATATATTAGAATTTTCTGCTCTGGATTAGCTGTTAAAAAAATTTCAATACGCAATCCACTTCTCGCCATAGTTAGTTACATATTTAGTTAGTTGGCAGTGCATATACTTGCATCTCATTATCTCTCATCACCTTGAAGAATGGAAAATGAATCTCATTTTAACAATTTGCCTCAGGTTCCAAGCAAACTTTCACGTTCTCAAACATAGCAGAAACTAAAAGTCTTGTACTGTGTGTGTTCTCCTGTTTTCTATTTCTTCTACTTTTTTCTTCCCACCTAACCAATGTGTACACTTGCTACACAAAAAACTCTCATTTGTGTACAAACAGCAAAAGTTTCACAAATAAAAAAATCACCCACACTAACTACTTGGCTAGTTATAGTTTACTATACGAATTTGCAAGTCAACAGTTTGTTGAGCAAAAAGAAAAAATCTAGTTCACTTTTTGCCATCATGAAGTCAATTAGTGGATTTGCTCTGGTACTTTACTGCTCCACAATTCTCACCAAGTTTTCATATGCTGATATGGTTGTTAGGGCATGGGGTCAGAATCCAACCAGTGATATAGATATTCTAGCATCCCATGTAATACCCGAGGAGCAGCTAGAAAAACAAAGCATTGCTAAAAACATTGGGAAAGTTTCGGTACGCTTAATAATATATCAAGTAATTTGTTTCATAACAATTATTTACTCTTTTTAAACTATACGAGAAATTGTGTAACACACAATAATGATATCACTGTTAATTTTGCGAGTGAGGCCTATTTGCTTCCTCAAGAAGTTAACTTTGCCTCTAGAGTTACTCAACGCAATAATAAAGGTAGCTACCACAGCTAACTATTGTTGAATGACCGAAACGATTGAATTTTGTAGGAAACTCTACCACGCTTCCTTCAGCGTGATCATGATGATGATGCAAACAAAATGGGTAACAATGGGCCCCCCAATTACTCTGGGTACAAGAATAGTAGTATTTTGGTCTCGAGTAGTAAGAGTGGTTTAACAATGGGAGTTGCATGTGCCTGTAACAATGCTGATGATGAGGAGGAAACCTCTTGGATTTGTGCTAGCAACGGTGTCACTTACAAAAGCTCTTGTCGCTTCAATTGTGCTCAAGATAGAGTTAAAAGTGAGTATGAAGTGCAATAGAGAGTTGTAGACAAAATTTAATTTTTTCGTTGTGGTAAGGTAGGAGTATTTTAAATGCACAGCAATGTTGCGTATATTATTCTATATGCTTTGACTTCAGGACTAAGGAAGGTGAAAATGGGACAATGCAATCCAAGTGGGTCTTCAAGCTATTATTGGCGCTCATCTTCTACACATGATTGACACCTGTTGAAGGAGTTTGTGGTTTAAGATTAAAATACAAGGCGCACGATTTTTTTCAGCCTATTGATACAAGTAGTTAGCAGCAATTGCATTACTGAATAAATCACGAGAACATGAACATAATGAAAGAGATTAATAACACACTACATGTGTTGAAGGTGGGTAGACATGATTCCTATTGCGCAATAAAAGGGGGTGAGAAAAATATACATTGTTTTCCCTGAGAATAATACGTCAAGTAATAGCAAGTGAGGAGGAAAATCTAAGGATGGATGAAAAAAGATGGATTAGAATATTTAAGAGTTGACACGACATGCTAATAAATACTTGGCTCAAGATCTTTTGTTCGATGCCGGCTGCATTCTAAATACACTTTAAAACATGCAAAGGTAATGATAATGCAAAAACACAATCAAACTATACAAAAAAGTATTCGGCTAATTTCTAAAGTGTTCAATCGATCATTAAATCATTGTGCATTGTTTTTTTTTTACTTGCAAGCTGCATTTATATAGTTTTATATGACAGTCCATATGTTTTTTTATATATCCATATCCATATTTTATGAGCTTACACACAATGGCAAATCTCTCACTTTCATAGTTCTGCTGATTATATGAGTCGGCTATTGAATTTATGCATTAGTATCTATGCTGCGTAAATTGCCCAGTAATGATTTTAAAAACGGATTCACCCCAGCAAAAAATTCAAACCTACTTCTGTTCAAGGAGACGTCAAATCGCAAAGTCTTTGCAACCAAATGCAAATTAGCTATCTCACTAGCTAAGTCAGTCATTTTGATAGAGACGAGTCTTATCCACGTACGAAAAAATCATTAACTTTTATGCACATACTTGCACTAACCCATTATTATTATTACCCACCATCAACCAACACTAAGCAAAGTAAGTAGGTGAGGAAACGGTTTTTTCACTCCCTCCATGCAATTTATAATGTCGTCTTCCTTTTTCGCCTTATCACAATCCATTCGCACACACACAATTTTTCTCACCCTTCAAATATGATATTCTCATGAAGTCTAACTCAAACCAACATTGAGAACAACTAACTAACTAACAAACTTATGTATACAACCTCCCTATGGCTATTACTCAATTCTCTGA
>Ga0210040_10009659_pt1 | contig 11200 bp, 10 predicted proteins | sample CryGeyCG12114_NA_FD_185462 | JGI IMG/M metagenome (GOLD analysis project Ga0210040, IMG submission 185462) | Groundwater microbial communities from aquifer - Crystal Geyser CG19_WC_8/21/14_NA (SPAdes) (version 2) | ecosystem: Environmental > Aquatic > Deep subsurface > Groundwater | place: USA... | reverse complement strand
AGAGAAAATCCTCATGCTTATCCATAGAGAGAAATAGACATTTTCCGAGCGAGGCCTCAAAGATGTAACTTGGCCTTTCAAAAACGTGAAGCACGCCGGCTGCTACAGTAGAGTTCTCAGTTTTCTAAATTTTACTTTTAATTATTTTACCCATCCAAGGGTCCGTTTTCGATCGTCGGATCAAGGGACAGGTTTGTTCATTTTATCCTTTGTATATTGCTTTGTTAAAATTTTTCATTCTGTTTCGTCAAAATGTTAATAACACTAGGCATGTTATGTTGAAGCGTTACACTTGCATGCTTGATTTGATTTCAGTTTTATAAATTGTGTCGGAATTTTGTTTCCTTTGTAAGTGTTTTTGATAACGCTCAAAGTCAGCTATCTTTGATCGATTAATATTATTGGTTCGATTTGAAAAGGAAAGGACGGTTGTTGTTGTTTGTTAGATTAATCAATTAAATATTTTTCGATTTCTATTAGATCAGTTTGGAAACTTATCGTAAATGCTAAAAAAGTTTTCAGATCTTACAACCTTTGTTTTATTTTACTGTCAACATTCTATTTGAGCTCGCATTTTTTAATGCTGTAGGATGAACTTAATTTGTGATTGTCATTCTGTTGTTTACAGGAGGGAATTGTTTTTGTACACGCCGTAGACTAGATAGTTGATATTTGAGAATGAAGAGGAATCCTCATGTGACCTCCTCTCGTAGGAAACAAAGGAAAAGGCATTTTAATGCTCCTTCCCACATTAAGAGGAAGCTCATGTCTGCCCCCTTGTCCAAAGAACTTAGGGTCAAGTACAGTGTCCGATCCATGCCCATTCGCAAGGATGATGAAGTCCAGGTAACTTACCACTATGTCTAAATCTCACCCGAAGGTCCTTCGTAAGTAAAGGGGCTAAGCAGAATTGCTTTTCTCTATTCAATCTCACGGCTATTCAAATGCTCAATGATGAAGATAAACCATTCACTGATCAAGTAAATCAATATGTGTTCACAGTGACTCCAAAAAACTTGCCCAGGTTCTCTGGGTGGGTCTACGAGTCACAAATTGAACTGCAAGATTGGTTTTTATGCCGAAATTCTAGGCTCTGAGAGTTTATCTTTAGTTTGTCAGTTAACCAACCAGTAATTAAGTTAGTTTTATTGGTATACCCACCCAAACCAAGGTTGAATTGAGAATTGACTCACTAATTGATTTTCATTTCTATGATTTCAGGTGATGCGAGGCCATTACAAGGGTCAGACTGTAGCTAAAGTCACTCAAGTGTACCGTAAAAAGTTTTCCATCTATATTGAACGTGTGCATCGGGAGAAGGCCAATGGAACCACAGTCCCAGTAGCTATTCACCCATCTAAAGTACGTGTATTCTTTTTCCGAAACTTGTGTGTAAAACTGTCGAAAAATGTTACTTTTTGAGGGACCAGTACTGCTCCATAAAATACATTTTGTCGACATTTTCTCCCGTGTGGATTTCATTGGTTTTTTAATAACTAGTTTGAAATTTTTGGGTATAAGGACTCACAAGCTCGATGATGAACATAAACCATTCACTTATGAAATGAAACAATAGACATGTGTCCACGGATGGGTCTATACGTTGGCACAGGTTCTCTGTGTCAATGCCGGCTCATTCTGTAGACTGCCAATTTGCATTGTTTTCATGCCGAAGATATAGGCGCTGAGAGTTTTAGAATTTCCTATACAAGTCCTGTCCTGAATAAAATTGGGAGGTGGCTGAAGACCTACTAATATTTAGCGTATATTTTTCTTCGTGAACTAACAGAGTTCTAGTCCAATGGATTTTTTCAATGGAATGTTTCTAAATGTTTCCTAATTGGGAACAGTTCAGAAGTAATTAGCTAAACCAATATCTGACCAGTGTTCTGATTTGTGCTCTAGGTTGTAATCTGTAAACTGAAGATGGACAAGAACAGGAAGGAGATTCTGGACAGAAGAGCAAAAGGACGTTTGGCTAAGTTGGCTATCAAGAAAGGCAAATATAATGAAGCCACAGCTCAGGCTATGGACACGACATCATCTGAGGCCACTCCAGCCTCTTAGACTTAACTCGTGTTTTCTTTATCGCCCTTAATAAAATGATTCTTATGTTCTGTTCATATTCATGCGTTTAAAATTTGGCATTTTTTGCTCATACTTCCTGGTCGCCTGGTCGTTAGATACAAAACTCAACAAGGTGCTATAACCAAAGTGTATGGACTGAAAATCCTGACGTTTGTAACTTCTCCTTAGGTGTAGATAGACTTGTGTGCATATATTAGCATTCCCATGATATTACCATACAGTTCAGTTTTTTCGTTGCTATATTCATGGATTTGACGGGCTCCCCTTCAGATTGTTTTTATTATGAAATGGCTTATGCCAATTAAGATCGTACACCAAGGTACATCTCAGCTCACAGCATAATAATATAAAATGCCCAAAAAATGGTACTTGTTGCTTTAGCATGAACATGCTTCTGGGCTTATGTCCATTGAATCGATTTGCATATATGACAAATGTAGACAATGATGAGTGGCATTATCCACATGCATGCCATAACATACTGGACGACAATAACAAAGAATAGAAGGTTTGTAAAAACTAACTTCTAACTTTACAAGTTCATTGTGAAGGAACGCCAATAATAAATACGCGGTGCAGGCTTGAACAAATGGCTTTGGCTTGTTAGTTAGTACGAATTTCTTCCATCGTTGTTTCGTTGTTGTGGCCATTTTGTTCCTTTGTTGTGTTTCATCGGAAAATATGTTTCTCTTGCATTGTTATCAGATAATGGAAAGAGACAACGTGTTAGTGGTATACGTGTAAATAACTAACTATAACTGACAAACAGCCAATATAATAGATTATTGTTCTGTTTAGACAGTTTGTGCATGAAGGAATAGGATATTAGAAGACGTCCTCGATTTCTTGTTATCCTCTGGTGTCGTCGCTGCGTCGCTCTAGCTAACTAACGCATTGCATAGTCACCAGCTTTGTTTGCTAACTAACTTCCATATAAAAGTAGTAGTAGGAGCAGATTGATGAAAACACCCTATGGTGCCTGGTACTCTGCCTGTGGTAGTGTACTTTAGGTTTTTTTTAGAGGTAGGATTCTACAAGTTATTAGACGAGGTGAAGATGAGTAGTTTGGGCTTCAGGTTCCGGAATGAATAATTGTAGAATTGTTACTACGCATTTAATTGAGCTTGTTAGAGTTTAACTTAATAGGCGTAGTTTTCAACATAGCTGATAGATTTTGAGCTGACAGAAAATAATAACCAATAAGCAAGTTGCCACAAGTTTAATAAAAAGTTAGATAAAAAAAATGTTACAGATTCTTGCAACTTACTGACTGCGGTTTTTTCTAACTTTATTGAACTCTCGGAATTTCGTCCAGATAATTGCATTTAAAAATTAGGTCTAAATTTTCTTACGCTTCAAAGAAACGAGACCAAACCAGAAAACACTGACAAAATAAATTAACCTGTAAAAGCTATATTCTATCTCAAACACAGATTTCTTTGGATTTTATAGCTAGCTTATCTTTCTTAAATGAATTTCTTATTTTCACTTTTAATTTTAAATTCCATAACATCCAAAGTCATTTAAACTGTAAAAAACGAGAATTTTACAAGATGCGAAATCCGATCTTTGAGTCTTCCCATGGCATTATGGTGACTGTATAAACTGACTAGCTAGAAGTAGGAGTATAGGGAAGCGCTATAGACAGCAGGTTTTTGAACGTACGTTTGAATAGTTTGAAAAACCACCATATTGACCATTTTATTTGTTTGTGCCCAGCATAGCAGCATTGTATACTATATACTATACGTTTTAGGTACGCGAAATAGCTATATAATACGTGTACTGCTATTTATTGGCCTATGTGTAGTGCAGTGTACTGTTTAGTAGGCACCTAAAAGTAAGTAACTTACTAACTGAACTGTACTACTACTGAACTAGTATAAAACTAAAAATGTCGTGTTTTTCGTTTAGTTAGTTAAGGCAAGTTATTAAAGAGGAAAAGAAAACCACCTCCTTAACTAACTAAAAGTGATCATCATCATCTATACAGAATTGAGTTTCAGTAAAGTTAGTTAGTACGAGACTAACTTCTACGGGCTGCGTGTGCAGCACTCATAATTAATTATTAACTATTTATTCTCACAAAATTTTCCACACTCGTTCCCTTAGGTTGTGAAAAGTTTCATCCCAAATCTTTGTGGTTACTAAATCTCAGAAAAGGTGAGTAAAACGAGTTGAAACTGACTACAAACTAACTATTCTTTTAAAATCCAACTAATTAATACTAATGTATCCTCGACATTTTTTTCGCTTGCAGGATGGAATTGTTTTAAAATGACGGAAAATTGGACGGATCAATAAATTTTGAAACTGATCAGTGTTTAGCTTTGTGTAGTTATAGTTTGTTAGTTGAGGCTTGGGTCGGATTTTTTTTGACGATAATTACAATTTGAAAATTCCGTTGGAATAGCAAGAGAAAAAGAGAATTGCTGGTGGTAGGTGAGTTGAAATTTATTTTTTTAATAATCATATATTTGAGTGATTTCGTAATCGTCAATAATGGTTGATAATACATTAACTGACTAATTACCATATTTTATCTTTTGTAGTTATCTTTTCCCTTTGTACATAATTTGAATAATCCACTCACTATATAGTACTAACTTGGATTGGTTTACTGGTATTTTCTTGCTACGAGTCCGAAGTTGCTAATTCGTTTTTAACTAGATTTCTCATTAGGTCTATTGTTTGGGATTTTGTTGTGATTCTCATTTGAATATGGATTACTTGGATTGGATCACGTTAAGAACACATTGGATTTAAAATTGGTTGTAGAAAACTTAGGCATCCAGTTCTTGAAGTTTGATCTCTAATTTTAGCTCTTAGAAATTCCTGCATCGATATATTTAGCTTTCTAACCATACAATATTTTTGTTGTTTAGAACCCAACATAATCTTTTCTCCGTAATGCACGAGATAAGCCCTACAATTAGTTATTAGTGAAATAAAACAGTAGCCTATTTGTGATTGGAATGCAAACAAATTGTTGTTTGTGAGTTGAACAATATTCAAATGATCTAGATTGTGGATTGCATAGCGACCTTTTTAACAATGAAGTACCAATCATAACAACAATGTTTTGTCGCATACATATTTGCTATGTTGAAACAAAATCTGTTTTCCCATATCGGCAGTTGGAATTCATCATAAAATTCTTCTGTCTATTTCAGAGGTGGAGAGGGAGACCTGGGAAGTAAAAAAAAAGGATGGCGTCATTTTATGAAGACAGTTCAATGGACCCGATGACCACTCTGTTGATGACTTCCACAGACATGGAAGACGATGGTGGGAGCAGTGGTATCGGGTCAGGCAGGGAACTGTCTCAGGAGTATCAATCAGAGCGGGACAAGAATCTCCAACTTTTTGAAAAGTGGACAGAACCGGACCAAGTGGACTTTATAGAAAATCTACTCCTCCGCATGTGTCACTATCAACATGGTCAAATCAATGAGTTCCTAACGCCCATGTTGCAGCGTGACTTTATCTCATTGCTTCCAAGTATGTTATTATTGTACAAACAAAGTCAATGATTTCTGGATATTGACGATACTAAAGAGCGTCAAAACTAACTAGTTTCTATTCTGGTTGTGTTTCTATAGAAAAAGGATTGGACCATATAGCAGAGACGATTTTGTCATATCTAGATGCAAAATCGTTATGTGCTGCCGAATTGGTGTGCAAAGAATGGAACCGAGTGATCTCTGATGCCATGTTATGGAAGAAACTCATTGAACGCAAAGTTCGTACTGACTCATTATGGAAGGGTTTAGCTGAACGTAGAGGATGGTATGAGCTCATTAACTTGTACAAAAATCTGTTAAGGCCTATCGGGAAATTGCATCTATGCTAAATCTATGTTTTTTCGTTGCCCACAGGATCCGATATTTGTTCAGGCCTGGCTCGACTTACCCGGACAATAGTTTCTACCGTCAACTGTACCCTCGGATTGTACAGGATTTACAAAATATTGAAAATAATTGGCTGAAAGGTGAACCCAATCTGCAACTCATAAATTGTCGGTCTGAGAACTCCAAAGGAGTCTACTGCCTGCAGTATGATGAGGGCAAAATCGTTTCTGGGCTCCGGGATAATACCATCAAAATATGGGATAGGCAATCTCTTCAATGTACCAAGGTACGTTGTTAGTTGATACCAATCTTCTTTTTGACCAAATGAAATTGTCAACTAAGTTGGGATATGTTTGGCAGGTGCTGACTGGACACACTGGCTCCGTCCTGTGTCTCCAGTATGATGAGAAAGTGATCATCAGTGGCTCCAGTGATTCTACAGTGAGAGTCTGGGATGTCAAGACTGGAGAACTTCTCAACACATTGTTACATCATTGTGAAGCCGTTCTTCATCTTAGGTTTAACAATGGCATGATGGTCACATGTTCTAAGGTATGGATAATATAAAAAGTGAAAATATTTAGAAATGAACTGAGCTCCCCATTTGGGACTGTCTGCATGCTGCAAACTATGGCTAAAGCTCGATGATGAACATAAACCATTCACTTATGAAATGAAACAGTGGTTATGTGTCTATGAATGGGTCTATAAGTTGGCACAGGTTTTCTGTGTCAATACCGATTCATTTTGTAGACTGCCAATGTCCATTGTTTTCATGCCGAAGATATAGGCGCTGAGAGTTTTCAGTTTTCATCGTAAAAGTTTTGGTTTTGTGGATTCAAATAGAGTCCCTTGAGATTTTTTTTTGTTTCTTTTAGGATCGAAGTATAGCTGTGTGGGACATGGCTTCAGCCACTGATATAAATCTGCATCGAGTACTAGTGGGCCATAGGGCAGCCGTGAATGTAGTTGATTTTGACGAGAAGTACATCGTGTCTGCCTCAGGAGATCGAAGTATCAAAGTCTGGAATACGAGTACATGTGAATTTGTGCGCACTCTGAATGGCCACAAAAGGGGAATCGCCTGTCTCCAGTATCGTGATAGACTGGTGGTCAGTGGCAGTTCTGATAACACTATCAGGTAATTTTTCTTGTTCCCTCACAATAAACATCTGTCTAAACCGGGTTTTTTGAATTTCAACATCAACAATTTGAATGTAGAATGAGAAAAAAATCGTTTTTACGTTTAAATTTTTGTATTTCTAGACTGTGGGACATTGAATGTGGAGCTTGTCTCAAAGTTTTGGAAGGCCATGAAGAGCTAGTTCGGTGCATTCGTTTCGATAACAAACGTATAGTCAGCGGAGCTTATGATGGGTAAAAAGAAATGTTTTTAGGATTTTCTTCAAGAACAGTTAGTAAGAAAGTGTCGTCATAATTTGTTTTCTTGATTCGTATTTGCAGTAAAATAAAAGTTTGGGATCTCCAAGCAGCGTTAGACCCTAGGGCACCTGCTTCCTCTCTATGTTTAAGAACACTTGTGGTAAGTTGGAATGAATGAGTGGGTATAACTTTGGCATGAAATTTCCGATTGGATCCATTTTGGGGTCTTTCGTTCGATAGACAGTTAAATTCTGTGAAACTTGGGGTCAAGAAAAATAAACAGTTTGAAAAATCTTTAGGTTCGTTTAGTTTGATGAGATTTATTAATTGGTCTTCTTGCGTTTTTAGAAACACACAGGACGAGTTTTTCGACTGCAGTTCGACGAGTTCCAGATAGTGAGCAGTTCCCATGATGACACGATCCTGATCTGGGATTTTTTGAACTTTGACCAACCTGAGTTAGTGCCCAATGGAGTTAAGTCCTCTGAAAGTTCTGGGGAGGAGCCTGCAACCCCTGGTGGAGCTGCTGGGGGTTCTGCTCCAGCTTTATCTTCCTCGTCCTCCTCTATTGGTCCCAAACTCAGATCTCAGGCTGACTCCTCCTCTTCCGCGGGCTCCGGTAGTTCCCGTTGGAAGTAAGAACATGTATTTTTATTCTTTGAGAGCATCGGGAGAAATTAAGAATGCCAAGGTTTTTTGGTTGATTCAAATCACAGATGCATTTTTAGACTTTTTAATGCTCGTTTGATGCGGTTTAATGGTAAAATTGTTTTTGTTTTTTGCAGATCCAATGACTCGTCTTTATTAAAATGAAGCGAACAATTTTTTTAGAAACTAATTAGTTAGTGGCCGTGTGATGATTTTTTTGACTCTGCCAATGGGACTGGGTTCAATATACTCGAGCTATGAACTGGGATATGATTTATATGTAATCTGTCGTCAACTTTGTTGTTTTGCTTGCCATTGAATAGCTTAGAGTATTTGGGTCAAGTTCCATTGTTAGTTATTGTACTGTAATTGCCAATTTTTTGAAAAACTAACTACATCTAAATGTTTAGTGATACTAGCTGATAACTAAAAAAATGACCTGTTTGGATTGTCAGATAGGTTATAAATATGATCAACTTTTCACCTGCTCCATATAATAATAATGAGTTAATTATAGGAAGTAGTTAATGATCGCAATTTATAGTCATATTCACAACCATATTTAATCGTAGTGTAAATGCTGTCGCACTGCAATTTTTGTTTGGAAAAAGTGTACATTTTTTGTGTTTTTGTGACATTTTGACAAAAAAAAATAGAATTCTCCTCCATAAAATTCACGATTTTTTAAGTGATAAAAATACGTAATTTTCCTCCTGGTTTGTCTGTGTGTGTTTGCGTGTGTGTGGTGAAATTTTTTTAATGACTGCGCTGTATTGAATTTTGTGAATTATTTTTGTAACCCTTTTTTGACGAGCGTTTAAAAGTTATGATGTAAAACTCACACACGGTTGGGGAAAAAATGTTGGCTGTGTTTTTTTAATTGACTTTTTTTTGTGATACTAAAGTAAGATTTTTAATTAGTTAGATAGCTAGCGCTATGATGATTATTTGTAGGTCCCTATAAAATAATAAGTTAACAAAAAATGAAACAATCAGTTAAGTTTAGCGTTAGTAATTGATTTTTGTGACTATAGTATGGAACATTTCTTCTGCTAAAACAAATGATCCCATTTGACAATTTTGGTAATTTCCCAAAATGTTTTTGAACCTGCTTTTAGCTGGAGTGTGTCCGGTCCGAATAAACTCTTTTGTAATAAGTTAAAATAAATATGTAATGATCTATATAATACATGGACTGGAAATCTTATTTAGTTTTTTGTGTGTTTGTGTAGAAAAGTGAAACCTCATATGTTACCCAGTGTTGTATTCAAAATACGGTTTTTTCTCTGTATATATATTGGTACCCTAATTTTTTATTCTCATCACAGTGCAAGCATGCATAATTTATTCGCATTAGGGATAGTTAGTGGGCTACAGTATATAATGTGGCTCCTTAATTTTTGTCGCTATGATTCCAATTAGATTTAACGTTATAGTCTGGGCTGATTTTTTCCATCGGGCCAGTGTGTCAATTTGGAAAATGCTACAATTCTTTTCATACCATTTTCATACAAGTTGACCAGATACTGTGAAATGTAACCAACGGGATTTGAATTAAAATATAAGTGCTTGCAATGCCACCGTTTTGACCGAGAAATTAGCATTGTTCGTATCGAATTAGTTAAATTTTGCAACGGGAGTAACCTATATTACTTTGATATAGTTCGAACTGGGAATAAAAAAGAAAGATTTTCTCCATTTAGAAAAATGTCGGAATGCACAAGTAACTCAATCTGTATGGAGCAACTCAATTTTTTATTCCCAATGATGGATTCAGTTCAATTCAGTTTAGTTAGTGTTCCATTGTTGTTAGTTGTAGTCTTTTCAATAAGTCTCAATAATAAGTTTCGGAAAATAAAATGAATTACTGTTTGCTTGATTATAGAAGTTTTTTTCACATCGCATCTGAATTTCTTTGCTCCCATTTGCTTCCATATAAACTAATGTCAACTCTATTTGTTGGGATTCGTCCCACTCTCATTTGTAGCTTGTATTCTTGTATGTCCAAAGAGTACTTGAGTATATGAAATAAACTACGGTTGTTTTATACGGAGCCTCAATCTATTATTATACCATTATCATGCAATACTCAATACGGTACGGTAATCATGCAATATCATCGTATCGTCAGTTGATCACGAAATGAATATAGTACAATGCATTGCATACCGAGGTTCGAGCAGTGTATATAGCAGTAGTGATTGAGTGAGATAGCAGGGAGGACGTATTTATGAACTTGCAAACATGTCTACTTTTAGCTACCTACCTAGCTATTTAAAGCTATTTCCCTACAATTGGATAGCAAAACCCAATCCCAAATCCCAAAGTTGGTTTGATGAGAAAGCTGGACCAATAGAAGTAACTTTTCTAAATGCTGAGTCGAGCCCCATAATATGCACGAATAATTCACTTGCTTGAAACAGCCGTATCAATCCAACGAATCCAACATGCTTTATTAGTCTCGGAATCAACCAATCAACATAGTAGCCTTAAGAAATACTAATCCAACATGCTTTATTCGTCCATGGAATGAACCAATGAACACCGTAGCCTTAAGAAATACAAATCTACATTATTTGGGTAGGGCACTATAATAAACTGATTTCAATCGTGCGTAATATGCCATTATATACAGACCAACGAAGTTCGCAGTACTACAATAGGGCTAGCTCAAGAATTCGTAAACTTCTCTGAGTTGCTGCAACTCTTCAGGGGTGAGGGATAGAGTGGGGTTACAATTCTCTAACTCAACAAACTCGTCCAATTCCGGGAAAAAGTCCTCGAATTGTGGAGAAAACTCATCCAATGCTGTTTCCGGACACTGCGTTGGCGATGTTACCAGTTTTGGCCGCTGCATCGGCGCTGTTATCGCTTTTGGTCCCTCCACTGGCGCTATTGCCGGTGACGTTGGTAGCTGCAGGGTTGCCACTGAATGCGAAGTTGGTGGCTGCAGGGTTGGCTTTGAATGTGAAGTTAGCGGCTGCAGGGTTGGCATTATATGTGAAGTTGGCGGCTGCAAAGTTGCCATATATGAAGTCGGTGGCTGCAGGGTCGCAATATATGAAGTTGGCGGCTGCAGGGTTGCCATGTATGAAGATGGCGGCTGTAAAGTAGCCATATATGAAGTTGGCGGCTGCAGGGTTGCCATATAAGAAGTTGGCGGCTGCAGGCTTGCCATATATGAAGTTGGCGGCTGCAGGCTTGCCATATATGAAGTTGGCGGCTGCACG
>Ga0210040_10009658_pt1 | contig 11200 bp, 8 predicted proteins | sample CryGeyCG12114_NA_FD_185462 | JGI IMG/M metagenome (GOLD analysis project Ga0210040, IMG submission 185462) | Groundwater microbial communities from aquifer - Crystal Geyser CG19_WC_8/21/14_NA (SPAdes) (version 2) | ecosystem: Environmental > Aquatic > Deep subsurface > Groundwater | place: USA... | reverse complement strand
TCACCGACCCGGCCGCCGTGGGGAAGGCCGCCCCGGCGATGGCACCCCGCAGCCGCTCGGCAACAGCACGCGCCTCCGCGATGGCAAGGCTCGGCATACAGACGGCGAAGCTGTCCTCGCCCATGCGGCCGATCAGGTCCATGCGGCGCAGGTTCCGCGCAAAGAGGCCGGCGACACCGATGAGCACGCTGTCGGCGGCTTGCGGGCCAAGGCTCTCGCGCACGCTGCCGAGATCATCGATGCCGAGCGACGCGAAGCAGAAGCGGCCTGGCCGTTGCGCCGCGAATTCCATCTCGGCCACGCGCAGCAGGGCTTGCCGGCTCGGGATGCCCGTCAGGATGTCTCGCTCGACGGGTTCGGCAAGCCCGCCCGCGCCCTGCCACTCCGCGCCGACCTCGCGTGCGAAGCCGGCAAAGACGCCCACCCGGCCACGGTGGTCCAGCAGGGGCACGATCTGCATTTCCGACCAGTAGGGGGTGCCGTGCCGCGTGTAGTTCAGGACCCGCGCGCCGGCCTTTCCTCCGGCCCGCAGCGTCGCGCCCATGGCCGCGATGGTTCGTCGGTCGGTGCCCGGTCCCTGCAGCAGCCGCGGTGAGCGGCCGAGGACCTCCTCGGGCGGCCAGCCCGTCACCCGCGTGAAGGTCGGGTTGACGTATCGGATGTAGGGGCCGGGCTGGTCGAGCGTGGCATCGGTCACCACGACCAACTCCGGCGAGCGGTCGACGAGACCACGGAAGATGGCGCTCGTGGCGCTGCCTCCCTGCCTGACGGCCTCCGCCAGCGCGGCGGTCACGGCGGCTCGTTGCATCGGTGTCCTCCCTCAGCTCATGCGGGGGAGGGCGGAGGAGCCCCCCGGTGCCGTCAGTTCGGCGATGAGGATGTCAGCCAGCTCCGGGTCGAAATGGGTGCCGCGGCAGGCCGCGAGCTCGATGACGGCGGCTTTGGGATCGAGCGGGGTGCGATAGGCTCGTCCGGGCTCGACCATCGCGACATAGGCGTCGGCGACCGCGGTCGCCCGCGCGATGACATGCAGCCCCTCCGACCGCACGCCGCTGGGATAGCCGCCGCCCTCCCAGCGCTCGTGGTGATCGCGTGCGGCGGCAATCGCCAGCGGCGGGAAGCCGAGGCTGCGCAGCACCTCGGCGCCGGTCTCGGGATGGCGCCTGATCATCAGCAACTCCGCCGCATCCAGTCCGTGATCCGAGTCCAGCGTCGCGGCCGGCACAAACAGCTTGCCGATGTCGTGCAGCGCACCGCCGATCAGCAGCGGCTCAGGATCGCCCAGCCGCTCCGGCGCGCGCGCCCACATGAGCATCAGGACGCGGGCCACGCGCGCCGAATGTGCCGCCGTCGGCGCGTGGTGCCGGCGCAACTGCCCGACCAGGGCGCGCGTCGCGGCGTTGCGCGGCGAATTGCTGAGCAGGGCGGGAAGCTCCGCCCCGTTCATCTCCTGACCGGCATCGGGCCAGGGCGCGGTGGCAAGCCCGTAGACGTGCAGCATCCCTCATCCTCCGCGGGCGGACCGGCATCGCATCCGGCGGCGGGAATGATCGCAGGCGTATCGTTCCGGCACATGCCCGGAGAGGTGCGGAAATGTAGGGCGAGGTCAGGCCCTTGTGCGGCAATCGACGGCCAGGCGCAGCGCGTCGGCCGCCGCTTGCCGACGGTAAGGTTTCGTAAGAACGATCGCGCTTCCCTCGCGCCGCATCGCCTCCACCACCGGATCAGCGTGGTGGCCGGTCATGAAGACGACCGCGAGCCCGGGGATCAGCAGGCGGGCCGCGGAGGCAAGCTCGCCGCCGCTCATGCCGGGCATGACCACATCGGTGAAGAGGATGTCGCAGCGCGGATCGCGGGCCAGCAGGCGCAGCGCCTCGGCGCCGCTGCCAGCCTCGCAAACCTCGTATCCAAGCCCGCGGACGAGGCGCAGCGCGTGCTCGCGCACCGGGGCATCGTCCTCGACGACGAGCACTCGCAGGCCGGGTGCCCCGGTCCGGCCATCAGCCTCGACAGGGTCTACGGGGAGGAGCGTCGCCTCGTTTAAGCGGGGGCCTTCCTGCACGGTTGGATACTTCACCGACTGGGTCGATTCGATAGCGTCCCGGACTCCCGCCGGGACCGCAAGCCCCGGGCCGCGTGGCCCGCCCCGTGGCCGAGGCGAGGCGCCGGTGCCCCCGGCCCGACGCGAAGCCCGCCGGCCGGTCCTGCGGCCTCGTGGCCGGCTTGAGCTTGGCACCGCCCCCGCCGGGTTGGCCGTTGGTCACCGCCGGCGATGCGGCCGCAATTCGTCATTGAGCGCCCGCGCCAGCTCCGCCTTGCGAAAGGGCTTGGGAAGAAGCCGGATGCCGTTGTCCTGCACGGCCGCGCCGCCGGGATGCGCGGCGTAGCCGGACATGAGCAGGGCGGGCAGGGCCGGATGCATCCGCCGCGCCTCCGCGACCAGACGCGGACCATCCAGCCCCCCGGGCATGATCACGTCGGCCAGCAGAAGGGAGGGCGCCGGGCGGTCCGTCCGCAGCGTCTCCAACGCCTCCGCGGCAGAGGCGACGGCGGTCACGGCGTAGCCCAGCGCACCCAGCAGGCGCGAAATCCCAGCCCGCCCTGCGGGGTCGTCGTCCACCAGCAGTACGTGCTCCTCCGGGCGGGGAGAGGCGGCTTCGCCCAATGCTTCCGACAGGGGGCGGGGGGCTGCCGGAAGCTCGAGCATGGCGCGGGTGCCCTTGCCCGGGTGGCTTTGCAGGTGCAGCGCGCCGCCGCTGGCCGTCGCGAAGCCATAGACGGAGGAAAGGCCCATTCCCACGCCCCAATGCGCGTCCTTCGTTGACACGAAGGGTTCCACGCATCGGTCCAGCATCGCCGCGCCCATCCCGCGCCCGCTGTCGGAGAGGGTGATGGCGATGCGTCCTTCTCCTGCGTCCTGCGCCAGGATGCGCAGCGTGCCGCCATCGGGCATCGCCTCCAGCGCGTTCACCGCAAGCTCGTGCAGGGCTGCCTCCAGCGCGGCCGGATCGGCCAGCACGGCTGGAAGCCCCGCCCCGGCACTCACCTCGATCCGCTGACCCGAAGCCAGGATCCGTAGCCGGGACTCCAGCCGCTCCAGCACCGCTTCCAGCCCGGTTTCGTCGGCCGGGGGAGCGGCGCGGCGCGAGAATTGCAGCACGCGGCCGGTCAGCGTGGCGGCGCGTTCCGCGGCCTGGCCGACGAAACGGATGGCCTCTGCCAGGTCATGATGCCCGGCCAGCATCTCCTCCAGGTACTCGGCATTCCCCATGATCACGGTCAGGCAGTTGTTGATGTCATGCGACAGCCGGCCCATCGCCTGAGCGGCCGCGTCCAGCCGCTCCGCCCGGATGCGGGCGGCAATGCCGCCGGGCGTGTCCGTCACGTCGCTGAGGCGGATTTCGATCGTGCCGGCGGGCTGCACTGCGCTGGCCACAACGATGTACCAGCGATCGAGCGGCACGAAGTGCAGCAGGAAGTCCCGCGGCCCTGGTCCCGCAGCCTCCTCCGTTGCGGCATCCAGCGGGAGCCCGCGTCCTGGCGTCAGCGCAAGGCAACACCGGTGCAATTCGCTCTCGCGCAAGGTGGGAAAGCGGTCCCAGAGACAGCTTCCGAGGAGTTCCGCCTCCGACAAGCCAAACAGCCGGGCGGCCTGGGGGCTCACCGCCTCGAAGCGGTGCAGCCTGTCCAGCCGGCAGATTCCGGCGCCGGCCCCGAAGCCGGCAGGGTTCGCCCCCCATTCGGGCCGGTGCCCCGCCGCATCCAACATGATCTCTCCGGGTGTCCTGGCAACCCGACTATGCCATGTCTGTCGCATGGATGCGGCCCGAAAAGGTGAGCAAGTGTGAGGGCCTGTAGCGGCCGGCGGTCGGTGCCGGACAGGGGCTGACAAGGCAGCTGTTTCTTTTGCCATATCGGAACAAAGGCGCACAAAACCTGTTTGGTCCCTTTAGCGCCTTCTTCGTTACGAAGGCGGGGCAGGGCGGGCGGAAGCATCCGGTGCCGGAGTGAATCAAGCAGCAGGAGACGACGATGGATCAGCGCGCAGCCTTCGCCCCGGTGTCCGCTGGTCCATTCCTCGGCCGACGGGGCCTGCTCGGTGGGGCGCTGGCCATGACCCTGGCCTCGCGCCCCCGTTCCCTGCGCTCGGCCGCGGCGCCGGGCGACTGGCTGGAGTTCCGCCGCCGCTTCGTGACGCCGGAAGGCCGCGTGATCGACACCGGCAACGGCAACATCTCCCATTCGGAGGGGCAGGGGGCCGCGCTTCTCTTCGCCGCCCGCCACGATGACAGGGCGAGCTTCGAGCGTATCCTGGGCTGGACCCGGGGCGCGCTGCGCCGGCCGGACGACACGCTGCTCGCCTGGCGCTATCAGCCGGGCGCGTCCACGCCCGTGGCGGACCTCAACAACGCGAGCGACGGCGACCTCCTGGCAGCCTGGGCCTTGGCCGAAGCCGCCGGGCGCTGGGGTTCGAACGAGCATCTCGCGCTGGCCATCCAGATGGGCCGCGACCTGCTGCGGCGTGTGGTGCTGGCGCAGGGCAGCACCGCGGTCCTGCTGCCGGGCGCGTCCGGCTTCCTCAAGCCGGAAGGGGCCATCCTCAACCCGAGCTACTTCATCGCGCCGGCCTTCCGCGCCCTTGCGCTCGTGGCGCCGAGCCCTTTCTGGGCCCGTCTGGAGGAGGGCGGGATCGCGCTGGCCGAGGCGGCGCGCTTCGGCCGCTGGCGGCTGCCGGCCGACTGGGTTGTGGTGCCGCGCGCGGGCGGGCGGCCGGTGCTGGCCTCCAGCTGGGCGCCCCGCTTCTCCTACGACGCGTTGCGCGTGCCGCTCTATCTTGCCTGGGGCGGGCATCGGGAAGCTCCCGCGCTGCGCGCCGCGGTAGAGTTCTGGAACGACCCTGCCCACGCCGCGCCCCCCGCCTGGGCCGATCTCCGCACGGATGCCGTGGCGCCCTATGCGGGCGATTCCGGTCATCGCGCGATCGAAAGGCTGGCCAGCGCCGCGATCCAGGGTGCCGGCCGCGCGGCCGACCTGCCGGATGTGCCGGACGCGCCGAACTACTACGCCTCGCTGCTCGTGATGATGTCGCGCCTAGCCTGGAGCGACAGCGGGATGCCGGAGCGCGAGGTGGAGGCTGCGGCGCTGTCGGGGCCGCCCGCGCCCTCGCCGCCGGCCATTCCGCCCATGCCGCGGTTGACGGAGGAGGCGCGGCTCGTGTCGTTCCCCGTGCCGAGCCGCTTCTGAGCGCGGGGCTCGTCAGAGCCCGAAAGGATAGGTCTCGTCGCCACCGCCCCGGTCCGTGCGGCCGGGCAGGGGCGTTACGGCCGTGGTTTCGTCGAACCAGGCATAGGCGTCGAACTGCTCCGGCAGAGCACAGAAGGAGTAGTGGCTCCACCGTTCCGTGTCCGGGCGGTAGATCACCCCGATGAAGCGCTCCAGCCGCTCCTCCTGCAATTCGGAGCGCAGGGGATCGTGCACGCCCTCCCGCAGGTCGAGGAGGAAGCGGGGCAGGCCGGTATCGTGCGCCAGCCGCTCGTAGCTGTCGGGGCGGGATGGGGTGACCGGCTTGACCTTCATCGGCTCGTCCCAGTCATCGGCGCAGGCGACGGTGCCGGCATGGGTGCCGAAGCCGATCAGCGCTGCCTGTCCACCGAAGCGCTGGCGGCAGAGCTGGCCGATGTTCAACTCGCCACGCTCGCGCCCCATGTCGGTGCTGCGGGCATCGCCGATATGCGAGTTGTGTGCCCAGACGACCGCCTTCGACCGCGGCCCCCTGGCCTCCAGGATCGCGCAGAGCGTCTCGAACATATGGGTGTCGCGCAGGTTCCAGCTCTCCGCGCCGCCGTGATACATGGCGCGGTAATAGGCCTCGGCGTCGCGCACCAGGCGCGCGCTGGCGGCGGCGTCGAGGAAGCTTTCGCCATCCCCGCCCGCATAGGCCGGCCCCTTATCCAGCAACTCGCGCAGCACCTTCACCACGCCCTCCTCGCAGAAGGCGTGGCCGTGGGAGAGAGCCATGCGGCCATAGACCTCCGGCCGCTCCGCCCAGGGCGCGAGGCAGCCGTAGCGCTGGCGCGCGACGGCCGCCGCCTCGGGATCGACGCGGTCGAGATAGCCGAGCACCGCCTCCATCGAGGCCGACATGTTATAGAGGTCGAGCCCGTAGAAGCCCGCCTGCTCCTCGGGCGCGCGATCCGCGTTCCAGCGGCGCAGCCATCCGATGAAGTCCGTGACGTCCGTGTTGCGCCACATCCAGGTGGGGAAGCGGCGGAACGGCGCCTCGGCATGGGGCGGCGCCGGGCGGCCGCGCGCGTGGCGGTCCAGGCTGGCCGCATCCGGCCAGTCGGCTTCCACCGCGACGATCGTGAACCCGTGCCGCTCGATCAGGTGGCGGGTGATGGCGGCGCGGGCGCGGTAGAATTCCGAGGTGCCGTGACTGGCTTCCCCCAGCAACACCACGCGGGCGCCCGCGAAGCGGTCGAACATGGGGCCAAAGGACGCATCCTCGGGCGCGGGCAGCGGTTCCGCCGCCGCCCGCATCATCTCGGAAAGCTGCATCCGGGCTACTTCGAGCTGGGGCCGGGCGGTCCCAGCGGGACGACGGCCTCCATGAAGCGCGCGGCGGCCGTGAGGCCGAGATCGGCCATGCGGAAGGGGATCATCGCGAGCTCCAGCGGCATGGCGGCAAGGGCGGTCATGCCCGCCAGGGGCGCGCCGCCTGTCTCGAAGTTCTTCCGCCAGCCACCGCTGACGCCGCGGCCGTCGCGCACGGGCTCGAACAGCGCGCCCGTCGTGTCGTCGCTCGACCCGCTCGACAGGAAGCCGCGGTGCAGGCTGCGGCCGGTGAACCAAGTGGTGAAGCCCGGCGCCATCCGCTTCTGCGCCACGGCGATCTTGCCGAAGCCGCCAATAACGACCTCCGCCTGCGGGCGATCGACCAGGCTCACCACCGTGTCCGCCACCTCCTCTGCCGTATAGACGGGCGGGGCGGCGCGCACGTTGCGGCCACTGAAGTTGGCGGCGTGCTGGAAGAAGGGCGTGTCGATGACCGAGGGCATGATCGTGCAGATGCGGATGTCAGGCTGGTCCAGCACCTCCTGCCGCAGCGCCTCGGAGAAGCCGCGGATCGCGAACTTGCTGGCGGCGTAGGGCGTGCCGTCCGGCTTCGCCAGCTCGCCCACGATGGAGGCGTTCTGCACGAGTGTGCCGCGGCCCTGCGCACGGAACTGGCGCATGGCCACGCGCGCGCCGTGAACGTAGCCGAAGAGGTTGATTTCGATCACCCGGCGCCAGGCATCCATCGGGATCGATTCCAGCCGCCCGAAGGCCGCGACGCCCGCATTGTTGAACCAGACGTCTATCCGGCCGAAACGCGCGATCGCACGGCGGCCAAGCTCCTCGACCTCCTCCTCGCTCGTCACGTCGGTCGGAACGGCAAGGGCGGTGCCGCCCAGGGCCTCGCATTCACGCGCGGCCTCCTCCAGCATCTCCGCCCGGCGCGCCGCCAGCACGACATGGGCGCCGCGCTTCGCGAAAGCCTGCGCCGTTGCGCGGCCGATGCCGCTGGATGCGCCGGTGACCACCACCACGGGGCGGTCATCCGGCGTGGCGCGAGGCAGGGCCAGGGATTGCGGCACCTTCGCCAGCGCGGTGGAGCTGGCAGGCAAGGGCGCCTTGCCTGGGGTCTCGGGCAGAAGATCGGGCATGGGCATTCCGCTGGGTCGGCGGCCGGCCGGATCACCGGTTGTCGCGGCCGCGCATCGTCGAAGCCACCAGATGGCGCGGCATGGCAGGGGCTGCCACTAACCTAGGCGAAGCGCGGTGCGCATCCGTCTCTCACCTCCGCGCGACCATTGCGGGGACCGACCTCCAGCCCGCTGTATCGATGTTCCGTTGACTGAAACTGGTCCGGAGATGTGGCGTTCGACCTGCCTCACTGGGGGGTGGTTTCGATGCTCGATCCGACACTTCTTACAAACCTGGTCGACCGGCACGACCTTGCCGTCTCCATCTACGTGCCCCTGACGCCCGAGGTCCGCGACATCCGCATGCAATCTGCAGTCGTGCGTGAGGCCGCCGGGGAAGTCGAGCGCAAGCTGGAACAGCGCGGCCTGGATTCCCGCCAGCGCGATGAATTCCTCGCACCACTCCGCGAGCACCTGGCCGGGCTCGACATCGCGACGCATCGCGATCCGTCGCTGGCCGTCTTCATGGCTGAGGGCGCGCCACGCATCGTGCCGTTGCCCGAGGATGTGGGCACCAGCGTTACGATCGGTCGCCACTTCCACGTCAAGCCGCTGCTGCCGATGGTGGTGCGCAACCGGCGCTTCTGGCTGCTCGCGCTCTCTGGCGCCAAGATCAAGCTCTACACAGTGACGCCCTTTGGGGCCGAGGAGGTTCCGCTCGACCTCGACGGCCCGGATGCTAGTCCGCCCGAGGGCTACGAGCACGGCTCGGATGACAGGGACATGGGCGTCGGGAACCCGGCGCTGGGCGATGCCACGTCCTCCATCATGGACGACCAGCCGCGGCTGGTGCGCGCGTTGCAGGGGGCGATCCGCGGCGACGGCGCGCCGGTCGTGCTGGCGGCGGACGCGAAGCTGATGGGACAGGTGCGCAAGATGGATGCGCTGCCCGGCCTGCAGGAGGTCGGGCTGACGATGAATCCCTTCGCCTTCCCGCCCAGCGAACTTCATCGCCGCGCGCTGGAGCTCATGCAACCCGTCTTCGAGCGCGAGGTGGATACGGTGATCGGCCAGATCAACGCGCGGCTCGGCGACGCCGCCTCCAACGTCGCGATCCGGCTGGAGGAGATCCTGGCCGCCGCCGAGGAAGGGCGCGTCGATTCCATCGTCGTCGCGGCGGACGAGGAACTCTGGGGCGGTTTCGACCCGGCCACCGGCATCGTCGCGCATGGCCGGCCCTCCGGCCAGGACGAGGACCTGCTGAACCAGGCGGCGGCCGTCACGCTTCGCCATGGCGGCTACGCCTATGCTGTCCCGCGCTCGCGCATTCCCCGCGCCGTCCCCGCCGCCGCCACGCTGCGCTACTGAGGAGCCCTGCCATGGACCGCCCGCTCGACATCGCCTTCCACAACATCGAGCCCTCGCCGAAAATCGAGGCTGAGATCCGCCAGCACGTGGAAAAGCTGCAGCAGCGGCATTCGGAACTCGTCGCCTGCCGCGTCTCGGTAGAGGCGCTGCACAACCAGCACCAGACCGGGAATGTTCCGGAGGTGCACATCACGCTGTCGATCCGCGGCCGTGACCTCGCCGTATCGCGCGAGCCGCACCGCTCGAAGGAACGTTACGCGCACCCGGACCTTCACACCGCGATCCGCGACGCCTTCAAGGCCGCCGAGCGGCAACTGGAATCTGCCAAGGGCAAGTAGAAAGCATATAGCAGCCGGCAAGGGGGGACCGCTGGTCGGGCTTCGGGCAACGGAAGCCCCTCCCGACAAAACTCGACAGTCGGGAAGGCCGTGCGCTGGTGCACGGCCTTCCTCATGACAGAAGATCACGCGATTTTGTTCGATGGGAGCTCTATCTTAAGCAATGCAGGTCGTGCCGCACGCGCGGCGCCGGATCTGCCGGAAGCCAGCCTCGCCGCTTGGGGCCCGTTCGTCTTAACGAGGCGCTGAGGAGACCCGCGGATGGCACCAGCCCCCTTGCCGCATGACGAGCCGGAGCGTGTGTCGGCGCTGCGACGGCTCGAAATCCTTGATACGGCACCCGAGGCGGTCTTCGACGCCTTCACGGACCTCGCGCGCTCGCTCTTTGGAACCCCCATGGCCGCGCTGTCGCTGGTCGACACGGACCGGCAATGGTTCAAGTCCGCTGCGGGGCTGTCCGTCCGCCAGACGCCGCGCGACCTATCCTTCTGCGCCCACGCGATCCTGCAACCCGATCGCGTCATGGTCGTGCCGGACACGACGCTGGACGACCGCTTCGCCGACAATCCCCTGGTGACCGGCAATCCCGGCATCCGCTTCTATGCCGGCGCGCCGCTGAAGGACCGCGACGGCTACGTGCTCGGCTCGCTCTGCGTGCTGGATGATGAGCCGCGGGACATCGACCCGGACATGCTTGCCAAGCTGGCGCAGATCGCCGCGGGTGCCTCCGCCACCTTGCAGCTCCACGGCTGCATGCGCGAACTCGGCCGCATGGCACTCGTGGACCCGCTGACGGGCCTCGCCAACCGCGCAGCCTTCGACCGCCGGCTGGACGAGGTCTGCGGCCTGGCGGAGGGGGGAGGCGTCCGCCCGGCGGGCGCGACGCTGCTCATGTTCGACCTGGACGGCTTCAAGGGCATCAACGACCTGTTCGGCCATCCTGGTGGCGATCGCGCCCTCTGCGAGGTGGCGCGGCGGCTGCAAGGCGTCGCGCGCTCGGGGGACATGATCGCGCGCTTCGGCGGCGATGAATTCGCCATGCTCTGCGGCGAGGCCGTGACGAACGAGGCGGCGCTGGCGATCGCGGGACGCGTGCACGATGCGCTGGCGGATACCTTCCGCATTGATGGCCAGGTGGTCCCGCTGCGCAGTTCCATCGGCGTCGCGCTGACGCCGCGCCATGCGACAGACCCGGCCGGGCTGCTCGCCGCAGCCGATGCGGCACTCTACGTTGCCAAGCGTGCCGGCCGTGGCGTGACCCGGCTTGCGTCGCCGCAGATTTCCCCGGCCTTGAACGCGCCCGTCGAGCCGGTCGGGCGGCTGACGATCCAGGCGCTGCTGCGCGACGCCCTGCGGCCTGACGGACGCCATGCCTTCGATCTGCGCTTCCAGCCCATCGTCGATGTGGCGTCCGGCCGTGTCGGCGTTTTCGAGGCGCTGCTTCGCTGGACGCTGGATGATGGGCAGTGCGTGTCGCCCGCCGATTTCGTGCCGGTGGCGGAGGAGTGCGGGTTGGTCGGCCATCTCGACCGCTGGGTCCTGGCACGGGCCTGCGCCGCCGCCCGGGAATGGCCGGAGGCCTGGAGCGTTTCGGTCAACATGTCGCCTGCCACCGCCGCTCTGCTGGACGTGGTCGAACTGGTGCGGGACACGCTGGCGGCCAATGGCCTGTCACCCGGAAGGCTACGGATGGAGATCACGGAGACGGCGCAGGTCGCCAATCCCGGCCGCATGGCCAAGGCCATCAACGGCCTGCGCGAACTCGGCGTCGCGGTTGCCGCCGATGACTTCGGCAGCGGCTACGCGTCC
>Ga0210040_10009657_pt1 | contig 11200 bp, 7 predicted proteins | sample CryGeyCG12114_NA_FD_185462 | JGI IMG/M metagenome (GOLD analysis project Ga0210040, IMG submission 185462) | Groundwater microbial communities from aquifer - Crystal Geyser CG19_WC_8/21/14_NA (SPAdes) (version 2) | ecosystem: Environmental > Aquatic > Deep subsurface > Groundwater | place: USA... | reverse complement strand
GCGAGCCCGCGTCGCGTTGGCCTGGGCCCGTCGTGGCGACAATCCCGAGTCGGGGCGTGAACCGGCGTGCTCCTTTCTCGTTCGCCCCAGGCGGCGGTTGCCCCACCGATCCGCGTGCTCGCGGCGTGGCAGGCGGGCGGTGGCCGTGGCGCGTGGCCTCCTCCCGCGGGTCGGCGCGGTCTCCTCCGGCCGGCGGGCGCGGCGCACGCCCTCTCCACTCCCTACTCCCCGCCGCCGAGCTCCTCCAGCAAGGCGAGGCCGTCGTGGACGCGGGTGGCGACCGTCTCACGGTGGTCGTCGCGGGCGCGCAGGTGGAGGGTGTATTCGCCGCGCAGCTCGACCCGCGGGCCGTGGCGTTGGCGGAGGGCGAGGACCGCGGCGGGGTCCACCCGGGAGCGGGCGGAAAAGTGGACGATGAGGCCGTCCGGAGAGAGCTTCACCTCCTCCGCGCGCAGCCGCTGGGCGAGGATCCGCGCCTCGGTGGTGAGGAGCAGGGCGCGCACCTCCGCGGGCGGCTGGCCGTAGCGATCCACCAGGGCGGCGAAGGCGTCCTCCGCCTGCTCGCGGTCGCTGAGGGTGGCGATCTGCTGGTAGAGGTGGAGCCGCTCGTGCGGGTCGTGGACGTAGTCGGAGGGGAGATAGGCGGAGCAGTCGAGGGTGACCTTCGGGGCGAACAGCTCCTCCACCGGCCTGCCCTGGAGTTGCGCCACCGCCTCCTCTACCAGGCGGACGTAGAGGTCGTAACCGACCGCGGCGATCTTGCCCGCCTGCTGGGCGCCGAGGAGGTTGCCGCCGCCGCGGATCTCCAGATCGTGGGCGGCGATCTGGAAGCCGGAGCCGAGGCTGGTGTGCTCGGCGAGCGCCGCCAGCCGCTCCTGCGCCTCCTCGGTCATCTGGGTTTCGGGAGGGGTGATGAGGTAGCAGTACGCCTGGTGGCTGGAGCGGCCGACGCGGCCGCGCAGCTGGTAGAGCTGGGCGAGGCCGAGGGTGTCGGCGCGGTCGATGATGATCGTGTTCACCCTGGGCAGGTCGATGCCCGACTCGATGATTGTGGTGGTGACCAGGATGTCGTGCTCGCGGTCGCGGAAGGCGGTCATCACCCGGGAGAGTTCATGCTTCTCCATCTGGCCGTGGGCGATCGCCACTCGCGCGTGCGGTGCCAGGCGCGCCACCGCCTCGGCGGCGCGGCCGATGGTCTGCACCCGGTTGTGGATCCAGTAGACCTGGCCGCCGCGTGCCAACTCGCGCGCCAGGGCGTCGGCGAGGACGCCGTCGTCGCGGTGCAGGATGCGGGTGGCCACCGGCAGGCGCGCGAGGGGCGGAGTGGTGATCACTGAGATGTCGCGCAGCCCCGCCATCGCCATGTGGAGGGTGCGTGGGATGGGGGTGGCGGTGAGGGTGAGACAGTCGGCGCGCGTCTTGAGCGACTTCAGCCGCTCCTTCTGGCGCACTCCGAAGCGTTGCTCCTCGTCGACGATGATCAGGCCGAGGTCGGAAAAGGCGAGGTCGCGCGACAGCAGCCGGTGGGTGCCAATGAGGATGTCGACGCGCCCGGCACGCGCCTCTTCCACCACCTGCTGCTGCTCCTTCGGCGACAGCAGGCGGGAGAGGTGGCCGATGCGCACCGGCAGGTTGGCGAAGCGGGCGGTGAAGCTCTGGTCGTGTTGCTCGGCGAGCAAGGTGGTGGGGGCGAGAAGCACGACCTGTTTGGAGTCGAGGACCGCCCGGCAGGCGGCGCGCATCGCCACCTCGGTCTTGCCAAAGCCGACGTCGCCGCACACCAGGCGATCCATCACCTTCGGCGATGCCATGTCGGCGAGGACCTGGCGAATGGTCTCTTCCTGATCGGGGGTCTCGTCGTACGGGAAGGTGGCCTCGAACTCCAGATACTCGGCATCGTCCGCGGCCGAGAAGGTGAACCCCTCGCTGGCGGCGCGCGCGGCGTAGAGCTCCACCAGCTCGCGGGCGACCAGCTCCACCCCCTTGCGGGTCTGCGCCTTCGCCCGCTCCCAGGCGGGGCTGCCGAGTTTCGACAACGCCGGGGCGCGGCCCTCCTCGCCGATGTAGCGGCTCACCTGGTCGAGCTCGCCCACCGGCACGAACAGCTTGTCGCCGCCCGCGTACTCGAGCTGCAAGAACTCCTGGGTGAGGCCCGCGGCGGTGAGGGTGACGAGGTCGGTGTAGCGGCCGATGCCGTGGCGCAGGTGGACCACGTAGTCGCCGGTCTTCACCGCCCGCAGGTCGTGAAGGACCTCGTCGATGGTGGTCGGCTTGCGCACCGCCAGGTGCTGCCGTTGGCCGGCGAGGTCCGCCTCGGCGAGGAAGAGCGGGCCGACCTCGCCGACCGCGAACGAGCGGGAGAGCTCGCCGCGAATCAGGTAGAGGCCGGGCACAAGGGCGGCGGGCGGCGGCATGCTCGCCAGGGGGGTGGTGGCGAGCTCGAGGTCGGCGAACAGGCGGGTGAACCGCTCCATCTGGCCTTCACTGGCCACCGCCAGGAGGACCGGCCGTGCCGCGCACCACAAGCGGAGCTGTGGGGTCAGCGCCCGCAACCGCTCCTTCATCCCCTCGCCCACCAGGACCACCGGGGCGGCGTCCACCTCCACCAGCCCCAGGGCGGGGTCCGCGGGGGCGGCGGTGGCGAGCAGGTGGAGCTGGTCGACCAGCTCGACGGTCTCCACCACCTCCGCGTAGTCCATGAACGGAGTGGCGATCTCGGCGACGATCGGCCGCTCCACCGCCGCCGCGGCCTGGCGCGCGGCCACCAGCTCGGTGAACTCCAGCGCATCGGCGGCGAGGCGCGCGGGGTCGTCGAAGACACAGAAAAAATCGCTGGCGAGGTAGTCGAAGAGGGTGTGGTAGCCGTCGTGGAAGAGGGCGTAGAGGTGCTCCATCCCCTCGGGGAGACCGTGGCGGAGCCGCTCGGCCAGGCGCGGGCTTTTCTCTTCCACCCACGCCGCGGCCGCCAGACGGCGCGCCTCGGTGAGCAACAGCTCGTGGGTCGGTCCCACCTCCACCGCGTCGAGACCGGCGCGCGACCGTTGGGTGGTGGGGTCGAAGGGGCGGATCGACTCGATCTCGTCGCCGAACAGCTCGACCCGTACCGGCCACGGGTGGCGCGGCGAGAAGAGGTCGACGATGCCGCCGCGGTGGGCCACCTCGCCCGGGGTCTCCACAAAGGCGGTCTGCCGGTAGCCCGCCTCCAGCAGCCGGCGGAGGAGCACGCCCACGGGCTGCTCCTCGCCCACCGCCAGGGAAAAACTCATCTGGTCGAAGGTGGCCACCGGCGGCAGCTTCTGCATGAGCGCGCGGGCGGTGGTCACCAGGCAGCACGGCGCGCCGGCGCGGGCGGCGTGGAGCACCTCCATGCGCGCGCGGACGATCACCGGATTGAGGGGCGCCTCCTCGTACGGGAGGATCTCCCACTGGGGAAAGAGGTGAACCGCCCCCTTGGCGAGGGGACCGTTGGCGGGGAGGAAGAAGCGCAGATCGAGCACCAGGGCCTCCGCCTCTTCCGGGGTGCGCACGACGATCACCAGGCTGCGCCGCAGCTCGGCGGCGAGGTTGGCGAGGAGCTGGGCGCGGTGGCCCACACAGGCGCCGCGCAGTTGCAGGCGCGCGGGTTGGCGTTCGGCGAGGGCGGCGGCCAGGGGGGAGAGGCCGGTGGCGGAGGGAGACATGGGGCGCGGCAGGATAGCGCGCCGGGTGGGCGCGGACGACCGGCGGGAGCGCGCGGCGGCCGCGGGCCGCGATGGGGGATAGGGGATAGGGGCTAGGGAATAGGGGACTGGTGTGGGCCGCTGGCCGGCGATGATGGTTTGGGGTCTCTTCCCCCCGTCATGATCACTGGCCCGCAGGGCCAACCTCCCCGATCCCCCATCCCCAGGCCGGCGGCGATCCCTAAGAAACCCGGTTGAGTTCGGATTTCTTTCTTTGTAGGGGGTTGACGGCCTTCCTCCGGCTGGGTACACAGTTTGTCCCAAGGTTTTCCACAGATGTTTCCCCTTGCCGCCCCGCCCCGCACTCTCACCATCCTCCAGGTCGAGGACTCGGCGGAGAATCGCGCCCTGGTCAGCCGTGTTCTCGAGGCCGCGGGTCACCGGGTGGTCGATGCGGTGGATGGCGACCAGGCCCTGGCGATGGCGGAGGCGATAGCCCCCGACCTCATCCTCATGGACCTCCACCTGCCGGGGATGGATGGCTTCGAGGTGACCGCGCGCCTAAAGGCGATGGCCCCCCTCGCCCACGTGCCGATCGTCGCGGTCACGGCCAACGTCCTGGCCGGCAACCGCGAGCGCTGTCTGCGCGCCGGCTGCGACGGCTACATCAAGAAGCCGATCGACGTCGCCACCTTTGCCCAGGAGGTGTGGGCGTACTACGACGGCAAGCAGGAGCCGGTGGCGGTGGCCGAACCGGCGGCGGGGTGGGGCGTGGCGGAGACGCGGGCGACGGCGATCTGCGCGCCGGAGCCGAGTCTGCCGGTGACTGTGCTCATCGAGTGGCTCGACCACCTGGAGCGCGCCGCCGCCGCCTCCTTTGGCTACCGGCGCGGCCATGGCAGCCGCACCGCGATCCACGCCGCCAAGGTCGGGCAGCAGCTCGGGATTCGCGATGCGGCGCTGGCCACCCTGGTGCGCGGCTGCCGCCTCCACGACCTCGGCAAGCCGGAGGCGGAGATCCGCCATCGCGACGAGGGGGCCTTTCTGTCGTCCGAGGCGTGGCACGACTTTGCCGACCATCCGCGCGCCGGCGCCGAGCTCCTCGCCGCCGTCCCCGGCCTCAGCGGTGAGGTGGCGATCCTCCACCACCACCACGAGCGGTGGGACGGCAAGGGCTACCCCGACGGCCTGCGCGGCGAGGAGATTCCATGTCTGGCGCAGGTGTGCGCGGTGGCCGAGGCGTTCGATGCCATGGTCACTCGCTCGACCTATCGCCCAGATCCTTTGTCCGTGGAGGCGGCGGCGATGGAGCTCGAGCGGTGCAGCGGTAGCCAGTTCGCCCCGCGGGTGGTGCGCGCCTTCTCCCACCCTCCTCGCCAGCGGCCGGATCACCGCGCCGCAGGCGCGGGACGCGGAGGAGGCCGCCGGCGGGGTCCAGTAGGCAGCCTCGGGCGCGCCGGGGTGGGACATCAGCCCCGCGCTAGGGGGGGCACGGCGACGCTTGGAAGGCGGACCGCGCGCGAAGATGCGGGGGCGCGGTTCCAGTCTCCGGCTCCGGGTGGCCCTCTACCCCGCGGCCCTCTACGCCGCGGCGCCGCCGGCCTGGCGGTGGCTGATCCCCGGCGCGGTTCCAGTCTCCGGCTCCGGGTGGCCCTCTTGCCTTCCCCGCTGCCGGGTTCCGCGTGGAAGGGAAGGGGGGGCGAAATCCGCGGCCGTGGAGGGGTCCCTCGGTGTCCGGGTTCCCGCCATCGCAACCAAACGCGGAATCCGCGGCCGTGGAGGGGTCCCGCCCACGCCACGCGGATCCCCATTGCCGCGGGGGCGACACGAACCGTCCGCGTACCCGCCCATGGTGCGCGCCCCCCCCTCTTTCCGGTACCGCGCCGCGCTCGATCCACCACGGCTGACCCAGCCGTCGGCTCTGTCTCCCCTGCTTACCGCTGCGCCTGCTGGAACTTGCGGACCTCGGCAAACGCAGCGTTGGCGGCACTGAGGGTGATCTCCATGCAGTCCTCGTCGTGGGCGAGCCCCGGGAAGGCGGCCTCGAACTGCGACGGCGGCAAAAAGACGCCGTGGGCGAGCATGGCGTTCCAGAAACAGGAGAAGGCGGCGGTGTCGCTCTTCTTCGCGTCGGTGTAGTTGGCCACCGGGCCGACCTGGAAGAAGGTGGAGAACATCGCCCCGACTCGGTTGGTGTGGGTGATCACCCCGGCGTCGGCGGACGCCTGCATGAAGCCGGTGGCGATCCGGTCGCTGATCTTTTCGAGCTGATCGTAGGTGGAGGGCTGGCGCAGGAGCTCGAGGGTGGCGATCCCGGCGGCGGTGGCGAGCGGGTTCCCGGAGAGGGTGCCGGCCTGATAGACCGGTCCGGCGGGGGCGATCTTTTGCATCAGCTCGCGTTTGCCGCCGTAGGCGCCGACCGGCAGGCCGCCGCCGATCACCTTACCGAGGCAGGTGAGGTCGGGGGTGATCGCGTAGCGCGCCTGGGCACCGCCGTAGGCGACCCGGAAGCCACTCATCACCTCGTCGAAGATCAGGACGATGCCGTGTGCGTCGCACAGGTCGCGCAGCCCCGGCAGGAAGCCCGCCGCCGGCGGCACCACCCCCATGTTGCCGGCCACCGGCTCGACGATGATCGCCGCCACCTCGTTCGGGTGGGCCTCGACCTGGGCGCGCACCGAGTCAACGTCGTTGTAGCGGGCAAGCAGGGTGTTGCGCGCGAAGTCCGCGGGCACCCCGGGGCTGTCGGGCATGCCGAGGGTGGTGACCCCGGAGCCGGCGGCCACCAGCAGGCCGTCGAAGTGGCCGTGGTAGCACCCCTCGAACTTGAGAATCTTGTCGCGGCCGGTGTGGGCGCGGGCGAGGCGCAGGGCGGACATGGTCGCCTCGGTCCCGGAGTTCACCAGGCGGATCATCTCGATGGAGGGGACCGCCTCGCACACCATCTCCGCCAGGGTGAGCTCGGCGGCGGTCGGGGCGCCGAAGCTGGTGCCATGGGCGGCGGCGCGCTTGATCGCCTCCAGAACCTGCGGGTGGGCGTGGCCGACGATCATCGGTCCCCACGAGCCGACGTAGTCGATGTAGGTGTGGCCGTCTACGTCGTAGATCCGCGCCCCCTTCGCTCGCTCCACGAAGAAGGGGGTGCGGCCCACCGCGGACATGGCCCGGACCGGCGAGTTCACCCCCCCGGGGATGAGCGCGCAGCTCTTCGCAAACAGGTCTTCCGAGCGGCTGTACATCGGCACATCCCTTTCCCTCGACCGGGGGGCGGAGGTTAGGCAGCGGCGGATGGGGTGTCAAACTGGCGGCCGCTTGAGGCGCGGTGGAGGGTTGAGTAGGGTCGCCGCGTGCGCCACGCCGGACTCCTTCTCTTCCTCCTCTGCGCCAGCGCCAGCGCGTCGGGGGGCGCCGCCGGCGAGGTGACCAACTTCGTGGTGGCGGTGGTCGGTAATGAGGTGATCAGCGCCCACGACTGCACGATCGCGTGGCGGATCGCCGGCCAGAACCAGGCGCCCATGGAACTCATCGAAAGCCTGGTGGATCGCCGCCTGCTGGTCGCCGAGGGGCGCCGCTTCGGCCTTGCCACCGAGACGGTGGCGAAGGTGGACGAGGCCGCGGTGGAGGCGCGGGTTCGCCAGCTCGATGCCGCGCACACCTCGGTGGAGCGGCCGGTGGTCCGCCGGTGGCTGGAGGAAGAGGCAATCCTCCGCGCCTTTGAGCGGGTCCGGATTGACCCCTTCGTGCGGGTCGACCCGGCGGCCAAGCGGGCCGCCTACGACAACGCGCCGGAGCGGTACGCGGGTAAGCCGTTTTACGAGGTGGAGGAGGAGATCACCCGCGAGCTCTCCGTCCAGGCGCGCCAACAGCGCCTCGCCGAGGTGATCGCCGCCCTGCGCAGCCGGACCCGCATCGTCCGCCCTGCCCACCCCCTGGCCCTGCCCCTCGGGGGGGCGGTGGTGGAGTAGATCGCCCGCCGCCCCAACCGCCCGGACCGGCCATGGGTGGGTGGGGAGGCGCGGCCCGGTGCGCCCGCCGCTTGCCTTGACTTGGTCCGCTCGCGATTTCTATCGTCACCGCCCCTTTGCCTGGGAGTACCGCGTGGAGAAGGTCGATTACATCTGGATGGACGGGAAGCTGGTGGCCTGGGACGAGGCGACTGTTCACGTCCTCACCCACACCCTCCACTACGGCCTCGGGGTCTTCGAGGGGATCCGCTGTTACAAGTGTGGGGCGCGCGGCTCGGCGGTCTTCCGCCTGGCGGAGCATGTCCGCCGTTTGTTCGACTCGGCGCACATCTGCCAGATCAAGATCCCCTTCACCCAGCCGCAGATCGTCGATGCCACCCTCGCGACGATCCGCGCCAACCGCCTCACCGCCTGCTACATCCGCCCCCTCTGCTTCCTCGGCGACGGCCAGATGGGGTTGTACGCGCCCGATGCGCCGGTGCGCCTCTCCATCGCCACCTGGCCGTGGGGGAGCTACCTCGGTGACGACGGGCTGAAGAACGGCATCCGGGTGAAGATCTCCTCCTTCACCCGCCACCACGTGAACGCCGCGATGACCAAGGCGAAGGTGTGCGGCTACTACACCAACTCGATCCTCGCCAAGCGCGAGGTGGTGGCCGCCGGCTACGACGAGGCGTTGATGCTCGACGGCGAGGGGTTCGTGGCGGAGGCGAGCGGCGAGAACATCTTCATCGTTCGTGACGGGGTGGTGACGACCTCGCCGCTTAGCACGGTCCTCGGCGGGATCACCCGTGCCACCATTCTCGAACTCGCTCGCGAGGCAGGGTACGCGGTGGACGAGCGCCGCTTCACCCGCGACGAGGTGTACACCGCCGACGAGGCGTTCTTCACCGGTACCGCCGCGGAGCTCACCCCAATCCGCGAGGTGGACGACCGGGCGGTGGGGAGGGGCAAGCCAGGGCCGATCACGAAGCAACTCCAGGCCCAGTACTTCGCCGCGGTGCGCGGCGAGCTCCCGGCCCACGATGGCTGGTTAGCGTTCGTCTGAGCTCCGCTTGCCTCGCCCGTGGGGGGCAAGCGGATGGGCCGGCGGCTACGTTGATCGTCAAAACCCGCTTGCCTCGCCCGCGGGGGGCAAGCAGGGAGGTCGGGGAGGGTGGGCGATCGGGGCGGTAGCACGTGCGGCAGGCCGAGGCTGGTTTAGGGGTATCTTTCCCGGTCGATCGCCGGCTCGCAGGGCCGACCAGCCCCCTATCTCCCTCTCCTCCTCCCCGGCGAGCGTAGCGAGTGCCCATGCAGCCCACCTACGACATCCACCAGAGCTACGACGCGAACTACGCCGCCGGGCCGCGCTTTGACCTCCCCCTGCCGGAGCCGCGCATTGGCAAGCCCACGGCGACATTTCTCGGCCACCGGGTCACCACCCCGTTCGGGGTGCCGGCGGGGCCGCTGCTGAATAGCGACTGGATCCGCCTCTACGCCCGCCTCGGCTTCGACCTGCTGGTCTACAAGACGGTCCGCTCGGCTGCCCAGCCGTGCCACCCGCTGCCCAACTGCCTCTACCTCGACCTCGACCGGCCGCTCACCGAGGCGGACCAGGGGGGGGCGGTGGCGGCCCTCGCCGACCAAGCAACGATCCCGCCCCATCTCTCGATCACCAACTCCTTTGGCATGCCGTCGCGCCCGCCGGCGGAGTGGCAGGCGGACCTCGCCCAGGCGATCGACGCGGTGGGCGAGGGGCAGGTGGTGGTTGCCTCGGTGGTCGGTTCCGCCGCCACCGGCGATCTGGTGGCGGACTTCGGCCGGGTGGTGGCGATGGCCGCGGAGGTCCATCCCCACGCGATCGAGATCAACCTCTCCTGTCCGAACGTGGCCGCCGGCGAGGGGGTCCTCTTCCACGACCCGGAGCAGGCGGGGCGGGTGGCGTGGCGGGCGTGGAGCGAGGCGGGCTCGATCCCCCTGGTGATCAAGATCGGCTACCTCGCCGACCCGGCGCGGCTGGAGGCGGTGATGGCCGCCTGCGGCCCATTCATCCAGGGGGTGGCGGCGATCAACACCATCCCGATGGCGGTCCACGACCGTACCGGCCACCCCGCCCTCGGTCCCGGTCGGCCCACCTCCGGGGTGTGTGGCGAGGCGATCCGCGACCTGGCGCTGAAGCAGGTGCGGCGCCTGGTGGCGGTGCGCACGCGGCTCGGCATGGAGTGGTCGATCCTTGGGGTCGGCGGGATCACCACCCCGGCGGACATCGACACCTTCCTCGCCGCCGGTGCCGATGGCGCCATGGCCGCGACCGGCGCCATGTGGAACCCGCTCCTCGCCCAGCAGTGGTGGGCGCTTCATCACGAGGGGATAGGGGAGAAGGGGAGAAAGGATAGGGGATAGGGGGAGAGAGCCGGCCCGGTGGGCGCGATATTTTCGCCGTGGGCCGCTCGCCCCGACGCCATCCGCGCGCCGCACCGGCGGCCATCGACCCCCAGCCCGCCGTCGCCGTGACTATCCTCCTCCTCCTCCTCGCCCTCTCCCTGGCGACCCCGGCGGCCGCCTTTGGTCCGGCGGTGGTCGCTGGCGGCGCGGCCCTGCACCTGGCGGCGGCGCGCGCCCATCTGGCGGCCGCCGGTCTGAGCGCGGCTGGCGCCGTGGGCGCGGCGCACCTGGCGGCGGTGGCCACCGGGGCGGGGTTACGCCTGGGGGGGGTTGGCTTCCTGGCCGCCGGCGGGGCCACGGTGGACGCGGGGGTGGTCCTCGCCGCCGGGGCCACGGCACGACTCGGGGTGCACGCCGCCTTGGTACCGGCGCCGGCGCCACTCTTGCGTCTCGGCGCCCTCCGCACCGGCGCGGGTGCAGCGCGGCTGGCTACCGGCGCCGCGGGCGGGGTGGTCCTCCACCGCCTGGTGGCGGGTCGCGCCCTCCCCGGCGCGGCGGCGGTCGCGGCGATCGCCCCGCCGGCGGTGGGGGTGGCGGCCACCCGGATCGGCGGGGCCACCGGCCACCTCGCCTTGTCTGGCGCGCAGGGTGTCGTCGCCGCTGCGACCGGTACCGCCGCCGCCTTCGACCTGCTCCTGCCGCCGCCCCTGTTGTAGGGCGGCGGCGTGGCGGTCACCGGCGGTCGTAGAGGCGATCGCTCTTCGCCGCCATGATGAAGTCGTTGCGGTGCATGCCGCCGATCTTGTGGGTCCACCAGCTCACCGTGGTGGCGCCGTACTCGGTGAGCAGGGTGGGGTGGTGGCCCGCTGCCTCGGCGAGCGCGCCGACTTGGTTGGTGAAGGCGAGGGCGGCGGCGAAGTCGGCGAAGGCGAAGCGGCGCACGAGCCGCTCGATCCCATCGACCGCCACTGTCTGCCACGCGGGGATCAGGGGGGTGAGCTCGACGCGCTCCTCAGCGGTCACCTTGGGGGCGCCGACCTGGCAGGCGGTGCATGGTTGGAGGGCGAGATCGGCCATGGGGTCGCTCCGGTTCGGGTTCCCTTGCAGCCTTGCAGCCTGGCGGCGTGGCGGCCACAAGGCCAGAGCGCTCGGGTCCACCACGCAAAGCCACAAATGGCGCAGGGTGGCGATGCCGAAGGCGCGCCCGCC
>Ga0210040_10009655_pt1 | contig 11201 bp, 5 predicted proteins | sample CryGeyCG12114_NA_FD_185462 | JGI IMG/M metagenome (GOLD analysis project Ga0210040, IMG submission 185462) | Groundwater microbial communities from aquifer - Crystal Geyser CG19_WC_8/21/14_NA (SPAdes) (version 2) | ecosystem: Environmental > Aquatic > Deep subsurface > Groundwater | place: USA... | reverse complement strand
TACATTTAAAGGAAAAAGGCAAAGCATCTAAATTAGCCTTAGTAGCGGTGGCCAACAAACTACTTCGACAGGTATTTGCTATTGTCAGGCAAGACCAGGACTATATAGATGGGTACGTTGCAAATCCGAGACTTAAATGAATTTTTTTTCCCCTTTTGTTAGGTTTTTATCACAGTTCATTTCAGGAGTTTACTGTTTACCGGATGTCCAAAATATTGGATTATGTAAAATAAGCGGCTAGAATGCAAAGGCTTATTCATAAAGAAAATAGGAGAATCAAGTCAAGCACACCATAAACCTATTTGATTTCAGGTAGGATAGAAGCTTGTCAACGTTTTGTGTCATGAGTAATTTTGTTTATTACCCACAAAGTCCACATCTCATCTGCCTCACAATGGTATAGTTAACACAACACCCCTTCTTTCCGTTCATAAAAGCTTTCCAGTAAAGAGATCGTTCAAGGCATCAAAGCTGTGCTCCTGGCTCAGGAGTAAATCAAATCCCGCAATATCTTCCCATGGTAGCGCAGACTTAAGTGGTGCAGCGTTTATTTTAAAGCCTCTATTTTGTAAACATGCTCATCAAATTTATCCGCCAGGTGCTCCTCCATTGCCTCTTTGGTAGGAATAGAGCACGTTCAGCTCATTAGGCTGAGAAGCGTAAAGCATGCTTACATAAGCATGAAGCTACATCTTACTTACATCCGCCACATTGGCAGTACGGGCTAAAGAAATCTTCTCCAGCAAGAGCTTGTCAACTAATGCTTATCAGCGTCACTAATCAGTTTCTTTTCCCTATGTAACACAAATTGCCTGCCGTAATCTTTACACAAGCGGTTCTGCTTACCATTGTGAATGTGGCCATTTAACTTTATATTAGATGAACTACAGATAGAACAAACTCTTGCTCCCATCGAATCTTTATTTGATAAAACTATATAGAATACAACACCATTACTCGTTCTGTTCTACCGAATTTATGAGGGATTACATGTCCAATCACTAAATGTAGAATTATGTAGCACGCAATTAGTTTAAATATTATGTTTTGATAAAATTTCAATTAAATCAATTTTATACTACATTAATTATAATTGCATAGCTAAATAATCAAATTAAATGTAAAAGTATTAATATAGAAGCTTCAATGATGGTTTTTTAAGTTATCTTTATTGAGAGAAATCACATATTGAGAGAAATCACATATTGATAGAAATCACAATTTTTTAGATTAAGAGCTGATAGGAAATTTAAGAATATAATGAAGCATTTACTTTTAGGTTTATTGTTTTTTTTCTTTTTTTTGATTGAACCAGGTCATGCTCAAACCTCTGCTTTTTTATACCAGCAATTAGATAATCGGAACGGTCTGTCCAATAGTTGCATAAATGATATTTATCAAGATTCAAATAGCCTTATTTGGGTAGGTAGCTGGGACGGACTAAATGTCTATAACGGCTCTTCCTTTCATATTTTTAATTATAGTAACGGGAACATTAAAAACTCACTTGTTAGTAATGTAATTAAACAAATTACCGAAGATAAAAAGCAAAATATCTGGATTAGTACGGTTGCCGGTATTTCTAAATATAATAAAAAAACGCAGCAATTTTCGCACTATTTGTACAACAGAAAAACTTCGCCGGGGCGGGGTTATTTGGTCTCTATTGATAACCAGGAAGAGGTTTATGGCGCCTTCACGTTAAACAATGCTTTGTATCAGTACCGGGCTGATATTGATTCTTTAAAAATTGTTCCAACCCAAGGCATGAAACCCGGCAGGATAGCTAAATTGGGTTTTGATAAGCAGAATCGCCTGTGGGTATTGCAGGAAGATGGTGGAATCCAGGCTTTTTCGAAGACGAAGGCCGGTTTTTTGGCCTTGCCATTAAACTTCCCTGCTAAAATCGATAACTTCTTTTTCGTTAACGGCAAGACGCTCTGTGTTTCTAAAAACAAGGAGTTATACGAAGTGCAGCCAGACCTTAAACCAAAAAAAATCCTGATACTGCCCGCGCAGGTTCGCGCTTTGGTGTATAACCAATCCCGTTACATCTTTGCCTGGTCTTCCAAAGGATTTGGGGAATATAATGAGCATTTTGAACCGTTAAACGATATCTCCTCCGCAGTTCCCATGTTGGAAAACCTTCGCATCACTTCTATTATTACCGGCAGAGAAAATATGTTGTGGTTTGGAACCGATGGCAGTGGCGTAATAAAAGTATACCGGAAAAGCGATTACCTGCACGTGGTGCAAAGCCAGCCTAATGGCCAGCCTCTAAATATACCTGTCCGGGCTTTCAATAAAATAAACGGAGAATTATGGGTGGGGACAAAGGGGAGCGGAATTATTACCATTAAGAATTTAGGTAAGGAAAATGTTTCTTATTCGGAAATAAGCGCTTTTAAAACCGACCAGGACTTGTTAGATAATTGTGTTTACGCGATTGAACCTGGTCAGGATAGTTTAATTTATATCGGATCTGATGCACCCGGCATAACTGTTTATGATCCCAAAGCCAAACGGCTAATTAAATGGGAAGATATTGCAGGGGTAAAAGGCATGCCGCAGTTTAATTCGGTTCATAGTATTTTGCCCGATCCGGACGGTTCGGTTTGGTTAGGACTAAATGCCGGCGGTCTGCTGCACGTAAAACTGCAAAAACAAGCCAATGGTAACCTGCAAGTAAAATACATCAAGCAATATACTTATAATGGTAGTTCCGCCGGGCCGGGCAGCGATGTTATCTATACGTTGGCTAATGGCAGTGGCCAAAATTTAATAGTGGGATGTCGCTTTGGCGGCTTAAGTTTGTTTAACAAAAAAACAGAACGGTTTACAACGCTTAAAGCTTTTTCTTATACCGGTAGTTTGTCTAATAATGATGTTTTGTCGCTTTATAAAGATAAGACGAACCGAATTTGGGTGGGAACCAGCTTTGGCTTAAACTGGATACAGGAAGCGGAATTAAACCAAGAGAAACCGGTTTTCAGAAAGCTTAATGTAGAGCATGGCCTGCCTAATAATACCATTCACGCCATAAATGAAGATAACAGCGGCAATATTTGGGTAAGTACTAACAAAGGATTAGCAAAAATAAACCCGGTTTCTACCCAGATTATTCAATTTAAAGAAGCCGATGGTTTGCAGAGCGATGAGTTTAGTGACAATGCCGTCTGGAAAGATAATGAAGGACAGCTTTTCTTTGGCGGTATTTATGGGTTCAATTATTTTTTACCGGAACAGGTAAAAACGAATACAGTACAACCGCACTTGTTATTATCAGACTTGCGATTGGCGAACCGGGCTTCCGAAGAAAACAGCTTTACCGTTTTAAGCCCTTTAGATAAGTCTAATCCACCGCAGCATGTTTTGGGCCCGCAGGAGAATTATTTTGAATTAAAGTTACAGCCTATTCGTTTTTCTAACCTGCAAAAATGCCAGTATGCTTATTTTCTGAAAGAGCACGATAAGGTATGGCATTATTCCTCCGGCGAAGTTCCGCTGGTATCTTACAGCAGCTTGCCGCCCGGAAATTATACTCTTATGTTAAAATGGACAAATGGCGAAGGAACCTGGACGAAGGAAACAGCCGTGCTCGATATCACCATTAAGCAATACTTCTGGTTGACCTTACCGGCTCTGGGTATTTACTTGATTATTTTGTGTATGCTGGGCTACATGCTTTTCCGGTACCGGAAAAATAAATTTATCATGAACCAAAAGTTGGTTTGGGAACATACCATGCGGACCAGAGATGAGCAAATTCATCAGGAACAACTAAACTTTTTTACGAATATTGCCCACGAATTACAAACGCCTCTAACGTTAATCTTAGGAGCAATAGACCGGTTTATTTTTAAGGCGAATAAAGAGAAGCAAGTCTCCAAACACCAGTACTTTTTATCCATTGTTAAGCAGGAAGCATCGCGGCTGCATCAATTGGTGCATGAGTTACTGGAATTCAGAAAGGCTGAAGCAGGACATTTGCAAATCCGGCCAAGTTATTTTAATGTTTCCAATCTGCTCAACAACATAATTGAATTATTTAAGCCCTTGGGTGAGCAAAAGAACATAGATATCTCCTACCAGATTGAGCTGGATTTAGAGTTATTTATTGATAAAGATAAATTAGAGATCATCATCTTTAACCTGTTATCTAATGCGTATAAGCACGCCGCTACGAACCAGCACATCGTATTTTCGGTGCAAAGAAATATACGGACCAGTCAGTTGGAAATAGTGATAGCTAATTCCGGATGCAGTTTAACAGATGAAGAGCTGCAAAATATTTTTAATAAATTTTTCGTGCTAGATCAGCAACAGCAGACTAAGTTCAGCACGGGTATTGGACTGGCTTTCACCCGCCAATTGGTTAACTTGTTAAATGGTAATATTACGGTTAAATGCGAAAATAACTGGATATCTTTCCAGGTCAGTTTGCCTATTATCCTGCAGCCGAATCAGGAAATAAATAGTGCCAATAATTATGAAGCGAAAGAAAAGCCATCTTTCCGGCTGAAGTCTTTTGCTTCGGAGGCAATTGAGTTTAATCAGGCCACTGTTATGGAAAATAACAAAAAGGCCTTATTAGATAGTCTGCAGCCAGTAAATAAAAAGATTGTCTTGATTGTGGAAGATGATCCTTCTATCCGTTTCCTGTTAAGTGATATATTAAACGAATACTACATTGTATATGAAGCTGGTAACGGCAAAGAAGCTGTGGGCATCATGAAAACGGCCATTCCTCATTTAATAGTCAGTGATGTGATGATGCCGGATATGGATGGGCTGGAACTATGCAAAATTGTAAAATCTACGCCCGAAACCTGTCATATTCCTTTCGTGATGTTAACGGCCCGGGGTGGCCTGGAACAAAAAATTGAGGGTTATGAACTGGGAGCAGATGCCTACCTCCCTAAACCATTTCATGCCGAACACCTGCTGGTCCGGATAAAGAAATTAATTAGTTATCAGGAACGGTTGCATGAGCTGTTTTCTAAAGAGCAATTGCCTTTAAAGTTGAAAGAAGAAGGACTGAAAGATGGTGATAAAGTTTTCTTGGAAAGCTTAGTTAAAACTATTGAATCGAACCTGGATCATGAGGAATTAGATGCGGCCTTTTTAGAAGAAAAAATGATGATGAGTAAAATGCAGCTTTACCGGAAACTCAAAGCACTTGCCAATATGACGCCCGGCGAATTAATTCGGACGGTAAGATTGCAACAGGCCGCCATTCTTTTAAGAAACACCAACTTATCTGTTTCGGAAGTATTTTACCAAACCGGGTTTAATAATGAGTCTTATTTTTTCCGGGAGTTTAAGAAAAAGTACAATGCCTCTCCCAATGAATTCCGGGCCAGTCAGAGATTACCGGTTTAAATCTTTATTCTTTTTTATTTTCCTCCATACTTACTTTTCTCGCTTTATAGATACTTTATCTCTAGTTATCTGATGTAAATTCCTTTTACGCCAGCCTTAACTTTTGAAGAAACTTGTTCTTACTAGCAAAAAACAATTCCCTTTTTTTAAACAAAAATTAGACAATTCTTTACTAGGCACATAGCATTCTTGATAATATCTGTTTCCTATTCAATTCACTCTCTTAATTGCTAAGAATCCTTTAACTCAAATAGTTAGACTGGTTAAAGTGGTGTTGTACTGAAAAAGCAATTCAATTACGTCTTTTAGGCAAATTTTCATTGATTTAGAGCTATTGTACAGGATAATGTAAGCCAAGTATAGCCTTATCTATCTTTTTCTGTTTAAGATTGTTTTCTAAAACATTTGAAATAAGATAAATACTTGAGCATAGAAAGTACTTTAATACTTGTAAAAAGGATGTACCGGTTAAAGGCAGAGCTACTACTAACAATTCACAAAATAGTTATTTAGATTTTTTTAACTTTTCACCACTTTAATCCTTTTTCTATGAAATTAAAAACTTTTACCTTTATTGTTTTAGCCTTTTTATCATTTAGAGTCAATGGTCAACATGTTTCTATTCAAGGCACCAAGTTTAATGTTAATGGTCAAGAAATATTTTTCAACGGCATTAATACTGCTTGGCAATATCAGGATAGTTGGGATCGGCCTTTAGATTTCCTTGGTAGAAACTTCAATACAACCTGGTGGAACCAGGAATTCCAAAGTTATTCGGATAATCGGATCAATATGGCCAGAATCTGGATTCATGGCAGTGGGAATTATAGCCCCAGCTTAAATGGCGACGGAATGGTAACGGGGGCCAGCAGCCAGTTTTGGACTGATATGGATGCCTTAGTGCGGATTTCACGGGAAAAGAAAATTTACATTATGCCTACTTTCTGGTCTTTTGATATGGTTATCCCGACTATATCAGGAGGAACATGGTCTGCCTATTATAATCAATACCGTCAGATAATTAATGATCCCGTTAAATCTAAAGCATATATTGATAACTTCCTTATCCCTTTTTTAAAACGATATGAAAGTGAACCTTATGTAATGGGTTATGATATTTGTAATGAGATTGAGCACATGTGGCGTGATGAGAACTGCGGTTATCTTAACAGGGATAATGTAATTCGCTTTGTTGCCATGTGCGCCGATGCCATTAACAGAAACAGCGTAAAGCCTGTAACCATGGGCTCCATGTGGATCATCTTTAACAGTAGTAAATACAATTTGTGGACTGGTGAACCCCATGTGGGCAATAACTGGAGTAATACTTCCCTTCAGGCGCGTTATAACAGTCCCCAAGCATTCCTAGATTTTTATTCACCGCATTGGTACCAATGGCAATCTACTGACGGGCCTTTTAATAAAACCATAGGCGAATGGATGGATGTGGCTGACCGGCCTGTGCTGATCGGAGAAACTCCTGGCTATGATGTCAATTCCGGAACGCATATGAATTACAATAGCTGGAATATTACCTTAGCAAATTATTATAAAAAGTCTTACTGGAATGGTTTTTCGGGTGTTTGTGGATGGAAAAACCCAAAAGGTGATGGGTATGGTGATTTTAACAATGTGGCTGCAGCTGCGAGGGATTACCATGCCAATTATCCGGCCCTGGTATATCCTACTCTAATGCCGTTAACGCCGACTTTACCAGGAAAATTAGAAGCTGAAAGCTGGTCTGCTATGTATGGTGTACAAACAGAAACTACGATTGATACTGGCGGTGGCCTTAGTGTTGGATGGATTGAAGCTGGGGACTGGATGGATTATAATGTTAATGTTCAAACAGCAGGCACTTATTTGATACAATATAGGGTAGCTAGTACCGCTACTACAGGGCAAATCCAGCTACGGAGGGGAAGCACTACGCTAGCCACCACTAATGTGCCTAATACAGGAGGCTGGCAAAACTGGACAACCATCACTGCTTTGGTTAGTTTACAGACGGGCAACCAAACCTTAAGGGTCCATGCCAGCGAGGGAGGATTTAATTTTAACTGGTCGAACTTCAGCCAGCAATCTGATAATATAAACATTGCCTATAATCGTCCGGTGACAACCTCTTCAAATCAAAGCACTACAAATGCAGGAGCTAAAGCGGTTGATGCCAATGGCACTACCAGATGGGAAAGCACTTTTACCGATAATCAGTTTATCATAGTAGACCTTGGAGCTAACTATAATGTAAACAGGGTAAGAATTGCCTGGGAATCTGCATATGCTAGGGATTACCAGATTCAGTTTTCGACCAATAATTCTACCTGGACCACCGTAGGTGAGAGATGGGGCAAAACATCAGCAGCAGCCGAAAACCACACAGGTTTGAGCGGGACGGCAAGGTATGTCAAAGTATATTGTATTAACAGGGCTACTTCGTGGGGCTTCTCTATGTTTGAATTAGAAGTTTATGGGACGGGAGTGACCCTTACTACTTCTGTTAATGACTCAAATTATGAAACTAATTTAAGCATAAGCAATAACTCTATAGTAGAAAGTACTGACTCTGGAATAGTTATCTTTCCTAACCCTGTAGAAAATAACGTTATGGTTAATGTGCCTAAAGAACTGGTAGGAGGCAAAATAGTAATGATGAATTCAGGAGGTATAGTTGTGTTTACAAGTAAAGCTACGCATCAAAATAGCTTTAGTATGAGTAAGCTGCCTACTGGATTATATTTATTAAATATTAGTAACGGTGTCAAAAATATTAATGCTAAAATATTGAAGAAATAGGTGTTTAAAGAGGCTGCCCTAAAAATTGGGGTAGCCTCTTTTTGTAGCCCTCCCGAAAAATCGGACAGTTTAGAAGGCGAAAAGTGTTAACTTTAAACTGCTGTTATGAAAAAGCCAATCATTACCGAGAGCCAAATAGTAGAAGCCATCAAGGAATAGGAAGGTAGCCGCTAGCAAAATAATATATGCTGGGAACTGGGCATTCATAAATCCATCTTTTATAACTAGCTAAAGAAGTATGCTGGCATGGACAGCCAAGTGCTAAAAAGGCCTAAAGAGTTAGAACAAGAGAACCGGGGACACAAGTTGCTTGCTAATATGACTCCCGGCAAATTAGTCTGAACGGTTAGATTTCAACAGGCCGCCATTCTATTAAGGAACACCGAATTAAGGAACACCGACTTAACTATTTCGGAAGTATTTTACCAAATCGGGTTTAATAATGAGTATTATTTTCCCGGGAGTTTAAGAAAGAATTTAATACCTCTTTTAATGAATTCCGGGCCAGTCTGTGGTTGCCGGTTTAAAATTAACAATGCAGAGATAGTAAGTTTTCCAACTTGCCAGCTTAACTAATTGCAACCGGCAATCAACGCTATGAGCCTAAGCGTAAGCATTTATTTATTCCTAATTAGCAGTTTTTCCTTTATTACAAACTTTCTTTTTCTAAGCAAAGATATCTAGTTAAATATAATTTTATTTAGATATTCCTGGTCTAATAAGTTTCTTACAACAAGAAGTTTAATTTGCTATTTCAGCAAGTTCGAAATATTTATTCTGCTTCTCTATTCTCCTGTACTACTTCAAAAAATATCTACTCGCATTTTGCTGGTGGCGTTAGAGTGAGAAAAGATTGTAGAATCTCTTTTTAAAGCAATTAAAAAGGTTTTGCAACCAATGTACAGGATTATGCAAGTAGAGTACAGTCTATATTTTACTTATATGTATAATATTGTTTTACCATAAATATACCGATAAACAATACGCCTATTAAAAATTCCGTTTCCATCCTTTTTAAAACTTAAATTGTAAGCATTTGTTCTCAATTGAATTTTACCATGAAGCAGCTATGAGGAGATATTTACTAATCAAAAGCAAAACTACCTTAATTATCCACCCTTAATTTAATCAGAAATAAATGAAGAAATTTTTATCACTTTTTTTCCTAATGGCCCTGTTGTCTATAAAGGCAGATGTATGGGCACAAGTTGCCGTAAGCGGCACCGTAACCGATGCCAGCAAAGGCGATCCTTTGCCCGGAGTTAGTATATTAATTAAAGGCACTTCGCAAGGCGCCGTTTCCGGCACGGATGGTTCCTTTAATGTTCAGGTGCCGGCTGCCAATAGCACCCTTATATTTTCCTTTATTGGCTACCTTTCTCAGGAAGTTCCGGTAAATGGCAGTGCTCCCCTAAACGTCAGGATGCAAGTAGACAGCAGATCGCTGGATGAAGTAGTAGTGGTGGGCTATGGAGCTGTCAAGAAAAGTGACTTGACCGGCTCCGTAGCTACCTTGAAAGGGGGCGATTTAAATAGAACCCCAGCAGCTTCGGTCGATCAGTTGTTGCAAGGAAAAATACCGGGCGTACAGGTAATGGCGCCGAGTGGTCAACCGGGAGCCGGTGCTACCATCCGGATTAGAGGGGCCAGTTCTCTTAATGGATCTAAAGCACCACTGATGGTAGTGGATGGTTATCCCTGGGGAGATGCCGGAAATTTAAAACAAATTAATCCGGAAGATATTGAGTCGATTGAAGTACTAAAAGATGCTTCGTCGGCCGCCATTTATGGTTCCAGAGGCGCTAATGGTGTTATCCTGATTACAACCCGCAAGGGCCGGGCCGGTAAGCCAAGAATTACTTTGAGTACGCTTAATACTATTTCTTCCTTGCCAGTGAAACCAGATCTTTGGCGGGACCCGATAGAAGAAGCTACCTACGCCAACGAGGCGGCAATTAATGGCGGATTAGTGGGGGTGGATATTCCTTACACCGGTATTACCCGGAATGGGGTGTATTATCCATCGGTGGCGGAACTGCGGGGTCTGGACCCCAACAAACCCCAATGGCCCTACAATACAGACTGGGTAGATTTGGTGTACCGGAATCCTTTCTCCCAAAGTTATACCTTGAGTGCCGACGGCGGTTCTGAAAAAACAAAATACGCGGTTTCGGGCAACTATTACAAAGAAGAAGGCTTATCGATTAACAACGATTACGAAAAGTACACGGGTAGATTAAACTTAGATCAGCAATTAACAAAAGCCGTAACCGTGGGAACCAATGTGGTGCTTGCCCATACCAACGCCAACGGTTTTGGGCTTGGGGTAGACCGTTCCCGCATATTCCCGGTCTACGATGAAAACGGCAATTACTTCCGGATGAGTCCTACGGATTATGGCAATCCGCTGTCGGTGGCCAACCAGGTCATGAACACCTCTAAAACCATTGATGTATTGGGAACTGTTTATTTGGATGCCAAAATCACGGAATGGTTAGGATTCCGGACCCAACTAAATTCCAAATACGGTAATTCGCTTCAGGATCAGTATGATCCGGCTACTGCTACTTTCCGGGGTTTTGAATCCCAAGGCTACGGCTCTATCAATAACAGCACGTATACCGATCTTTTAAACGAAAACTACTTCACAATAAACAAGACCATTGGGGCCAGCCATTCTATCAATTTAGTGGGTGGGTATTCTTTTCAAAAAACCGTTGACCGGTTCAGCACCCTGACGGGCCAGGGATTTGTAAACGATAACCTCCGAAATGAGAATTTATCTTCTGCCGTTACCAAAACGCTGAGTAATAGCTTATCCAGGTTTAACCTGGCCTCCTGGTACGGTCGTGCTAACTATGTGCTGCAGGATAAATACTTGTTTACTTTAACCGGCCGTGCGGATGGATCGACCAAATTTGGTGCGAATAACAAATGGGCATTTTTTCCATCGGGTGCTTTTGCCTGGAAACTGAGCGAAGAAGATTTTATGCAATCCATCAGTGCTATTTCGGAAATGAAAG
>Ga0210040_10009654_pt1 | contig 11202 bp, 9 predicted proteins | sample CryGeyCG12114_NA_FD_185462 | JGI IMG/M metagenome (GOLD analysis project Ga0210040, IMG submission 185462) | Groundwater microbial communities from aquifer - Crystal Geyser CG19_WC_8/21/14_NA (SPAdes) (version 2) | ecosystem: Environmental > Aquatic > Deep subsurface > Groundwater | place: USA... | reverse complement strand
TTTGCTTGTGCGCTGGGCCAAGAAAGCCGAAAATTATTTGGCTATGCTACACTTTGCCTGCGCCCGCATCACGTGGTACAATTGGCTTTTTGAATGACGCCAATTCCCTATTCGGATAGCCTCTAAGGACGGTCGTTCTCAGTCTGCAACGCAAGCAATGCATCGGGCACAGTTTAGCACTAAAGGGATCCGTGCTATTCGTCCGATTAATATAGACTCTTCAATCTGGCTGATAGACGAGCAAAAGCGCATGCTTTATTCCTAAGGAATATACCTCTTATTCTATAAAATCATCTTTCTGGTCAATACGCTGATAGTCAACTGCCTGTTCTAAGTACAGCGCCATAAAAAAGCTCTACCTCGGCCCGTAGTGCAAGCGCTAATAGCTATGCTTTATTTTTATTTAGTCTAAATACGTTTAATATTTGCCAAAAATAAGGTTTCCTGCCCATCCGGATTGGCTTGCGCTCTACCGCCAGGGCAGTTACCCAAGGGACCATATACCAGGCAATGCGAATTGAAAAAACGCTACTCATCCTACTGCTGTGCACCTGTCAGTTACTCGTGCACGCACAGCATGCAGGAAAAATTCGGGGGACACTAACGGGTAAAGCGGGCGAGCCGGCCGTGGCCCTCACGGTGCGATTACAGCACACGACGCTGGGTGCAGTCTCGGACAATAGCGGAACGTTCACCATGCAGGACGTGCCGCCAGGCCAGCACACGCTGGTGATTACGGGCATTGGGTACAAGCTTCTGGAGCGCCCGGTGACGGTCGTGGCCGGCCGCGAAACTACGGTTGCCTGCACGGTGGAGGAAACCGCCGTGGGCATGGGCGAGGTGACGGTGGTCGGCCGCTCGGCGGTGCAGGAAGCCAACCGGCAGGCCTTCAACGTGACGGCTATCGATGCCAAGGCTCTCTACAATACTACCCTGGACTTGGCCGGCGCCCTGGATCGCGTGGCCGGCGTACGAGTGCGGGAATCGGGCGGGGTAGGCTCCAACTTCAACCTGTCGCTCAACGGGTTTTCTGGCAACCACGTGCGCTACTTCATCGATGGCATTCCGATGGAGGGCTTCGGTACCTCGTTCCAGATCAATAACATCCCCATTAACGCGGCCGAGCGCATTGAGGTCTACAAGGGGGTCGTGCCCATCTGGCTGGGGTCGGATGCGCTGGGCGGGGCCATCAACATCATCACCGGCAACCGGCAGCGCAACTACGTGGACGCGTCCTACTCCTACGGCTCGTTCAATACGCACCGCAGCGTGATTAATGCAGCCGTGACGGCGAAAAGCGGCCTGACAGCGCAGATCAGCGCATTTCAGAATTACTCCGACAACAACTACAACGTAACGGTAGACGCGGCCGACATCAACACCGGCCGGTACGCGCCGGGCGTGCGGGTGCCGCGCTTCCACGATACCTACCACAACGAAACGCTGATTGCCAACGTGGGCGTGGTGGGCAAGCGCTACGCCGATAAGCTGTTGCTGGGCGTGACGGTGGGCCAGAACTACAAGGAAATCCAGACCGGCGCGCGCATGGTGTCGGTGTTTGGCGGCTGGCACCGCCGCGGTACTATCCTGATGCCGAGCCTGAAATACAAGAAGGACGATCTGATCAAGGGCCTCGACGTGACGCTGAACGCCAACTACAACCTGGGCACGGAGCAGAACATCGATACGATGAACGTGCGCTACGACTGGTTCGGCAACAGCAAGCCCAATGGCTCGAACGGCGAACGGGCACGCAGTCTCTACAAGTATAAGAACAACAACGGCCTGGCCACGGGCATGGTCAATTACCGGCTGGCCGAGCACCAGGCCCTGGCCCTGAGCGACGTGTTTAACACCTTCGACCGCAAAGGCGCCGACGAGTTGAACCCGAACGTGGTGGATCAGCCGAAGAAAACGCAGAAAAACGTGCTGGGCCTGGGCTACACCTATAGCGTTGATGATAAATGGAGTACGTCCTTATTCGGCAAGCACGTCATGCAGCGCAACGTGGTGTCGTCGGAAAACGCCACCGCTTCGGCCACCAAGCTGGGCTACGGGGTAGCGGCTACCTACTTTGTGCTGCCTGCCCTGCAGCTGAAAGCTTCCTACGAGCTGGCCAACCGCATGCCGGAGGCCCAGGAAATCTTCGGGGACGTGGAGAACCAAGAGGGCAACCCCAACCTACGGCCCGAGCGCAGCAATAACGTGAACGTGGGCGCGAGCTACCATTTCGCCCTGAACGAGGATGACCGCTTTCTGGTGAACGCCAACGCGGTGTACCGCAACTCCGATAACTTCATCTACAACCGCCTGAACAACAACCAGTCGAAGCTGGTAGCCGACAACCGCGACGGGGTACGCACGCTGGGCGTGGACGGGGAAATCCGGTACTCGCACAAGAGCCGCTTCTCGGCCGGGGCCACCATGACCTACCAGTACCTGCAAAACCAGCAGCAGTACGAACCGGGCTATACGGGCATCAGCCCGCTCTACCTCGACCAGATGCCCAACATTCCCTACCTGTTCGGTAACGCCGACGCCTCGTGGCAGCTGCCCAACGTGGGCGGCGCGGGCAACAACCTGAGCCTGGGCTACAACCTGTTGTACGTGCACGAATTCTACCTCTACTGGCCCAGCCGTGGCGGCGAAAAGCTCACCGTGCCCCAGCAATTCAGCCACGACGTGAACGTGGTGTACAGCCTAAAGAACGGTCGCTACAACATTGGGCTAGAGGCTCGAAACCTGGCCAACGCCCTGCTCTACGACAACTTCAGCCTGCAAAAGCCGGGACGCGCTTTCTACGTCAACCTGCGCTACTTCTTCAGCAAACCCAACAACTAGTACCCCTACCTACCCTCATGAAGCTTACTACTAAACTGACGGTCCTGCTGGCCGCTGCTGCCTTCACCACTGCCTGCTCCGACAACGACGGCAGTTCTACCCCCGACAACCCCGGCAACTACATCCTGACCGTGACCCCGGCCGCCTCCACCGCCCAGGCCGACTACCTACTGACCGCTAGCACGCTGGAATCGGGAAGCATTACCACGCAGAATAACGGCGTGGAGCAGGATGGCACCTACCGCTACTATGTGACGACCAACAACAAGTTTTTCAGTATGCTCTATGGCCAGGGCAACCCCGGCGCCGTGACGGCCTACGATATCCAGGGCGGCAAGCTCAACAAGCTCACCAACTTCCAGACGGAAACCGTGCAGGCGTTTGCGCCGGTGAACAAGGATCTGCTGCTGTTCAAGATTTCGCGTAATCTCACCACGCCTACCTCCAGCTGGTACAAGGTAAATACTGATAATCTGCTGATTACATCGGAAGGCACCACCAACACGCTGGACCTGACGCGCAACGGCGAACTGGCCTTTTTCAGCTGGCTGAAGCAGGTAGGCGATAAGGTGTACGCCCCGTATTTCAGCATTAACGGCGGCAGCTTCAACACGGCCTACCCCGATAGCGCGTGGGTGGCCGTATTTAACTACGCCGACATGAAGCTGGAAAAGGTTATCCGCGACAACCGCACCAGCTCCATCGGGCGCTACTTCACGGATGGCCTGTCGGTGGCGGAAAACGGCGACGTGTATGCCTTCTCGCCCGCCACGGCGCTCACGGGCGGGGCGCTCAGCTCAAAGAAGCCTTCAGCCATTACGCGCATCAAGTCCGGCACCACGGAGTTCGACAAGACTTACTTCTTCGACTTTGAGGCGGCCAGCAACGGCATGAACCTCACCAACTGGCTCTATCTGGGCAACAATACCTACCTCGTGAACGCCTCCACGAAAGCGGAAAAAGGCGCGTACACGGTCGGAATGCACCTGGGCATTGTGAACGTGGTAGACAAAACCTTTAAGCCCGTAAGCGGCCTGCCCGCTACCACCACCATCAAGAGCCTGACGACCAACAACTACACCCCCAAAGATGGCCGGACCGGCTACGTGGGGGTGAACCTGAGCGACGGCACCAGCTACGTGTACAAAGTGGACGCTGACTCGCAAACGGCCACGCAAGGGCTGAAGGTAGAAGGCGGCGCCATCACGGCCGTGCAGTTCCTGGCCCAGTAGCACCGCAGCCCTACCCCGCGCCGGGCGCCGGGTAGGGCATGCGGCTGGCCCAGGAAGACGTCAGGCTTTTCCAGACTCACCATCCCCCTATGCTTACCACCCTTTTCTTCCTCCTGCTGCTGGCGTTTCAACTCTGGTATCTGGCGTCGCCCCAGGTTAAAACGCAACCTGCGGGCCTCGCGGTATACGTAACCAGAAACCCGCAGCACGCCCGCCTGCTGGGGGGCGTGCTGGCCGTAGGGGCGGCGGTGTTGTTCGTGTTTAAGCTGGGCATGATGACCGGCTTGTGCAGTTGGCTGGTCGGGTTGATGGGGGTAGGCTGCCTGGTGGTGGCGCTGGCACCGTTTCGCTATCTGAGCCCGCTTGTGGTAGCGGTGGTGTACGGTTTGTTGTTAACACTGGAAATAGTTTTGTAGCCATGCCCGCCAATAAAAAATACCTGACTACCTCGCCCTGGCTCCGGTTTTCGAAAATCATGGCGGGTGCCGTGGGCGGCTACGCCGTGATGCTGAGCCTGCACTTGCTGCTCACCACGGTTTTCCCGCGCGAAAATGTGCTGGCCACGGCCTTCTTTACGGGCTACATCCTGTGGGCCTTCCTGCTGCTGTGGGCATTCGTGGCCAAAAACGTCTGGAAAGTCTGGCTTACCTATATCAGCCTGGCTCTCCTTTTCGCGGTTCCTTACTTTCTGATGCAGCCGGTCTAACGATGGATAACAGAAAATACAACATCTACTTCCATACCCATACGGTCAGCGGCATCATTATTTGCGTGCTGCTGTACGTGATGTTCTTTGCCGGCTCGTTTGCTTTTTTCAAGGACGACCTGGCCGCCTGGCAGAAGAACAGCTCCCTCGTCGCCAACCGCCCGACCACGCAGCGCAATTTCAATGAACTCTTGGATTCGCTGGGGCGGCACCATACCCTCCGGGGCCGGAACATGGAGTTCTTTCTGAATAAAAACGGCGCGTCGGCTTACGTCTCGATGCTGGGCTCCAACGACAGCCTGGTGGCGAAGGAGGCCAAGGCGCTGGCGCTGGCCAAGGCGAAAGCCCAACCCGCCGGTGAAAAAGGAAAACGGGGCCGGGGCCGCGGACGGGGCGGCAACGATGACGCGGCGTATTTCTCCTACGACTTCACGCACAAAAAAGAGTTGGACTACGAGAGAGGCTACGACATGGGCGAGTTTCTCTACCGCCTGCATTTTCTGGCGCCGCTCAATGCCATCCGCCTACCCATTCCGCTGGGCGCACCTTTCGGGTACCTGCTGGCGGGCGTGGTGTCGTTTATCTTCCTGTTTGCTCTTCTTACCGGCCTGCTGCTGCACTGGGATAAGATGGTTTCCAACTTCTTCACATTCCGGCCGTGGGCCAAATGGAAAACCGTCTGGACCGACCTACACACGGCGTTGGGGGTGATCCAGTTTCCGTTTCAGTTCCTCTTTGCCGTGACGGGTATTGTCTTGATTGTCAACTCGGTCTTACTGGCACCTTTCACCAAGTTTGCCTACAAAGGCGACGACGCACAGCTGCAAAGCGACCTGTACCACACCGACGCCACCACGTACGCGTACACCTACACGCCTCTACCTACCGCTTTCGACCTGAACCGCTTGCTGGCGCAGGTGGAAGGCAAGTGGGCGCATAGCCAGGTGACCCGGGTATTTATCCGCAACTTCCAGGATGCCAATATGCACGTGATCGTGCTGGCTGCGCCAGCGGCCGACGCCAGCTTTTCGGGTATGGGCAAGCTGGTGTACCGCGTGCGCGACCAGCAGATACTGCACGAGACGGCCCCCACGGCGCCATCCAGCTATGTTGATAAGGTGCGGGCCGTGCTGTATCACCTGCATTTTGGTGATTTTGGCGGCCGCCCGCTCCGCGTTATGTACTTCGTGCTGGGCCTGATGGGCTGCGTGGTGATCATCTCGGGCATCCTGATCTGGCTGGTGGCGCGCGACAAAAACAGCACGCCCGCACGGGAGCGGGTGTTCAACTTCTGGACGGCCAATATTTTCCTGGGTATTTGCCTGAGTATGCTGCCGGTAACGGCCTTTACCATGATTGTTTTGCTGTTCCTCAAAGCGCCGGGCCAGTCGGACATTTACCACTGGTACTTCTACTCCTGGCTGGCGCTGGGGGGGTATTTCATTGCCCGAAGAAACATTGCCCTCACCAACCGCCAAACCCTACTGCTCTCCGCCATCCTGTGCTTTCTGCTGCCAGTACTCGACGGGGTTGTGCGCCACAACTGGTTCTGGAACACTTTCGCAGCGGGGCAGTTCGACCTATTGTTTATTGATCTCCTGTTTCTGAGTCTGTCCGCACTCAGTGCGTTGGCCCTGGTAAGGGTGAGCCAGCGGAAGGGAATAACGGACCCGCCGAAACTTGCCGTGGCCAGTGGCCGGTAAGTACCGGATTACGGGACGGTGGTAACGGGAGCTTTACACGTGTGCTTATTGCCAGCGAGCAGCTAATATGCCTAATGCGGCACGGCAGAGCAGAAGCTAACGGGCGTGAGTAAAGCGATGGCTACTCGCTTCTTAAGGGAATTGGATCGATTAAGATAGCAGCGTGCGGCCAATTATGCGGGAGCCCTCACTCCCCGTTTGCTGAGCCGGACATGTTACAAGCCTAAGCTTTGGGCGGCATTATAGGCCACGACGTTGTTGAGCTGGGTGTAGCGCTCAATCATGGCGTCGGTTTTCTGTTTGGTCTGGTTCTTAATGGCCTTGTGCGATTGCCCGTTGAGCACGGCCACCGTCACGAAAGACACGCGCAGCGAGTGGGCCGAGTAGCCCGGCCCGATTCGCTTCTGCACCAGCTTATTGATCGATATATCGGACAGCCGCTTCTGCGAGGGTACGGCCATTTGCCCCGGCGCCGCGCGCGGAATCTTCACGAACAGCGGCCCCGTCGTGCGACCCAGCAGATTGAGCCAGGCCCGCAGGCAACGTACGGGACAGAAATCCATCGTCGGTGCGTAGAAGATGGCTTTGTCCTCCACGGCCCCGTACTGGTTGGTCTTGCTCTTGGCCAGGTGCACGAGCAACGCCCGCTCGGTGAATTCCAATTGCTCGATGTTCAGGTGCACTAGCTCGGAGCGGCGAAAAGCCCCGGCGAAGCCCAACAGCAGCAGGGCCCGGCCCCGCCGGCCGGCCGATGTTTCCAGGTCGATGCGGCGAAGGGCGTGCTTGAGTTCCTCGACCGTGAAGGCGGGCGCCTGATCCTGGCGCTTGCCCAGGGTGCGGGCAATGCCGTCCATCACCACGTTCAGGGCATCCAAGGTGGCGGGTAGCCGATAACCCGCCAGCTGATGCGCTTTACGAATGGCGGCCAAGTGGCGCTGGATGGTGGCCAGCGAGTGGGGCCGGGTGAGCGGTTGCTGGCCTTTCTGCTTCTTTCGCTCCCCACTGCCCCCGGCGCCGGGTTCCGGGGCGGGCTTCTCGGTGGCCAGGTAGGCCACGTACTCGGTGAGCGTGTCCACGTCAGCCGGCACGGCCAGCAAGCCGTGCCGCTCGCAAAAGGCCACGTAGCTTTTCAGGTCCGAGGTGTAGGCGCGTTCCGTGTTGGCCGCGCCCTGCAGGCCCGCTTCCAGAAAGCCCGCCACTCTAGCCGAGGCTCGGGCCAACTGCCCACTAATCGTTTGAGTAGCGTTGGACGACGGGACAAGAGAAAGATCTTCGGGCATGGGCAAGGTTTTAGGTGAGGTGGTCGAGTAAAAACAGACAGTGGCAAGTCTTATCTTCCACTGCTCATGCCTGACAAAACCCTTCCAAGCGGCTCGCCGCTGACCCGCAAAAAATATACGCCTGCCTTCAAAGCCGAGTGCGTACGCCAAGTGGCCGCTGGAGCCCGGCAAACGGATGTGGCCCGTGCCCAGGGGCTGTCGCCGGCCTTGCACGGCCGCTGGCAGCGCCAAGCGCTAGCCGAGGCCGTGCCGAGCAGCGCGGAACGTGACGAGATTAGACGCTTGCGCGCCGAACTCAAACGCGTGGAACAGGAGCGCGATATTTTAAAAAAAGTCGTGACCAGTTGCCTGCTGTAGACGCAGGCTCTCCCAACCGCCTCAACCATGAGCCGTTACCAATTTATCGAGCAGGTGGCGGCCACCGAGCCGGTGCAGGTGCTCTGCCGCGTACTAGAGGTCAGTGCTGCGGGCTATTATCAGTGGCGGGGCCGGGCAGTGCGCCCAACGCCTGGCTGGGAGCCCGCGGCCACCGCCGCCTTTTCGCGCCATGCCCAGCGCTATGGCACTCGACGCTTGCGGGCAGAATTACGCGCCGAAGGGCACGCTGTCGGACGCTATGCCCTGCGCACCTGGCTGCGTCGCTGCCGCTTGCACGCACTAAGTACTCGTCCGCAACGCCCACGCACCACGGTGGCCGACCCCGCAGCGGTCGTGGCCGAAAACCTGCTCCTCGGCCAGCCGGCGCCCACTGCGCCCAATCAGGTGTGGGTCGGAGACATTACCTACCTGCCCTTGGTCGGCGGGCGCTGGTGCTATTTGGCTACGTGGCGTGATACCTGTTCGCGGCGCGTGGTGGGCTGGCACCTCGACCAGCACATGCCCACCGAGCTGGTCCTCACGGCGCTGGAGCAAGCCCTGACGCTACGCCAGCCGGCTCCCGGCCTGATCATCCACGCCGACCGCGGCAGTCAATACACCAGCGCGGCTTGCCGGACGCGCATCGAGAAAGCCCACGCGCTGGCCAGCTATAGCCGGCCAGGCAACCCGTATGATAACGCGCAGGCCGAGGCCGGGTGGAGCACGCTCAAAACCGAACCGCTACCCCACGGCGGCGCGTTTACCAGCCTCGAAGAGGCCCGCCTGGAGGTCGCCTACTACCTCGACACCTACTTTAATCTGAACCGCCGCCACTCCGCCTTGGGCTACCGCTCGCCCCACCAATTCGAACGCGACTTTCAAATCAGCATATCTTAGCGCACTGTCCGTTTTTACTGGACCACCCCAAAAACCTATCTTAGCGCACTGTCCGTTTTTACTAGACCACCCCACGTTACAGCCCTAACTTTTGAGCGGCATTATGTTGGCGTATGTTGTCGAGACGGGTATAGCGGCGAATCATCTCGCTCGTTTTGTGCTTGGTTTGGTTCATCACCTCCGAGTCATCCGCTCCCGCCAGCTTGGCCACCGTGACAAAGGAGGCCCTGAGCGAGTGGGCCGAGAACTTGTTGCCCAAGTACCGCTGCACAATTAGGTTCAAGTGATGATCGGTCAGCCGCCGCTCCGTCAGGCGTCCGCCTTTGCGGAAGGATACAAACACGGGTCCCTCCGTGCGATCCAGCCGCTGCAACCACGCCTGCAACGTGCGGATGGGGCAAAGCTTGAACTCTGGCGAATAGAAAATAGCCTTCTCTTCGGCAGCACCCAGTTGGTTGGTCTTACTCTTGGCTAGGTTGACAATGAGTCCTTCCTCCGAGAAGGAAAGGTCTTCGATATTCAGCGCCGCGAGTTCCGAGCGGCGGAAGGCGCCGGTAAAACCCAGCAGCAGAATCACCCGGTCGCGCAGCCCGAACAAGCTCTTTGCATCGATACTTTTGACCGTGCGTTTGAAGTTGGCCAGCGTAAAAGCGGGCGCCTGTTTCTGGCGCACGCCCTTCAGGCGACTGATGCCTTCGAGCAGCACCTTGAATTTCTTGTCATCCGTGGGCGAGTCCAGTCCCTTCAAGGCATGGGCCTTGGAGATAGCCGCGCAGTGGCGTTGGATGGTGGCCACCTTCTTGCCCGATTCGGCCAGGTGGGTGACGAAGCCGGCGAGCGTATCGACCGAAGCCGGCAGCGGTTCTAGCTCGTGCTCCTGGCACCACATGCCGAAGCGCTTCAAATCACCGGCGTAGGCCTTGGCCGTGTTGGGTGCCCCCGACAAGCCGGCCGCGACGTACTTAGCCGTATGCTCCGTGAGGTCGACCAGCGACAGGCCTGACGTCATCTTCAGAGCGGGTAGAGCGGGGAGCTTTTTCATGGGACCTATATATATAGGAGTGGCGAAGTGATTTCGGGGGGGGAAGTTACACTCTTTTTATAAGGTCCGATAAGTAAACATTATCGAATGCTATAGTTTAAATAAGAGGATCCCTTTGCAGACGCAGATTTGTTTAACAAGGTAACCTTGTAGACGCAACGTATTTGGTCTACTTGATAACCTATCGGATCAGAACCGGATCAAATCGTATCAAATCGTATCATTTTGTATCTTTGAGGATGGATCTACCTGTACATACCGTCGCCGTTACATTGGATTGGGCACTGCTCGGCGTGCTGAGCAAACTTGACCGATTCGACGCGTCCTGGTCCGCGATTGAGCGGCGAGAAGGCCAAACGCTCAAACAACTCAAAGCTATTGCCACGGTGCGCAGCGTGGGCGCCTCGACCCGCATTGAAGGCTCGCGCATGAGCGACGAAGAAGTCGATGTGCTGCTGCGTAACACGGATGTATCCAAACTAGAAGACCGCGACGCGCAGGAGGTGGTGGGCTACTTTCAAGTATTGGATCTGCTTTCGGATGCCTATGCTGACATTGACATTACTGAAAACAACCTGAAGGGGCTGCACAACCAGTTGCTACGGTTCAGCCCCAAGGACGAATGGCACCGCGGCAACTACAAGCAGCACAGCAATGCCGTCGAAGCCTCCTTGCCAGACGGCACCCGACACACCATTTTCCAAACAACCGAACCGGGCTTTGCGACACAGGATGCCATGCGCGAGCTCGTCGCCTGGTACCACCGCGATCAGGACACGCATCCTTTGGTCAAGTGTGCGCTGTTTGCCTACGACTTCGTCAGCATCCATCCCTTCCAAGATGGTAACGGCCGGATGAGCCGCCTTTTGGCCACGCTGCTGCTGCTGCGCCACGGCTACGTCTGGATTCAGTACATTAGCCTGGAGCACGAGATTGAAAGCCGCAAAACCGAGTACTACCGGCAGCTCCAAAAGTGCCAGGCACAGCGCCCCGGCGAAAACATTTCCCCGTGGCTGCACTTCTTCTTCGATGCCCTGCTCAACGTCCAGCAACTTCTACTGCAGAAACTAGCAGTGCAACAGACGGAGGGACACTATTCGCCGCGGGAAAAAGCGATTCTGGCGTTTGTCCACACTTACCCGGG
>Ga0210040_10009653_pt1 | contig 11202 bp, 9 predicted proteins | sample CryGeyCG12114_NA_FD_185462 | JGI IMG/M metagenome (GOLD analysis project Ga0210040, IMG submission 185462) | Groundwater microbial communities from aquifer - Crystal Geyser CG19_WC_8/21/14_NA (SPAdes) (version 2) | ecosystem: Environmental > Aquatic > Deep subsurface > Groundwater | place: USA... | reverse complement strand
GGAAAATATAGCACGGCCACATTGGGCTGCTCGAAGGCCAGCTGCTGTACCGGCGACGGGACCGACAGCACGGCGTGCGTCACTACATTCAGGAGCAACCCCAGGCATACTATGTTCCAAGCCAGCAAGGCTTTTCGCCCTGATTGCTGCCGCCGGAAAGCCAGGTAGTAGACCAGCGGCGCACTCAGGCCCGAGAGGATATCCCAGTTGCGCCCCTCAAACGTAAGCAGCTGCGGCACTGCCCGGTACAGGGACAGGCTCAGCAACACCAGCTCTACCGGCACGCGCACGACGTGCAGCAAAGTGAGCGTTTCCAGCCGCAACCCATCAAGGTAGGTCCGGCCGCGGGCGGTCAGGAAAAGCCCGAGGATCAGCAAGGCAGGCGACCCCAGGGCCAATACCAGCCGGGGCGGCATGGCGGCAGGCGCTACGTAGAAGTAACGCAGCCCCAGTCCGGCTTGCAGCAGCAGCCACGCCAGCAGCACGGCCAGCGTCGCCCACGACTGGTGGGCGGCCCGCCAGAACAACCAGACGGTGAGGCCCGTGGTGAGAACAAAGGCGAGGCCGAGGGCAGCGGGTACGTGGGGCATGGCGGCTGGAGTAGGCGGTTGGTTTATACAATAGCGCAAACTACACCGTTAGTCTGGGCAACCTAATACGGCCCGCTGGCAGAACGTCATTTACCGGCGAGAACCCCGCAGCCCTGTATTTTCCTGCCCTACAGCGCACGCAGCAGCCACCAGGCCGCCTGCCTGACATCAATCAGGGGCCCAACTGACATTTGTCATCTTTTCGGAAACGGCGGTCCAGCACCTTTGGAGAAGTAAATCACTCACTTCTCCGGCTATGCAAGTCGAATCATTACCACTGCTGGTGGCCCCAAAGTCGCCTTTCGTACCTAAAGCACCGGTCCGGACTGTTGACACGTTTTTCTACGACAACAAAATCGTCCGCGACTTTGGCATTGCCACCGTCATCTGGGGCATTATCGGGATGCTGGTGGGCGTGCTGGCCGCGTTTCAGCTGGCCCGGCCCGAGGTGAATATGGGCACGGCCTACACTACCTTCGGCCGCATCCGCCCACTGCACACCAATGCCGTCATTTTTGCCTTCGTTGGCAACGGCATCTTCACCGGCGTGTATTACTCGTTGCAGCGGCTGTGCAAGGCCCGGATGTTTTCTGATGCACTCAGCAAGCTGCATTTCTGGGGGTGGCAGCTCATCATTGTTTCGGCGGTGGCCACACTGCCGTTGGGTATCACTACCTCTAAAGAGTACGCCGAGCTGGAATGGCCCATTGATATTGCCATAACCTTGGTGTGGGTGGTGTTTGGCTGGAACATGTTCGGCACCATTGCCCGGCGGCGCGAGCGGCACCTCTACGTAGGCATCTGGTTCTACATTGCCACGTTCCTGACGGTGGCCGTGCTGCACATCGTCAACTCGATGGAGGTGCCGGTGAGCTTGTTCAAGAGCTACTCGGCCTATGCTGGCGTGCAGGATGCGCTGGTGCAGTGGTGGTACGGCCACAACGCGGTGGCCTTCTTCCTGACTACTCCCTACTTGGGGCTGATGTACTATTTCCTGCCGAAAGCGGCCGAGCGGCCGGTGTACTCCTACCGTCTGAGTATCATTCACTTCTGGTCCCTGATTTTCATTTACATCTGGGCCGGGCCGCACCACTTGCTGTATACCGCCCTGCCCGACTGGGCCCAAAGCCTGGGGGTGGCCTTCTCCGTGATGCTGATTGCTCCGAGCTGGGGCGGCATGATCAATGGGCTGCTGACGTTGCGCGGCGCCTGGGATAAAGTGCGCGAGGAGCCCGTGCTGAAGTTTTTCGTGGTGGCCATTACGGCCTACGGCATGGCCACCTTCGAGGGCCCGATGCTGAGCCTCAAGAACGTGAATGCCATTGCCCACTTCACCGACTGGATTGTGGCCCACGTGCACGTAGGCGCCCTGGGCTGGAACGGCTTCCTCACCTTTGGCATGCTCTACTGGCTGTGGCCGCGCCTCTACCGCACGCCGCTGTTCTCCAAAAAGCTGGCAACTACTCACTTCTGGCTGGGCACCCTGGGCATTCTGTTCTACGCCATTCCCATGTACTGGGCCGGTTTCACCCAGGGGCTGATGTGGAAGCAGTTCAATGCTGAAGGCATGCTGCAATACCCCAACTTTCTGGAAACGGTGATGCAGATTGTGCCCATGTACTACCTGCGCGGCATCGGCGGGGTGCTCTACCTGAGCGGGGTATTCCTGATGATGTTCAACCTCTACCGGACGGCCAAAGCGGGCACGCTGCTGGCCAACGAGAAAGCTCAGGCCCCGGCCTTGCTGCCCGCCGCCGAGGACCCGCACGCCACCGGCGGCCACTGGCACCGCTGGCTGGAGCGCCGCCCGTTGCAGCTCAGCATCGGGGCTACCGTGGCCATTCTGATTGGTGGGGCCATTGAGATGATTCCGACGTTTCTGGTGAAAAGCAACGTGCCCACCATTCCCTCGGTGAAGCCCTACACCGCGCTAGAGCTGCAAGGCCGCGACCTGTACATCAAGGAAGGCTGCTCGAACTGCCACACCCAGATGGTGCGCCCCTTCCGCTCGGAAACCGAGCGCTACGGCGAGTACTCCAAAGCCGGCGAGTTCGTGTACGACCGGCCCTTCCTGTGGGGCAGCAAGCGCACCGGCCCCGATTTGCACCGCGTGGGCCAGAAGTATCCGCACTCTTGGCACTACAACCACATGCTGGACCCCACCAGCATGTCGCCGGGCTCGATTATGCCGTCTTACCCCTGGCTGCTGGAGCAGGACATCGACTACAGCACGCTGCCTGCCAAAATCCGGGTGCTACAACAGCTGAACACGCCCTACCCCGCCGGCTTCGACCAGCAAGCCGTGGCCGACGCCCGGCGCCAAGCCGCGGGCATTGTGGCCGAGCTGAAGAAAGAGGAAATCGAGGTGCTGCCCGACAAGGAAATCGTGGCACTGATTGCCTACCTCCAGCGCCTGGGCACCGACATCAAAGTGAAGCCTGAGCAAGTAACTGCCGCGGCCCAGTAAGCGCCAGCTTCTTTTCCTTCTGCCTCTAACTCTCTATCTATCATGGATAAAAACGTTTTGCGGTCCATTGCGGGCATCGAGCTGTACCCGCTGATTTCGCTGGCCATCTTCTTTTTCTTTTTCCTGGGGCTGCTGCTCTACGTGGTGCTCGTCAATCGGCAGCACATCCACGCTATGAGCCAACTGCCGCTGCTCCCCGACCCCGACGAAACTTTCCCTCACCCCTTTAACCAAGACGTGTTATGCTAACCAAACGCCCCTTCCTGCTGACCCTGATGGTTTTACTAACCAGCTACGCCGCCACGGCCCAGTCGGTGGCGGCCACCGGCCCCAAGCCCACCGATATTCTGAGCTGGCTCACCTGGTTTGTGGCTGCCGTGGTGCTGCTGATGGCCGTAATGAGCGCCGTTTCGCTGGCCGAGGCCAGCCGCCCCCACCAGTCCGAAGCCTCGGCCGCTGAGCCGGCTGCTACTCCTGAGCACGCAGTTGCGGCCGAGCGCATAGGTGCCACCGAAACCCGAGTTGCCGCATGAACAGCTTCCGCAAGGTAATAGGCGGGGTTGGGGCGGTGGGCCTGTTGGCTGCCTACCCCGCCCTGGCCCAGCATACTGCCCCGGCTGCCGAATCTGCCGGCTCAGACACTCAGGTAATGCTGTTCTGGTTTCTGCTGAGCACGCTGGTGCTGGTATTGCTGGTGTTTTTGCTGCTCTTTACGGCCCTGGTTATCAAGCTGCGCCCCCAGCTACGCCGCATTTATGAGCTGCCCACCGTGCGGCCCACCTGGAGCGGCCAGGTGCTGGGGCTGCTCGTCGGCGACCCTACGCTGGTACGAGGCGAGGTGAAGGACGAGCTGATGGACCACGACTACGATGGCATCCACGAGTTCGACAACGACCTGCCGCCGTGGTGGAAGTACGGTTTCTACGTCACCATCCTGTTTGCGGGGGCCTACCTGAGCTACTACCACATAGCACAGGCCGGCCAACTACAGGGCGCCGAATACGAAACCGAGATGCGCCAGGCCGCTCTGCTCGTTTCCGTCGATGCCGACGACCCCAACAAGCTCACTACCTACCAGGCGCTGCTAGCGCCGCCCGACATCAGCAGCGGCAAGGCCCTGTTTGCCACCAACTGCGCCCCCTGCCACGGCCAAAACGCCGAAGGCAAGGTAGGCCCCAACCTCACCGACGAGTACTGGCTGCATGGCGGCGAGGTGAACCACGTCTACAAAACCATCAAGTTCGGCATACCAAGCAAGGGCATGGTGGCATGGAAAGGCAAGCTCTCGGGCAAACAAATCCTGCAAGTCAGCTCCTACATCCTGAGTCTGCAAAACTCGAAACCGGCCAACGCCAAAGAGCCCCAGGGCGAAAAGGAGGCCCCGAGTCAGCCCGTAGCCAGCCGGTAGTCTTAACCCCATCCCCGGCCCTCGCCGCTTGATGCGCGGAATCCTCCGGGAGAGGGGTGCGTTCTGACAAACCAACTGTCGTCTGGCACCCCTCTCCCGGAGGATTCCGCGCATCAAGCGGCGAGGGCCGGGGGTGGGGTAATACGTCAGGTCTCAAATAATAACCCCTTCCCCCATGGCCACCACTCAATTCAAGCCCGACGATGCTTACCGCGACACTATTGCGACGGTAGATGCGGCCGGCCAGCGGGTGTGGCTGTATCCCAAAAAGCCCGTGGGCTGGCTGTATCAGCGCCGCAAGTGGCTGAGTTACGGGCTGCTGGCGCTGCTCTTTGCCGGGCCGTGGCTGCGCATCAACGAGCTGCCGGTGCTGCTGCTAAACCTGCCGGCCCGGAAGTTCATCGTGTTCGGGCAGATTTTCTGGCCCCAGGATTTCTTTGTGCTGCTGCTGGCTACGCTCACGTTTCTAGTTTTCATCATCCTGTTCACGGTGGTGTACGGGCGCGTGTTCTGCGGCTGGGTGTGCCCCCAGACCATCTTCCTGGAAATGGTGTTCCGGCGCATCGAATACTGGCTGGAAGGCGACGCCCCCCAGCAAAAAGCCCTGGACCGCGCCGCCTGGACCTGGAACAAAGTCTGGCGCAAAACCAGCAAGCATGCCCTGTTTCTGGTGATTTCCTTCCTGATTGCCAACACCTTTCTGGCCTACATCATCGGGTCGGAGGCGTTGGTTGACATCGTGACGGATTCGCCCATGGCCCACCTAGGCGGCCTCAGCAGCATGGCCTTGTTCACAGGCGTGTTCTACGCCGTGTTTGCGCGGTTTCGGGAGCAGGTGTGCACCATTGCCTGCCCCTACGGCCGCCTGCAAGGGGTTTTGCTTGATAAAGACAGCTTGGTGGTGGCCTACGACTACCAGCGGGGCGAACCGCGCGAGAAGCGGCGCAAAAACCAGGCGCGCACCGCCGGCGACTGTATCGACTGCCACCAGTGCGTGCAGGTGTGCCCCACCGGCATCGATATTCGCAACGGCGCCCAGCAGCTGGAATGCACCAACTGCACTGCCTGTGTTGATGCCTGCAACAACATCATGGCGCTGCTCAACCAGCCGCCCAACCTCATTCGGCACGCCTCCGAAAACGATATTGCCCAGGGCCGCAAGTTCCGCATTACGGGCCGCATGAAGGCGCTGTCGGGCGTGTTGATGGTGCTGGTGGTAGTGCTGACGGGGCTGCTGGCGTCGCGCTCCAACGTGGCCGCCACGGTGCTGCGCACGCCGGGACAGCTGTTTCAGAAAACTGACCACGGCACCATCACCAACCTCTACAACATCTCCGTCATCAACAAAACCAACCGGCCCTACCCTATCACGCTGCGGGTGCTGGAACCCACGCAAGGCCAGATTTCACTGGTCGGTACCCGTGGGCTGCAACTGCCGGCGCAGGGGATTGTGGAAGGTATTTTCTTCGCCGAGCTGCCCCGCACGGCCCTGCACCACACCAACCAAAAGCTCCGCATCGGCCTGTTCCACGGCCACCAGCTGATTGCCGAAACCAGCACCAAGTTTCTCGGGCCGGTGCAGTAGCCGGGCAGCCCTCACAAGTCGGGCGACTTCAATTCAACTCTTATGGTTACTACCCCACCCCGCCGGCGCAGCCTCTGGCCCTACGCCATTATTGCCACTTTCGTGCTGTTTGCTGGCTACATCGGGTTTATGGTGCAGCAGGCCATGCGCACCACCGTGGATTTGGTGAGTCCCAACTACTACCAGCAGGAGTTGGCCTACCAGCAGCGCATGGAAACCGTGGCCCGCACCGCCGCCCTGCCCGCGCCCGTGCAGCTGCGCCACGATGCCGCCACCCGGCGCCTGACCCTACATCTGCCGGCCGCCCTAGCCAGCCAGCCGGTGCAGGGCCAGATTCACTTCTTCCGTCCCTCCAACCAGCAGCTGGATTTCTCGCTGCCCCTGCAAGCCGAGGCCGAGCAGACCTTCAGCACCCGTCAGATGCAGCCCGGCTACTGGCGCATCCGGCTGGATTTTACGGCGGGCGAGCAGGCGTATTTTGTGGAAAGGAATATCATGTTGCCAAACTGATTTTTGTCATGTTGGCGGGCTTGGCGGCGGCCGTACTTGCTACCTCATTCAAGCAGGCTTTTCCTCTTTAGTTGATGCTCTGGGCTGGTTTCGTGTTTGGGTTGCTGGGTAGTTTCCACTGCGTGGGAATGTGCGGGGCCATTGCCCTGGCGCTACCCGGCGCGGGGGGCGCTACCACCGCCCGCTACGTGGGCGGCCGCCTGCTCTACCAGCTGGGCCGGGTAACCACCTACGCCACCCTGGGCGCCGGGGCGGGGCTATTGGGCCAGGCGCTTCGGCTGGCGGGCGTGCAGCAAAGCTTGTCCGTTGCGTCTGGCGCACTGATTCTGCTGCTAGTGGCCGTGCCGGAACGCTATACCAGCCAGCTAGCCGCCGCTTTGGGGCTGAGCAGACCGCTGGCTTGGGTGAAAAACACCCTGGGCCGCTTGTTTCAAAACCCTTCCAGCATGGCGCTCTACACCACGGGGCTGCTCAACGGGCTGTTGCCCTGTGGCCTAGTGTATCTGGCGCTGGCAGGTGCCCTCAGCGCCCCCGGCGTGGCGGGCGCGGCTGCCTACATGGCCTGTTTCGGGCTGGGCACGCTGCCGCTGATGCTGGGCTTGTCCCTGACCGGGCAGCTGGTGCCGCTGCGGTGGCGCACCCGCATGCGCCGGGCCGTGCCCTATGCCGCTGCGGTGCTAGCGGTGCTGTTCATCGTGCGCGGCCTGGGCCTCGGTATTCCCTACCTCAGCCCGCAGTTGCAACCGGCCCCGCCCGCCACCGCCCGCCAGCCCCGTACGGTGCATTATTGCCACTAGATTTTCACGCCTTCCCAACCGCCAGACTTCGCTATTCACTTCTTCATGAAGACCATCCTCGTCCCGCTCGACCACACCACCGCCGCCGAACATACCCTGGCGTATGCCAACAAGCTAGCCGTGCGCTGGCCCGCGGAAATTGTGCTGCTGTATTGTGTGCCCACCCCGGAAGCTCCTGCCGCCCCTAACCTGGCCGCCGAAGAACAGCGCCTACGTAGCTTGGTGGAACGCCTGCGCTACCAGCAGCTCACCCGCCAAGATGGCCGCCGAATTCAGTATAGCTACCGGGTGCTCGGCGGCTGCCTCCACGACCATGTGCAGGCCGAAGCTGCCCGTTGCGCCGCCGACCTGGTAGTAATGGGCCTCGAACACATAGACTGCGGCCGCCAGCAAGCCCCCGGCAACCACGCCGCCGCCCTTACGGAGCTGGTAAGCTGCCCGGTGCTGGTGGTGCCACCCGGCCGCCGTTCCCTGCCCACCCGGCTGGTGTTCTCCACCGATTTCACTTCCCTACACCTCCATGTGCTGCCGCGGCTTTCGGCCCTGGAAAGCGCCTTCCCGGGGTCCGTGGATTTGGTGCAGTTCTACCCGCCCATGGCCCGCTCGCAACGACGCACGCTCAAGCAGGCGCTCAACCGGGCCGCAACCCAACTTACCTGGCCTGCCATCACCCCGCACCTACTCGAAGACGATGCGCCGCTGGAAGGCATCAGTGACTTTTGCGCCCGCACCCAGGCCCAACTGCTAGTTATTGCCCCTACCAGTCCGGCCCAGCTGCTCCAGTACTTCGACCTGTGCTACACCACCACGCGGGCCTATCACACTCAGATTCCGGTGCTGGTGCTCCGGGCCGCCGAGCGCCCTGCCAGCGGCGCCTGCTGCGAACGGTGCGCCGAGCGATAGGCCCCGGCTCCCCAAGCCGCTTCCCTGCCCGATTACCGCGCCGTGCACTGGGCCTGATGCCGTTGCGGCCGCCTGTTCCTTTTGTTTCGTTAGCTCTTTCTCGTTATGAATACCTCTGTTTCAGATACCGTAATAGCACCCCGCACCATGGTTGAAAATTGGATGCGCCACTTCCAGGACTGGCTGTGCCACCGACTGGAAGCCGCCGATGGCAGCGGGCAACGGTTCTGTGAAGACGCCTGGCAGCACGAAGGCGGCGGGGGCGGCCGTACCCGCGTGTTGCAGAACGGCGACGTGCTGGAAAAAGGTGGGGTAGCCTTCTCGGCCGTATGGGGCGAAATGAGCGACAAAGCTGCGCAACATTTGCTCATGCCCGACCCGCGCTACTTCGCCACCGGCGTGTCGGTGGTGCAGCACCCGCGCAGCCCGATGGTGCCTATCTCGCACATGAATGTGCGCTACTTCGAGGCCGGTAACGGCGAGGCGTGGTTTGGCGGCGGCCTCGACCTCACGCCTATTTACGTAGATGTGGCGCAGGCCCGTTGGTTTCACGAACAGATCTGGGACGTGTGCCAGCGCCACAACGACAGCTATTACACCCGTTTCAAGCAATGGGCCGACACGTATTTCTACCTCCCTCACCGCCAGGAAACCCGCGGCGTGGGCGGCATCTTTTTCGACCGCCTCACGGTGGACAAAGACGGGTCGTTCGAGGAGTTGTTCGCCTTTGTGCAGGATGTAGGCGAAGTATATGGCCGCGCTTACGGTACCCTGATGCGCCAGAACGCCGACCGGCCTTTTACGGAGCGCCAGAAGCAGTGGCAGCAAGTGCGCCGGGGCCGCTACGCCGAATTCAACCTAGCCATCGACCGGGGCACCAAGTTCGGACTCGAAACCGGCGGCCGCACCGAAAGCATCCTGATGAGTTTACCGCCCCAGTGTGAGTGGCACTACAATTTTGCCATCGAGCCCAACTCACCCGAAGCCGCCACCCAGCAGTGGCTGCGCCAGGGCGTCGACTGGCTAACCACTGCTATCGCCGTACCAGCCCGGTAAGCTGTTTCAATCCTGCTGCACCACAAATGAAAATCCCTCTGCAAGCTATATGCTCGCAGAGGGATTTTGCATGTAATTAAGAGGTGACGGGCGGATTCGAACCGCCGTAGGAGGTTTTGCAGACCTCTACCTAGCCACTCGGTCACGTCACCGGATTGGGGATGCAAACTTACACCTTAATCTGACTTATGCCAAACCGAACGTAGCATTCCTACGCGTTGGAGAGGTAATGAGCTGTTTTTCTGGCATAAGAAATTCACACCTCTCTTCCATAACGGATGCTTAGCTACAAAAAAAGGCTCCGGAATAATCCGGAGCCTTTCTGGTTGCGGGCAAGAAAGCTTAGGCTTTCTCCTCGTCTTTCTTGTCAGCAGCTTCGTCCGTATCGAGCAGGTGCTTGGCACGCTCCACTACGTCGCTGGCTACTTCAGTTACTTTATCGAAAGCAGCCGAGGCAGCACCGGTTACGGCTGCCAGAATACCACCTTCAGCAGCTGGGGTAGCCTCAGCGGCGGGCGCTTCAGCTTCTTCAGCGGCCGGAGCAGCTTCTGCTTTCGGAGCCTTGGCGGAAAGCTTCTGCTCGCCTACCTGACGCTCCGAACCCATCATCTTGTCGCGCAGAGCCGACAGAGCATCCAGGTCGCCGAGGGTCGACTTCTCAGCAGCAGGCTGCTTCTTGAGGTCGGTCAGCTTGCCTTCGCCTTGCGCAGCACCGGCAGCCTGGCCGGCGGGGCCTTTCTTCTTGAACTTGGAAGCACGGCTGTCTTCTTCCTGCTGCTGGTTGTATACAGCAGTGTGCGACAGTACGATGCGACGGTCATCCTTCGAGAATTCCACTACGCGGAAGTCCAGCGACTCGCCGTTCTCGGCGTTGCTGCCATCTTCCTTAGCCAACGACTTCGGATATGCGAAACCTTCGATGCCGTATGGCAACTCGAGTACAGCACCACGGTCGGTCTTCTCGGTGATGGTAGCCTTGTGTACCGAGCCGGGAGTGAATACCGTCTGGAACGTATCCCATGGGTTTTCTTCCAGCTGCTTGTGGCCCAGGGCCAAGCGACGGTTAGCAACGTCCAGTTCGAGCACGAGCACGTCCAGACGGTCACCTACCTTCACCATTTCTGATGGATGCTTGATCTTCTTGGTCCACGAGAGGTCCGATACGTGCACGAGGCCGTCAACACCCTCTTCCAGTTCTACGAACAGGCCGAAGTTGGTGAGGTTACGCACAAGACCGTTGTGGCTGGTGCCTACGGCATACTTGGTGCCGAAGTCGCCACGGGTCCATGGGTCTTCGCTCAGCTGCTTGATACCCAAGCTCATCTTGCGGTCTTCGCGGTCGAGGGTCAGAATCTGCGCCTCTACTACGTCGCCCTGTTTGATGAAGTCCTGCGGGTTGCGCAGGTGCTGGCTCCAGCTCATTTCTGAAACGTGGATCAGGCCTTCTACGCCCGGGATGATTTCCATGAACGCGCCGTAGTCGGCTACGTTCACGATGCGGCCTTTCACTTTCGAGCCTACGCCCATGTCGGCGGGCAGCGAGTCCCATGGGTGAGCAGTCAGCTGCTTCAGACCCAAGCTGATACGCTTCTTGGCTTCGTCGAAGTCCAGAACTACAATGTTCAACTTCTGGTCGAGCTGCAATACTTCGCTCGGGTGAGCGATACGGCCCCACGAGATATCGGTGATGTGCAACAGACCGTCAACGCCACCAAGGTCAATGAACACACCGAAGTTGGTCATGTTCTTGATAACGCCTTCCAGGATCTGGCCTTTCTCCAGGTTGTTGAGGATGGCTTCGCGCTGCTTCTCGAGGTCTTTCTCGATCAGGACTTTGTGCGAAACTACCACGTTGTCGAAAGCGGCGTTGATTTTCACCACTTTCA
>Ga0210040_10009651_pt1 | contig 11206 bp, 12 predicted proteins | sample CryGeyCG12114_NA_FD_185462 | JGI IMG/M metagenome (GOLD analysis project Ga0210040, IMG submission 185462) | Groundwater microbial communities from aquifer - Crystal Geyser CG19_WC_8/21/14_NA (SPAdes) (version 2) | ecosystem: Environmental > Aquatic > Deep subsurface > Groundwater | place: USA... | reverse complement strand
GGCACGTTTGCAGAAGCACTGAAACAGCATGTGCTGGCAGGTAATGGTGCTGACAATTACACGCTGGCAACTGTAGCTGGTTCTGCTCATACCTAACAAATTAAAAAAGGGAATTATACTTGCAGGATAGCCTTTACTTGTCCTTATGAGAGATTCAAAATTATATGCAATCTATAGCTGTATTAATATAAAACCTGAGTTGTTCTGTCACAGTATAATCCAATACGGCTTCTAACCTGTCGCTATCTTATCAGATCATGTACAGCAACAACGCCCGGAAATATTTCCGCACTTTTGAAATATAGTTAACTTTGCGTGCCTATAACATCACAGACTTCATGCAGGCTATAAAAGAAACCAATTTCTCCTTTGCCGGGCAAACTGGCTTTTACCGGGGCAAAGTGCGCGACGTTTACTATTTTGAGGACAAACTGGCCATTGTAGCCACAGACCGTATCTCTGCTTTTGATGTAGTTTTGCCGCGGGCCATCCCTTTTAAGGGGCAGGTGCTAAACCAGATTGCCAGCCTGAACCTAAAAGCGACGGCCGATATTGTACCCAACTGGGTGCTCTCGACGCCAGACCCGAATGTGACCGTTGGGTACAGGTGCGAGCCTTACAAGGTAGAGATGGTGATCAGGGGCTACCTGGCAGGGCATGCGTGGCGCGAGTACAAAGCCGGCAAGCGAAGCGTATGCGGCGTGGCCCTGCCCGAAGGGCTGCGGGAGAACGATAAACTGCCTGAGCCTATCATCACGCCGACCACCAAGGCCGGCGAAGGCCACGACGAAGATATTTCGAGGGAAGAAATTTTAGCGCAAGGCCTTGTTTCAGAGCAGGATTACCTTATATTGGAGCAATATACGCGCGCACTATATACAAAAGGCACTGCGCTCGCCAAACAACATGGCCTGATTTTGGTTGATACGAAATACGAGTTTGGCCGGCATGCCGGAGAAATTTACCTGATCGACGAAATCCATACACCTGACTCCTCCCGTTATTTCTACAGCGAAGGATACGGGGAACGGCAGGCCAGAGGAGAAGCACAACGCCAGTTGTCGAAGGAGTTTGTACGGCAGTGGCTCATTGAAAACGGTTTCCAGGGGAAGGAAGGCCAAAAAGTGCCAGAAATGACTGATGCCATTGTAGCAGGCATTTCGGAACGGTACATTGAGCTGTTTGAAGTATTTACAGGTCAGAAATTCGAAAAGAACAGCTACGAAAATGTGCTGCACCGCATAGAGGAGCATATTCGTAACAATAATTTTAACACCGAAAATTGAGAATATTAAAGTAGTTTTCGGTAGATTCGCACTTAAATCTTTACTGGTAGATCTATGAAGTACACGATTGATAAGAAGGAAAACTATACAATTATCACGATAGACGAGAAGAAGCTGGACACTTCCATTGCGCAAGACCTGAAGTCTGAATTCGTGAAGTTGAATGCTGAAGGGATTACCAATTTGATTCTTGACTTGAGCAACGTAAAATATACTGATTCTTCAGGACTGAGTTCCATCCTGATTGCCAACCGCCTGTGCAACTCCTCAAGCGGCCTGCTGATCCTGACGGGCTTGCAGGACCACGTGATGAAGCTGATCACGATTTCGAAGCTGGAGTCTGTGCTGAACATCCTGCCTACGGTAGAGGAAGCAATTGACCGTGTGTTTCTGCACGAGATTGAGCAGGACCTGACGAACAAAGAAGACTAAGTTAGCCGCCCGCTGTGGATTTCGAACTCAGGATTCTGGGCAGTTCGTCGGCCACACCTTCGGCAAACAGACACCACACCGCGCAGGTACTTACCATTGACAACCAGTACCACCTGATCGATTGTGGTGAAGGAACGCAGATGCAGCTGATGCAATATAAAATTAAGCATCAGCGCATCTGCAATATCTATATAAGCCACCTGCACGGCGATCACTACTTTGGCCTGGCGGGGCTCCTGTCTACCATGCACCTGCAGGGCCGCCAAACGCCCCTGCATCTTTTCGGCCCTCCCGGCCTCTCCGAAATTCTGAGCCTGCAGTTTAAGTATTCGGGTACCAACCTCTGCTATCCGCTTATATTCCATGAACTCGACACCACGGCACACAAAAAAATATTTGAAAACAAGCAGCTGACGGTGCATACCATCCCGATGGAGCACCGGGTGCCCTGTTGTGGTTTCCTGTTCCGGGAAAAGCAGAAATCACGCCCGCTCATCAAAGAGAAACTGCCGCCTTTCCTGACGCCGCCGCAGCTCGTGCGCCTGAAGTGGGGCGAGGATATTGCGGATGAGCAGGGCCATATACTGGTATATAACAAAGACGTGACGATGGAACCCAAGCGCAGCCGTAGCTACGCCTACTGCTCGGACAGCCGCTACAAGCCGGAGTTGCTCCCCTACCTCCAGCGAGTGGACCTGCTGTACCACGAGGCTACCTTCACCAGCGAACTGCGGGACCGCGCCAACTACACCTTCCACAGCACCGCCCGGCAGGCTGCCGAACTCGCCGCTGCTGCGCAGGTGCGCTGTTTGGTGATTGGGCATTTCTCGGTGCGCTACAAGGACCTCACCCCTTTGCTGGACGAAGCCAGGCAGGTTTTTTTGCGGACCAACCTGGCAACAGAAGGCAGCATATTCAGTGTAAAAGCCTGACAGGAGGTTTATGCGCTTTCCTTGTTATTGCACCGGTAAGGGTATATAGCTTTTCATTATATTTCGTAACTTATCATCCAACCGCTTTTACTTAATCCGGCGGAGCGATAATATTTACCGAATAATTAGCAAACATTTATGGCTAAAAAGAAAAATGTCCTCGCTGGTATACTGGCCGGTATCGTGGTTTTGCTGGTACTGATGCAGTTTGTGCGTATAGATAAAACAAACCCGCCGGTTGATCCTGCACAGGACTTTACGGCCATTGCCAACCCGCCCCAGGACGTGGCCCATATCCTGAAGGAATCCTGCTACGACTGCCACTCCAACACCACCACCTATCCCTGGTATGCCGATGTGGCACCTGTTTCGTGGTATCTGCGCAACCATATCACTGATGGACGCAAACACCTGAACTTTTCGGAGTGGGGAACTTACACAGCCAAAAAGGCGGATCACAAACTGGAGGAGAATATTGAAATGGTGGAAGACGGTGAAATGCCGATGACCTCCTACACACTGCTGCACCCTGAGGGCAAGCTCACCAAAGAGGAAAAAGAGAAGCTCCTCACCTGGCTGAACGCATACCGCAAAAGCCAGTCTTAAACGAACGGCTGCCGGGGAAACAGCCGCCTCTTTAAAAAGCTATATAAACCTTATTGGCACTGCTTCGCAACAGGTTATATACCTGCGAAAGATTCAACTTTAACAACTGAGCATCGGTGGCTGTTATATGGCGGCACAGATTTCACAAGGCAAGCACTTACCCTATGGCACCCTCCCCTGCACACCAACAAGCGAATAAGCGCACAAACCTCTTTTTGATTCTCTGCGGCATCTTTATCTCCAACGCCTTGCTGGCCGAGCTGATAGGTGTGAAGATATTCTCCGGGGAAGCGCTCTTTGGCTTGCCGGGCGCACAGATTCCGGTGTTGGGCGGCACAAAGCTGGACTTTAACCTCACGGCAGGCGTCATTATATGGCCGGTCGTGTTCATCACCACCGATATCATAAACGAGTATTTCGGCAAGGCCGGTGTGAAGAAAATAAGCGTGCTCACCGTGCTGCTGATCGTATATGCCTTCCTGGTGATCAGTGTTGTAACGGGTTTACCGCCTGCCCCTTTCTGGCTGGACGTGAACAGCACAGACGCGCAGGGCAATCCCTTCAACATCAACTTTGCCTTTAACAGCGTCTACCGCCAGGGCCTGGGCATCATCGTAGGCTCCGTGGTTGCGTTCCTGCTCTCGCAATTCCTCGATGCGAGCGTGTTTCACTGGCTGCGCCGCTTCACGGGCAGCAGTAAAATCTGGCTTCGGGCAACAGGCTCTACGGTGGTGTCGCAGCTGGTAGATAGCTTTGTGGTGCTGTTTGTAGCCTTTTTCCTCTTTGGGAACTGGCCACTGGAGCAGGTGTTGTCTGTCGCTATTATCAACTACATCTATAAATTCTGCGTCGCCGTGCTGCTGACGCCGCTCCTGTACATTGCCCATTACTTTATCGACAGCTACCTGGGTGAGCAGCAGGCGGAGGAGCTGATTGAAGAAGCAAATATTCAAGGTTAAGCGAGCGTAATCGGCCAATACTTATTACTTAAAGGATATAAAAGTATAGTATACGGTTCGACATTAGATCCTTTATATAGCCGCGGTTTCAGTCTTTTACTGCTGTCATGCTTGTACTATATATAAGAGCGAGGCCGTAAGCTTTGTTTTCAGCATTTGTTGTGCTTACATTTGAAGCCTTGCAAAAGAAAATGCCACAGCACCTCGCACATACACAAATCTTTATCACGGGCTACGTGTTACACGACCTGTAAAAAGTATGCCTCTCACTTACCGGAGGCTAAAGCCTCTCCTGTTTTATTTTTCTTTTTACATTCTAAAATAGACGATCATGTTCAGAGGAATCGTTTTGGTTTTCCTTGGCGCGTGTAGTTTTGGCATCTTATCCACGTTCGTAAAACTGGCCTACAACGAAGGCTTTACACTGGGTGAAGTAACGGGCATCCAGGTATTTTTCGGGCTGATTGTGCTTTGGACAATTGTGCTGCTGCGGCAGCTGTTTAGTGGCAGGAGCAATAGCACATCGCTGAGGGAAAAGCTAAAGCTGGCCGCCATGGGCACCAGCAGCGGCCTGGTGAGTATTTTTTACTACAAGTGCGTGCAGATGGTACCGGCCTCCATCGCTATTCTCCTGCTGATGCAATTTACCTGGATGAGCATGCTACTAGAAGCCGTCACCAATCGTAAAGTCCCGTCGTTGACTCAGACAGCCACCGTGGCGCTGGTACTTTTAGGCACAGCCCTGGCAGGACGACTAGTTTCCGGCAACCTGCCAGACTTTAACCTGGTGGGCATTGGCTACGGTCTGCTCGCGGCTTTTTTCTACACCGTCTTCATCCTGATTAACGGCGCTGCGGGCAACAACATGCACCCTACCACCAAGAGCGCCCTGCTGCTGACCGGGTCCTGCGTGCTTATCTTCACCATTTTTCCGCCGGTGTTTCTGGTGAACGGGGCATTGGCGAACGGACTTTTCAAGTGGGGAATGGGGCTGGCGCTTTTCGGCACCGTTATACCGCCGCTGTTTTATGCCTTTGGCACCCCAAAAGCGGGCCTTGGTCTGAGTGCTATTCTGAGTGCCGCAGAGCTTCCGGTGGCTGTGCTTATGTCTAACGTGGTGCTGAAGGAAGAAGTGGTGCCCGTACAATGGCTGGGCGTGGCAGTCATTCTTGCCGCTATTGTCTTGTCTAACATCAGTTCGCTCCGCAAGAGCCGCCGGGATAAAACCGCAATGGCGTAAAACATAGAGCAATAGCTTTCAAAGACAGGTTAATTGAAAATTGGTCGGGCAGTTGCCTTCAGGCAAAGGCCCGGCCTTTTTTTCATGCCTCCGCTTCGCTAAACACCTTAACAGTAAACGATTTCTAATTCAAATTCAGGAAAGCCATTGCAGGCGCAAAACTCCCCACCTGCCCGTGCGTATGCTACACTTCTGCCACCTGCAGCGTAGCGATAATAGTCTTGTCGCCGCCGGTTTTTTGGCACAATAAATCAGCTTATTCTTAAGTTAAATAGCAGGAGCACCAACCAAATCAAAAGCAGGATGGTGAGTATCATTCCATGCCTGAAACCAGAGATACGGCGTTGTTGCGTTGAAAACTGGTGCGCTTTTAATGTGTTTTATTCCGCTTAATTACCTCTATATGAAAACCATCCTCACTTTATTCGTTCTATTCGCTATGTCTGTTGGACTGCAACAGGCTCAGGCACAGTCGGCCACGAGCTACGAAGCCTGGCGATCATCGGCCAAAGAAAAGAAAGCAGCCGCAAAACCCGCTAAGTCAGCCAAAGCAAAGGCTACAACCAAGGCAACTTCTAAGGCAACTTCTAAGGAAGCAGCGCCAAAGGCCGCTATGGCTGCACCATCCGGCTTGTATATGGGCACCACTCCCTGCGCCGATTGCCAGGGCATTAATACGGAACTCGTACTGAACGGCGGTGCCAACGGCACTGCCCGCTCCTTCACCCTAAAGCAGACGTACCTGGGGAAACCCGCCGGTAAAAACGTGGTGACAAGCTCAGGTAAGTGGTTCCTTGCCAAAGGCAACAAGCAGGACCCGAATGCGGTAGTACTGCAGCTTATTCCGGCGAAAAAGAACTCAGAACTGATGTATTTCCAGCAGGTAAGTGACGCAGAGATCAAGCTGCTTAACAACAAGCAGGAAGCAATCCAGAGCCAGCACAACTACACGTTAAAGAAGCGGTAGATTTGTAACGGGTTAGGTGGGCGTGTTTGCAGCAATTTGCGTTACTTTGTAGCTGAAAACACGAATCAACCTATGGCACGTTATCTTACAGGAATCCAGAGCACGGGGCGCCCGCATTTAGGCAACCTGTTGGGCGCTATCGTTCCTGCTGTGGAGTTATCCAAAACCTCTGACGAGGCATCGCTGTACTTTATCGCCGACATGCACTCTCTTACCTCCATCCGTAATGCGGAGGTGCTGCGGCAAAACACATATTTGGTGGCGGCTGCCTGGCTAGCCTTTGGTTTCGACACGGACAAGCATATTTTTTACCGCCAGTCGGATGTGCCCATCGTAACGGAGCTAACGTGGTACTTGAATTGCTTTGCCCCGTTCCCGATGCTGGCAAACGCGCATTCCTTCAAGGACAAATCATCCAGAAGGGGACTTTCTGATGTAAATGCCGGTCTGTTCACGTACCCGGTGCTGATGGCTGCTGACATCCTCTTGTATGATGCCAACATCGTTCCGGTAGGCAAGGACCAGGTGCAGCACCTGGAGATTGCCCGCGACATTGCCAGCGCGTTTAACCATGTATATGGCGACACATTTGTGCTGCCGGAGGCTAAAATCGATGAGACGGTGATGACGGTACCCGGCCTGAATGGCGAGAAGATGAGCAAGTCGTACGGCAACATCATCGATATTTTTGAGGCCGATAAGCCCCTGCGCAAAACTATCATGAGCATTATCACCGACAGCACGCCACTGGAGGAGCCAAAGGACACGGAGAACGACACGGTGTTTAAACTCTACAGCCTGCTGGCCTCTCCGGATGAAATTGAGGTGATGCGCAACAACTACGCTGCCGGCGGCTACGGCTACGGCCATGCCAAGCAGGCACTGTATGAGCTCATTATCCGCAAATATGCAAAGGAGCGGGAGCTGTTCAACTATTATATGAACAACCTCCCTGAGATAGACAGGAAGCTGCTGGAAGGGGCTGAAAAAGCAAAGGCCATTGCCGTACCTGTGCTTCAGCGCGTACGCAGCAAGGTAGGATACTAAGCTGAAAAGCTATATAAAAAGAGAAGCGGCAGCAGAGAAATCAGCTGCCGCTTCTCTTTTTAGAGGTTGCTTTTTTATCTGATGTAAAAGGGATATGTACTGATAGAAGCGCTCTCCGGTACAAGCAGAATTGTGCAGTACTCCCGGAGTTCCCATTTATGCATGAGTCGGAGTTGCAACGTGTATTTGCAGCTAAGTATGAAGACAAAATTAGATTAAAGTTTAAATGAAGAGCTGTCATTCTGAAAGAAACTTGGTAGATGGGAGGTTAAGCCAATGCGACTTGCCCACAAGATCCTTTCAGGATGACAACATACTTTAAACTATTTATGTCCTCATACTTAACCTATATACACTGCTATATACAGCAGTTTCCTTCTTACATAGTTACTACAGAATTTAAGCGTTACAGGAGCTAAGCCATTACTTCAGGACGTACACAAAAAAATCTCAGGCTACAGCAAACTTCATACGTGAACGCGGGTGCCTGCTTCACACGAAGCGCCAAGTCTGTATCTTCTAACAAAATTTTAATTTATGTTCCAGAGGCCTCTGACGTTTATCACCCGTACTGTTGACCGCTTCTTTAAACTACAAAGCATGCAACGGCTTGAAGAAGTTCACCCTAAAGTGGTTCGCTTTCTCAAAAACCGACTTGGAATGCAGGATTTCCTGGGTCTGCCGCTCACGCTGCTGTTCAGCACTGCGATTGTGAATTATGCTATGCTCACTGAGATTTCAGAGAATATAGTGAACTCGGCGAATATGAAAATGATCGACAGCTCCGTAGGGCTTTTCTTTTTCCACCACCGGGCAGACACAACCGCCAGCGCCTTTTACTACTTCACACAGTTGGGATCTACCACAGGCGTAGCGATAATGTTCCTTGTCGCTGCGCTGGTGCTCGTCCTCAAAAAGAAATGGCATTACCTGGCGGCGCTCCTGTTAGCGGTGCTGGGTACTGGAGCTTCCATTTATTTTACAAAAGTCTACTTCCACCGCGAGCGCCCGCTGGATGTAGGCTACTATAAGCCGAGTTCCTTTTCCTTTCCCAGCGGCCACTCCGCTGAAGCGCTGTCATTGTTCGGCATGATTGCAGTGCTTGTGTTACTCGAGCGGCAACATATCAGGAATGCTTATTTCTGGGTGAGCCTCTGCCTCACGTATATCCTTCTGATTGGTTTTAGCCGGATTTTCCTGGGTGTACACTTTGTCAGTGACGTAGTAGGCGGCTACCTGCTTGGCAGCCTCTGGCTGATTCTGGCCGTGTGCATGCTGGAGTACCTGTTGCTGCACTATAAACAGGCGAACGCTTTAGGCCAGCAGACATAGCCTGCCAGCCTCAGCACATAGCACAAATCATTGCGTTCAATCCTGTACCCAATATTTCCTGCCGCAATTCAGGCAAAGAGAAAAGTGATAAAGTTGGCGCGTAACTGTGGCTGTCAGCAAAACGAAAGCCTGGAACTATATGCGAGCTTTCCTTTTTAAAGGCCGGAGTAAAGTGAAAGCTTGGGAACGCGTTACCGCTCCAGCACAATTAGGTCGGCAGAGGCACGGTTAAGCGCAATCGGAATGTTGTTCAACACAGCCGTACGGATGAGCGTCTGGATGTCGTGCTCGTGGCCGTGGGGCGTTTCAGCATCGATGAAGAAGATAATCTTATGCACCTCGCCCTGCAGGATCCGGGCGGCCAGTAGTATGTCTCCCCCACTTGGCCCGTGGCCGAAAGGCTGCACATCCAGGTCCAGCAAGTCGTTGATCAGCTGCGATGTGTTAGTGGTCCCGATCAGTTTATGCCCTTCCAGCGCCCTGTGGTTCTCCTTTACCCAGTTCAGGAGGTCGTTTTTCCGGTTGTTGTGCGCAACTAATGCAATGGTTGTCATGATGTTCGTCAGTTTAAGTGTCTACACGCCTCCTTCAGCGCCTGAAGCGTCAGCCAATTTACATAATTAGCTTGAAGATATATACGGCATCACAATATAATAACGCGGCACCCGATGCGCAAAAAATTGCCGCACCCGCCGTTGCAGAAGAGCATGGGCAGGTGCGGCATATATACCATTTAGCGGTTCAGCTTACTCGGCCGTCCAGAGCACACGCTCCTGATCAGCGAGAATCAGCAGCACGCGCGGCGGGTTCGCCACAATCACAAGGCGCATTTCCACACCCGGAAAAGAGTCAGACTCTACCCACACGCCTTCTTTCTCGTCGTGCTCCAGGTCTGCCTCCGGGTCCAGGGTGCTGGCCAGGTATGCCGTCGGCAGCAGAATGTCTGCGTCAGACTTCAGCTTGCCGTGCACGTCTTCCAGCACATCCTCCAGGTAATCGCCGTACTCTTCGTTGAAGTCGTCCTCCAGGTCGTGCAGCTCTTCTTCCATATCATCATAACGCGCATCATTGTAGTCCAGGGAGTTCAGCTCCTGCTTCTTCGCCAGGATCGCAACAATGGATTCGTTTAAGGCATTTACATTCATGGGATCGTGTTTTTTACAAAGTTGACAACATGCCGTAGCAATTGCAAGTATTCGGTTTGATTATTTGGCCCGGTGCGGCTTCCGTTTTGATAACTCCTTAAAAGCTGTATTTTTACAGTAATCATCACTTAACCTTCCAAAACTATGGCAACAGACCTCCTGCCCCTTAACGGCACAGACCATATTGAGTTTTATGTAGGCAATGCCAAACAGGCCGCACACTTCTACCAGACAGCCTTTGGCTTTAAACTCGTGGCCTATGCCGGCCCCGAAACGGGTGTGCGCGACAGGGCTTCTTACGTGCTGGTGCAGGACAAAATCCGGTTTGTGCTCACAACTTCCCTCGACCCTACTTCCGACATTTCCAGGCACGTGCTGCAGCACAGCGACGGTGTGAAGGTGCTGGCCCTGTGGGTGGATGACGCCGAAAGGTCTTTCTACGACACGGTGGCGCGCGGAGCCAAACCAGCCATTGAACCCAAAACCCTGCAGGACGAGCACGGCGAGGTAAAGATCTCCGCGATCCATACCTACGGCGATACCATCCACACGTTTGTGGAGCGCAGCAACTACAGCGGCCCGTTTATGCCAGGCTATGTCGCTAAAACTTCTGAATTGGAGGTAAAGCCGCTTGGCCTGAAGTACGTGGACCACTGCGTTGGCAACGTGGAGCTGGGGCGGATGAACGAGTGGGTTGCGTTTTACGAAAAAGTGATGGGCTTTAACCTGCTGATTACGTTTGACGACAATGATATCAGCACTGAATATACCGCTCTGATGTCGAAAGTAGTGTCAAACGGCAACGGGTATGTCAAGTTCCCGATAAATGAGCCGGCGAAGGGCAAGAAGAAGTCGCAGATCGACGAGTACCTCGAGTTTTACCGGGGTGCCGGCGTGCAGCACATCGCCATAGCCACCGACGATATTTTGGACACTGTATCAGAATTGCGCCGCCGCGGCGTGGAGTTTTTATATGTGCCAGAGACTTATTATGAAACCCTGTTTGAGCGCGTAGGAAAGATAGACGAAGAAATGGAGGCGCTGAAGGCGCAGAATATTCTCGTGGACCGCGATGAGGAAGGCTACCTGCTGCAGATTTTCACCAAGCCCGTGGAGGACAGGCCGACTGTATTTTATGAGATTATCCAGCGGAAGGGGGCCAAATCGTTTGGTAAAGGAAATTTCAAGGCGCTGTTCGAATCCATTGAGCGGGAGCAGGCGCTACGGGGCAACCTTTAATCGGAAAATAAAGTAAATGCG
>Ga0210040_10009650_pt1 | contig 11206 bp, 8 predicted proteins | sample CryGeyCG12114_NA_FD_185462 | JGI IMG/M metagenome (GOLD analysis project Ga0210040, IMG submission 185462) | Groundwater microbial communities from aquifer - Crystal Geyser CG19_WC_8/21/14_NA (SPAdes) (version 2) | ecosystem: Environmental > Aquatic > Deep subsurface > Groundwater | place: USA... | reverse complement strand
CGAGCCGTAGTGGGCGGTCAGCAGCGCCGGCCAGGCGCGGCTGAGGTCGTCCTCGCCGGGCAGCAGGTCGGCGAGCAGCCGACCGGTCTCCAGCCCGTAGTCGATGCCCTCCCCGTTCAGCGGGTTCACGCACGCCGCGGCGTCGCCGACCAGCGCCCAGTTCGGACCCGCCACACCGCTCACGGCGCCGCCCATGGGCAGCAGCGCCGAGGTCGGTCGCCGCAGCTCCTCGCCGAGCGCGAAGCCGTCGCGACGCTGGTCGGCGTAGAAGCGCATCAGGGGTCGCAGCGCCACGTCGGCCGGCCGCTTCGCCGTGGCCAGCGTGCCGACCCCCAGGTTCACCTGCCCGCCGCCCAGCGGGAAGATCCAGCCGTAGCCCGACAGCAGCTCGCCCTGCTCCCCGCGCAGCTCCAGGTGGGAGGAGATCCAGTCGTCGTCGCGGTCGGTGTCGACGTAGCACCGTCCGGCCACCCCGAAGACGGTGTCCCGGTGCCAGGTCCGGCCGAGCAGCCGGCCCAGCGGCGAGCGGACGCCGTCGGCGACCACCAGCCGGCGGCACGACACCGTCCGCGGCCCGTCCGCGGTGGCGAAGACCACCGCCTGCACCCGGTCGCCGTCGCGCACGACGTCCACGGCCCGGGCGCCGTCCAGCGCGGTGGCCCCGGCGTCGAGGGCGGCCGTCCGGATCCGGTCGTCGAGGTCAGCGCGCGGCACCGCGGAGCCGTGGTCAGGGAGCGAGCCGCCAGGCCACGGCAGCTCCAGCACCTGGCCGAACCCGTGCGCCCGCAGGCCCCGGTTGGTCGCCCGACCGCGGCTCCAGTCGCCGAGCCCCAGCCGGTCCAGCTCGGCCAGGGCGCGCGGGGTGAGCCCGTCACCGCAGGTCTTGTCCCGGGGGAAGGTCGCGGCGTCGGCCAGCAGCACCTGGGCCCCCGACCGGGCCGCCCACGCCGCCGCTGAGGACCCGGCCGGTCCGGCCCCCACCACCACGACGTCGGCGTGCTCTGCGACCGTCATCGACCTCCACTCGTCCGTCTCGTCCGTCTACCAGCCCAGCCATCCTGCCACCGGGTGCCGCCGGTCATTTCGCACGGCTGACGTTGCGAAATTGCCCCCGGATCCCGCCTCCGGGCGGCGGCGCATCCGGGTGCCGGGAACGTCAGTGGGGCGTCGTAGAGTGGGCGAGCACGGACTTCGTGAAGCGATTCACGAGCACTTCGGAACCTCTGACGAGCACGTCGACGACGACGGTGGAAGGGCGGCCATGGACCCCTACCTGGGCATCGTGATCTTGCTGGCCCTCGCGGCCGGCTTCGTCGCGCTGACCATCGTCACGAGCCTGCTGGTCGGGCCGGGTCGCTACAACCGGGCCAAGTACGACTCCTACGAGTGCGGCATCGAGCCCACCCCGCAGCCGGTCGGCGGCGGCCGGTTCCCGGTGAAGTACTACATCACCGCGATGCTCTTCATCGTCTTCGACATCGAGATCGTCTTCCTCTACCCGTGGGCCGCCTCGTTCGACTTGATGGGGACGTTCGCCCTGGTCGAGATGGTGCTGTTCCTCGTCACGGTGTTCGTCGCCTACATCTACGTCCTGCGGCGGGGCGGTCTGGAATGGGACTGACCGCCGCCACGCACCACGCCGTCACCACCGCACGAGGGAAGAACTGAGATGGGTGTCGAGGAGAAGCTGCCCAGCGGGGTCCTGCTGACCACGGTCGAGGGCCTGTTCGGCTACATGCGGAGCGCCGCCTTCTGGCCGGCGACCTTCGGCCTGGCCTGCTGCGCGATCGAGATGATGACCTACGGCGCGCCGCGCTATGACTCCGGACGCTGGGGCCAGGAGGTGTTCCGCGCCTCGCCGCGGCAGGCCGACCTGATGATCGTGGCCGGTCGGGTCAGCCAGAAGATGGCCCCGGTGCTGCGCCAGATCTACGACCAGATGCCCAACCCGAAGTGGGTGCTGGCCATGGGCGTCTGCGCCAGCACCGGCGGCATGTTCAACAACTACGCGATCGTCCAGGGCGTCGACCACGTCGTGCCCGTCGACATGTACCTGCCGGGCTGCCCGCCACGGCCGGAGATGCTCATCGACGCCATGTTCAAGCTCAAGGACAAGGTGGCCCACACCCCGATCGGCACCCACGCCCAGGAGGTCGCCGCGGCTGCCGAGCAGGCGCAGCTGGAGGCCCCCTCGACCCGCGAGCTCAAGGGCCTGCTGCGGTGAGCGGGGACAACCGCGGGGACCGGACGGCCAGCGGCGAGCCGATCAGCGCCGAGTCCGACGCCAAGGCCCGCGTCAAGGGCGCGGTGGACGAGGGTGAGTCCGCGCCCGACGCCGGCACCCGCACCGGGTCGCTGACCGGCTCCGCGCCGGCGGTCTCCACCGACCAGACCGAGGCCGGCGAGGACCGCTCCGAGCTCTCCACCTCCAGCCAGCCCACTGCTGAGGTGCTCGAGACCCGGCGCGGCATGTTCGGGGTCCGGGGCACCGGCGACACCTCCGGCTACGGCGGCTTGACGAAGACGATCGAGTTCCCCTCCGCCGTCGCGCCCCCGTTCGGCGGCTGGTGGGACACGGTCAACGACCGGCTGGGCGAGCTGTTCACGAGCAAGGGGGACGACCCCCTCGGCCCCCCGGGAAGAGCCGTCACCCCGAACTACTCCGACGTCATCACCAAGGTCGTCGTGCACCGCGGCGAGATCACCTTCCACGTCGCCCGGCAGCACCTGCCCACCCTGGTGCGCCACCTGCGCGACGACGCCCAGCTGCGCTTCGAGTTCTGCAGCGGCGTCTCCGGCGTGCACTACCCGGCCGACGCGGGGGCCGAGCTGCACGTCGTCTACCACCTGCAGTCGATGACCCACAACCGGCGGATCCGGCTCGAGGTCTCGGTGCCCGACGCCGACCCGCACCTGCCGTCGGTGGTGGCCACCTACCCGACGGCGGACTGGCACGAGCGCGAGACCTGGGACATGTTCGGCATCGTCTTCGACGGTCACCCGGCCCTCACCCGCATCCTGATGCCCGACGACTGGCCGGGCCACCCGCAGCGCAAGGACTACCCGCTCGGCGGCATTCCCGTGGAGTACAAGGGGGCCGCCGTGGCGCCCCCCGACCAGCGGAGGACGTACAACTGATGAGCAGCATGGCCGACAGCCACCTCGAGGACACCAGCACGGCCGACGGGGCAGGACCGGTGGGCGCCTCCGGCGGGCAGCCCGAGGACGCCTACGGCGCCGCCGCGAACGCCGCCGAGGGCCGGGTCTACACCGTCACCGGCCAGGACTGGGACTCCATCGCCACGGAGCAGGCCGAGCGCGGCGACGAGCGCATCGTGGTCAACATGGGTCCGCAGCACCCCTCCACGCACGGCGTGCTGCGGCTCATCCTGGAGATGGAGGGCGAGTCGGTGACCGAGGCCCGCTGCGGCATCGGCTACCTGCACACCGGCATCGAGAAGAACCTCGAGTACCGCAACTGGACCCAGGGCACGACCTTCGTCACCCGGATGGACTACCTGGCCCCGCTGCACAACGAGACCACCTACTGCCTCGGGGTCGAGCGGCTGCTCGGCATCGAGGAGGAGATCCCCGAGAAGGCCAGCGTCATCCGGGTGATGATGATGGAGCTCAACCGGATCTCCTCCCACCTGGTCTGCATCGCCACGGGCGGCATGGAGATCGGCGCGCTGACGGTGATGACCATCGGCTTCCGCGAGCGGGAGAAGGTGCTCGACGCCTTCGAGCTGATCACCGGCCTGCGGATGAACCACGCCTACATCCGCCCCGGCGGGGTGGCCCAGGACCTGCCCGACAACGCGCTCGAGCACGTCCGCGACCTCGTGGTCTGGATGCGCAAGCACCTGCCCGAGTACGCCGCCTTCTGCAACGAGAACCCGATCTTCAAGGGCCGGCTCTCCGGCGTCGGCCACCTCGACCTCGCCGGCTGCCTGGCCCTCGGCGTCACCGGGCCGCCGCTGCGCGCCACCGGCTACGACTGGGACCTGCGCAAGGCGCAGCCGTACTGCGGCTACGAGACCTACGACTTCGAGGTCCAGACCTGGGACACGATGGACGCCTACGGGCGCTTCCGGATCCGGCTCAACGAGATGTGGGAGAGCCTGAAGATCGTCGAGCAGTGCGTCGCCCGGCTGGAGAAGATGACGGGCGACCCGGTGATGGTCGCGGACAAGAAGATCGCCTGGCCGGCCCAGCTCTCGATCGGCTCGGACGGCATGGGCAACTCCAACGAGCACATCAAGCACATCATGGGCGAGTCGATGGAGTCCCTGATCCACCACTTCAAGCTGGTGACCGAGGGGTTCCGGGTGCCGCCCGGCCAGGCCTACGTGCCGGTGGAGAGCCCCCGCGGCGAGCTCGGCGCGCACGTCGTCTCCGACGGAGGCACCCGGCCGTTCCGGACGCACTACCGGGACCCGAGCTTCGTGAACCTGCAAGCCATGCCCGCGCTGTGCGAGGGCGCGATGGTGTCCGACGTGGTGGTCGCGGTGGCGAGCCTCGACCCGGTGATGGGTGGGGTGGACCGTTGACCTCGTCGTCCCCTGAGCTCGTCGAAGGGTCTCCGGGTGTCGCTCCGCGAGGTGGGCAGCGGCGCCTGGCCCGCCCTCGGCGCTGCGCTCCGCCAGCGCTCCGCTCCGCGCCGAACGCCCGACCCACCCGGCCAGGCGCCGCTGCCCACCTCGCTGCGCGACGCTCCCGTCCGCGGGACTCGGGCTGGTCGCCGGCCGCAGCTGCCCCGGCCGGCGCCGGGGCGGGGGTCGTCACCGCGGGCGGCATGTCGGTCACCAGCGCGCCCTGGGGCGCCCGTCCACGGTCTCAGGAGGGTGCATGAGCAACGCAGTCGAGCCGCAAGGGCCGGGAGCCCGGGCCGGCGCTCCGATCGGCGACCACGGAGTGGAGGCGCTGGCCAACCAGGGGCACGGCAAGACCCACTTCGACGAGCCCAGCCTGGACTTCGACGGGCCGGTCAGCCTCATCGACGACGCCGTGCTCGACGAGCTGCGGATGATCGCCGGTCGGTACCCGCAGGCGCGGTCGGCGCTGCTGCCGATGCTGCACCTGGTGCAGAGCGTCGAGGGCCGGGTGACCCCGGCCGGGATCGAGGCGTGCGCGGAGATCCTCGGGCTGAGCACGGCGGACGTCAGCGGGGTGGCGACCTTCTACACGATGTACAAGCGTCGGCCCGTCGGGAAGTACCACGTCGGGGTCTGCACCACCGCGCTCTGCGCGATCATGGGCGGCGACGAGGTGTACTCACGGCTGCAGGACCACCTCGGCGTCGGGAACGACGAGACCACCGAGGACGGCCAGGTCACCCTGGAGCACCTCGAGTGCAACGCGGCTTGTGACTACGCGCCGGTGATGATGGTCAACTGGGAGTTCTTCGACAACACCACGCCCGAGCGGGCGGTGGAGGTCGTGGACGCGCTGCGAGCCGGCGCCCCGGTGCAGGCCACCCGCGGCGCGCAGGTGGTCACCTGGAAGGAGACCGAGCGGGTGCTCGCCGGGTTCCCCGACGGCCGGGCCGACGAGGGCCCCACCTCGGGTGAGGCGTCCCGGCTCGGCCTGCAGATCGCCCGCGAGCGCGGCTGGCACGCTCCCAGCGCGCCGCCTCCTGAGCAGTCCGACGACGAGCCGACGGAGAAGTCATGACCGACAACAGTGGGAGCGGGGCGACCTCCAGCCGCACCGGCGAGGTGGGTACCGACACCCTGACCCCGGTGCTGACCGCCAACTGGGGCGACGAGCGGGCCTGGAAGCTCGTCAACTACGAACGCACCGGGGGCTACCAGGGCCTGCGCGCCGCGCTGGCCATGGACCCGGCCGACGTGGTCGCCCAGGTCAAGGACGCCGGCCTGCGCGGCCGCGGCGGCGCGGGGTTCCCGACCGGGATGAAGTGGGGCTTCATCCCGCAGGACAACCCCAAGCCCAAGTACCTGGTGGTCAACGCCGACGAGTCCGAGCCGGGCACCTGCAAGGACATCCCGCTGATGATGGCCTCGCCGCACACCCTGGTCGAGGGCGTCATCATCTCCGCGTACGCGATCCGCTCGCACACCGCGTTCATCTACGTCCGCGGCGAGGTCGTGCACGTGGTCCGCCGGCTGCAGCAGGCGGTGCGGGAGGCCTACTCGGCCGGCTACGCCGGGCGCAACATCCTGGGCACCGGCTACGACCTCGAGATCATCGTGCACGCCGGCGCCGGGGCCTACATCTGCGGTGAGGAGACGGCCCTGCTCGACTCGCTCGAGGGCCGTCGGGGCCAGCCCCGGCTGCGGCCGCCGTTCCCCGCCGTGGCCGGGCTCTACGCCAGCCCGACGGTGATCAACAACGTCGAGTCCATCGCCTCGGTGCCCTCGATCCTCGCCCGCGGGGCGACGTGGTTCTCCTCCATGGGCACCGAGAAGTCCAAGGGCATGACCATCTACTCCCTGTCCGGCCACGTCACCCGGCCCGGCCAGTTCGAGGCCCCGCTGGGCATCACCCTGCGCCAGCTGCTCGACCTCGCCGGCGGCATCCGGGCCGGTCACGAGCTGAAGTTCTGGACGCCCGGCGGCTCCTCGACCCCGATCCTCACCCCCGAGCACCTCGACGTGCCGCTGGACTACGAGGGCGTGGCCAGCGTGAAGTCGATGCTGGGCACCAAGGCCCTGCAGTGCTTCGACGAGACCACCTCGGTGGTCCGCACGGTGCTGCGCTGGACCGAGTTCTACAAGCACGAGTCCTGCGGCAAGTGCACGCCGTGTCGCGAGGGCACCTGGTGGCTGGTGCAGATCCTCAAGCGGATGGAGGCTGGCCGGGGCGAGGAGGGCGACATCGAGAAGCTGCTCGACCTCTGCGAGAACATCCTCGGCCGCTCGTTCTGCGCCCTCGGCGACGGCGCCACCTCGCCGATCAGCTCGGCCATCAAGCACTTCCGGGACGAGTTCGAGGCCGCCATGCACACCCCGGCCTGGGAGCTCTTCCCCTACGAGCGGAGCACGATCTTCGTCCGCGAGCCGGCCCTGGCCGGACCGGCACCGCGGCGGGCACTCGAGGAGGATCAGGCATGAACAACGAGCACGAGCGCAGCGAGTTCCAGCCCCACCGGCGAGGTGTGTCATGACCGTCACCAGCCCTTCGACGGGCTCCGCAGGGGCCGGGGGTGAGCTCGCCCAGCGCGAGGACCTCATCACCTTGACCATCGACGACGTCGAGGTCTCGGTGCCCAAGGGCACCCTGGTCATCCGCGCCGCCGAGCTCATCGGCGTGGACATCCCGCGGTTCTGCGACCACCCGCTGCTGGACCCCGTCGGCGCGTGCCGGCAGTGCCTGGTCGAGGTGCCCGACGCCGGCAACGGCCGGGGCATCCCGAAGCCGCAGGCCTCCTGCACGCTCGAGGCGGCGGCCGGCATGGTGGTCAAGACCCAGGTCACCTCGCCCGTCGCCGACAAGGCCCAGCACGGCAACATGGAGTTCCTGCTGGTCAACCACCCGCTCGACTGCCCGATCTGCGACAAGGGCGGGGAGTGCCCCCTGCAGAACCAGGCGATGTCCCACGGGTACGCGGAGAGCCGCTTCACCGACGTCAAGCGGACCTACCCCAAGCCGGTCAACATCAGCGCCAACATCCTGCTGGACCGGGAGCGGTGCGTCCTCTGCGCCCGCTGCACCCGGTTCTCCGAGCAGGTCGCCGGCGACCCGTTCATCGCGCTCGTCGAGCGCGGCGCCCTGCAGCAGGTGGGCATCTACGAGCGCGAGCCGTTCCAGTCCTACTTCTCCGGCAACACCATCCAGATCTGCCCGGTGGGGGCGCTCACCAACGCTGCCTACCGGTTCCGCGCGCGGCCCTTCGACCTGACCTCGACGCCGTCGGTGGCCGAGCACGACGCCTGTGGCTCGGCCATCCGCGTCGACCACCGGCGCGGCGTCGTCGTCCGCCGGCTGGCCGGGGACGACCCCGAGGTCAACGAGGAGTGGATCACCGACAAGGACCGGTTCGCCCACCGCTACGGGAGCGGGGACGACCGGCTGCTCCGCCCGCTGGTCCGCGACCACGAGACCGGCACGCTACGTGCGGCGTCCTGGCCGGAGGCGATCGACGTCGCCGTCGAGGGACTGCAGCGCGCCCAGAACCCGGAGCGCGGGGACGCCGACGGGCTCCCCGCCCCGATCGGGGTCGGCGTGCTGACCGGGGGCCGGCTCACGCTGGAGGACGCCTACGGCTACGCCAAGTTCGCCCGGGTGGCGCTGGGCACCAACGACGTCGACTTCCGGGCCCGTCCGCACTCCGACGAGGAGGCGCGTTTCCTCGCCGCCGCCGTCGCCGGTACCGGACGCGGCGTCACCTTCGCCGAGCTGGAGACCGCGTCCTCGGTGCTGCTGGTCTGCCTGGAGCCCGAGGAGGAGGCCGGCACGCTCTTCCTCCGGCTGCGCAAGGCCTTCCGCAAGTCCAGCCTGACGTCGTGGACGGTGGCCCCGCTGCTGAGCCGGGGGGCGGCCAAGCTGGGCGCCACGCTGCTGCCGGCGCTGCCCGGCGGCGAGGCGGCGGTGCTGGACGCGCTCGACCTGCCGCTCGACGCCGGCTCGGTCGTCCTGGTGGGCGAGCGGGCCGCGCGCTCGCCCGGCACCCTGAGCGCCTGCCTGCGGCTCGCCCGCCGGACGGGCGCCCGGCTGGCCTGGGTGCCGCGCCGGGCCGGGGACCGCGGCGCGGTCGACGCCGGGTGCCTGCCCAACCTGCTGCCCGGCGGACGCCCGGTGCTGGACGCCTCGGCCCGCGTCGACACCCAGGCCGCCTGGGGCGTCGGTCCGCTGCCCGGCGACCCGGGCCGCGACGCCGACCAGATGCTGACGGCTGCCGTCGAGGGTCGGCTCGGCGCGCTGGTGGTGGCCGGTGTCGAGCTCGACGACCTGCCCGACCCGCACCTCGCCCGCCGGGCGCTGGAGGAGGTGGGCTTCGTCGTCAGCCTCGAGGCCCGGGCCTCCGCGGTCACCGAGCGCGCCGACGTCGTCTTCCCCGTCTCGCTGGTCAGCGAGCGCAGCGGCACCTTCGTCACCTGGGAGGGTCGGGAGCGGCCGTTCGGGGCGGTGCTCAGCCAGCCCAACGCGCTGTCGGACCTGCGGGTGCTGGCCGCGCTCGCCGAGGGACTGGGCGCCGACCTCGGGTTCCGCAGCGCCGAGGGCGCCCGCGCCGACCTCACCGACCTCGGGGTCTGGGAAGGGGCCCGGGCCGCGGCGCCGAACCTCGGGCCGGGACGCCCCGCCTCGCCGGACGTCACCACGCTCGTGCTGGCCACCTGGCGGCTGGCCCTGGACGACAGCCGGGCCGTCGACGGGGAACCGTTCCTGATGGCCACCGCCCGTCCGCCGCAGGCCCGGATGAACGCGGCCACCGCTGCGGCCGCCGGGTTGACCACGGCGGTCACGGTCCGGGGCCCCCGGGGCACGCTGACCTTCCTGCTCGAGGTCGATCCCGCCATGGTCGACGGGGTGGTCTGGCTGCCCGCCAAGGCACCCGGCCTGGGGCTGGCCGAACACCTCGGCGCCGGGTCCGGCGCCCTGGTCGAGGTCTCCGTCCCGGTGCCGACGTCGGTCTCCGGAGACCCGAGCCCGAGCAGGAGCCACGCATGACCGCGACGACACTGGCGCTGGCGCCCCTGGACCTCGGCCCGTTCCTGGCCGACCGCTGGTGGCTGGTGGCGGTCAAGGCCCTGCTGGCCCTGGTGCTGCTGCTGCTGCTGACGCTCTTCACCATCTGGTACGAGCGCCGGCTGGTCGGGTTCATGCAGCACCGCAAGGGCCCGAACATGAACGGCCCGTTCGGCCTGCTGCAGTCCCTCGCGGACGGCATGAAGCTCATGTTCAAGGAGGACTTCACCCCGAAGGCGGCCGACAAGGTCGTCTTCATGCTCGCCCCCTTCATCACCGCGGTGCCCGCGATCACGGCCTTCGCGGTGATCCCGGTGGCCGGCGAGGTGCGCATCCCCTTCACCGACATCACCACCCCGCTGCAGGTCACCGACCTGCCGGTGTCGGTGCTCTTCATCGTGGCCGTGGCCTCGATCGGGGTCTACGGCATCGTGCTCGCCGGCTGGTCCTCGGGCTCCACCTACGCGCTGCTGGGCGCCCTGCGCTCCAGCGCCCAGGTGATCAGCTACGAGGTCGCGATGGGCCTGGCCCTGGTGGCGGTGTTCCTCTACGCGGGCTCGCTGTCCACGTCGGAGATCGTGGCCAGGCAGGCCGAGCCGGCCGTGACGATCCTCGGCCAGGACCTGCCGGTCTGGTTCGCGGTGCAGCTGATCCCCTCGTTCCTCATCTACCTGATCGCGATGGTCGGGGAGACCAACCGGGCGCCGTTCGACCTGCCCGAGGCCGAGGGTGAGCTGGTCGGCGGGTTCCACACCGAGTACTCCTCGATGCGCTTCGCCATGTTCTTCATGGCCGAGTACATGAACATGATCACGGTCTCCGCGCTGGCCGTCACGCTGTTCCTCGGCGGCTGGCACGCCCCGCTGCCGTTCAACCTGATCCCTGGGGCGGACGCCGGCTGGTGGGGGCTGCTCTGGTTCCTGCTCAAGGTCGTGCTGGTGCTGTCGGTCTTCGTCTGGTTGCGCGGCACCCTGCCGCGGCTGCGCTACGACCAGTTCATGCGGTTCGGCTGGAAGTGGCTGATCCCGATCTCGCTGGGCTGGATCGTCCTGGTCGCGACCTTCCGCGTCGGCCGGCGTGACGGCTGGTTCGCCACCCCGGTCTTCTGGGTGGTCGCCGCCGTCGTCTTCGTGGGCCTGCTGGTCGCGTCGTTCTTCGGCGGTGAGCAGGACGAGCCCACCCCGGAGCGACCGACGGGGCCCTTCGACGCCTTCGCCGGCGGCTACCCGGTGCCCCCCACCGGCGGGCAGGAGCTGCCCGAGCTGGCCCAGGTGCTGCCCGGCGACGCCGACCGACCGCCCGCCCCCGCACGCGAACCCGAGAGGGGAGAGGCCTGATGGGCCTGTTCGACCCGGTCGCCGGTTTCGGCGTCACCTTCCGCACCATGTTCCGCAAGACCTTCACCGAGAGCTACCCGAACGGGCCCAAGGTGACGGCTCCGCGCTTCCACGGCCGCCACCAGCTCAACCGGTGGCCGGACGGGCTGGAGAAGTGCGTCGGCTGCGAGCTCTGCGCCTGGGCCTGTCCCGCCGACGCGATCTACGTCGAGGGCGCCCAG
>Ga0210040_10009649_pt1 | contig 11209 bp, 11 predicted proteins | sample CryGeyCG12114_NA_FD_185462 | JGI IMG/M metagenome (GOLD analysis project Ga0210040, IMG submission 185462) | Groundwater microbial communities from aquifer - Crystal Geyser CG19_WC_8/21/14_NA (SPAdes) (version 2) | ecosystem: Environmental > Aquatic > Deep subsurface > Groundwater | place: USA... | reverse complement strand
CGGCACGGTCGTCTTCACGCGGACGGGCCGCGCCCGCACGCCGCTGGGGACCCTGGACCTGTGGTGGCTGACCGGCTACGGCGGCGGTCTGTGGGTGCCCGTGCGCGACGGCAGCAGCGGGCGCACGAGCTACGGCGGGGGCCGCTACCTCCTCGACACCGTCAAGGGCGCCGACCTCGGCACGCGCGAGGGCACGGGAGGCGCAGTGGGGGAGGAGCTCGTGCTCGACCTGAACTTCCTCTACGCCCCGTCCTGCGCCTACGACCCGGACTGGGCCTGCCCGCTGGCGCCGCCGGGGAACCGGCTGGAGGCCGCGGTGGAGGCCGGCGAGCTCAGCTGAGCCCGCCGGCCCCCACCACGGGGCTCCCGGGGGTGCGCCTCAGGAGTCGGAGGTGCGGGGGCTCTTGTCCTGCAGCTCGTCGATCATCTCCGAGGCGTGGGCCTTGGTGAGGTCCTCGGGCACCTCCGCGCCGGCCTCCCGGGCCAGCGTGGACAGGTAGCTCTTCTGCGGCCCGGTGGCCGGCTCGCCGCCGGTCACCCAGGTCTCGGGGTCCTTCTCCGCGCTCGTGTCGCCGGCGCCGCCGGTCGGGTTCTCGCTCATGTGTTCGAGCGTAGGCGCCCGGCGTGCAGCGCGCTCGGCGACGTGGTCGGGTGGCCCGGTGACCCCTGCGAGCGACCCCGTGCCCGATCCTGCGCCGGGCGAGGCGCCCGGACCGCGCCGCGTCCTGGTCACCGGGGCCAGCGGCAACGTCGGCACCGCCCTGCTGCGGCGGCTGGCCCGCGAGGGCGTCGAGGTCTCCGCCGTCGCCCGCCGGGTGCCCCGCCCGCAGGACTCCCCGGCCGCCGGAGCCCGCTGGCACGGCATCGACCTGTCCCAGCGCTGGGCCGTGCCCGCCCTGCGCGAGGCGCTGGCCGACGTGGACGCCGTGGTGCACCTCGCGTGGGCGATCCAGCCCAGCCACGACGAGCGCCGCACCGAGGCCACCAACGTCACGGGCACCCGCCACGTGGTCGAGGCGGTGCTCGACGCAGGCGTCCCCCACCTCGTCCACGCCTCCTCCGTCGGCACCTACGCCGCCGCCCCGGGCCGGGTCGTGGGGGAGGAGCACCCGCACACCGGCATGCCGACGTCCTCCTACAGCCGGCACAAGGCCGCCGCGGAGGCGGTGCTCGACGTGCTCGAGGCCTCGCCCCGCGCCCGCGGCCTCGTGGTCACCCGGGTGCGCCCCGGCCTGGTGATGCAGCGCGAGGCGGGGGCCGAGATCGCGCGCTACTTCGCCGGCCCCCTGGTGCCCACCGCCCTGCTCGGGCGTCTGCGCCTGCCCGCCCTGCCGGTCCCCGCCGAGCTGTCCTTCCAGGTCGTCCACGCCGACGACCTGGCCGACGCGTTCGCGCGCGTCCTGCGCACCCGCCTGCCCGGTGCGGTCAACGTGGCCGCCGACCCGCCGCTCACCGCCGACGACCTGGCGCGGGCCCTCGGCGCCCGGCGCGCGGCCGGCGTCCCCCTGCGCGCCGTGCGGGCCCTGGCCGCGGCCACCTGGCGCCTGCGCCTGCAGCCGACCGGCGAGGGCTGGGTCGACCTCGGCGCCGGGGTGCCGTTCATGAGCACCGAGCGGGCCCGCACCGAGCTGGGCTGGACGCCGACGGTCTCGCCGACGCAGGCGCTCGCCGACCTCTTCGCCGGCCTGCGCGCGGGCGCCGGGGCCACGACGCCGCCGCTGCGGGCCCGCGGCCGCCTCACCGGGCGGTACGAGCCCGCGAGCTGACTGGCCGCACCCGGCGCGCCGCCGGAGGATGCGGGCATGGACGACGAGGCACCGGCGCGGCCCGGTGCGCAGGAGTGGGTGCCGGACGGCGGTGACGTGGCGGCCCTGCGCGAGGCGGCGCCGGGCTGCCGGGGCTGCGAGCTGTGGGAGCCCGCCACGCAGGTGGTGTTCTCCGCGGGCAGCGCCTCCGCCCCGGTCGCCCTCGTGGGCGAGCAGCCCGGCGACCAGGAGGACCAGCGCGGGATCCCGTTCGTCGGCCCGGCCGGCCAGCTGCTGCAGCGGGCGATGGCCGAGGCGGGCCTGGGTGCTGACCAGGTGTACGTCACCAACGCCGTCAAGCACTTCCGGTTCACCCCTCGCGGGAAGCGGCGCATCCACGCCACCCCCGAGGCCGCGCACGTCACCGCCTGCCGCCCCTGGCTCACCGCCGAGCTGCGGGCCGTGGCGCCCAGGGTCGTGGTCTGCCTGGGCGCCACCGCGGTGCGCTCGCTGCTCGGCACCGAGGTGAAGGTGATGCGCGACCGCGGGAGGCCGATGACCCGCCCGACCTCGACCGGGGAGGTCGTCTTCGTCGTCACCGCGCACCCCTCCTCGGTGCTCCGGGTGCCCGAGGAGGGCCGCGAGGCCGCCTACCGGGCGCTGGTGGCCGACCTCGCGGTCGTGGCGGGGCTCGCCGCGTGATCGCCACCACGACCGCCCGCGCCCTGCGCACCGCCGGCCTGGACTGGCAGCCGGTCCGCGGCGACGCCTTCGTCATCCCCGACCGCGGGATGGACGGCGACGTCTTCGTCCTCTCCGACATGACCATCGAGGCGCACGACTTCCCCTCCGGGCGCGTCCTGGGCTTCAACGGGACGACGGAGTGGGCGCTGGACTCCGTCGACGCGGCGCAGGCGCTGTGGCTGCCGGGGGAGGGCCGGCTGCGCGAGCTGCTGGGCCCGGCCTTCGGCGGGCTGACCCGGGGCGCCGACGGCGCCTGGGCGGTGGCCGTGCGGGCCGCCGGGCGGCCGCGCCAGGAGGTGGTGTCCCAGGACGCGGAGGAGGCCTACGGCCTGGCCCTGCTGTCCGTGCTCGCGCGCACCGCGCGCGACCTGCTGCCGCTGGCCGCCGCCGGGCTCGGCCGGCGGGTGCACGACGTCGGGGGCCTGTGGGCCGCGCCCGTCCCGGCCCGTGCCGCGGACGGGGCGCCCGAGGGCGTCGGGGAGGTCGTGGCCCGGGTGGGCGCGCAGCACCGGGCGGTCGCCGCGGCCCTGGGCGCCGATGTCCCCGCCCCGCGCCCGGCCGACCCGGTCGCGGACTGGGCAGCCGCGTCCGCGGCGTCGCTCGGCGCGTGGGCGGCTCTGGCCGAGCTCGACCGGCCCCTCGCGCTGCCGCAGGGCGCCGAGCCCGCCCGGCGGACCGCCGAGCGCCTGCTGCTCGACCTCCTGCTCGCCACCTGGGACGTCGCCCGCGGCGCCCGCCTGGACGACGCGCTGGACCCCGCCTGCGTGCGGCACGCGCTGGCGCACCTGTGCGCGGAGCACCCTGGGACGGCGACGGCCGGTGAGGACGAGCAGCACGCGCTGCTCGTCCTCACCGGCCGCCGGCCGGGCTGAGGGTCAGCCCTTCACGCCTCCGGAGAGCAGGCCCCGGACGAAGAAGCGCTGCAGGCCCAGGAAGACGATCAGCGGCACGATCATGGAGATGAAGGCGCCGGCCGAGAGCAGGTACCAGGCCGTGCCGCGGGTGCCGGAGAGGTCCGCGATGCGCACGGTCAGAGGGGAGATGTTGCCGGTGCCGGCGAAGGTGAGGGAGACGAGGAGGTCGTTCCACACCCACAGGAACTGGAACACGCCGAACGCCGCGATCGCCGGCGTCAGGAGCGGCAGGAGCACGCGGAAGAAGATCAGCACGTGGCCCGCGCCGTCCATCCTGGCCGCCTCGATCAGCGAGGCGGGGATGTCCTTCATGAAGTTGTGCAGCAGGAAGATCGCCAGCGGCAGGCCGAACATGGCGTGCGAGAGCCACACCGCCCAGAAGCTGCCGGACAGGCCCGTGTCGACGTAGAGCGTCAGCAGCGGGATGAGCGTGACCTGGATCGGCACGACCTGGAGCGCGAACACCGCCACGAAGAGGATGTTGCGGCCCTTGAACGGGATCCAGGCGAACGCGTACGCGGCCAGGAGGGCGAGGGTCAGCGGGATGACCACCGCGGGGATGGTGATCACCAAGGAGTTGACCAGGGCCGTGCTGATGTTCGTCGAGCTCCCGTAGAGGACCTCGTTGTAGTTCTCCAGCGTGATCGCCGGGTCGCTGAAGAACGACCACCAGCCCGAGCGGCGGATGTCCAGCTCGGGCCGGAAGGAGGTGACCAGCAGGCCCAGCGTGGGGATCGTCCACAGGATCGCGATGGCGATCGCGATGGTCGACGCCGCGGGGGAGGACAGCTTGGTCTTGGCGTCCACCGCACGCTTCTCGGCCCGCGTGAGCTTGCGCTGGGGCACCGGTCCGGGGGTGATGATCGGTGGGGTCGTGGTGGTCATCGGACCTCCTCGGACAGGCGCAGCTGCCGCACGTTGTAGACGATGATCGGCGTCACGAGGACGAAGAGCAGGACGGCCAGCGCGGCGCCGAGTCCCTGGTTCTGCTGGCGGAAGGCCTGCGTGTAGAACTCGTTCGCGATGATGCTGGTGCCGAACTGCCCGCCGGTCATCGTGCGGACGATGTCGAAGGTCTTCAGCGCACCGATCGAGATCGTGGTCAGCACGACCACGAGCGCCGGCCGGATGCTCGGCACCGTGACGTAGCGGAACATCGCCAGGCCCGCGACGCCGTCGAGGCGCGCGGCCTCGATGATGTCGTCGGGGATGGCCTTGATCGCCGCGGACAGGATCGTCATCGCGAAGCCGGCGTTGATCCAGATCATCACGACGATGAGGAAGAACGTGTTCCACGGCTGCGTCAGCAGGAACTGCTGCGGCGACCCGCCCACGAGCACGAGCAGCTGGTTGAGCAGGCCGATCTGGGCGATGCCGGGCTGGTCGGGGCGGAACTCGTAGACGAAGCGCCAGATGATCGACGCGCCGACCATCGAGATGGCCATCGGCAGGAACACCAGCGCCTTCGCCAGGTTCTCGAAGCGCGTGCGGTCCACCAGCACGGCGTAGACGAGCCCGATCAGCGTGGCCACGACCGGGGCCACGAGCACCCACAGCACCGTGTTCCGCAGCACCAGGCGGAAGTTGGCCTCCGAGAAGATCGTCACGTAGTTGTCGAGACCGATGAAGCGCGACCCGTTGCCGCTCTGGAAGGACCCGAAGAACGTGGCGATGCCCGGGTAGACGAGGCCGACCGCCAGCAGCAGCAGCGGCGGGCCGAGGAAGCCGAGCACGACGACCCACTGCGGGATGCGCTTGGGCCGGTCGACGGCGAAGAGGATGACCGCCATCACGGCGGCGAAGAGGACGATCGCCAGGACCATGAGGGCCAGCTTGTGCCCGACGGTGCCCGCGTCCAGGAACCAATCCACGTGCAGGTGCTCCTCTCTGAGGAAGGGGCCGGGAGCCCGCCTGGCGGCGGGCTCCCGGCCCCGGTGACCGGTGAGACTAGACCTCAGATCAGGAGGCGGGCCACGCCGACTCGATGGCGTTCAGCACGTCCTGGTCGGACTTGTCGTTCGCGACCCAGTTGGTGAGCTCGGTCCACTCGGCGCCCGAGCCGACCTGGGACGGCATGAGGTCGGAGGCGTCGAAGCGGAACGTCGTCTCCGGGTTCTGGAAGGTCTCCGCGACGAGCTGGTCGATCGGGGACTCCAGGTTCTCCGGGTCCAGGCCGGTGTTGGCGCTGGACCAGCCCGGGCCGGTGGCCTGGGCCTTGAGGTTCGCCCACTCGGCGGAGGACAGCAGCGCCTGCACGGCCTGCACGGCCGGGCGCTCGTTGAACGCGAGGACGAACTCGCTGGCGCCGACGACGCCCTGGCCCATGGCCGGGTCGATGGGGGGCAGCGGGAAGGCGTAGATGTCGCTGTCCTCGCCGATGTCCGCGGACCAGTTGGCCTGCATGAAGGAGCCCTGCTTGCTCATCCAGCAGGTGCCCTCCTCGATCGGCAGCGTCCCGTCGCTCCACACGGTCGAGGCGATGGAGTTGACCTCGCCCAGGCCCGCGTTGACGTAGTCCTCGTTCTTGAGGATGGTCCCGGCCGTGGCCAGGGCCTCGGCGACCTGCGGGTCGTTGAAGGGGATCGCGTGGGAGACCCACTGGTCGTAGGCCTCCGGTCCCGCGGTGCGGAGCATGACGTCCTCGAGCCAGTCGGTCCCGGGCCAGCCAGTGGCCTCGCCCGAGCCGAAGCCCTGGCACCACGGCTTGGCGCCGTCCTCGACGATCTGGTCGGACAGGGCGATCATCTCGTCCCACGTGGTGGGGACCTCGTAGCCGGCGTCCTCGAAGGCGGTGGGGGAGTACCACACGAGCGACTTGATGTTGGCGCCCAGCGGAGCGCCGTACAGAGTGCCGTCGACGCTGCCGTAGGCCCTCCAGTCCTCGCTCCAGTTGGCGTCGAGGTTGTCGCTCACGGCCTGAGGGGCCGGCACGGCCGCGCCGGTGTTGCGGACCACGGACTGCAGCAGGCCGGGCTGGGGCACGAACGCCAGGTCCGGCGCGTTGCCGCTCTGGGCCCGCACGAGGAGCTGGGCCTCGAACTCCTTGGAGCCGTTGTAGGTGATCTCGATCCCGGTGCACTCCTCGAAGGGCGCCCAGGAGTCGATGAAGGGCTGGTCCTCGGGAGCGACGATGCCGGTGTAGACCTCGACCTCCTCGCCGTCGAGCTCCCCGAACTGCTCGTAGGGGGCGCAGTCGAAGTCGGCGTCGGACACGTCGGTGCCCGTGCCACCGGAGTCCGAGCTGGCACCGCAGGCGGTCAGGGCGAGCGCGAGGCCGAGGCCTCCGGCGACCGCGGCCGTGCGCCTCTTGGCGGTGAACGTCATGGGGGGGTTCTCCTCTCGTGGCGGCAGCCTCGCCGCGCAACGTCTGATGGGAGCACCTGGGGGGTGAACCGAGCAAGCCAGGGGGCATAACGATCGCATCACGCGTCGTGGGCGGGTGCTGCGCCGCTGGTCAGAGCCGTGAGCGCGCTCCCATGGACGAGCCGCGCCGGCGCGGCGCCGGAGGCCAGTCGACGGGTCAGCGCCGCGACCGGCAGCGGCGCGGAGCTGGCGAGCAGGACGGCGTTGCCGTGGCGGCGCCCGCGCAGCACTCCCGGCTCGACGGCGACGGCGGCGTGCGGGAAGACCGCCGCCAGCGCCGCGAGCTCGGCCCGCAGGCCGACCGGGGAGGTGCGCTCGACGGCGTTGGCGAGGTAGAGGCCGCCGGGGGACAGGACGCGGGCCACGTCCGCGGTGAACTCGAGCGTGCTCACGTGGCGGGGGGTGGCGTCGCCGGCGAAGACGTCGCGCACCACGACCTCTGCGCTGCCGTCGGGCCGCGCGGCCAGCCCGGCGCGGGCGTCGGCCACCTGCAGGCGCAGCTCGGGGGCGCGGGGCAGGTCCAGCCACTCGCGCACCCGGCGGGCCAGCTCGGCGTCCAGTTCGACGACGACCTGGCGGGAGCCGGGCCGCAGCGCCGCCAGCGCCCGGGGCAGCGCGCAGGCGCCGCCGCCCAGGTGCAGGGCGCGCAGCGGCTCCGGCGCGGGGCGGGGCGCGGCGAGCTCGACAGCGTCGGCCATCCACTGCAGGTACTCGAACTCCAGCACCCGGGGGTCGCCCAGGTGCACCGGCGAGCTCGGCACCCCGTTGACGTAGAGCGTCCAGGACTGCGGGTCGCCGCGCTCGGGCACCCACTCCACGGCGCCGGTGCTCGTGGGCACGCTGCCGGTGGGCAGGTCGGGGGGACCGGGCCGCCGCCCGCGCCGCTGCACCGCCACGTCCCGACCCTAGACTCACGGAGGTGGAGGTCGGCGTCCCGCGCGAGGTGAAGAACCAGGAGCACCGCGTGGCGATCACCCCGTCGGGGGTGCACGAGCTCGTCCAGCACGGCCACCGGGTGCTCGTGCAGGCCGGCGCCGGGCTCGGCTCGGCGGTGCCCGACGCCGACTACGCCGCCGCCGGGGCCGACGTCGTCCCCGAGGCCGCCGACGTCTGGGCCGGGGCGGAGCTGCTGCTCAAGGTCAAGGAGCCGGTGCCGGCCGAGCACGCGCTGCTGCGTCGCGGGCAGGTGCTCTTCACCTACCTGCACCTCGCGGCCGACCGCCCGCTGACCGAGGCGCTCCTCGCCTCGGGCGCGACCGCGGTGGCGTACGAGACCGTCACCGGGCCGGGCGGCTCCCTGCCGCTGCTGGCACCGATGAGCGAGGTGGCCGGGCGGCTCGCCCCGCAAGTCGGGGCGGCGGCGCTCGTGCGCCCGGCCGGGGGGCGCGGCGTCCTGCTCGGCGGGGTGCCGGGCGTGCACGCCGGCCGGGTCGTCGTCCTCGGCGCCGGTGCGGCCGGGACGAGCGCGGCGCGCATCGCCCTGGGGATGGGCGCGGAGGTGCTCCTCCTCGACCGCGACGCCGAGCGGCTGCGCGCCGCCGACGCCACCCTCGCGGGCCGGCTGCAGACCGTCGCCAGCAACGCCTACGAACTCGAGCGGGCCGTGCTGGAGGCCGACCTCGTCATCGGGGCGGTGCTCGTGCCGGGCGCGCGCGCCCCCCGCCTGGTGAGCAACGACCTCGTCGCCCGGATGCGCCCGGGCAGCGTGCTCGTGGACGTCTCGGTCGACCAGGGCGGCTGCTTCGCCGACACCCGCCCGACCACCCACGACGCCCCCACCTACCCGGTGCACGGGTCGACCTTCTACGCCGTGGCGAACATGCCCGGCGCCGTCCCGCGCACCTCCACCTACGCCCTGACCAACGCCACGCTGCCGCACGTCGTCGCGCTCGCCGAGCACGGCTGGCGGGCGGCGATGGCGGCGGACCCGGGCCTGGCGGCCGGCCTCAACGCCCACGACGGCGCCCTCACGAGCGCCCCCGTGGCCGCCGCGCACGCGCTGGCGCACACCCCGCTCGAGCAGGTGCTGGGCTGATCGACGCGATCGAGGCGGCGCTGGCCCAGTACCTCGCGCACCTGCGGGTGGAGCGGGGCCTGTCGGCCAACACCCTGGGCGCCTACCGCCGCGACCTGTCCCGCTACGCCGCCTCCCTGCGGGCCGCGGGCCGCACCGACGTGCGCGAGGTGGTCGAGGACGACGTCTCCGCGCACCTGGTCGCCCTGCGCACCGGGGCGGACGGCGGCGCCCCGCTGGGCGCCTCCTCGGCCGCCCGGGCCGTCGTCGCGGTGCGCGGCTGGCACCGCTTCCTGGCCCTGGAGGGCGCCACGGCGGCAGACCCCGCGGCGGCGGTGCGCCCTCCGGCGACCCCGCGGCGGCTGCCGAAGGCCATCGCCGTCGGCGACGTCGAGCGGCTGCTCGAGGCCTCCTCGAGCGGGGAGCCGCCCACCGCCCTGCGCGACCGGGCCCTGCTGGAGGTGCTCTACGGCACCGGGGCGCGGATCAGCGAGGCGGTCGGGCTCGACCTCGACGACCTCCCGGCGCCGGAGGAGGAGCCCGGGCGAGCCGCGCTGCTGCGCCTTCGCGGCAAGGGCGGCAAGGAGCGCGTCGTGCCGCTGGGCTCCTACGCCGCGCAGGCGCTGGCCGCCTACCTCGTGCGCGCCCGTCCCGCGCTGGCCCGGGCCGGCACCCGTCCCGGCCCGGCGGTCTTCCTCAACACCCGCGGGGCCCGCCTGTCGCGCCAGAGCGCCTGGGCGGTGCTGCGCTCGGCGGCCACCCGCGCCGGGGTGGGCAGCGAGGCGGCGCCGGTCTCCCCGCACACCCTGCGGCACTCCTTCGCCACCCACCTGCTCGAGGGCGGGGCGGACGTGCGGGTGGTGCAGGAGCTGCTGGGCCACGCCAGCGTGACCACGACGCAGGTCTACACGCTGGTCACGGCCGACACCCTGCGCGAGGTCTACGCGGCCGCCCACCCGCGGGCCCTGGACCCGCGGCCGGGGACCGGCACCGGGCCGCGCGGCGCCCCCTCCCGAGCGGTCCCCCTGGGGTAGTCTCGGCACCCATGACGAGCGACCTGCAGGCGCGTGCCGACCTGGGCCTGGTGGGCCCCACCGGTCGCCCGCTCGTCCCCTTCCCGGTGCCCCCGCCGCTGGAGCGCCACGGCCCCGCCCGGGTCATCGCCATGTGCAACCAGAAGGGCGGCGTCGGCAAGACCACGACGACCATCAACCTCGGTGCGGCGCTGGCCGAGTACGGACGCCGGGTGCTCCTCGTCGACTTCGACCCGCAGGGCGCGCTGTCGGTCGGGCTGGGGATCAACCCCCACGAGCTGGACCGCACGATCTACACGCTGCTCATGGACCGGCGCACCGACGTCCACGACGTCATCCACCCCACGCGCCTGCCCGGCGTCGACGTGCTGCCCGCCAACATCGACCTCTCCGCCGCCGAGGTGCAGCTGGTCAGCGAGGTCGCCCGCGAGCAGGCGCTCGGCCGCGGACTGCGCCCCGCGATGGACGACTACGACGTGATCATCGTCGACTGCCAGCCGTCCCTCGGGCTGCTCACGGTGAACGCGCTGACCGCCGCCCACGGGGTGGTCATCCCGCTGGAGTGCGAGTTCTTCGCGCTGCGCGGCGTCGCGCTGCTGGTCGAGACGATCGAGAAGGTGCAGGACCGGCTCAACCCGGCGCTGCAGATCGACGGCATCCTCGCGACGATGTACGACGGCCGCACGCTGCACAGCAAGGAGGTCGTGGCCCGCGTGGTCGAGGCCTTCGGCGACCAGGTGTTCGACACCGTGATCTCCCGCACGGTGAAGTTCCCCGACGCCTCGGTGGCGGCGGAGCCGATCACCACCTACGCCCCCGCGCACGCCGGCGCGGAGGCCTACCGGCAGCTGGCCCGCGAGCTGGTCCACCGCGGTGGCGCTGCCTGAGCCCGGGCCGCCCCCAGCACCAGCGCCCGCGGCAGCGCCGGGCGGTGCGCCCGCAGCGGTGCCCGGCGGGGTGCTCACCTCCCGCGACGCCCCGTCCTTCGACGTCCACCTCGAGGTCTACACGGGCCCGTTCGACCTGCTGCTCGGCCTGATCGCCAAGCGGCGCCTCGACGTCACCGAGGTCGCCCTCGCCCAGGTCACCGACGAGTTCGTCGCCCACCTGCGCCGCGGCCTCGGCACCGGCGGCGGGGCGCCGGCCGGGACCAGCGCCGCCGACGACTCCTGGCACCTGGGCCAGGCCACGGGGTTCCTCGTCGTCGCGGCCACCCTGCTCGACCTCAAGGCCGCGCGGCTGCTGCCCTCCGGGGAGGTGGAGGACGAGGAGGACCTCGCGCTGCTCGAGGCGCGCGACCTGCTCTTCGCCCGGCTCCTGCAGCACCGCGCCTACACCGAGGTCGCCGCCGGAATGGCCCAGCGGATGGCCGAGCAGGCCCGCTCGCTCCCTCGG